>BNJU01004789.1_pt1 | contig 195854 bp, 209 predicted proteins | sample 8539281 | NCBI WGS metagenome assembly BNJU01 (sample SAMD00202456, study PRJDB9452) | human saliva metagenome | isolation source: human saliva | place: Japan | reverse complement strand
AAAACTCCGTTAGTTTGTCTAACGGAGTTGGTACGAAAAAGGGACTCGAACCCTCATGGGCTGTACTACCTCAGATAGCGTGTCTACCAGTTCCACCATTTCTACATATGTGACTTAATCGTCCGGTTTATTAATCCAATCTATTTGGGAATACCTTTACATTCCATAGCAGATGGACAACAGCACATCTAAAGCTGTTTCTCTTAATGTTTCAGGAAGTGCATTTCCAACTTCATACATTGCTTTTCGAACTGCTTCAAAAGGTACAATACATTCAACACCTGCAAGCGCAATATACTTGCAACTTTAGCATTAATTGTTCCTGGCCCATTTCTTATGCACAAGGAAATTCCAGCGCCTGCAACGGGTCGCACACAATCCAATATAGCATCGCAAAGAGATGCCATGCTATTAAAAGATTGTTCGGTGTTCCTCCGTGTAATTCGACTATTGCTGCTAGCACTCATTGCAGTAGCTGCCCAATTCTGCTTGACAACCACCCTCAGCTCAAATAGTTGCATTTGTTGCAATAATTCTTCAACAGTTCAGAAACTAAAAGCGTCATTAGCATTTTGATCATCAGTATAATTAAATTCTTCTTGTATCCAGGGAAGACTTCCGGTAAAATTCCAGCTCCCCTGCAGTAGGTGCAGCTGCGATCTTTCCCATACCTGCATTTACTTCTGAGTTGAAAACCTCTAGCAATTGCAGTAACCATAGACTCTCCTAAAGATACTTTTTCCACTTTGTGCATGTCTTAATATTTTCTTAGCATTTCGCCAGTTATTTTGAAATGGATTGATTTTATCATTAGTAATAACATCAGATGCAGATGCTTTCACAACTCATAAGTTTCTCTAAGCATCTCTACAAGTTCTTCTTCTGTTATACCATTTCTTCTAGTGGTATTCAATGCAATCTTCACTGATCTTTCTTTGTCTCTACATAATTTTAATAATTGTGCTCCTGAAGAAATCATATAACACTCCTATAATGGTTTTTAAAATCATACATTCTAATATATCAGGTAATTTACTTATTCTATAAATAGCCATTTCGTCAATTCCACCATCAATTTCCATGACTTAGCAGAAGCAACTCCCTCTTCTCTATTCGATAATCAAACTACCGATATTTATCTTGTTTCTCAGCCTAAATCATATGCTAACTTGAGCAATCATTCCATATCTATCATTATACTTAAGAGTTATATGTATTATAAGACTCCTCCAAATTTAACATCAACACCCATTAATATTTAGTAATTTCAATGGCATCCACCGCCGATTGAGGAACCTATATACATAAAAACTCATCTCCATTTGGATCTATAAACTCATGTCTTAACTGAGTATTTGGATGTATGCATAATACAAATCCATGATACGAAATGAAAATCTATACCCTCTACTCTTTTGCAATAGTTAAAGCATCTCTATTCTTTCATCATCAGTATCATATCCCTATATTCCACCAACCAAGCGCTGTCAGTACCATGTACCTTGATATGTTTTTAAAACTACCATGTAAATGAAAATTACTTTCTTTATATCTCTTGCATAAATTATTTTTAGAAATACGTCCAAACCTACAAGCTCCTGCAGTGTGAGAACTTGATGGTCCAATCATTATATGGTCCTAACGTCAAAAAGTCCATGGTTTTCATTGTTTCACTACTCCTTCAAAATTATTAAACAAATCTACCTGTTTATAATTATTTTCTTTCCATTTTTCTAAGATTTCATCTCTAATTTTCCACCAACTCGTATTCCAATTACAGAAAACAGACTATTTTCTTTGGAACACGACCTAGCTTTGTAACACTATATCATCTAGATTTCTCGAGCTATAACTAAATCAAAGTAAACTTTTTTCATCGTTATCAACTCGATTTCTATTTGAGCACATTTCTCCCAAAACTGTATTTTTTAACAATATATAGAGAATGTAATTTAACCTCTTCGACATTTTAGAGCAGATAAAATCTTTGCAGATTCAACCATATCCACTCATCATCCCAAGGCAACTCCAACAATGATATGTGTACAAACCCTAAATCCAAATTTATGAATTAAAATTATAGCATTTATAAATTCAGCCAATGTATGTCCTCTATTAAGTTTTATTAAGTTCTATAATTTACAGTTTGTAATCCAAGTTCAAAGTCAATTTCTAAATTTCTGCCATTTTGAAATTCTTTAAAAATAACACTGTCTTCTAAATACAATCAGGCTTTTGTTGATAAAGATTCCTATTATATCATCATCAACAATACTATCTTCAATCATCTTTTTAAAATCATCCATCCCAAGATAAGTATTTTTGTAAAATTTTGAAAAATACACGATAAATTTTTAGCATTATATTTTTGAAATATACTCTTTATTTCAAAACTTGATCTTTAACAGACATAGAAATATGGCACTTTTCAAAAGAACCACCTTTCTTCTCCACAGAAAATACAACCCCTGTTCAATATTCCCATCTCTATTAGGACAACTTAAATTTAATGACAGGTATATATAAACTTTTTCTCCATAGTCTCTTAGATATTTTGAATACGTTCATAAAAATCTTCCTCAACATGTAGTTCCTTCAACGCTTTCTAAAACTTTTATAAAGCATGATCCTTCCTTTTACATTTCTAAATTCTTTTAAATATTTCCTATCATCCAAAAATAAAAGTGGATCTAACGTTCCTATATATTCTTTTACCATATAATTTTTCATTTTCCAAACTCAAAATACTTTCTGGATAGAAATATCTTCATCTGAAACTAATTCCACAGTTAAATTGTGTTTTTCTATAAATTTTTGTGACTGGCAAGAGAATCTTTACAATTCTTCAATAATAACTGCATTAAGTCAAACTTCATCTTAAGTTCACTAAATTGAATTGCTTCCAAAGCACATCCTGAAGTATTGTCCTTGGGATAAAAATATAATACTATCTCCCTTTATACTTATCTAAAGAAAATTCACCATTTATTCCATTAAATTTTAAATTACAGCCATATTATTCTCCTACAATATCTTTTAAATATTTTCTTCAATTCAAAATATACCCCATCTTCATTGGTTTGTAAATTGATTTATATTTTGTGTCAAAGATTTTAACTCTTCTATACCATTTTTCATCGCTAAAACCCATCCTGAGTTTTTAACCATTTAGACTTATCATTAAACCTCGTCACCAAAAGAGATGCAACTCGAAAGACTAATATTCTTGTTCTTAAGATAGCTATTAAAGCGATCCACTTATCTGCTTTTTAGATTGAAATTCAAAACTCCCGTTTGGAACAAAATATATTTTTAACTAAATCTTCTTCATCTTTGAAATACTCAAAGAATTCATCAATTCTTTCCTTTTTGGGTCTAAAAAGCGATACATAAAACTGTTTCTAAAAGACTTTCACATCAATTGACTAAAATATCTTACACTATCAACAGCAATTTTTATTCACAATGTCTTCGAAAATGACTTTTCTTAGGTTGTCCATCTTTTTATAGCTAGATGATAACTATCAACAAAAAGACCCATAAATATATGGATTCATTCCACATTCTAATGCTTTTATTATAAACTAAAACTTTGCAATTACTTTACATATTCAACATTTACTAATTTATTAGATTCCTTAAATCTCGTCACTAGCTCCATTATTTGCACATACCATTATATCTCTTTTAGGGTTTTCATCTGATGCCGTATAAAACGTCTACCCAGTAGCGATTATAACTCTATAAATTATTTTCAATCAAATTGTCTAACAATCACTTCTATCAGATATATCATCACACACAGAGTTCCATCTAAATCTAAAACAAACCGCTCTAACATAAACTACCTTCTTTCAAAAATAAAGTGCCGATAACGGCACTTTCATAGACTCATATCCTATTCGTCGTCTTCCTCAAACCAGCATCAAATGCACCTAGAAACCTTTTATCGAATTCTTCGTCGTCTTCAATTTCTTCATACTTCAAATTCTCTCGTCTTCTTTTTCTATATATTTGCAAAAGTAAGATACTTCCATCTTCTGACTTTGAAGTGCAATATATTCTTTTTCTTCCACTTCAAAAACTCCTATAACTTCAAAAAGTCTCTCTTCTTTTTCCATCTCTCGTTTTCAAAAACCACACTCAGCTTCCATCTTCTTCGCAACCGACATCCGCAGCCACATCCACAGCTCTTGTTTTCTTCCATTTTGTCATGTCCTCCTTAAAATTTTAAAAATCTTAGACTTTCTAAATTCGATAAAAGATATTTCTCTAAAATTATGAAATACATATCTACAATAATGATACCACATTTTTCAAAAATATAGCTTTTTAAAATATTTTTATATTTTATTCATAATTTTTATTGCGAAGCAAATACAGCCTCTGACACCCACCTGGATGCAAAGCATCGTGAAGGGGTGAGGGTTCTATACGATAAATGTTAAAACTAAACCAACTTTTTCCCGATTTCTGTGTAAAAATATAGTTATCCCACATCACTATGCAAAAGCTATCCACAAAAATAAAGGTCAGTAATATCCACTCATCCACAAGTTATTCAAACTTATCCACAATTTTATAAAAACTCTCTTTACTATTATCATTTAATCACTTATATTAAATTTGTCAAGGATAAATTCTTATAAATTAAAAATAAGTCATATAATACATTAATGTCTAATTTATTATACTAGATTATTGAAAATACGATGGCCTCACGAAATGCTACACCTAGCTTTTTAATTTAACTCAATTTTATATCTATCAAAATTTCACTATTTAGAATCTTTCTCTTCTAAATACTGCTAACTGTACTCTCACGCGCACCAAATGCAGCAATAGCTGATGCCAAAACTAGCACCCTGTACCACTCTGTCTTTAGGTAATTTTTAGCTGGTTTAGATGGATTAGAAGTGAGGTTTTGAGGAGTCTGGTTTATTTGGGAACAACGAGTTTAGCAGTATATTTTACTTTTAACGATAATATTCCTTGTGTTACTCGTTTCTTCCTTCTACTACTAAAACACATCTGGCTGCATCCATCAATTACTGAGATGTAACTTTGCTATTTTGTTTATCTGAAACCCAAGTAATCATTGTCTGTTACAGCACCTACTTTTATCAGTAGTTACCGGTACGAGTCCAAGTTGTTTCTTCAACATGGTTTTGCTGGAGTTTTGTATCTCCTGCCCACTGGGTAATTAATAGCCAAATTTACCTTTTTAGTTTTCCTACTTACTTACCCATGTTTCCAAGGAATAGTAATAAATCTGACTTAATTAACTATCAGTATCAAATTTATTTTGGTAATGGTTCTTAGATACCAAATCATAACCTTTAGTTTTATAAAATTCTACAATATTGTTATAGAAGCTAGTTGTATTGAAGTTGGTAAATTAGTGTCTGATCTCTAAATGCAACTAATTCTTCTTTATCACGAAAGTTTTTTGTTCAGTATCAAGCCAATTACTGTGTAGAACTTTTGTTTAGATCGGTATATTACTGTTCTACTAATATTGGCAAGCATTCAGTTGTTATACTATTTATAGCTTCAATTTTTGCTTTATCTGGTGTAAACCTGCACATGTGACATAACTTCTGAAACTTCTGTTGTAAAGGAGCCCACTTCCATTTTGGATACAATTTGTCCTGTAACTAAGTCTCATTTATTATTTTCAGTAAAAGTAATATTATATTTTAGTAGGAGCAGCTTCACCTATTGTCTGATATACATATTTAATAGTTTGAGAGTTATATTCTTAGTTTCCCATAATCATCGTTTTATTAGCGATTTAATGAATCATAAATATTTTAATAACACACACATTAATAAATTAGGCTGGAAGCACATCACTATCAACCAGTCTATATTTATCCATATATCCACTAATAATATCTTGATATTTAGCTTGTGTAATCATTAGCAATTTGCTAATAGATGGTCCTGATACCAATATTTTTTTATCTCCAAAGTTTTGCCCAACCAATTACAGTATAGTTACTTTTTGAGCATTTGCATGTATAAATATGTAATAAATACTTGATCATCATTAGTAAAGTTGCATTGATTTAGCTGTTATTAACTGAGCTCCGTTTTATCAGTGTAGTTATTGGATTAGCTGGAGTTTCAATGTCAATAATTTATATCCGAATGTTTTAACTGGGCAGACAAATTAGTGTGATGCTGGTGAACCTGCTGGATAAACAGCATAACTTTGAGTAATGTTCATTACCTGCGTCTAAATGGTGAACTGTAATCTGTTGTCCCAGATTTAGTATTTGATGGTGTCGTTTGTGCTTTCAAAGCATTATTATTCGAAATTTCAGTCTCTAACACTTTGAATTACCTAGCAGAATAAGAATAACTATGCGGAATCTGTTGAAATATCATTATTAATAGAAGAACTGGCAAATAATTTTTAAGTAAACCTGTCTCATGTATCGCAACAGTATCTTTTGTAATCTTATCAACTTTTATTTACTTCTTGTTCTGTCAATTTTGACTCTATCTCCCTTAGGTGGCATAGTCAACACTTGGGCCAAAAATCGTGATAGGTAGGGTTTGGACCTTTCTATTTTCCTAAATTTATTGCAAATATAATCACCATCACCTTTTTTAATAATAATCTGAGGTGTTTTTCCAGTTTGCGTAACGCCCTTGAAAATATCTTCATTAGTCGCAGTTTCTGGAAGAGTTAAGGTCTTATGATTTGAATCATCAATAGTCCTACCAGTTATAGTATCCTTTCACTAAATAACGACCATCTTCTTACTATATTGTAGCAAGATGAAGTATATCTTTGTTATTCTCAATTTTCACATCAATAATCTTTGAACCAGGATTTGGCTTTTTATGATGAATACTAATAATATCACCATCAGGAATAATTTGTTTCGCCAGGATTTTTTCACTTTCAAGCATATTATTATGTAATTAGGTCATTTACTTGTTGCAATAGTTATACTATTTGGCAGCAAAGACTAAAATGCACTCGAACCCACAGCAAAATTATATATTTTTCTTAAATTGTCTACGAACCACTGGAGTAAATGTAAATATTTTCTCCATTTATCGTCAAAATTAGTCTCTTAAAACTTCGATTTTCGCTGATACCTCCCATAATCGTAGGAGATGTGAACGCTGAACAATCCACAGTTTTTGTACGTACCATTTTGTACATCTATCAACAAAACTCTTGACTTGCATTGTTAAAACATATGCAAGATTGTCCGGTCTAGTATCTCAGTCAGACCGTAACTGCACGCAGCACTCCGCCACTGGTCTGCATGCACCTGAACTTAAGTCAGCGTAAAAACCAGGCACCATATTTAGCATTATCAGCTTCTAGTGAACACGGAGTTCTGTCTCCATTTTTCAATGTCCCATCTGAGATAAATTGTAAAACGCATACGTACTTCTTCTACTCTTATTCTTTGACTCTCGCGTAGTTGTTCAGTACTACCAGCTGGCTAAAACTTTTCCGTCAGCAGTTTCTTATTGCAGCAGTAAAATTAGGAAATCTGACTTGGAGCTTGGATTTCGAAAGCTACATTTTTATCTAGCTTTTTAATAAATTCCTTGTAGATGCAGTTGATTTACTTTTCTTTACTCCTCAACTGCTGGAATCTCAATTTAGACTTTCAGATTTTCTCTTTTAGACATTTGCATTTTCTGCAGAAGTTAAACTCTTCTTGAACTATCTTTTAGCATCAGCATGTTGCTCTGACCACCAACTATAGTTCCTAAAATTACGTGAAACTAGCCATTACTACTGGGAATGAAATTTTCATTTCCTATAGGAAATTTAGATTTTCTAGAATTCTATAAATCCTCCTTTTTCATAAAATGTACAAAATAATTCCTGTCATGCTAATTATATATATATTGTCAAGGTTTTGGTCCAATTTTAACAACAAATCATATAACTTGATAATTAAAAAGAGTTGGCAAATTGCAACAGCTCTTTTCTATACTTTGTTTATCTATTATATCCTTAACTTCTCATAAGTCTTGTAATAGTAGCCCTTTTCATTTTCATCCAATTTCATTCTCAATGAATTTAATTGTTTCTTCCAAATCAGGAATTGTTCTATACTCAAGCAGCATTTTACCTTCTACGAGTCTTTTTCAATTTCATCTCACACACATTGACAAGCTTTTCAACTCTCTGCAAGTTCTAATAGCTTTTATCCATTACTGAAATGCAAATTCCTAAAATCGCATCGTCAAGTTCTAGAAGAAGTTTGAGCACAACCATATGTGGAATATTGCTCCACTTGATTCTGTTCTGTCAAATTCATTTTAGAATATTTACACTCATTACATGTTTTTCAATGGCAACGGATACCTGTTCTTTTGGAAACGCCACAGCTTGTTCCAAAAATTCAGGACTCATAACAGCACTGCTAAAAGAAAAAGATTTAAAATGAGTTCTGAGAGTTCTTCTTCAACTTCAAGACGAAGTGTTTCTCTCTCAATCATTTTCAATAAATCTTCTCACAAGTTCATCTTGTTTTATCTTAAGAAGTTTATGACCTCTTTTAGCAGTTACAAGTCTTCTTGAGATTAGAAAGAGCCATACGTGTAGGATTTACATTTAGCTTTGCCATCTATATCTCCCTTTATTCTGTCTTTTCCCAAAATATTTATCAACATATCCTCTAATCCTCTCTGGTTCTCATTCTTGAACTATACCTAATTATCCCAACCCAAAGTTTGAAAGTTCTTCTATCGTCTCCACTTGTTTCATATCCCTAGGTCAACATATTTCTTCAAAAGCATCTCGCAAATCTTTGCAAAAGCTTTTATCTGCTTCTGATATATGACTCACCCAAGATTACCGCCAATTCACGAGCCCTCTACCGATGCATAACTCGCATAGATTTGGTCTATTGTATCAGCATGACGTCTTCTCTCTGTCTTTTCCTTTCGATGACCTTATCTTTAAGTTCTTGATAATGAAGTTGCATGTGGAGGTTGAATAACCTTGTTTACATAATTCTTTGAAAAGAATAATTTGTCCTTCTGTGATATATCCGAGAGTCCAGGTATTGGATGAGTGATGTCATCTTCCGGCATTGTTAAAATAGAATTTGTGTAGTGGAGCCAGGTCTACCTTTTAAGTCTTCCAGCTCTTTCATAAATTGTTGAAAGGTCAGTATATAGATAACCTGGATAGCCACGACGACCTGGAACTTCTTTCTTTCTGGCTGCAGAAACTTCGCGAAGTGCCTACTCGCACTAATTTATGCAAGGTCAGTTAAGATTACCAAAACATGCATTTCCTCTTTGCGATAGCTAATATTCAGCACAAGTGCAAGAGCCATCACGAGTGTGCTGCAGTTCTTTCCAGTCGCAGGTTGTCAGCCACGATCATGCAACAACACTGCTCTGTCTCCTGGCACCCGTCAGGGTACGATCAGTGAAAGAATTGAGCTCTCTTCCAAAAGTAGTAATTCCCATTGCCCAAATACTGCAACGGGTGCCATTTTCCACCACCAGCGCTCTACGGCTTGTCCTGGGCAATTTGTGCTGCTACATTTGTTATGTGGAAGACCCTGAACCCTGAGAATAGTAGGTAATTTTTGTCCTCTAACTAATGTAAGTCCAAAGTCCATCGTAGAAATACCTGTCTTGAATAGAGATTCTGAAGGATGGTCTTCAATGACAGGATATGGACTGATTGGAGACACTGTTAATATCAGTCTTCGCCCAGGAAGAATCTGCTATCTCTGTCACAGGAGTTTACCAGAGCGTCAAAATTCCTTCGATCATGTCTTCCAGACACACCAAGTTCACAGGATGGCCTAAAATCTACAAAGATGTATCTCTTACATTTCACTCGCAGAACTACAACTCAAACAATTTGAACGACTGTCTTTATCGCCATCACCTGTCAGAACTCTTCCTCTCTCTGCTGCTGTTTTGAAACCTAACTTCAACTAATTCTTCGTATTTAAATACTTCAACACCTTCAACAAACATCAAATAGCTACTACTTTTCTTTTACTGCTTATACTCTTTAAGCTAATAGGATTACCTCCTTCAACATTGAATTTTTCGGTATCCAGCAATATAATCTGCTTTCGGGCATCAGGTCGTCAGAACCTTTCCAATTCATCTAGAAAGTATACTTCTTGTTGTTCCTTCACGAGATTCAATCTTCACTTTCGTCAAGATACTACCTCGCATCTAAAAGCTTTTTCATGCTTCATCCACTGAAAGCACATCAAATAAGATTGCTATCTGTTTGGAATTGCTCGGAAGAGGAGCAAAGAATCAACTTCATGTGGAAAGCATCTGCTGCAAGAAATCTTCTCTTAAGGACTTAGCAACTTCAGACTTTTGAATCGTTTGATCCGTTTGAAAGTGATCTCCTGCTACCAAGGCACTTTAGATAACTTCTTGCAAATTTGATTCATCGTGTAAAGTGCCGGTGATTGTATTCCTGTAAAGCAGAGAATTTCTATCAATGCTTATCATCCATAAATCTATCCATCGTATCTTGATGATGAATAGACAAATTCAAACCAGTTAGCCATAGGCAGGAAATGTCTTCTATAAGATAAATGTGCAGCCGAAGTCACCCAGAATACTTTTACACTAAGAGAGACTTGGGAAACTTCGGTTTCAGAAATATCTCCACCCGGGAGGAAGAGCACTCAGCTCCACTACGTTAAAGCACCTTCTCTGTCTTCTCTACCTCGACATTTCATGTAACAGCTCTTTCATAGAGAGTCTGCAACTCTGGATGCAAGATGTGCTGGATGTCACTTCTATCACTAGCTACATTTCAAGCGACCGGACATTTCACAGGCTGCTGCCCATAACAGAGAGAAGTTGGGTCAGCCATAAGTGCGCACTGAATAGCACATGTCTCTAAAGTATTGCTCCGATAGTAATACCTGTATAGGAATTGAAGCCGACGCAGCAACCCGCATGTTGAAGTATTAGCTCATAGTACACTGTCTTTTCCATAAGTGATTGACCAGTTTCCTTTAGGGTCTCAGAGTGCAGAGGAATTCCAGCAAGAACGTCTGCTGTCATTTCGTTCCACGTTCCTCACGCATACCGACATAAACCACAATTTTCGCAGTTTCTGCTCATTTAGCAAGTTGGTGTTGAACTACTGTTTTCTCCTGAACCGAAAAGGTCCTGGACTGTGCTGCAGCTCCTTTTGCAACTGGGGAAAAATGTATCAATCGATTCTTTGACCTGTTACTAAGCGGTCTAACTTGGATCCAATTTTCTGAATATGGACGATCACGACGCACCGGGCCATTTTTGAATCATATTTACCCTTTTAATTCCATCGTCAGTTTCATTTTACAAATTATTTCATCAACTGTAGTGATAACCAGGTAAAATTTCAACAATCTACCATCTACAGCTGGAGGAACCATAATCTTATGTGAAACAACTGTTGTTTCTGAACTGTTCCGATTATATTTCCTTCTGAAACTTCACATACCAACATCTACTGTTGAAACATCCCATCTCTCTCTATCTAAAGGTGATACACTACTCCTCTTAAAAAGGAAATTTCTGCTTGCTTGTAAAAGCTTCAAGAGGTCTTTGTATACCGTCAAACATTTGTTCTTAACATTCCAGGTCCAAGTCTCAGAAAGTGGACTCACCTGTTGAATAAACATCATCTCCAGGTCCAATACTCTGTAGTTTCTTCACAAACTTGAATTGAGGCTCTATCACCCTCATTTCTATAATTTCTCCAATGAGCTGATTATCAGAAACTTCAACAACATCATATACGTTCTGCATCTTCCATTCCTTCCGCAACACAAGAGGTCCGGAAACTTTAATAACTTTACCGACTTTCAACATGTCCTCGCTTTCTATAATATATTTGATCCAACAGCCTTTTCAACATTCTTGTTGATATTTTGCTCATATTCAAACCACTCTGTTGCTAGGGTATTAAAATTACTGCTGAATAACTCATTGTTATATCTTTCTGAATAGTTTCCGGGAATATGCCAATTGTCAGTAATATAAATAATCCTATCATCCTTCTTTTGCTAGTTTGTCAATCAATTCTTCTGGCATCATTGCCTTCGATTGCGGTAAAAACATGAACTCCAAGAGCTCTAAAAGGCAAGAACAGAATCCCTATCGCCAATTACAGCTATCTATACATAAAACTCACGCAACCTTCTTTTATAAATTCAGGAGATAAACCATTGACTTTTCCTACTAAAATAAGTCTCAAATTTTTACTTTCAATTCTTTAGCAAAGAAAAACTAAAAATAACTTCTAGCTCCATAGTGGATTGATTTAGTTTTTCTTACTATTTCAATTAAATAGTCATCCATATTTTTCAAAACTATTAAGAGAACTAGTATTCCTATATTCATCTGCTGATGATAGAACTCTACCAATCTTATAAGCTTTAAAACCTAATAGGTAAACTTCTATATCATCGTAGAACATTCTAAAATCTTTGCAGTTTCGATATCTCCACCTTTATTAAAACTTTTTCTAAAAGTTTCTTTACTTGATTTTTGTTTTCACATCTTATAAAAGTTCTTAGATTAATAAAATCAATCATTGCTCTAAAATATTCAGAAATCATATCAAGTTTAAATTCTCTCAGCCAAACCCAAAACTTTTTAAAGTACTTTTATCTATAAAAATGTCATCTTGAGGTCTTTTGTTTGTCATCATAAAAATTCTAAACATTCCTTAAAAATCTTTTGACAATCCCTCATCATTTTTCGGCTACATTCTCTGAAATCGTTTCAATACCACTTTCATCTAACATACGTGCATTGAGTCAAAACTTTTCTTTTTAAAATATGCTCTTTTACCAAAACTTTTAAGTTATGATAATTGTATTTGCAAGAAAAGTATCTCAACTAAGACTTTATCAGGAGAAATTTCCAAACATATCTCTGTATGTTTTATTTAAAAACATCGGATAAAACTTCTTTCATAGTTTTCAGGTCTATCCAGCTTAGAAATTTCCACTGAATAGAAGTTTCATTAAGTAGCTTAACAGCATCTTCAAGACTCTTTTGCATCAGCCAGCCTCTTTTGAAGTTGTTGTTTTAGTAAGGGAGTCTCGCATAACGAATTCTAACACTGATTGATAAAATCTTCATCCATAACACACCTCCTATTAACTAAATAATCTAATTGATACTTTCGTTCCAAGTCTTCCTTTATTAAATCAATTAAACTTGAAAAATTCATTGTTTAAAATTATTTTTCCATTCTTTAATGAAAATCCACTTTCAACAGTTCTCTTTTGCAACTTTAATTCCAAATAGCTTTTCTCCTGCAAGTCACTTTCAGTAAGAATAATCTCACTCATCTTCCTCAATATCCAAAGTCTTTAATGAATTTTCAACAAATTTTCAAATAATCTCATGATTTAATGTTTTTAATTTTCTCTAGTTACATCTAAAAACTTTTATTTATCATTTCTTGTTTTTGCAAACCAAAATCATATCTCTTGCGTGTTAAACTTGAGTTTGAAATTATTCTATCTTTTTGATTGTGCGCCTCTACTCTGCTTTTTCAATAATCTTATCAGCATTGAGCTTCACTTTCTGTTTTCCCAACAAGATTCTGCAACTTCACTTTTAGCATCTTCTACTATTTTTCAGATTCATTTTTAGCATCTTGACGATTTTCATCTATATATATTGTCCAAATTAGACATTCAACCACATCCTTTTATTTTATTTAATGCTTTTTATTTGAATGCAACGCTTGAAAGTAATAAGATCGACATTGCAAATGCCAAGATTGCGTAAGTTTCAACCATTACTGAAAGAATAATACCTTTTAGTTTGATGTTCTTCATTTTTAGCTAAGATATTAATACCTGCAACAGCAACTTTTGCTTGATAATAAGCTGATTTTAAAACCCACAATACCAACAGGTAGTGAAACCATAAATATAGTACAAACCTTCAACTAAGCTTACATTCACTCTTAATTTAAAACATGATGAAAGACCTATTACAAATCCGTAAAGTCCTTGTGTACCTGGCAATAATTGCAATACCATTGCTTTACCAAATTTTTCAGGTTCATCAATAACCAATCCTGCAGCAGCTTCCTGCCATTTGAACACCTCTTGCAGAACCAAGTCCCGCTAGTAATACAGCAAGTGCTGCTCCTAATATACCAAATACTAACTCCGCCATTTTGATGCTAATACAGCTATAAATTCTTTCATTACAAAATCTCCTTTTTCGTTTGTTTTTATTTTATATTTTACTTCTATATATTTGTTATCACTTCTAAATTTCTTAAATGCTTTTCCTCCACCTTCATAAAATTTACTGAAAATTCTACATACATAAGTCTTGAAGTATGAACATAAGCTGATAGAAAACTTAAGAATATATTAAACACTTGAGCAAATACAAAACTATCACTCCAAAAATTATTCCTAGCAATTCCTCCGCTTTACAAAGCATTTTTACAATTATGTTGATTGCAACTGCAATAAAACCGCCTGCAAGTCCAAGTGCCATAAGTCTAAGATATGAAACAAAATCTCCAATATATGATGTTATTCCATAAAGTGAATACAATCCACCAGCAATTCTTCCGGCAATACTTTTTGAATCTCTGGCTCAAATGCAATAATTCCCCAACATTCCAACTATCATTTCCATAAAAAGCTATTGTATTTACTATCTTAGGTATGGTTATTGCTCTTTACCACAATAACCAAAATAACAGATGTCAAAGTCAAGGTACCAAAGAAATACATCGTAGAATGCATCCATAGGTTTCGTTTTTATTAGAACATAAGCTTTCATTCTAGCCGAAAGCTAAATGTACTCAAAGTACAAAAGACAACTATCAGAACCGTCATAAAATCTTTTGATGAGTCCAATATTTGAGTTGGTAAAGTAATCAAATCTCCAAAAGCCGAACCGCAAATCAATCCCATATCATAGTTGAAAAACTATGCAAGAAAAATTTTAAAAATGTCGAGATCATTAAACTTTAATGTCTTTAAAAGCTGTTCACGGAACCCATGCATAAGATTAACGCGCATAAGCAAAAGTCTGCGCAACCATCATTTTCGAAGAATACCCAGCAAAATATTGATAACGAGCCATAAATATTGCGGTCTACTTCATCGCCGCTGGAAGAACGCTTTGTGCGCCAACCGATTCAGGTGGTCTCTTTGAGTGATTACATCAGTTTAGTCATCTCGCTTTGTAGCTATCAGCTGCATGAGTATGCCTGAAAGTCTGGCCTCGTCAGCAGATGCCATAGCCCTGAATGATATCCAGCTTACGGTAGCTTCTTACGGTAGTACTAACTGTGACTACAAAGTGCTAATTTTAGTACTCCTCAGACACTTTTGCATCTCGAACATTAACAGTAAATGCTAATCTCATCAGTCGCTTAGAGTTTATCATCTCTTCCAATATTTCTTTCTTTCAGCTCGGCTTTTCTGATTTCTTCAGAAACCACACCTTTGATCTCAAGCTAGCTTGCAAGCCATTTACTCTGCGTAATCAGTGCCGTTTCGTTCCAACCTATCTCGTTTATCAGATAATACAATGTGAGATTTTCTTTCACAAACTGTATCTGCTCTGCAAAATAAGTAAATTTTAAATCCACAGTCGATGTTCCTAAATTTCTACACATTCTCAGCGCAAATATCCTATAATGAAATTTGGTATTTTCTCAAAGTAGATCTAAGTCCTGACACCAGGTTCTATTAACCAGATTTCGCCAGGTGATATATTTCCTTTACGATGGAATTGTCTATAGCCGTCAATCTCTTTGATTGTGGATCTAACCACTACTTGTATCACTCAGATGTTAAATCGATGTAATCATGAGAGCTAGCTTCTTTTCAAAGTTCACTACATATATAAACACTTGGGACCCTTTTTCCAGAGCGAGATGAGCACTGTCCCTTTCATGATGCAATCTCTTTCCTGTAATCAGTCATCCATTTAATTCTAGTGCATCATCAGCACATGTATCATACTAGATCAGAGACTTCCACATCTTTACGATAATCAAATTGTTCAGTAGAATCGGATTTTGAAAAGTTTGCATAACCAGATCTCTGAGAAGCTCTTCCTCTAATCGCTCTGCTTTCGCGTCACGCTCAAATGATGTTTCTTCATCTTAACTTCTTGCCATTTACATCACAATCCTCCTACTACTATTGAGATTAACTACAGATTCTGAATCTCTACTGTCAGCTAGATTATGATCGTATGCTCAACTTTCCCTTTCTTCTCTACACCATGGTTTGCCAACATTTCACATTGATTAATCGATTTGATTTCATCGCTTTTTATTTCACAGCTCGTCATTATAGACTTTCTCACGATATTTGCACGTATCGTTCTCCTCAAGTCCTCAAAATCTGTAGCTTCGAGTTTTTAGCTGCATCAATCAAAGGTTTTGCTTCCAGTTCAACATCACTAACTCGTTTTATAGCATCAGTAGTCATTTCCATCACCCCTCCCACCTGTAAATAGAATTTTAAAGTCAAATTTTCAGAAATAACATTTTGTAATAAATACGCATAAAATTCTATGCAATGAAAACCTATTTTATTTGTTACGTTAAATAAAGTTTGAAAGATTCTCAAAAACACCCTCCTACTTTTTAATCGCCAAAGATTATTATGACTACTCAAACTAATTTTACAAAGAGTTTATAATAAATTATTTTCGCCAAAGAACCTACTGAGTTAAATATATATACATAAATTAAAGTCAATGAGTAACTAAAAGAGAAATATGTTAAATAATATTAAATTCAATAAAAACAACTTTTATGACAATATTTCACTTTATATCGTTTATATTAAAATATGTTGAGATATTGTATTTATTTTTGACTCTGCTTAACATGTGATAACTAATAATGGATGATGAAATAAAATTCTGTGTCCTGAAATTTCATAATTTGTTTTATCTTTCATTTTCAGGACTATAAAGGATTTTAATTTGAATAAAAAGTTTTATCCATGTATTTACAGTTATCAATTCTATTTAAATAATTTAAAATATCCTCACATTCATCCCATAATTCTATCATTTTGTGATTTTTCCACAATACACTCTACCATTTCAGTTATACTTTTCTCTCATCTCTTTTTCTTTTCAACATTATTCTTCATAACTTATTCTTTTAAATTCTATAATTGCTTTTCAACATCTACTTTTGCATCTACTCAAAAGAATAATACATCTTGAGTGCTATGCCCAATATTGATATTATATACATGGATAATTTTTATTTCTTATTTCATCAAAGAATAATTTGTTTATACTCATTATAATATTCTTCCGTTTTGTGGCTTTCCTATAATCAAACCTGAAATAACATCAAATGTTCCATATTCTTGAAGTTTAAGAATCATCTTTCTAAATAGCTCAGGTTTAGGTCTTTTTCACTTGTTCGAAGACAAGATTTTATTTTCCACTCATTTTAAACTTGGAAAATAAATTATATTTTATTAAAGATATACATATCTTCATATCTTGAATTATCAAATATCAAATATCGTTTCAAGACATCCTCCCAATATTTGAATCTTCAATTTTGCATTCCTCTAATAATCCAAATCCTCTATTTCTGATGTCTTCATAAATTCCTATAGACTCTTTTCACTAAAGTCTTCCCCTCTCATTAGTATCAAACATCGCTAGGATATATTTCTCTAATACTCAGCTATAATTAATTCTTCCAAAATGCTTTGAATATGGTAGACTTTCGGTTTGACAACCCACAAACATCAGGTAAAAATGCTTGTCCATAAAATGTTTTATTCCCTACTGTTAAGCATAAAATGATTCATTGTAGTGTCTGAAAAACCTAAAATATTTTCTGCTTTTGCCTTTTCTTAATTCATTATTTCTGCAAATAAGAGCAACAATCTATAGTATCATCTCCACCTACTCGCACATAATATCACTATCAATTGAATCATCTTTAAAAGCTTTTATTAAATCTTCTGCCCTTTCTTTAGGATTATTTTTATAAAACTCAAATACACTTTCTTTTGAATTAGGTAAAAATTCACTTCAATTCCATATAGTCTCGCAATTCCAATTTTAACTTCATGTAAAAAACAAAATCTTCTTCCTAATACTCCACTGGATAAACTACCTTCCCTGTACCTCATATATTCCTCCGTAGATCAGCTGAGAACAAACCATGGGTCGGTTATAAAAGCTCAGATTATTTTCAAATTTCATTCTAATACCTTTTCTTTCAATTAAGTTTACGATATAATATCCCTCACTGTCTCTGTCTTGCAGTAGTAGTACTACCGGGTTTAAAACTGTTATTCCATCAACTCTCTCTCTTAAAATGAACATGTAGTGCCCAAAAGAGCATAATCTGCACTAATTTTTAGCTTTCTCAACTATTTTATCATCATTATTAACATCATAGTGTGTCCATATGTCAAAAAGAATTTTCTTCTAATCTCACTAAATCTTCCGGGTATCTTTGGAATTTTCTCTACACTCAACATACATAAACTTCCATACCTGTTATCTGTCTATTTTCTTGCATCTTCTACATTTTATCTCAAGATGAGAACAACATCCTGTATTTCTTTGCAAAACTGTATGCAACAGGAAGTACAATCATGAGTGTCACTAACAACTCGCTACTATCTATATCTATCCTAAATATTTTTTAAATCTTCTATCTCCTTTTTCTACTGACTAAATGTGTTTTTCCTCTGAACTGATTTCAGCCAAGTCTTTTCCATATTTTCAGAATAAAAATCTTGTGCATATCCAGACCATTTCTCTCTTTCGACTTGAAATAGTTCCTTTTAAAATTCCCTTTGCTACAAATTCTTTCTCCATTTTCTCAACAAAGACAATTACAGTTTTAAACAGCACTTATCGAAACTTCCTCTAAGATTTTTAAAAGCTTTCTCATTTGCTTCTATTCCCCATGTTCTCCTGCATATCTTTGCAGACAACTCCCAGGTTCTCATTTAAACGTATTTACAAGAAAGTCCACTCTCACTAGCTAAAAGCAGCAAAAGAACAATATTCTCTTGGCTTTTCGCTTTAGCTTTTGAATTTTCCTCAAGTGTATCCTCAAGATTTCTTCAAATTCTTCAGTTTACACCCAATTCGCTAGTTACTCAGAAACATATGTTACTTAAAATTGCAAGCATTTTCCTTGACTTTATTTTGTTATCCGTAGATAGATGCTACCTTTTCATTAAACTAACCTTTTCTAAAATCAATTCATTGAATTTTTGAGTTTCCCTCCTTTTGGAAAGCCTTCGTACATTGTCCAATCAGTCCTAATATCTGTCTTTTTCCATTTTATAGTCCTCAATTGAAGATGGATTATTTTTAGAACTTCTTCAACTATTCTTAATCAATGCACTGTCATCTGAAAATTTGGATTAATCTCTTCTTCAACAACTTTTTGAGTGGATCAAAAGTCTCCTTTCTTTCAAATAATTCTCTAAAGTCCGACATTTGCATTTCATCTTATTTTCTTTGACATTAATTTTAAAAGTTCAAAAGATTCGATGTTTAGAGGGAATTTCTTCAAATTCAATTTCTAAATCTTTAACTCTTCTTAAAACATCAGCAACCAGTTTCAAAACAAGGTTTGCATCATCAACGCTGGCTTCTCTTTCAAAAGTATTCAGATAAATATTTATTTTGAGTTAATACATTTTGCATCATATTCTGAAAGTTTGTATTCATTTAAAAATCTATTTTCTTATTCTTTCGAGCTCCAGCATTTTTCTTAATAGCTTCAACAAAGTCTTTTTCAAGTTTTGATATAGAATATCAGGCTCAACACTCAAAATCTATAATCATTTCCTCTTTGTATGACGCATAATTATAGTTTCAAGCTTTGATTCATCCCAACGTCTTGTCTCTCTCACCATATTTATTCTTTAACATTTCTATGTCTTTTGTTCATATTCACAGCACGAAGTGCAGCTGTAAATAATTTAGATTTTTAATTTTCAGTAATTTTGTCTTAAATCCACTTTCTTCATCAACTATATTTAAGTTTATCATCATCAACAGAGTGACCTTCTTCCATTTTAACATCTGAGGGAATTCCAAAGATATTTTATGGTTTCTTTTCAAATTTGTCAAAAAGCAATAGCCTCTTCAGGACTGTTCATCAGCAGGCTCAGATCAATTTCAATTAATGGACTCCCGCTCTGTTATAGTCCATTAGGAGTATGTCCATTTTCATTATGGATTGACTTTCTGTATCTTCTTCAATATGAATCTCTGTAGTCTAAGTTTTTACTCCATTTTCCAGTTTCCAATTTCTATATATCCATTTTTACAACAGGTTCTCTCTTGAGTTATTTTGATAGCCTAACTAAAGTCTGGATAAAATATTTTTCTATCCATTTTTCATATCCATAAATTTCACAATTAAAAGGCATTCCTGCATTGTTGCATATTCAATCGCTCTTTTATTTATTCTTGGAGAGTTCCCGGATGACCTAAACAAATGGGACAAAGCATTTAGTGTTTGAGATCATATTCATTTTTACAACCAGAACATTTTTGTATCAGTTTTGTAACGCTCAACGTGAATTTCAAGTCTATTATTGTTTTTAAACTCATATTAAAGCTTTCAAAATTCATTGAGATTTAATAATCTTCATCATCAAATCTCTGCCTATAAATTGAACACTCACCAATTTTTTAGGGTTTGGGGACTGGAAATAGCAGAAGTCTGCACAAATTCTGAACAGGTACTAGTGCATCACCTGCGCCATAGATTTTAAAGACACGTCATGCCTATCCCAATCTTCCTTGATGAACCAGATGTTGGTAGGAGTTAAGTAAAATCATATTCTGAAGAACTGATGACTTCTTTACGTATCAAAGTCTCTCACGACCTTCCTTTGTAAAGGTTAGCTTTGGTGTACTGGACACTGAGATAGAAAGTTCCTGCTGCAATTCTTCTGAACTCTCTCTCCAAAAACCTTCGCTTCTAGCGTTTGTAAAAGTTCTACTTGTTCGAGTCGGGCAGTCTCAGTCCTATGTCCATATCTGATACGTCAATCTTACGACATATTACTTTGGAAACCTCCCAGAGCCCACTGCGTCATATCGTATGCACTGGTAGAATGTCATGTATAACTAAATCTGCCTTCGTCAATTTCTGATGGCCCTTGATCTTTTAAATTTTCCATTGCCTTTGTTTACATCATTATAAAAACAATATCACCACCTCATAGCTTGTCATATGACAGAGGCTGTCTGCAATTTTAATGTCCTTCAAAGTATCACTATCTTCCTTAGTAATCTGCATGCATCTCTCATTGTAACAACATCCAGATTTTCATCCGACCACAGACATTAGAATCAGGTGGGTCCATTCAACGTCAGTTTGAAAATCCAACTTGATCCAAACTGCCTACCCATACAACCAACATCCAGCCTTGAAATCATTTCCATGAAGTGGGTTTATATCCTACTGACAGCCTGTAAAACAGCATGCAGGATTTCAATAGAACACGCCTGTATTTCGGATCCTAAACTAACTACTGCCATAGGGCTCATGCCACTACTTGCAGAGCACGAAAGATGGAACCGCCGGGAATTGACTTTCGTCAAGTGGATTTCTTGACTGCTCCAAAATGAGACAGTACTTCACCTAGACACTCATTGCAAATTCATCCATATTAACTTTTCACTAGAATAACATGCGTCTGCATAAGTCTATCAGCAATTGTAGCATTAGTCGGAGAATAGTTTCTCCAGGTTTGCAGACCAAAAGCTCTTTATATCCTTTTAACTTTGACCATTATCACTGACAGAAACCGAAACTCCAAAAGAGGAGCAATTTTTCTTTATAATTTATTATTTAAAAATTCAACTCTCTCTTTCCATACTCTTTAGAAAAATCAAGAAAAATATTCCTAAATCTTTTTATCTTCTTAATTTCTCTTTATAACACATCGGTATAAAAGTGATCCGCGTCCACCTTACCACTTGATAGAAAATCTTCTCGTATGCTTAAAATATCCATTATGTCTCCCAACCCTGCATAACAAAATGTCCATGCCTGCGTCACTACTGTATTTCAAAAGTGCATCTCTCCCTTTGAAATAGCAACATGTTCCAACAACATCTTCTCTCCAAAAGCACTCGATTTATGTTCCACAACTGATTTTAGAGCTTCCTTTACATTCAGCTATCAAGTCTCATAATTTCATTGTGCAAAACTAGAACATCGTCCAGAACTGCAATAATCAAGTTCAAGTTCTTCTTTCCTTTTCACATTCAAGTTTGCAAAGAGCAATACATTTTCACTTTCTTCTTCTTACTACCATAAAAATCTCCTTCACGAAAATATTAATTATCATGTAGTGTCTAACATATTTTGACCACAAAAGAGGCTGTACATGAAAAGCTAAACCTCTATTTTCATCCTAAATATTATCCTTAATCTTCCTTTGTAATCCTATTGAATTCTCTTAATCTTTTTAGGATTTTTGCCCCTTAACTCTTTGGAGGCTCATCATGACGTCATTTCTTATATTCAGTTTTTGAAAATAATTCAAAGATGGATCTGCAGCTTTTGTGATCTCATTATCTGATAAAATTTAAGTCCTCTAAATGCACGATCGATTAAATTTTCATGCGAATTCATCATGTATTTTTCAAAACTTCTCTAGCTCATCTGTTATTTCAACTCTTAACAACTCTTCATCATCTTTATCAACATATTTTGTTACAGGTGTCCCTTTTTATAAGTCCATCTTTAGTAACGAAAACGAGGTTCCCTTTGTAACCAACTTGCATAGCATCGCACATATACCCATTGTGTTATTTTTAATCTTTAGAGAACATTTTCCAGCAAATGGACTTCATGCATTGTCAGGTACACCTTTTCTTTTCATATGCTTTTCCAGATATATAATACAAAACTAACACAAATCTGCTAACAATCTCACTCTAACGTGTCTGTCTCGGTGCCACTTTCACTGCATCTGCCCTCCCAACTTAAAGTACAATAGCATACAGTATTTTCGCTTAGGTCAATGCTAGAAGCTCAGTATAGTTGTCCAAAATGCTATGTATAGCCTATGCGATTTTACAGAACAGCTCTAAATGACACAGAAATTCAAAATCTAAAGTATAAAACATAATATTGAGTACGATGCAGCATTGATTCAACAAAATAATCATTTTAAAATCGAGATAAACGATTATGGTACCATTGTAATAAGTAATGAAACAGACTCAGTGGTTTGTGGGATGATAGGCAATTTATATCTAATAAAGATACTGGAATATATATGTCTATTTTAATTAATCCAATTGTTTAATTGAAGAATCTTTAAAAATAACAATTTTTCAACTAGTGTTGCTGTTCTTTCTAGCAATCAGTCTATAATCGATGTAAAACTAAATGGGGTCAACGATAATAATTTTAAAGTGGTTTAAAGGTTGGAGGAATTTATCAAAGATCAGAAATAAACACTAAATAACAATATAATTGACAATATAGATTGTTGGAATAGGAATAAATGTCAAAAATTTGACTACTCCAAGTTTACATCGCTACATCTGTGGAAAATAATACAAATATTAAAATTTTAAAGAAATGAATTAATTTCGAAATAATCAACTTTTTGATTTATATTTTATAGATAATAAAACTATCTAACCTTTACAAAGATTTATGTTCTTGGAAAATGACTACCGTAATTCAAAATGATAGGACAATTCTTTGCAATGATAGATATTGGTGACAGTGGTGCATTAATGGTCCAAGAACAAGACTCATCAATTAATCAGTTTCTGATATAAGTATCAGATAACATACTTATGGTTTTAATCAACTGAACAGTTATTTCCCCACCAGCTTAGTTTTCTTTTTCAACTGTTGCTAACTTCCTAAATGTAAATATTTGACTCTTGTTCATAGTTTTACTTTTAAGTTAGTGCACATCTCCAGGTAAAACCATTTGTTTTAATCTCATTTATTAATCCCTGCAAAATAGCACCAATTTTGTGTTTCTTCTTTTGCACTATTAATACACAACCTGTTGCAAATAAAGCTTCCGACCATTCAAACACTTCTGTTAATATGTTTGATTTGGAAAAATGTCCATGCAGAACTGCATTTCATTTGCCTGGCACATTTTTGGTCCTAACTATTTCTGTCTTTCTTCACGTATAGTCAATTCTATCTACTAGTAAAACGGATATCTATGGTATTATTTCGAATTTCATTTGAGTATAAACCATATTAATCCTCCCATTTTCTTTAAAATTATACTTCATATGTCACAAAACCTAAAGAGTTACTCATTGCATCATTTTCATCTAATCCTTTTGGCTACGATATTCAGATCCATTCTTCATCAATTTCATTTGTATTCAATGCTGCAGGGAATATGAACTTTTAATGCTAGAGTTGTGATTAATGCTTCCAACCTTTCACTTGCCCAAGCAAATGTCCTGTAGCTGATTTTTGGTAGAACTAACTAATACATCTTTTTATAATTTTCTCCAAAAGCATATTTTTATTGCTAAAGTTTCGACTTATCATTTAAGTGCACTGTACATAGAGCATTGATATTCACTATCTTTTGGTTTCAATCCCGTCATCATTAATCGACTTTTATCATTGCCTCCTGCTCCACTTCAGTCCTTAAAGAGCTGGTATATGATTAGCATCAGAGTTTCCATATCCTACAACTTAGCATAAATTTTAGCATTACGTTTTAGGAGCTGTTCTAACTCTTCAGAACTAGTACTGCACTGCCTTCTCCAGTACTAAATCCATTTTTCTCTTTATCCAAAAGGAATCTGCTCATTTTTATCAGTACTTTCTTCAAAAGCTCATCCTTCATGATCGCCTGAAAGTGAAGTTATCGACTCACTTCCTCCTGTAAAAACAATATCCAAATATCATCTAGTACAGACCTCACCAATTGCATTTTGTAGCGGCTGCACAAATGCCGCATAACAACACTACTGCATGTCCTCTTGCATCTAAATCAACAGCCACAGTTCCAGCTCCCTGTATCATCAATGCTATGAATAAAATATGGAGAAACCTACTGTGGTCCTTTTTCATTCAATACATTTCACAATTTGAAGATAGTTTCTATTCCCCTATTCCACTTGCTAAAATAACTCCAGTTCTATCTCTATAAAATCTTTAAAGATTTGAATCTGTCGAGCTATGTTTAGTAGCAATCCTTGCAAACTTTTACAAAACGATCGATTAAATTTTAAATCACGCTTGTTGTAATAACATTGTCAAATCTCTAACTTCTGCTGCAAGTTTTACCTTATGTTCACTTTGTATCAAATAATAAAGTTTCATCAATTCCACATCTATAATTTTCTATAGAATTCCAAAAGTTCTTCTTTATCATTTCCAATTAAGTGAAACAACGCCCAATCCGTATATAACTCTTCTTTCATACTCACACCTACATTATCATTCCACCGTCAACATTGATTACTTGACCTGTTATATATTTTGATCATCACTAACTAAAAATTGCTAAACGTTTTGCTACATCTTCAGACTTTCCATCTTATTCATAGGATTGATTTTAATATTCCGTCTTTTACATTTTCAGAAAGAGCATCCGTCATTTCTGTTTCTATAAAAGACTAGTCAGCATTACATCTACATTTAGTGAAACTAATTCTCTTGCTAAACAGATTTTGTAATTCCTAAAATTCCAGCTTTACTTGCATAATTAACTCGTCCAATATTTTCCAGAAAGTCCAAACTACATACGAAATATTATTATAATACCTGATTTTGTTTCACTATAATTTTGAAAGACATTTTTGTGCAGTTAAAACACCCTTTGTTGCATCTATTACCCTGTCAAAATCTTCACTCATTCTAAAATTAAAAGTATCCTAGTGATTCCTGGGTTTGTGTAGCTTAAAAACATCAACTCTTCACTTTCTTTTTACAACTTCTTTGAAAACATAATTTCCTTCTCCAAATTTTGAAATATCTACATTTATATACTATATAACTTTAACATTATATTCTTCACTACTACTTCAACTGCTTTCATAGTCGGAATGATAGCTGATAACTACATCATATCATTTCTTCGGCCAGTGTTTAATTGAAATAGCTCTGCCTATTCCTCCACTTCCCCTGTAATCAATGCAACTTTATTCATTTAATAATCCCCACCACCTTTCCAATGGTCAAGACTTCTTGATAAATATTTACATCTGGATTAATTTGTTTAACCAATCCTCCACTTTTTCCAGGTCCTATTTCAATAGTATCATCTATTTTTCAATCATAAATTCAACACTTTGCATAAATTTTACACTTTGACTTTATTTGATTTTTCAAAAGTTTAACATCCTCATCACTGTCTTCTAATAGTATTAAAACTATATTTGTTCTTTCAAATTCAACTAATACGAAAATAATTCATCACTAGCATTTTTAAATAACTTGAATGAAAAGCACTTTACATTTTAATAATGACTTATATCCCAAATCTTTTAATTTCAAAATAGCTTCATCAATACCATTTCATACTTCCTCTAATTACAATCTATTTAGGACTATTATAATTGCTATCTCTAGATTTTCATATCTTTCAATTGCATCTTCAATTATTTTTGCCCTCATAATTAAAATTGCATCCATTCCCATATCAGAGCACAGCTGTTCGACATAATCTCACTACGTTTTTCCTAACAAGTTCTAAAACATCTTTAACGGAAATTTAGCTACTATAGGCTAAGCTGTATATTCTCCTAAACTTAAGCTCCCTGTATATTCACAGTCTTCACCTTTAAACTTTTTAAAACTTTTGCTATTCCTAGAAACTGCTACTATACAAGGTTGGGCATTTAGTATTATTTAAGTCTTCTGTGGGACCTCAAAACAAATCTTTTGTAGATTTGAAGGTAGATACTTCAAATACTCCTTTTAAATGCTGAACTATTTACAATTCTTGTCCCATTTCCTACCTATTGAGCCCCTTGACTGGCAGATAAAATCGCTATCTTCATATAATCACTCTCAATTCATTTGTTGCTTAGAAACCAATTCTGAAATTAATTTCTTAACAGTTGTTATTTTATCTATTCTATAAGCATTAGTTCCTGAAAATACTAATCCGTTTTCCACATCTCCTTTACTGCTCTTATTAAAGCATCAGTTACTACAATAAACTGTGTTTTTAGGATTACATGGTAAAAATACAATCAACATAATATTTTACAGGAATTCTTCCATCTTTATCCAATCTTTCTGTAATTGTGTTCTTATAGCCCCTTTCCCGGGAAAACCCTGCTTGGACTTTTTAACTATAATATGTTCTCTTTTTAGCTTTTACAGACATCTCTTTATATTTTTCGTGAGTATCACATTTCCTTCTGTCCATAATGATCTAGTTCCTATTTGAACTCACTCGCTCCCTGTTTCACTATATTTTTGCAATATCCTTCCTGTAAAAATTCACCAGCTACAAAATGGGAATTTTTGGTTATATTTTTCTTCATAGTCAACAACTAATTTCAAACATTGTTCCAAACATTTACATCTATACTTTTCACAAGTATCATTTAAAACATCATCTTTTTTAAAAGCCTAGATGTCCTCCAACTTCACTTCCCTCAATTACAACAAAATCAGGGGATTTTTATTGTGATGTTGATCATCTTCTAAGAGTAAGATTTAAAAAGCCTTTGCATGAAACTATGGGGCAATAAAGAACATCACTTCCTTTAGTCAATTTGGTAAATTGAGTGGAGTCCTGTCCTCGAAATCGCTGCATCAACTTCGAGCTTTACACATTTCTTTAACACTCTAGGTGTATTGAGATAGTACTAAACCATTACATTGACTCCAGTAATCCTTTTCCCATTAGAAATTTTTCTTGCATTCTTAACTTCCTCTTTCATTGTACAAGAAGTGTATCTTATGTATTTTTAAAAATGTATTGCGAGTTATATCCAAGGGGACGAACTTACTCTCATAGCATTTTCACTCATGTTTACTCACTAAATTTGACAATGAAATTCCAACTCCCTATACCTCCTTGAATAATTGGTACTTTTGAAAATTTCATTTTTAATTTAATAGAATTCAGCATTGTACTCACCTATTAAATCTTTTTAATCTTTTAAATCTCTATTCTTAATCACCACTATGATATTTTCACTTTTCTTTCAATGTCTTTTTCTTCTTTTATCATACCCTGAAATTGTCCAAGCAGCTCTAGAATCCATTTTAACATCACCTTCAATTACAGCTCTTTTAAAGAACCTAAGTCTAACTTTTCTAATTCTTCTCTTGATGGAACTTCTTTTTCTAACTGTAAAATTTTCTACTCATATCATTTTCAGATTCCAACCGGTGTTATTTATACTACCACCAGTAGCAACAGTGTCTATATACTTTTGCACTTTAATTACGGCATTTTACAATTTTTGATGAACTGGACATTCTTTATGAGACCAATAAACAGAGTCCCCACTTGCACCAATCGCTCCCAAACTTATGGCGGCATTAAAACCTCTACCGTCTGCATTCCTCCTGCGGCAATTACTGGAATATTTATCGCATCAACTACTTGCGGAACAAGAGCCATTGTTGAAAGTTCTCCAACCCTCCAGATTCAGTTCCTCGACTATAACTGCGTCAACTGACACTTTCCTCTCTGCAAGAGCAACACTCTGGAACAACTGGAATACTTTTATTCCTTGGGCTTTTAATTTTCAGTATAAACTCCCGGGTTTCCTGCTCTAGTAGACAACTGCAACGCTTTTTCATCTAAAAACCCTCTAATTATTTCATCGCAATAGGGGATTCATAAACGTACATTAACTCAAAGGTTTATCAGTAAGTTCTTTACATATAGACTCCCTACCATTTTGCGCATTCATTGCACCAGTTCCGATAATTCCAAAACGCCAGATTACTAACATCTGCTGCAAATTCTGCAGTTGAAATATTTGCTCACGCACTGAAAAATCGGATATTTTATTCCTAATATTTCATTTATCATTATCTTCTCCTATATTTACCATAATGTGCTAGAACCCCAAGTTAATCCTCCACCACTCAATTACTTTATCTCCTTTTGTAATCAGTTCAAAGGCTCACAAAGGCATTGCATACTTTGCACTTTGTATTGCCGCATCAAAATTACTTCATTACTTATATTAGATTTTTAGCAACATTATCTTATTATTCTCTGATTTGTGATGATGGAAATAATCAAATTAATATCTTCAATTTTTAATTATTCATATCTAAAATTTTTATTTATCAGATTTTTCTACAACATTTATTGCAAATTTGAAATACTTTACCATCCATCTTTATGCAGATTACAGAACTTTGTTTTCATTTCAATTCATTTCTACATTTTTCAACAATGAGATCTTTGTCATTTCCCTAAACTACTAAGTGTAAAATTCCTCAGCTTTCCCGTCTTTTTCTACAGCAATTACACCAAGCTCCATCTCCACAAAACACATGTATTTCTATCTTCAAAATTTATTATACTAAGTGTTTCACTAGCCTATTAATGCTGTGATATGTACTAACCAAACATAGGCTACAATTTTACAAAGCCTTATAAGCCTGTACATCACGGCATTTCCATCACGTGCGGTAACACATTATCTCCCTGGTCAACTTGCTAACGTACCATTTGCGCTGCTGGAAGGAGTAAAATTATCAGGAGTCATTGTTGCGCAAACAATTAGGTCAGTTTCATTTTATCAATATTTGAGATTTTCTATTGCATCAACGGCGGATCTATATGCCCAATTCACTTGCGTGTCGTCAGCGAAATTCTACGCTCCTCTTATTCCTGTTCTCTGAAAAATCCTTTACTCATCACTTGTTTCTACAAATTTTGAAAGATCGTCATTTTGCCAACAATTTTTCTGGGAACAGCTTTCCCAAAACCTAAAATTTTCGTGATCAAACTCAATATTCCTATGTTTTGTACCTATTAGAAAGCAGAAACGTACTTTTACTAACTTTTCTCAATTCTTTAAGCTTTCTATAGATACAATCATCCAAAGTCTTTTATCACTTCGGAAAATTATTTTAGACTCACCAAAAGGTTCTCTTATAATTTCGTCAACCTATGTCTCTATAAAAGGTCCTGAAGCTGTATGAGGTTTCATCATTTCACCTAGCTTCTTTTGACATTTTCGTTTCATCTTTCCATGAGTGATGAGAAACCTTCAGCGATAAAATCAGAATAAATTGAATTTTTCAAGCATAATAATACTATCCTTTACACTAAAACAAAACTCCACCGCTTCCACCAACCTCCGAGACACAACACATATTATACGGTAACAATTGTCAAAATTCAAGTAAACATTTATAATCGCCTCTGCCTGTCCTCTTTCTTCTGCATACTTTTCCTGGAGTAGCTCAACCAATCATCAACAAAAGTTATAATTGGTCTGTTAAATTTGCCCTTGTTTTACCAAAGTCTAATTGCTTTACGTGTAACCAGGATTACTCTTCAAAATTTCTTTCAATATTTTCTTCTGTAGTACTTTCCTTTGCTTGTGCTATTATATTAACAAGATAATAAATGTTTCATCCCAATTCCAGAAATTATAATACCCCATCATCTCATAATAGCGATCTGTAATTCAATGAAATTTCAGAAAAATAATCTTTTAATATAATCTTCTGCTTTAGGATGAGACTTATTTCTTACAATACAACTATCCCAAAGTTAAAATTCTGATTTGCTTCCTTAACAAAATTTTCTTATTTTATTTCTTAAAATTTCTTTTCTTTTTCATCTGTTGCACTACTTTTTCTTTAAAAGATCCTTTGTAATTACTTCATAATCTTTATATTCCATTGCTTCACTCATGTAGGTAAGGATGTGGTTCTTGAACATTCTAGTTACTATAAAATCTATAAAGCCTTTTTCTAACAAGAACTCACTTCTTTGAAATTCTTCGTAGCTTTCTTTATAGTTTTCCGTACTCTCTTTCCAGCAAAACCTATAAGAGCATTGGGTTCTGTGTGTATCTCCTGGCAAAACTACTTGCCACCTCCTGTAGTTGGATCTATTGAAATAGTTATATATAATAAACCTTTATCATTATGTTTTTTAAAGCTGGGCTCGTCTTTGCCATTTGCATTAAAAATAATTCCCTCTTGCATTCTGGCACCACCACTTACGTTTATAGTTAAAGGTAATTTTTAATGTCGCATATTCAATTGAACGTGTAATCTTTTCTCCTACAACCCTGTACTTCCATCCTTAAAATTCCATACTTCATTAAGCTTTTTCTGGGGCTCTTCCCAGTTTCCACAAACCACCTTCATTTATTCCGCGCTGTTGCTTTGGCACAAACTTTTCATCGCTATTGATAAAATTTTCTTCATTAAAGGTGATGATTTCAGCATCAAATTCGTAGGGAGTTAATGTCACACCAGCTCTCTGTTCTCTGGGCTTCAATTCTCAGTGGTATACATTACTAGGCATAAATTGGACTCCCTTCTTCATTAGTGATATTACTCATTTGATTTTGGACAAAAGCTTTAAAAGATTATCCGTTCCTTTGGTAAAAATGTAGTATTATTTTTCTATAAATTTTAAGTTTACTTATTTATTTTTCACAGGTAATAAATATATTCTGTTTCCATAACTGCTGCTATATATTTGCAACATATCCAGTATCTATCTCCCCGTGCGTAAAATTTGGACTATGTAATAACAAATATTGAAACTCTATATTTGTATATTCCATCAACAAATAATTCCTCAGAGCAACTCTCATCTTCTTAATGTAAGCTAATCTTGTAGGAGCATAAGCTATCACTTCATAATCATAGAATCATAAAGGTGGAATTGTATTATAAACTTTTGCAGGATTTCAATACAGACTCATTTCACCCAAAGGTAAATTCAAAAATTCAATCTTACGGAGAAGGTGCCAGTATTCTTAAATGTCTTCAGCAGTTGTCTACATTCAGCGATATCCTTTGGTTTTATATCCTTTGCTTTATATTTGAATTTAATCCTGATGCAATACAATTTTGTCTTTATGTCAACCCACGCGTCATCTCTGTAATAGGACATAACGGATTCTGGTGTTTCCATTTTCCATAAAATAATAATTGCAAACTTATCAACTAAAAAACTCAATAGTTCCAGCTGGTCTTTGTATTTTAAATGCTTACAAAATTTTAACGGTAAATCAACTTTCTCAATTTTTTATCAAAAGAACCATGACAAGACGCCTCTTCCAGAATTTTTGATTTTTCCTTTCGTTGAACAATCACGTTGTAGATAGATACATTTAACATCCCCTAAATTTGTACTTCAATGTTTTGGTAATTCAATGTATTTTTCAATATAAACTCTATCATCATTTATTCTTTTGCCTCAGATTTTGCAGTATTAAAATTTTCAATAAAATCAGAACCTCCATTCTCGTTCACTACCACCACCACTGAGGCTTTGATGATAACTGGACAATTTTTCTGCCTTCTAAAAGTCCTTCCTCAGCATTTTCAATGACATTTAGTTCAGGAATAACCGGAACTTCAATATTTCCATTTGTGTCTGGCTTCATTTTGTCCTAACATGTAATTCATGATTGTTATGCAAAATTAAACCACATTCTTCAACTAATTTTGCAGAACTGAAGTTCTCACTTAAAAATCCAAATCCTGGATGGTGCATCATCCGCTACAAGCAACCTGAATAATATTATTCATATTAGATATGATTGTAAGGATTATCGGAATTCTTCATGGCCAACTACATCCTTAAATTAACATGTAATGCTTCCTTATCTCCAACTGGACTGAACTGCAACAGGTTGTCCCCCACATTTCTTTTGCAAGGATCACAATTATTCTTACTGCTATTTCACCGATTGGCAACTGGTAACTTTCTAATCATGCAATGCTCCTATCAAGATGACTCACCATTAAATTCAACCATATTTTCCATTTTGTGCTGGGGCTGAAGCACGGTTCCTCTTATTGGTTTGCTAATTTCACTGCTTTCCATAGCTTCCCAAAATACAAATATATCACCTTCTTTTGACCAACTTGCCAGGTGCTTCATTAGCACTTGGTGCAACAAAAGTTCCAACAAAGACTTTAATCCATTCACTATTAGTATCATCAACTTGTTTCTCTTCTTTGGGTTTACCAGAATTCTTTCTCTATATTTACCACTCTTTGGTAACATAATATTCAGCTTTATTGACACTTTCAAATTAGTCTTAAAATCTTTAAGTTCCTAAGAGTCATTCATAAACCTACGAATTTTAGGCTCTAATTCAATAACTGTTATCTTGTCCAATATCCATAATTTCACCTAAAATTTAGTAAGCTGTTTTGATAGCTTACTAGCTAGATAACTGAGTTATTATTATCTATTACATCTTGCAGTTTAATTTCATTAATTCTTCATCTTCAATTTTTATATCGAATTCTGATTTATTCAGCTGGGATTCAATAGATGATAAAGTCAATTCTAAATCTTCATTTAATCTTGGTGGGAACTACCTCACTTCGCTGATATTTAATGATTCTACTAAATTTCTCTAACTTTTCTAACATAGTTTTATCTCGCTTTATTTTGATTATCAAATATTTGACAGTCAAAGTTTTGTTGATTGAGTATATGTGTTGTTTATAACCTCATAGAGTATTTTCAAAACTTTAGAATTTTTATAAAAAACAAAAAACCAATGCCCCTTAATTTGATAAAGTGGTATTCTTTCTAAAAATTATTAAAAGTTCTTTCTTTTAATCTGGTATCTTTCTGTGTCAGTGATTTGCAACTACACAAGAAAGTATATCTCCGGGTAAAAAAAACTAAAATAAATTATAAAATAAATAATTTATTAAATACGCACCCCATTAAGCACATATTATTGTAAATGCAAAATACATCATTCCTAGAGCATAAATAATTAACATTCCAATAGCAGGTAACATATGCTTAAAACTAGAAATAAAATAAGTTGCAAATATAAATACCAAGTATCCAAAGTTGGACTGAATATAATTTATTCCTCCACCATTTTGCAAATATAGAAATCCTACAGAAAAACATCATTATATATACAATTACACTTAATACAGCTAATTTACGTTTCCAACACCAATGCTGACAGAACAATAAATAGCGTTTGTAATGCGTCAGACAGTAGAAATGGAATCTTTGTGCTCCAACAAATTAATATGACAAGGCTACTAGGTAGGATCTTTTGCACCCTCTTCATATCTCCTTTCTTTAAAATTTTACTTAAAAATTAGAACATAAAAAATTTTTTGTCAATATTGTAAGTAAATTTTCCCTAAAACAAATTATAAAGTTGAGATATTTTCATAAAAAGCAGTCTTTGTAAACCACTCAACAGACTGCATTTCAAAGTCTATCACTACTTTTCAGTATTTTTTTGTCAACTTCTTCTCTTATTTACCTTCAAGTTCAAAGCTTCCGGATAATGATCTGCTTTTCTAATTCTATTCTGAACTCTGATTTTTACCTAGAGAGTGAAATTACCAAATTTCAATCCTGATATCATATACACGGGATCAGTTTCGAATATCTTAAAAACAGTAAATATTCCTCTGTCCTTTTCCATTAACTCATGTCCTGCAATATGATAAATCTTTCCAGTTTCTCATCTGTTCCGGCGCTTTCATAAACATACATCTCCCGGTTTAAAATTACCTTTAAATCTTTTCTATTTTAAAATTCAGTTAACTTTCTTCCTAAACACCTCTACTAAACTTTATCCTTTTTATTGTAGATGGATTTTGTTTATTTTTTTTACCTAAAACAATTGTATTTCCTTTTCAACATCATTCAAATTTCCATAATAATCTAACTTAGCATCTGCGTATTATGATTCCCCACATAACAGTTTTTTTCAGAAGTGCTATCTGATTTAGTTCTTCCATTGCTACAAAGGATCCCAATAAAATGAACGATAGAAATAAAATTTAGAATTGACTTTCATAACTTCCTCCTAATACTAATGTAATAAAATTCCAAAAACTGTCATCTGATGGTGGATACGGTTTATAATTAAGTTCTGTTGTCTCTCATAGATCTTGATTATTTTGCTGGTTGTGCAATGATAACAGTTAGTTCCAACTCTTTAATTTTATGATTATTTCCTATCTTTTTAAATTACTACTTTTCTCAATATATATATCGCTCTTCCTCTTGTCTCATCTTCATTTTCCAGAATTCTTTCCAACACTCATTTTGCTTTTTCCATTTCTAACCATAATCTCCTATACCTGAAAGTGTAAATTTTGTACCATCTCAATCCTGATGTCATATACCATGGATCAGGTCCGAATGTCTCTAAAAGCAGCAAAATATTTCTTTATCCTCGTTACAACTCATATCCTGCACATGATAAATCTTTTCCATTTCTTTCTCAGTTCATGTTCTGCACTTTTCAAAATAGCGTCTACAACATCTCCGGTTTAAAAGTCTCCCTTTAAAGGACCTTTTCTATTTTAAAATTCTGAGTCGTATATATACGCTCATTAACATAACGTTGTGTATTGTTGCGAAGCGGATTTTGCTTTGCTGTGCTCACAACAATTGCTTCCGTTTCCTTTTCAACATCATTCAAATTTCGTAAGCATTCAGCTTAGCCTCTGGCACAACGTCATTCCCAAATCTGATATTTTTCTACACTGGTATTACTGCCGCTTTAACAGTTTCTTTCCATTGCTACAAGAAGTCAATAAAAAGCACGATAGAGTAACTAAAATTTCTAAATTTACTCATAACATCCTTACTGCCATTACTACAACTAATGGCAAAAACCATTGGTCGTTTAATTCATTTCCACATATTTATTTAGTCACATGCACTATATTCCGTATCTCGTTTCCAACATCAACAATGGTTTTTCTGTCTTTTATCCAAAACTTTCTTTTTCGGGAAAAATCAGCTGTTAACATACTTTTTCCGCCTTCTTCAAGTCTCGGTCTCCAAAATTTCCATCGTCCGTATAATCACCACGAAGTTTTTAACAGAATTCTTTCGAACGATTTCGTCAAAGTCTCATAGGTTTAGCGCTTATAGTACACACAAGGCACACACCATAATATTCACCATTCATCTACAAACAATTTATGAATCATAGGCATAATAATATATCACAAATTTTTGTATCTCTTTACTTGCCTTTTCTAACTACTTGCTTTTTGTATCTATCGTCATCAACTTTTGGGAACTTTTAGAACAACCTGACAAACCAATAAAACAGGCAAATTAAAGAGCAATTTTCCTAAAAATTTTTCACATCCTCCTGAAAGTATGCTGGGTTAGTCTAAAATATGTACATCAAATACTAGATAATATACTAAACAAAAATTATTCATCTGTTTTTATGCATCATGTCGTGATTTTTAAAATAAATATTTATTAAATTATCATAAATATGAAGCTTGAGATATCTCCTTTATTTACAATAGAAAATCCATTCTATCAAATGTTTGCTTTGAACTCTGTAAATATCCCATTCATCAATATCCGAAATTCTAGTCCAACTGTCTATAACTATTTGTCTTTCTTCTGGAAAACATTCTTATACTTTCCTCAAAAAACTAAAATCCATTATCTATCCCTTTTATCTTTTTAATCTATACTTTTTATCTTCTTCATTCAAAGGATATACGATGATTGAAATTACATAATCCCATTTAACTCCCATCAAAATAGATTATCTCATCTTTTGGAACATCTAAAACATATACAGCTGAATTTTCAATTGGGCACTTATAATTCTTACTTACTCCACCAAACAGGCATTTCAACTTCATCAGGTTTTTGGAACTCTTTTTACTTGCCTCTTTTACAAAATATAATTACAACAGCTCAGATGTAGTCAGAAATCACTCCAAAATTTTCTTTGACATAAGAAATTTTGATTCGATAAAATAACCTTTCTCTTCAGTTTCTTTTTAAAGATCTAATATCTTGTCTTGCATATATAAATCTTATGGTTTTCCATATATTTCACATCCCTTCTTATCTCTACAGTTTATTATATTGCATTAAACCGCAAAATCAAATTGAAAATAGTACACAAAACTATTGAAAAGTCAATGGCTACATGTTCTCAAGATTATTATCTTTTGTACAATCTTTTCCGTCATCGCTCAAATGCCATAAAGTTTTGAATTCTCGTTGATATTTGCATAATTTCTTCGTGACTCCGTAAGTTTCTTGCCACGTCTACAACTCTGAGCTACATTGTCATTCCTAAATCTACTTTTGCGGTCATTTACATCTCAAGATAGAATTGACTCCCAAGTTTAGCATCAATAGTTTCATCTCTTTTCGAAATCTCTTCACAAAACTTCTGTCTTATTGCAGCTATAACATTGCCTGTCTTATCTCGATCATGAGTAATTTCCATCTTTTCCTGTATTTACCCAAGTTCAACAACGAGCCGTCTTTTGCAGCTCCTTTAGTAGAAATTAACACGACTAAAGTTTGCAACAAAAGGATTTACAGAGACTCTATAATTTCTTCGAGGAGTTCCTATCGTTGAACAGCTGTAATATAATCAAAATAATTCTGTCACTCGTGCTCACTTGCGCTTCTATTTGATCATGATGTATACATATGGCTGTAATTTCCAGAGTCTTTTCTGTGTCTCTTTTATTTTCAAAACGCATTTCTCGCTCAGTTTAGCATCCAAGTTTGAAAGTGGATTTCCATCAAGTAGTAATTTCGGTTTTGCAATCAAAAGCACGTCCTAAATGCAGCCCTTTGTTGTTTGTCACCAGAAGTTCACGAGTGCTCTATCTTCTACTCATGAGATACAGTGAACTATTTCTCAGGCTTTTTCAACTTCTCTTTTATTTCTTCTTTCTTTGCACCGGCTGTTTTGCAGAGGATCAAACGTATTGCTCAAAAACATTCATATGAGGCCGACTGCATATGAGTTGACTACCATTCTCTTCCTCTTTTCCAGAGTGGAAGGAATGTTTTCCGCCTGAAACAACTTTCTCTCCTATTAAATTTTCACACGCATATGCGTTTTCAAATCCCACTCTGAGCTCTTAACATTGTTGTTTACCAACCTGAAGGTCCTAATGATGTTATCAATTCACCATCTAAAAGTATCTATAAAGGTTTTGAAAACTTCATTACCAAAGATTTACTTAATTCTTTTATCGTAATTGTTGACATTTTTCCTCCTAGAGTGAAAAGCTTACCTTTTGTAGGTTTATTTCAGAAATCAGTAACTACGATACAGTCAAAATTGCAGTAGCAAATTGCACTTTGCAATTTAGTTTGACTATGGTAAGGATTTGATGAGTGCAGTTCCGACCGATTGTCTTTGTGTGTAGTGAATGCAAAAGCGTACTCATGAGTAAGTTCATAGAAACAAGGCATAAATATTAAAAATACTCCACCACCACAACTGTGAAGGCGATTATAAGCGGTGCAGTAACATCTGTCTTTAACCATTCCGTAGCAACCTGCTCACCAAATTTGTGCACTTCTTTGAGAAAGGATGTGTCAGCTCGCCTGATACTGCAGTACTCATTTCCCGGTAACATATACTTGATCATATGCGCAATTGTCATAATATAAATGTATTATCAAATATTTTATTCCAATTTTCCACTCATGTTGTACATTATAGAGGGCCAGAACTATTTGACCAATGCTTGGGTTCCTAGAACCTACAGTTATTAAAAGTCGATCTTTCTTGTACCAGCTAGCTCGTTCTTTCAAAGCGACCAGCCATCGGCACAAGTGTATCCCCAAAAATGCTGCAGCTGCTGCTGCACTCAAACTATTCGTTGTGGAGACTCAATCCTACTATCTCTTGTAAGCATTTTGTTTCCAATCTGGCTAGAAATAATATTTCTTGCAGACAGAAAGGCTTACCCTGACGATAGATTACAAATGGAAACAGCTGTGCTAAACAGACTATTACTACTACAAAAGAGAGAGGTAGACTAATATTGTAAGAGGTGTTCACCATGCCTAAATCCACTATTTGAAGAGTCTTGTTGATTTCCCGCTCATCAAGATTATCAGGTGTTTCACACACAGCACAAATGTTGAAAAGTACAAAACTAGGTGCAGTATCATCAAGAATGCTGCTAGTTGCTTGGCATCAGTATGCGCTTCTTCGTTTTCATGCTGAACGACTCTATTCTTCTAGTTTGTAACTGCTTATGCAGATTTGTCGGAGCTCAATTGTGACGAGATACCATAACAAGATGCAGCCGTGCAAAACTAAAGTCCCGCAGCAGTCAGCTTGGTGTCATCATTGGAATTATAACAGTAAATAAAGTCTTTGAGGACTTGCTCCACGAAATTCATAGCAGCTTCTTCTAAAGGGATCCATTTTCCATTTGCGAGATAGTGGTAAAAGCATGAGGATAATAAAAACAAGTAAGTACCCCAAATCAAACATACTATATATATATTGAAAATAGGTTCGCTAGAATGACTCTCTGAGATAAACACTATTTAAAGGGTTTTAACTCTCAGATTTGAAAGTCGTAAAGCCAAGCCATAAGCTCCTACCATAAAATTTGGAACCATATATGTTATAACAAACACCGTTCTAAATCATACCATACAAATTCGTTCTTCCAACTAGGCAAGCTGGAAAAGCATAGTAACGGCTCCAAAAATGTTGTATGCATGCCATATCCATCCTGCTTTATAGCTATAAAGATTCACATCATAACCTATAAACTCTCTTAAAGCTTCTAGGCGAAAACTCCCGTTTGACTACGTTAACAAGAGAGATACGCAGAAAAGCGACTTCAAAAATAAGTGAAAAATCGCTATAATCGATAGTATTATTTATCCGCTTCTCTGTGCTAAATTTTCTTTCTGTCTTTTGCATAAAATAAACCTTTCAGGTAACACTAGTTCCTCCTCCGTCAGACACCTCATTACTGTATTGTGATAGCAATCTCTAAGTATTCCTAGCTAGATTCTGTTTTACCAATTGTGTCCTAAAGCATCTTTCTTGAGAGAATCTCTATCTTTGACTAATTGTTCCCATTGACATTTACTTTTGCAACGATGTACAAATTTCAGAGTCTAATTTCGTCTGAGAGACTGCAAAAATCTTTTACTGCAGAGTGCGTACATCCTTTAACTATATATTTTGGCCTTCTTCTGGTAAACAAACCATTTTGCAAATAGCTTCTGCCTTTTGTATTCTTGTTTTCTGTTAATCATCTACGACCATAGTGGTGGAAGGAACCCTAATGGTTCCGTCTTTAGGATCTCCTACAATGAAAGGTTATCAGTACTTGTCTTTTCACACAAAACAATTCTTCAGAATCCTTAAGTTCGTCCATTTCTCCGGTTTTCAAGTTTTGAGTTAAAGCAGCACTACCCTTCAATAGCACTTTTTCTCTAGCTAAATTAGTGAAATATTCATCCTATATTTATCCTTTAATCCGCTGATAGCTGCAAAGAGCTGTACCTGATTTTAGGATCTGACATTGAAATTTTTCTGTAAGACTTTCCTTTTCAGCAAATTCTTTTAAAAGTTTGACTAAATCTTTTCTTTGTCAGGATTATAAGCTAAAAACCATATTGAAATTCTAACTGGATACCAATATCCTTCTTTATCATATTCAAGCTAATTTTATCTTTGTTTTCGATATCAAATTCTATAGTAATCTTTTTCTTTTCTTTTAATTCATAGCATAAGAAGGTTCTGCAGCCATTATAATATCACAAGCAAGTTTTCCCGCATCAATTTCTCCGGCTATTTTTGTTTGCAAAGTTCCTGTTCCTTGGAAAATTCGATTTTCTAATTGAAATTTCTTCTTTAGAGTACAGGCTTCATATATAGCAATTATATCTTCATACATTGGAAGTATAGATTCTAGTGCGTACCTTCTTCCTTCCTTCATATTTTTACTCATGTCATCTTCTTCCGAACTTCCTCCACAAGCAGTAGTTCCAATCATTAATGCTGACAACTACGTGCCAAAAATTTCTTTTCATAATTCCCCCTAAATGAAATATTATCTTTTTGTTGAGTACACTCCACGATTAATTATATTCGAAAATCCTAATCTCTATTTTTCATAATTTTTCAAAATGATTTTAAATTTTGAACAATTCCAAAAAGGGACTTTATTGTCCCTGCAAAATATCCATCCCTATTTGTTAGTTCTCATTTTAAACATACTAAAAACAAAAAGAGAGATCATTTATGAGTGTCTCTCTTTTATAATTTTTGAAATAATTTGTTTAAAATTTAGATTAAATTTAGAAAACGATTCTAATTATTCTTCCTATTAATCACTTTCATCCATTCATTAAAACTTATCCAGTTTCTCTCTACCAATGTCAGTAACTTTTATAATGCTCATTTTCTATATATCCAAATTTTTATTTACTATGTTCTTTAAAACTTTTCCCAAATTTATTCTTTCATAACATAAATGCTCATTTATTTTTAAAACATTACACTCCGATATCAAGCTCTTTCAGTATTTTCATGATTTATATATGAAGCATCATTGTAACCTCTACAAATTAGCCCTTTTCCTGTTTTCATTTAATATTTTTTGATAATTCCGTTTCTCGGTTCTAAATACTAAATATAATAATATCAATCCGTTAACTATGGCTATTGTTCCTGCAATAGAAAGGTCATAAATATATGCCATATAAAATCCTATTACACTACTTAAAACTCCCGTGAAAACACTTATAAATATCATTTTCTTCAAATCATGTGTTAATAGATATGCTGTTGCAGACGGAACAACCATATATGAAATAGCGATAGTTGAACCACCGCATTAAATGTCCTGCAGTTTATTATAGAAACTCAAACTCATCAAAGCGTAATAAATAATAGCCAGGTGCAAATCGAAATCAAACTTAGATTTTGTCAGATGTAGAAATTTTTAATTCTTTAAAAATACCCAAATAAAAATCAAATCAATTAAAAATATTACTGCCATTACAAAAATAACCTTTGACATTTCATAACCGAAAACTCGATTCTCGGAATTGTGCCAAATGCAACTTCCAACTAAAACAGAGTCAATACAGAGATGCATCCTCTTAAAATTTTGAAATCAATATTATGGCAATACTGAACAGAGTCGCAAATACAAAGCCCCCTATTGACGATCTTCATGCAGTTGTCTTTTGATTTATAAGCTCAGTCAAAAATACAGTAAAGTATTCAACCAGTCCGGCACCGACAATCAGCAAAGGACTTGTCAAATCTTTTTGTAATGAAAAAGCAAATTTACGATTCCAAGTAAAATTGTAGATTATAGAATCTATCATCATCAGACATTTTTCTAAGAATAAAATGGTCCCAATAGTGAACAAGACAGCTGAAACTAAACTTACAGCTATTAAAATTTCTAATTGTCTCATTTGGTCCCTCCTTGCATAGTTCTCTTTTACTGAATAAAATTCCTTTTATAGGCGAAAATAATATACTAAAAATGCAATTAAACTTGCAACTTCGCTATAACCGAGTCCTGTTGACAATCCTTTTATAGTACATGCTATAAATGAACCGGTAATTTCTGAAGCTCCATTCTGATAAAATCATCATAACATTTGAATTTATCCAGTCCATTGTCTGCAGCAACAGGTGGTGCAATTAACATTGTACTCATAAAATTACTCTAACTGATTCGAAATTTCCCATAACTATTGAGATTACAAGTAAACTATTAATATTCCGGTCATTAAATTATAGAAAAGTCCCTGTTTGTCGCAAACTCGGATCAAAGGAAAAAGTTTTAATTCTTTCCAAAGATAGTAAAATTACAAACAACACAAAATAATTATTCCAATTAAAAATATATATATCTCAGGCGGCAGCTTGCCCAAATATAAATTTATCAAGACCCAGCAGATTAGTATTTGCTTCTCTTTGAATAGTGCCAAAGTAAAACAACGCCAAGCCAAAAAATGTTGACAAAACACTGCCAATGCACTGTATCAAACTCTACTTTTGATTTTAAATCAATTCCGAAAATGAAAGTGCCGCTATAACTCCTGCAATAAAAGCTCCAAGAAGCAAAATTCCAAATTTTTAATTCCAAGTCACCATAAAGTAGCAAACACAGGACACGAAGAGTTAGTGGCTGAGTTGCATCACAGATAAGTCCTCTTGTTTTCTCACTGCAACATATACTCAGCATTTCCACCCTTAAAAGTCCCAAAGTCCTGGAACTAAAGCTATCATCAAAAAGTATAGTCGGTAAAGTCAAATCTAAAATCCGTGTCATAATCTATCATTCCCTATATGCCTTAGCTTTATGTTTTCTTTAGTAAAACTTCTCTTAACAGGACCACCTGACAGCAACCAATTTGTTTAAAGAGTACAGCATCATCAAAATATTCCTCAGCAGTTCTCAAACCGCGATGAACATGCTGATTGTCTTTCCGCTATCTCTAAGTTCTTTCAAAATTTTCCTGATACTTTCTTTTTCCGTTTTAGCATCAACCCCTTTTAGCGGTTCATCTGAAAACACAAATTTCACTATCTTGAACTCATACGCTCGCCAAAGAAAACTCTCTGCTTGTTGGCCGCCGGAAAGATCGCTTGGCACTATCGACAAACTCTTCCATTCCAAGTTTCTTCGAGCCTCAAGACAATTCCTCTCTGCACACCTGCTCTTTTATCCAGCCGGAAGCTTCCCATAAGTTCCCCATCATAGCAACATCTCAAAACATCTGTCGGAAAATCCCAATCGACAGACTCTCACTAGGCACATCATATAGAAATATCTTTCTAAATTCTCTTTATGAGCTTTGCCGAAAGGTGAAATCCGGATGAAATGGAATTACAAATTTAACATTGTCTGTAACAAAGTCAGATTTACCTGCACCGTTTGGTCCCAAAGATCGCGGTAAGTTTACCTCTTTAATGTCCAACCACATCCCAAACTGCAGGTTTAAGATAATGAGGCACAGATTAAATCTTAACTTTACAGCTATTTCGTCTCATTTTTCCTCCAAACACAGTCCACAATATAAGTTATATATATTTAGGAGATCACGTCAATATTTGTAAAGCATCAACTATAGTATCATATTATATTTAAACATTGAGATATAAGTATTTTCTTTTGTATTATCATCTCCTAGTGAGTCAGAATACAGCTCCTCCACCCTATGCTTAACATTATGTCCTTTAGCTTTTACCAGATTCAACTAAAAGATTCAATAGTAGGAACTGAGAGATTCAACAAAACCGCTTTTATGTTTTAGCAAAGAAATCTGAAAGTTTCTTTATATCAGCGCACTGCTTCTGATTCTGCAGTTGACTTTGTATCAGCCTCTACCTTAAACTCCAATTCCTTTGCCAAAAATAGTTGAAAGCATCATGATGCAGTAACTAAAACTCTTTGATTTTCAGGTAATCAGAAACTTTTTCTTTATATAGTCAGAAGATTCATCAAGTTCTTTTCATAGTTTAGCAAGATTTGGTTATTCTGTTCTTTGCAGCGCTAGACTCATCAGCTTTCCCAGACCTTCTGCTACATCGCAGCTATTTTCCAGTTCCAACACTAAACCAAATATGCTTGGATCATTAGGACCGTCATTACTTCATCCCAAGGAAATGTAATCTATCTGATGAATATGCACTGTTAGCAACGTGTTCTTATTTTGTCTAAACCTTGTAAAATTTCTCATTTGTCCTTCCAAATAATCCGTTTACATACTGTTACAACATCTGCTGTTTTCAAGTTTTTCCACGCTCGCTGTAGAAACATATAGATGAGGGTCAACTCGCTTTCATCTGTTCCTTCAACTAGGAGTTATCTCCACCGATTTGCTTTACCAAATCTGTAAAGCGTGTACTTGTAGCAGCAAACTCTTGCAAGTCTTGGTGTCCTCAGTTTTGGGCTTTTCTCTCCTCTTTTGTTTTTACTATCATCTATTTGGTGGCTGCACAAAACCCCAACAGGAAAGTACTGTGCAATGCAATAATATATAATTTTCTCATTTTTCCCTCCCAAACCATTTTTATGTGAGGTTTTGTTTTCTCTCTCTAGTAATATATTATCACAATTTTCAAATATAAATCAGTATATTATTTATTTTGTGTTACGACTTTTAACCTTCTAAAATTATTTTCTGAGTACAACAAAAGGCAGAAAGCAAATCGTACTACCTTTTGCAGATACAAATCATAATATTTTGTGTTCTGTATATCCCATCCATTCGCTATCAATTCTTTCAGTTTTCATACTCAATCTTAGTTTTGAGGATCTTGAAAATTTCACCAAGAACTTCTTTTGCCTTTTCATAATCAATATTTGTGTAATCAACTTCTAAATCTTCAATAAACTTATCTTCTACGATAATCTAATAGACGTTTTATTCCTTTGATTCCTTGATATTTTTGGCAGGATTGGATCTAATACCTTTTGAGTCTCTTTCTGCTGGTCTTCGCACTTGGCACCGAGCATGTACCTTCATTTTAGTTGTTTGCTTTTACAGCACTTTGTCTTCCTTTTCAATGTAAGTATAAACTTCTAGTTGTTTTTCAAGCCGTCAAGTACATAAGTGCAGTGATGGCCAGTCTTTTCTGCTTGGAGCAGAGTTGCTGGCCAGCAGTACCACACGATAAAATCATAGTCATTGATAATAGAATATTTCTGTATTTTGTCATAATATACCTCCGTTAATATTCTTGATACATTTTATCTATAGTTAAAAATCAAAGTCAAAGTTTTAGTATTAATGCTCACAATTCCTTCACGATAAAATGTCAAAATGTGATAAAATGACGGTTATAGATAAAGAAAGGCAGTACAGTCAGAAACCACCTTTTATAGAATAATATTATAACTGGCAAGTCCAGCACGAAGAGATTTTTCCAATTTCTACAAAACTCTTTATTTTGTTGCCCTCTTCTCAAGCTCTCCTGAAGATCAGAAACTTTTCCTCCAAATGAACCCGGCTAGTAACACTGGCTTTTCTCTGAGGATTCACTGATCAAATCAATGTGTAACTTTTAATGTGACTACATTGTCACCATATTCAACAACATCAAATTTTATCCTTCAGGACTTGCTCCCATACTCTACATCATAGAAAAGTAGAAGTTTCGCCTGTATCTCTTGGATTTTCTACGTCCAGATTTATCTGGCACTTTTAGCATCAATGCTCCAATTCATTTACTACATCATCTATATTTTACCTTCGTCGACTCGTCACTTTACCTGTTTTCTGACATGTAATAAGTTTCTTACTTTTCTCCGCCACAAGCTTTATCAGTAATAATTGGATCAACATAAAAGGCATAAAGTGTTATTCTTTTAAAATCATAGCTACCTCTACAATCAGACATAATATCTCAATATTGTCTTTACTCACAAATCTTTACCTTCTTAACAATCTTTAGCAAATCTCCTCCATGCACAAAGATTTCTATAATTATTCTACCACATTACAAACTTTTCAAAATGCATTGGAAAATTAAAACCCACTAACCGGAAAATATCATAACAAAACAAAAAGCAGACAAAATTATACTACCTTTTATAATAAAATCATGGCTGTTTTGTTCTACAGATCCTTGTTTTGACTACGTCTTTCGCTGCATACTAACTTTTAGCTGAAGGATCTCCTGAGAGAGTCATTCCAGGAAGATCTTTTGCCTTTCATAATCAAGAGTTTGCAATCTGCTTCAACTTCTTCAAGAAATCTATCTTCCAGAATATCAAAGAGTCTTGACCTCATTCCTGTGATATCGTTTAGAAACGTCTTTAGGAATTGTTGTTTAACCTGTTTCACATCTTTTGGCCTTTGATGCTGGGACCGAGCTTCAGTTTGCTGTGTTTGCTTTTATAACCTTGCCTCTTCTTTTCAATGTCAGTATAAACCAGAAATACTTTTCTATTTCATTTTGTTCTTTAACAAAAGTCTTTATGTGGTAGTAGTAGCTTCTTTGCTGCTGAGCATGCTGTTGAGTAAGTACCACAACAAAATCATTGCTAAAGATAATAAAATACTTTTTAATCTTCATAGTTACCTCCGTATAGATGATTTATTATAACTTCATTTTACCATTAAAAAGTCGAAATCTATACTATTCTCCCGACATTTTTCTCTAAAAATTTTACTCAGCACCCTTTCGAGTGCTTTTGAGTAATCCCAGCTTGGAGGCTGCGCTCTTTCCTGTGTTTTTGAAAATATTCGTATTCAGTGAGATCCCATCATTCTTTGAAAAATTAATACTACAGGGAATACTAACATGTCTATATCTAGTAATCTTGTAGCTCATTATAAATCATTCTTGAATTCTTTACATCTTGTTCATATTCATAATCTTGATCCATTGTATTTAGTATAATGTATTAGCCTTTTAAATCAGGATATGACTTCCAACCACAACAGCAAGTCTTGATAGAGCTTGAGTAAAACATATTATCATCAGCTTCAATATCTTTTTACAGAACTGCTACTGTTTACACTTCCTCCTCTGCTTTGAATACTTTTCTAATGTTTCAGCTTCATGTAGCTGAATATTTTTAGTTGCATCAATCAAAGATTTTAAAAGCATCCCATCTTGATTCAACATTTGCTATTTGTCCCATAGCATTTTTAACCATTTCTCTAAGTCTTATTAATTTGTTGTAGCTGACATAACAAATCCTAATAGACCACCACTCCCAGAAATTACATATAATACTATCTAATTTTTCTCCTTTCTAAATATATATTGTACTAAATTTTCATATGCAACTATCTAGTTCCATCACCGGAACCGCCACCGAAGGACCTCCTCCTCCGCCGATACTTTCGAAAAGCCTCCGCCTCCTCCGGAAGAGCTCTTGAACACTTTTTGAATAAGCATCTAAAAGTTATTAGAAAATACGATGAGAATAATATCTGTTGCAATGCAATGAATAAACATCTACATCGTAATTTTCTAAAAATTCCGGAGATAGTTTCTTTCAATTGTTTTTCAACTTCATCAGCAACATCACAAGTGTTGCATAAATCAATAAATCTTTCCAAACTTTTTATTTCTAGAAACTTCTCTTTCACTCAACGTGAGAAAATCTTTCAAATAATTATAATATTTTATCTAGATTTTCAGTAAATTCCTTACCCTTTTTCATTGTAGTCTAGTATTCTCCACTCTATCTACTCAGTATTAAGCAGGTTATGTCTCTGACATAATTCAAAGATCTTGTTTTTAGTCATCTTGCATGATCTTAAAAGATGTTTTGATTGCTCGTCTTTTTATAAATAGTTTGAAAAATTCATTTTCTCTGTAAAATTTCATCATCTCTGGCTAGCTTTAACTAACCATAGTCGAAATAATTTTCTCATCTTAGTCTCAAAATCATATTCTGATTTATTATTAATTTTTGAGATAAAGATTTCTCTTACAAAAATAAATCCCTTTTTCTTCAGTCACTAAGTATCAAAAGTTTAGCTTTGAATCCATTTCAAAAATATGTAATTATCATTCTGCTCCATCGCTAAGCGCATCTTTCAAAATGAAGGATAATTCTCACCTTCTTTTTCAGGATATCTCTATAATATTCTCCTTTAAAATCTCCTTTTGTGTCCACAACTTCTTTCTTGAAACAACTGCAGAGTTCCAAACATTCCGGCAAAAAATTATAATAAATTGTATGCAAGTCTAGAAATTCTTTGACGATCTTTTGAGCTTGTATATATAATTTTTATCATAACTGACCTTAAATGCCATATCTTGATAATATGAAAAATCTTTTGTATTTATTCTTTCTCCGGAAGTAATTTCACCTTTATTTAATTGAGCCAAGACAGTTACATAATTAGAACTGAAAGTCCTGTCAAAACTATTAAAACTATATTTCCATCTAAAAATTCTATTTTCCTTTATTACCAAAAGCCCAAATCTTAGAATTCGTATTGATCAAATTTTCCTTCACTCTATAAATAGTAATCTTAACTTCTTTTTGGAGCGGCACTTAGTCCGTCATTTACAAATTTCCATCATATCTAAGTCATTTTAAAAGTTTTATAAAATTTGTTACCTGTATCTTAATACAAAAGTCTTCCTGATATTCTCCAAATCCAAAAACAGAGTTCACTAACCGTTTTGAAGTGAAAACTCCTGATTTGCCGGATTTTTCCTGTCTGCTTTCTGTATTCCAATTTTTCTAAACTTTCATAGGGAATTTCTTTCCCGTTTTGTATTTCAGAAACCTTAAAATTAATTCATTTACTTTGTTTCCAAGATTTCCTATGGAGATATAGTATTCAGTTCCCATTTGAGGCTTGAAAATCCATAATACTTTCAATATCTGCTTCCATCATATTAATTCTAACATTTATTTCATTTTTATAAAAAGTATCTGCAAAAAGAATTATTGGACCGAATAACAAAAAGTCCAGAGCAGTATAAAAGAAATATAAAAATCTTTTTAAAATAATTCTTAAAAATTTTCATAAGACCTCATACCAACCTTCTTAATATATTTATCGCAAAACTTGATTACTATAGTAAACTTTACAAGTTTTTGCAAATTTTCTAATTTTTATTATGCTGGAACTATCTGGTTCCACCACCATCTCCGCCACCGAAGGAATCATCTCCACCGCCACGCTTTAACGCGACTCCACCTCCATCAGAAGCCTCTTCAACACTTCGAATAAGCATCCACGAAATCATTAGAGAATGCATTAGAATAAATAACTTGCCGTATGTGATTCTACATCCATATCTATATTTCTCAAAAAGTTCCGAGATAATTTCTTTAATTGTTTTTCCAACTTCATCACAACATCATAAAAGCGTTGCATAAATTAACAAGTTTTTCCAAACTTTTTATCTCTGAAAATTTCTCTCTCACTCAATAATGAAAAATCTTTTCAAATAATTATAATTTTACTAATTTTGCGGTAAATTCTTTACCTTTTCACTTTCATAAGTATGAGAATATTTGCCTTTACTACTTTTTCAAAAGATCATTTTTACTTGCATATTCATTGGATAGTTCTTCTAAATCTTCTTCTATTGATTCAAATTCTTCTGATTGTCCATCTTCCAAATAATCAGAAAACTCATTTCTTATAGATTCCATCGGCTCCAGCACCTGGCAAACACTGTAAATAGTTTTTCCTCTCTACTTCTTCGAAATCATTGTTAAAACCGCTCCTTTATTTTCAAAGCCATATGTCTCAAAAATAAGTCCTTTTCTTCAGTTACAGGTATTAATATTTTTCTTGTATCCATTTTAGAAAATATGCTCAATTATCGATTCTGACCATCGAAACCTATATCTTCTAAAATATCGGACAATTTCCACAATGTCTAGGAATATCTCTGTAATATTTCTCCTTTAAGTCTCCTTTTGATATCCATTGCTCTCTCTTGCCAAATATTTTAACAAGAACAACAATAACAGTGCATACTCTCCTGCAGCACATCTTATTACTACTATCGGCTTTTTAGTATAATCAGGCCTTTCTAAATGCTAAATCTTTATAATGCAGAAAATCTTATCTATAGTTTCTCCGGAAGTGATATCCCTTTGTTTAATTGAGACCAAAACCGTAACATAATTAGAACTTGTAAGTCAGTCAAACTATTAAAACTATTTTTGCCATCCGAAATTCTATTGTTCCTTTGTTTCCCAAAAGCCCAAATCTTAAGGTTGTATTATCAAAACTTCCTTCTCCTTTTGTGATAGTAAGTTTAACTTCACCGGAGCAGCGCTAATCCTTTGTTTACAAATTGCCAATAAATCATATCAGAATCTTTTAAAGTTTTGTAAATTAGTAACTCTATCTTAAAAATAAAAGTTTTTCTCTGATATTCTCCAAATCAAAACAAAGTTCATAACCTTTATCAGTCTTTACAACTCCTGATTTTAGCCTTTTCTTCTTGTTTCTTTGTATTCCAAGATTCTAAACTTTCATAAGGAACTTCTTTTCCATTTTAATTTCCGAAACTTTGAAATTAACTATTTTCACTTTTCCTAAATTATTAACAGGAACAAAGTATTCAGTTCCTTTTGATGGTTCAAAATCCATAATACTTTCAATGTCACACTTCCATCTTTGTTAATTCTAACATTTATCGTATTTTTGTAAAAGTATCTGCAAAAGAAATTATTGAAAGGTAGTACAAATAGAGCTAAGTAATGCAGCAGAAAAACAAAAATTCTTTTGCCAAATTTCTAAGATTTTCATAGCCTCCTTGCTCCTATTACAATCTTCTTAGAATTTCACCTTTACCTAAAATCTCTAAAATGTTTGAAAGTTCAGGTCCATGAACTTGACCTGTAAGTAATGCTCTAACCATATACAAGTCTTTACCTTTAAAACCTGATGCCTTTTGAGACTTTTCTTAAAGCCTTTGGCAGTTTCCTCATCCATTTCCTCGATTTGAGATAATTCCTCCTTCATTTTTCTTTTTAGAAATTTCTATATGCTCTACATTCCCTCATTTTCAAAGCTTCGGTTCAACTGTAACATCTTCAAATATCTTGATTGTTCAACAATTTCCGGAAGTCTTGAAGCAGATTCCCTGAAAAAGTCTTCGTAATAAGTTCAAGTCTCACAAATATCTTCTTTTTATAACCCTGCCTTAACTAAATAAGGTTTAACAAGTTTTGCAAGTTCTGAAACTACCATCTTTCCTAATATATTGAGCATTAACCCAATCTAATTTATCTACATCAAAAACTCCGCCGGATTTTGAAACCCTATCGAAAGAGAATTGTTTAACCATTTCATCCAAAGATAAAATTTCTTCATTGCTTTCAGGGCTCCAGCCCACAAGCGCAAGATAATTAATAAGTGCTTCTGGTAGATATCCTTTTAATCTAAAATCTTCAACAGATGCATCATCATTTCTCTTAGATAATTTCTTGCCACTCTTATTTAAAACTGTTGGTAAATGAACAAAAATAGGCTTTTCAAAACCAAGAGCCTCATAGAGATAAATATGTTTAGGAGTTGATGAAATCCATTCATCTCCTCTACAATATGAGTAATTCCCATTAAATGATCATCAACAACTACTGCAAAATGATAAGTTGGAAAACCGTCAGCCTTAATCAAAACTTGATCGTCCATATCATTTTGTATTTATTGTAATTTTGCCTTTGATTACATCTTCAAAAACAATATCTCTATTTTCAGGTAACTTTAATCTAATTACATAACTTTCTCCATTTGCAATTCTCTTTTTAGCATCTTCAATGCTAACACCTCTACAAAGTCCGTCATATCTTGGAATTTTTCCATCAGCCTTTTTGTTGATTTTTTTACATCATCAAGTCTTTCTTTGCTACAGAAACAATAATAAGCATATCCATTTTTCGATAAGTTCTTCTGCATATTGTATTGTAAATTCCCTTTCAACTCTTTTCAGATTGGATATATGACCACATTCATCCAACTTCTGTAATCTTTCCGTTTTCATCAAGACAAACACCTTCGTCTGCCTCAACTCCTGCCCATTAAGTTCGTGAATCAAATTTTCAATAGCTCCTCAACATATCTAGTTCTATCGGTATCTTCTATTCTAAGTAAAAACTTTCCTCCCTTTTGCTTAGCGTATAAAGTAATTATAAAGTGCAGTCCTAAGTCCTCCTATATGCAAATATCCTGTTGGACTTGGTGCAAAACGCAATCAACCATTCCTCTTTCCTCCTAAAAATAACATATATCTATAATAATTATATATCAATTATATTAATTTGTAAAGGTTTTTAACAAAAATCAAGCTCAAATGCACACATAAAAACTGCGAGTTTATAAAGTACTTTGCAGTTAATTATATTATCAAAAATATTAAAAAGCACATTTTTATAATAATTTTAAGTGTCAATTCTTGTTATATCTTTAAGTGATTTATTACGATAAATTAAATCATCTCTAATAGTAAAACCTTGTTTTTCCCAAAAAAATATTTCCCTTTTCATTTTTATCAAAACTACAAGAGCAACTTTATTAATTCCCAATTTAATAAGTTCATTTATAGCTGTATTCAATAATTTAGTTCCAATTTTTGATTTTGATATTTAGGATTAACAGCTGTATGATAAATATAACCTCTTCTTCCGTCATTTCGACCATAATAGCACCTATAGTGCAATTTTCCTCCGCGACAAAACATGTATTAGGATTGTGAATCAAAAAGCTTTTCTATTCCTTCTTTTGAATCATCAAGATTGTTAATCCCATTCCCTTACAGGACATCCAAAGAGAATACACTTCCTCATAATCATCTATAGTCATCGGTCTAATTAACATACTTTTATTCCTGCTAAACTTGTAATCTACTTATCTAATGACTGAATTATCATTAATCAAAGTAGCTATATGATGAGGAATCATAAAACTTGCATTGACATTTCAACATGATAATTTTATCTATACATTCATCCCAATACTCAAGATGCTTTTTATCTATCCACGAATCAGACTCTTCCACTCTTGTTCCATTTTCTCCCTGAATTGAATACCAATAAAGATACTCTTCATCATCATTTTTCTCAAAAATAGTTTCTACATACATTCTCTATCCGTCCAAAGTAAGTAATACTTTCTCCATGTTTTTCATTTAAAAATTCATCCACTTATCTACTACTTCGACTTCCCTTTTCTGACACGAAATCGTGATAATTCTATATTCATACTTTTCCCCAAAAATAGTACTTTTTATATTTGACTTTCTAAAAATTTACAATATTCTAAATTATCTTCTGTAATTTTATCACAATGCCCTCCTTCCCATACTTTTAATTTAACATAAGGTAGTTTTTTTGGGTATCACCTTCTTCGCTTCTTTATAATCAAACTCTTTAGAACCATAACAAAAATCAGCTTTTCTTGCTCATCCTTAGATAAATCTGGAATTTTTACAAAAGAACAGTCGTGAATTATATTCACAATACTTTCATCATCCATCCTTATAAAAGACTCTGCCATTATTTTAGCAAATTCCGCTCCATATAGAGCAGTCATTTTTTACAGCAAAATTCTTATCTTTAGAGCTTTCTATGTTTTTCTCAAAAATTTTCTTAAAAAGAAAATCTAAAAATAGGCTTTTTGCCACAAACTAGCTCCTTCAAAAACACATTTATCTATAATTATATCCTTGCTGTTTAATAAATTTAACAATACTACTCCACCTAAAAGAGGCTCCAAAAAGCTAAATTTATCTTATCTATTCCGTTTTCAATTAAATAATTCTTTATTTTATCAGCTTCCGTTTCCACTGAAATATAAACTTCTCTTGACTTTCCATGTGCTGATAAGTCTGGAATTATATATCTATAATCCCTAATATATTGTCAGCAATTAAAAAATTTCATTCCCTCAGCAGAAGATAACATAGGATGAATAAAGTAATATTACCTTTTCACACCTCATTAATATCAACAAAATTCATTTTTGCTCCTTAACTTCTATACTATTTGTAATCTTTCTAATTTAACTCTATTATACCACTTGTTACAAGTCTAATCCATAAAAATTTAAAAGAGAGTGATTTCTCACTCTCTTAAATAATTTTGCTTGCAAATTAGAAAAATTTATACAAGAACCTTAATCTTGTATATTATAATAATTTCATTATATAGTATCTTATGAATTTTTGTATAAATTGCTATAACTGTTTTATTTTTAAGTCATTTATATGACTTACTATTATTTGCCTACAAATAATAGTAGTGAGATCTCTCACTACGGTCGAGATGACGTGTTAGGGCATTACTTTATAAGTTGCTATGACGTGAAATATTTATTTTCATATAAATTTTTAATAATTATAAAATTTTTCAAATAATCTCTATACTTTTTGAATTTTTAAGTTTATTTACATTTAACACCTAGCTCTTAATCAAGTTTTTCCTTATACGTCATTTCGACCGAAAGTGAAACTGAGTGGAGAAATCTCATACTTTTGCTTTAGCAAAAGTAAATGTATCGAAGATACATAAAATAGATTTGTCATTTTCTCACATAAAAAGACGGTATATCTACCGTCAAAAATATTAACATAAAAATTCAATTTTTCGATATTTTTCCCATCTTTTGTTTATTACTAAACTTCTAATTTTACTATTTCTTTCTTGCAACAAAAAATATCTGTGAATTCTACCTCTAATTACTCCTTCTTTTTCAAGAATTTCCTGTGCTTTAAAAGATATTTTCTTTTATACTTTTCAACTCGAAATAAGGAAATTCCCAATCTATAATCCTTGCAAACCAAACTAGAGCACCAACATCATAAAACTCTATCGATCTATAAAGCTTCTGCTTCTTCAACAATCTTAAATCCATTTTCTATAAATTCTTGTTTTGAAATATTCAGATAAGCTTTAGGAAATGGAATATCAACATCTCAATTAAAAGTTTAACTAATTCTCTATCATTTTCTGCACCAACCTGTTGTGTAAGAAATAACCCTCCACTTTTTAAGAACTCTTTTAAGCTCATCATATTATATTTACCATGTCTGTTGTAATAATATCAAAATAATTATCATAAAAGGAGTTCATCCCCACCATCAGCTGGTTTAAAATCTATTCCCAAAGAATAAGTCTTTCTCTACATATTTTAATATTTGGCTCATAACCTTCAATTGCTGAAGTATGTTTGGGATTTATCATAAAAGATAAAAGAAATTCTCCACCGCCAGTTTCCATATCCAACAAATAATCATTTTCTCTTAAATAAGATTTTATAATGCTTTCAAAATCCCATGGAAGATCATCTTCTTCTCTATATCTTTCTCTAATGAGAAAAATCCCAACCTTTAATATGGGCAATTTCCTGCTCATGTAACCATTCATTTAAAAAGTGTCTTTTTATCCATATTTTTTTCCTTAAACTCTCTACTTTTTTTATCTAACAATTGAATTATCCGTCATCAAATTAGCTATATGATGAGAAATCATAGAAACTTGCATTGACATTTCAACATGATAATTTTATCTATACATTCATCCCAATACTCAAGATGCTTTTTATCTATCCACGAATCAGACTCTTCTACTCTTATTCCATTTTCTCCTTGAATTGAATACCAATAAAGATACTCTTCATCACCACATTTTTCTCTAAAAATAGTTTCGACATACATTTCTCTCCGTCCAAAGTAAAGTAATACTTCCTCCATATTTTCATTTAAAAATTCATCCACTTATCTACTACTTCGACTTACCTTTTCTGACACGAAATCGTGATAATTCATATTCATACTTTCCCTCCAAAAATAGTGCATTCACTTAAACAAATGAGGTTTATTAAAATCTATAAATCAGACAAAACTTTGTCAATATCTAATAAGACCTTTTGATATACAATTTTTAAATTCGTATAATGTATCTGTGTTAAATTTGCTTGGAATATCTGATTCGAGATATTCTTCACTCCATTACTCATTATCCCATATATTATTAGAAGTTTTACAAGAAAAAAACAGTATTTTTGTGTGCTATTAGATATAATACACATTACAGGAATTGTTCCAGATTCCTTTGTATATTTTTATAGTATGCATATATCGTTTTTATTTTTTTGCTCATCTAATAAAAGGAGTAAAAAAATACACTTTCTAATATGCTGTCTGATTGTTTGATAATTTCTTCGTGAATCCATGGTGCATATAACAAACCAGCAAGCAGCTCATTGCCATATTTGTTTGCTACACTCATCCAATAATTCTCTTCTTTTTTTCATCTTATCTTCAAAATCATCAGGTGATAACAATTCATATTCTTGATGTTGGCAGTTAAAAACCATGCCATTTTTCTATATGGTAATGTTGCTTCTATTAGAATCCATTTATTATTATCTTGAATAGCAACGCATATATGGTCTGTTCATCTCCATAACAATCTTTATGTATATATGCATATTTTGCTTCATATCCTAATTTTTGAAATACTGAAACCACTAAATTTGAATAATCACCGCAAGTTCCAGCCTGCATTGAAAATAACATCTAAATCACTTCTTTTGCAAAGGAAAAAAACGGAGCGTTTAATCTACTGTATTTTACATTTTATCAAACCAATTAAATAGTTCTTCACATACAGCTTTAATACTACTTCTATCCTTAATGTTTTTGGATAAATTCATCTATCACTTTATCATCAGAATGAATATATGTCATTTTACCTCTCAATACAAATCCTAATTATAATTTTTTTCGATACTCATACCTTATACTTTACTTATAATTTTTCTAATTTAACTCTATTATACCACTTGTTACAATTCTAATCTATATATAAATTTAAAAAGAGTGATTTCTCACTCTATCAAATAGTTTTTAGCTTGCAAATTAGAAAAATTTATACAAAAATGTATATTAATCTTTATTGGAGCTTTTAGGAGATCTCTCAACTACGCTCGAGATGACGTGTTTGGGGCATTGCTACAAGTTGCTACGACGTGAAATATTTAGTTTCATATAATTTTTAATAATTAAAAATTTTTTTCAAACACTAGTATTTTTAGAATTTTTTTGAAGATTATTTACTTTTGACGTCTTGCCATTAAACGAGATTTCTCCTTATACATCATTTTCAACCAGAAACGAAGTGTAGCGGAGAAATCTCATTTATTTTTAAACAGCAAAAAGTTGGTACAATGTAAAATTGTTCAAATCTCTGATTTGAGTACAATCGACTGTGGAAATCTCATACTTTTGCTTTAGCAAAAGTAAATGTATCGAAGATACATAGAATACAAATTTATTTTTACAACAAAAGACAGCATCTCAACCGTCTAATTTCTTTTTAATTAAAAACACAAAGTCTACTAATTCTAAAAAAACAACAAACTTTGATTCCTTTTTATTTCTATTAATTTTTCAATCCTATTTTTATAAATGGTTTTTTTGCTTTTACTTATACGAGCATTGTTATGACAAGCTTTTACACAAACCATACAGACAATACAAGCATTCTTGTCAGTTACAATATTATTATCTATACAAGCTTTTAGGACATTTTTATACAAACCCCACAATTATCCTAAAAGCTCATAATCAGTTTTAGGAATAGTAAATATTCTTCTCCCAGTATGTACAGGTTTTATATCAGCAACTTTTGCCTATAAATCTATCAAATAAAGCAAGCTTTTATTCTTTTCTATATTATTTTTAATTCCTCTCTTATAGCCTTTCCAAATGAAATTGCCATATTAATATCTTCTGCATTCGGTCTATTTATAGCAACAGGTAGTTCTTTTGTTGAAAAAGAATGTTCTCAACAAACTCTCCATAACCCACAACATTGTCATTATTCTTTTTACTATAGAAACAATCTCTTTTTTAGCAAACATAATTTGCAGCATTTCCATATAGTAAAAACTATAGCGACAGCTTTATTATTAAAATCAATATTCTTTATACAAAAATCCACCATAAACTGGTGCTCCTAAAATAATTAAATCATCTTTAATAGTATCAATTTTTCTTTCTTTGAAATTCTATTACCCTCTGTTAAATCAACATACTCTACTTGTTTTTGACTCAATCCTTTTTAATTACATTCTTAATTATTTTTTTAGTAGTTCCCGTAGGTGAAAAAAATAAATCACCTTAACTTTTGGAGAAAAAGATTCTTTCTCATCAAAATATTATCATCTAAAGAAAGCTCTAAATTTTGATTACTCTTATATTCCATAGTACTACTCATATCTATTCGCCTCTTATAAATGTTTTTAAAATAATTTATAAACCAAATTATAACTTTCAAAAATATTACTCTACTGTTTCAAATATACCCTTTGACTAATTTAGCTAACAAAAATAAAACTACTTGAAAAAATTAAAAATATATAAATATACAAATCAAACTAAATATAAATTTAAAAATTATCGATATAATAATCTATATAGGGTATCACTATAATATAAGTTATTTTTTTGTACAATAAATATATATATATATAATTTACGTAAAAGTATTATAAATTTACTTCAATTTTTTGAATTAAATTTTGATACTTTTAATACTTTAATACTTTTTAATACTTTTTAATACTTTTTAATACTTTTTAATACTTTTTAAGAAAGGAGAATGATATAATTTAGCACCAAAAGATATTTTGATTAAGATGAATGGAAGGAGGAATTTTATGACTAATAATAAGACAACATCATCAATAAAATCAAATAACAAACCAGTACACAAACTAGGATTTTTGGTTTTTGCTATAACAGCATCTATGGTAATGACGGTATATGGTATCCGTCTTTTGCTAGTTCTGGTTTTCAACTTGTATTCTTTCTAATTGTTGGAGGATTTTTTTGGTTCTTGCCTGTTGCATTATGTTCTGCAGAAATGGCAACAGTGAAGGTTAGAATCTGGAGGTATTTACTCGTGGGTTGGAAATACTCTAGGTAAACGATGGGGATTTTCAGCTTTATTCTTTCAATGGTTTCAAAATAACAGTAGGATTTGTTACGATGTCATTCTTTATACTTGCGGCATTGGCGTATGTTTTTAAAGTTGATGCTCTCTACAACAATCCCTTGTTATGTTCTTTGGTGTTGCAATCATTGTTTGGTTTACTAACCTTTACACAATTAGGCGGAACAAAATATACGGAAAGAATTTCTAAGATTGGTTTTTCTTGGAGGAATAGTTCTTCCTGTTATTATACTTTTCATAGGATTAATTGCATACTTTAGTACCGGTGGAGTTTCTCAAATTAAGATGACAACAGAAACTCTAATTCCTAATTTCAAGGAAACAGGAACGCTTGTAATTTTTGCTTCTTTCATTCTTGGTTACATGGGTGTAGAAGCATCAGCTTCTCACGTTAACGAACTTAAGAATCCGACAAGAACATATCCTTTAGTTATGATTGTATTAACTATACTTACAATTTTTACTTGATGCACTTGGCGGACTTGCCATAGCTACAACTCTTCCAGACAAAATATTAAATGGTAATTTGTCTTATGGAGTCATTGAAGCCTTTGAAATTATCTTTATAAAACATTTTGGTTCACAATATAATTGGCTTGTTTTAATAGTTGCCATACTATTAGCTTTGGGTGTATTAGCAGAGATTTCTTCTTGGATTGTTGGTCCTTCCAGAGCTCTATTAGAAGCTGCAAATGATAAAATTTTACCTCCATCTTTTGCAAAAACAAATAAAAAATGGAGTTTCTGTAAAAGACAGTTATACTTCAAGCCATAATCGTAACAATTTGGGATGCTGTCTTATGTGGTTCTATAGCGCTTGCTGGAGGTTCTGATTCATCAGTTGGTTATTTAACAGCAATAGGACTTACAGTTGTAATCTATTTGGTTGGATATATATTATTCTTCTTAGGATATTTCGTTTTAATCTTGAAAAATCTAATTTAAAACGTACATTTTCAAGTTCGGTGGGAAAAATTTCTAAAATAATTGTTGCTACAATAGGGATTACTTATTACAATAGCAACTTTTAATAATTTCATTTTTCCCATCATCAAAAGTTAACAACTGCAGACAATCAAGTATATCAAATTGTACTAATTATATGCTTTATTATCTCTTTGATAGTTCTATAATTATTTATTCAAATAAACATAGATGGGCAGCAAAAATATGATGGTAAAAAATAAGTAGTTATTATAAAGTAATAACTACATTAATATAGTTCAAATTTTATTTACAGAAAGAGCTTAATATGAGTAAAAATATCAAAATCAAGTAGGAAAAAGCACTAATCATATCAGTGATATTCTTGAATCAATGAATCAAGAAACAAGATATCTTACACCAATTTTCGGCACAGAAGCTAGTGATATTGAAATGCCAAACAAAAAAATAAATGAAGATCCTGTGGCACCTCAAGTTGCAGCAGAAATTATTAGAGAATATTTAAAAACAGAAGGAAATGCAACACAAAACCTTGCAACTTTCTGTCAAACTTATATGGAACCAACTGCAACAGCATTGATGGCAGAGAATTTTGAAAAAAATGCAATTGATAAAGATGAATATCCAATGACTGCAGACCTTGAAAACAGATGTGTCGATATTATTGGAAACTTATGGCATATGAATCCAAAAGAAGAACCTATAAGAACATCTACTGTCGGTTCATCAGAAGCTTGTATGCTAGGTGGACTAGCTATGCTTTTTCAGATGGAAACATCTTGCAGATAAAGCAGGAGTTAATAGATTCACCAAAAAGAGACCTAATCTTGTAATTTCTTCAGGATATCAAGTATGTTGGGAAAAATTCTGTCGCTACTGGGATATTGAAATGAGAACTGTTCCACTAGATATGGAACATTTACTCTCAATATGGATACAGTAATGGATTATGTTGATGATTATACAATAGGTATAGTTGCTATATTAGGTAGTACTCACACAGGAAAAATATGACGATGTAAAAAGCTCTTGACAAACTAGTTGAACAATACAATAAAAAGAAACCTGAATTACCAATTAGAATACATGTTGATGCTGCTTCTGGAGGTATGGTTGCTCCTTTTATAGAACCTGGATGAAAATGGGACTTCAGATTAAAAATGTATGGTCAATTAGTACTTCAGGTCATAAATATGGTCTTGTATATCCGGGAGTAGGCTGGGTAATTTGGCGTAGCAAAAAAGCTCTTCCAGAAGAATTAATTTTCTGGGTTAGTTACTTAGGAGGAGAAGAAGCTACTATGGCAATCAACTTCTCTCGTAGTGCATCTCAAATTGTAGGTCAATACTATATGCTTATGAGAAATGGATTTAAGGGTTACAAAGAAATTCATCAAAGGACAATAGATGTCGCTAGATATATGGCAGATGAAATCAAAAAAATGGGAATATTTGAATTGCTTGAAGAAGCAAACCAAATACCAATCGTATGCTGGAGACTAAAAGAAGATGCAAATGTCGATTGGACATTATATGACCTAGAAGATAGACTTCGTATGCATGGTTGGATGATTCCTGCATATCCTATGCCTGAAAATTTAAAAGATGTAGATGTACAAAGACTTGTTCTTCGTCAAGACTTTGGAATGCCTTTAGCAATTCTTTGCATAAACGAAATGAAAAAACAAATTGAAATATTAAACGGCTCAAGAGTTGTTCTTCGTAACAATGAAAAGAACTCTAAACCTAGCAAGGGATTCGACCATAGTGGTAGATAATTAAATTAAAACACTAAAAGGGGGCTGGTAACAGTCCCATTTTTAATCTATGTTTAATAATAAAAATCTCATCTAAAAATATTTTTAAGTTTTTACTCTAACGTCTTGTTCTTAATCAGAGTATCTTCCCTAACATGTCATCATTTTCGACTGGAGCGTTAGCAAAACTAATCTAGTCCTAACTTTTGGCTTGTTTACAAGCAAAAAGTAAATGTATCGTAGATACATAACCCACATATTTACTCTAAAACCAATTCATAAACAAGCAAATCCTCGCTACTTATCAGTTTAAAATTGTTATTTGTTGCGATTTTTGTGTTGCTAATTGTCTTTTATCACATTCGATAATGAGTGAATGGATATTTTTATTTTTGCATAGTTAATTAGTGATTTTGTTGTTTCGTCTGCTGCCACATCCCCAATAGTCTGAATTTAAGATAAAAGCCTATTTCGTAACTTTCTTTATCATATTTGTGAAAAATAACATGTCCTATTAGTTTTTGTTTTCTTTATATTCCAAAGCAAATACTCGTGGAGGATAAGACAGGGCATTTTTGTTTAAAAAGTCTTTTATGCCTTCTAAAGTGAAAGGTGCTTCAATGTATTCCATCACTTTAGGGATTACTTAATATTAGATATAATTCATCAATATCTGATTGTTTAAATTGTCTTATCCTACACCTTTTGGTATCTATTTTTATCTGTTTAGAAGTACTCTTTCCAAGCTGCCATAGATATTGATCTATTTGTTTTAAGAGTAAAGTTAGTTAATCCATAGTGGTCACGAAATTTTTAACAGTATTTTTGAATTCACCATAATCTTTTCAAATCTTTTCTTTTAAAAATCTAGAAATTTATAACAGCCTTTAAAATACCAGTACCTCATCAACATAACTATCATAAATTGGATATTCTTCTGGATTATGATGGCTACAATATTTCTGAAGCAAAGGTAAAAATTCCATGTTTTATCTCCAATAGCTACAGATTGAATTTCTTCAACTAGGGTCTCATCAAAAGTTTTAAGTCTCAGATCTATTACTATCTAATATATGCTCAGCAACTGGATAGATTGAAAAATATTTGTACTATAAAAGTCATTGAGTGTTGATGCCTTTAATAGAATATCTTTAATATCAGTATTCTTTGGACATAGTTCAAAGAACAGTTTATCAGCTTTCTCTATCACAATATTCCTTATTGTCATCCCATTTTTCAAGATATTTCTCAACTTCTTCGATTGATGGTTTCAGGAATATTAATATCCTTATTATTTTTATCCATTTTTCTACTCTCTTTTTAAAAATATTTTCTATTCAACATCTTTTAATGATTCTATCATTGGAACTTTTGCTAAGCATTATTTTTACTATAAAGTAAACTACAAATGTGAATAGTAGTGTTACTAGGGCTGAGTAAATGTAGCTTATGAGTTTTACTTTGTTGAAAAATCTGATTGAGTCCATAGCAAGTTGTTCCATTATGTTTATGTGCAGGCTATGGCCTACAAAGACTCCAAGTCCTATTCTATTATTGTTAGTATTACAGTTTCTTTGTAGATGTAGTTGTCAATTTCTAAAAGGATAAAATCCTAAAAACTTTAAGTGTTGCAATTTCTCTTTTCTTTCTGAGATGTTTATATTACTTAAGTTGTATAAAACTACGATTGACAAAAAGCCTGAGCATATTACGATTACTAAAATAATTGAGTTTTATGCTGTAGATGCGTCATCAATTATCCTTTTTCAATGAGTGTATGTTTGTGCCTTTTTACGGCAACTGGATCTTTTTCTAATTCATTTTATTACTTTTTCGATATTTCTCTTGCTTCCATCATTTAAAATTAGTAGCTTTGTATTTTTATAGGTTTTCTGAAAAAAGTTTGTTCATAAGTTTTTCATTCATTATAAAGAAATTGCCAACATGATTTTCAAAGATTCCTGCAACGACTCCCTTATATTCTTTATTGTTATTTATAAAGGTTATTTCATCTCCAATGGAAAGTGAAAATTTTTCGGCTAATTTTTCTATTTATATGGATTCCAGTCATCTAATTTTTCAATTTTTGTCTCCATTATATAGTCCAAAGAACTTGAGAAAAATCACTCAAATTGTCAGTTGTAAAGACACCTATTTTTCATCAAAAGCTCTTTTTGGATTTTATATTTACAGATACTAAAAGATAAATCAATACTTTTCTTTAATGTCCTTATTTGCTTTTATATCTTCATTAAATTTTTTTCCAAATCTTTTTCCAATGACATTGGATTGTAGATAACTGATGAATGATATTTTGTATATTTTGAGTATTGTAAATCAAACTCCGTCTAAGCTGTCTTTTATTCCAAATCCTAGCACTAAAGCCCCATACAACCCATTACACCTATAATTGTCATTGTAAGTCTTAGTTTTGTATCTAAAGACATTTCTTAGAGTTGCTTTTTGTAAAAATGAAAGTTCTTTCCAAATATAAGGTATTTTTCAAGAAAAACAAAGTTTCCTGACTTTGGAGCCTTTTGCTCTCATAAGTGATGAAATTTTTCTTTTAGCGTTCTTATACATGTTACATAGGACACAAGCTGTGCAGAAAGTGCAATTAATATTCCGACAACAATTATTTGTGGGTAGTAACTGTCAAAAACTTTTTAAATATAAATGCTTTTAGATGGGATCTGTAAACAAGTGGAAAATCACTTTAAAACCTAATATAGTACCTATTATTCCTCCAATGATACTTGCTAAAAGTCCATAATAAAAGTATTGTTTTGCAATGTCGATATTGCTATATCCCAAAAGCCTTTAAAGTTCCTATCTGTATTCTATTTTCGTCTACCATTCTGGTCATTGTTGTAGTGATACCAAAAGGGCAATGAAATAGAAAAATAGTGAGAATACATTTGAAACACTCATAGATTCCATTTGCTGCAAAATAAACTTTTGACATTGCAGATGAAACAAATCCTTCTTCAATATTGTAATTTGGCTCTATCAATTTAGATAAAAACTTCATCACCGTCAGAAATTTTTGCTATCTGCATCGGAAATTTTTCCTTTAGCATCTTCAATTCATCTTTGCCTTTATTTAATTTTTAAGTTGTTTTTCTTCAATTTCAGCCTTTTTGAACTAACTTTGAATAGTATTTGTCAAATTTATTCAACCTTCCTCGTACTTTGCTTCCAATTCATACTTTTATTTTCCAAATTTACGATTCCGGAAGATAATTTTTTGCTCCTTTCAAACAATTCATTAATCTTTGAAGAAATATCTGACAGACCGGCATCAATCAAAGCTGAATGATTTTTCAAGAGTTGCATTTAAAACAGCCAATTTTTAGTAATTTCTTCTTTTTGCCTTATATTCGATTTCTTCAATTAAAGTTTGCCTTGTAGTTTTCTTCAGCAATTTTAATTCTTGTTTTCATTTTTATTTGTAGCTCAATATCGGTTTTTGAATTTTCCAAATCTGCTTTATCTTTTTATTAAAGAATTAGTTTTTCAGATTAAAATTTCTTTGTTTTTATCCAACTCTGCTTTTTAGAATACAACTCATCTCAGCTGCTGTCAATTTTGATTCATTTTGATTTATCTGCTTAATAAATTGATTTTTGATAATCCAAATCACCAAAATGCTCTTCTTAAATCTTTTTCTTCCACTTTGTACTTTTTCAAGATTTTTGTTGTAATTTCTTTTCACTTTCTTCAATATCAAATTTATTTTTATTAACCTCTTCCTTGCTATCATCTAATGCTTCTCTTTTTGAGCATAAATAACATTATATACTTCTCCAGGCTCTACCTTTGAATAGGTCTTGTAACTCTATTTTCTGTTTGATCAGTTTTTACTACTCTTTTACTATTTCTATTCAAACCATTTAGGTCTGACAATAATTTTGCATAGAAAAATAACTGAAATCAAAGTGTCTTTTGAAACTATCATTAAATATCACATTTTTCGGTGGTTCCATTAACAATGTAGTTAAAACCTCAGGACTTTTGATAAAGCTTTAACTTTACAAATTGCTTTTGTACTTCATCTTTAAAAATTCCAAATTTTTCAACATTTTTAAAGTCTATTTCATCTCCATTTTTATTTTATCTTTTAATCTTTCATCAACAAAATATCTAGAATCGGATTCAATATCTTTCCCTCTACTACTTGAACGGTACTGATCAGGCTTGTTTTCAATGGTAAAATCTACTCCTATCCTCATCTTTAAGATTTATGCTATCCGTATTCAACATCCTTTAAGTTTTTAAATTGAAGTATATTCTCATCCTCTTTGCAAGCAAAATTAGAAGAAATTTTATAATCGTATAAATTTCCTTCTTTTACGTTCATCAACACTTCCTCTCATGATGTATGGAGTTATTTTTAAGTCTACTAAAGACCATTACTCCGAGTGCTATCATAAATACAATAGATACAAATTTCGAAATATCCTAAAAATTGTTCTGTAAAAATTTTTTAAACAATGATTTTTCATACTACTCAATTTCCTTTATGTTCTTCAGGTTTTATTTAATATCACATTTTTACAGTACTATCGTTAATTTTCATGCTCTGTCTGCCATTGGCGCTATTGCCTGATTGTGAGTTATTAAAATTACAGTTATGTTATACTTTTACATCTTTGGTGCGAAAGTTCTAAAATCCTCTTTCCGGTATGATAATCTAAAGCTCCTGTAGGCTCGTCACACTAAAAACGTTTGAAGTTTTTACAGTAGTGCTACAGCTGTGCAACTCTCGTTGTTCCCCTCCGGATAATTGACTGGAAAATTTTTCACCTGTGAGATAATTCAACAGATTCCAAAACCCTGCCGAGTTTAAAGCTTTCGCTTTACGATTTGCCTGCAAGTTCAACATTTTCCAAAACTGTTAAATTAGAAATTAAATTATAGATTGAAAAACAAAACCTACATCATATCTTCTATAGTCGTTAAGCTGTCTTTTGTTGCATTTAAAATGTCTTTTCAAAGTCTATAAAAATTCTCTCCTTGTTGCATCGTCCATTCCCCTAAAATATTAAGGTTGTGGATTTTCCTGCACCGGACGGTCAACGATAATACAAATTCTCCATGTTCTATTTCAAAAGAAACATCTCTGTTGCAACAATCTCTGAACTTTTTCCTTCATTATATACTAAACATTGTAAATTCGACAACAAAGCCATAGTGCCTCCCATTTTAATTTATTCTAAATATATTACATTTTAATATTTAATATTTCATAAAATTACTCAAACTAACCTAATTTTACTTTAGCACAAAAGTGATAAAAATCAGATTTTGCAAAGTACAGCAAAACTGTGCTTTAATCAAATTTTAATATCGTTTTGCAATATTCTATAAAATTTAATAATATTTATTTTTCAATAATTTTTATTAACCTTTTTATAAAAACACTTGCTATTATTTGATTGCAAAATGGTATAATGATTAAGGGTGGTTTTAAAATGTTAAATTTTGTACTTGGTCCGTCAGGGATCCGGAAAAACTAAATGGTTGATAGATAAAGCAAATGAAGAAGTGAGAAAAAGAAGCGGAAATATCATCTTTATAGATACAGATGATTCTCATATTTTTCAGCTTAGAACCACAGTGTAAGATTAACAAATGCTAAAGAATATGGAATAGTAAACGCCAGTAAATTAACTGGATTTATCTTTGGAATTGTTCGAAGATTATGATGTGGATTTACATCGACGGTATCTATTCAATAATTGATCTTGATAGCGATAAACTTTACCAAATTTAAAAAGGATGTCGAAGCGTTTTTGCAAAGAGCACAATCTTGAAGTTTTCATAGAATTAATATTCCTAAAGAAGAACTTTGTGAGGGAGCTCAAGCAACGTGTCAGATTAAAATTAGACTAAATTTAAAAGGCATCGTCCGGGATGCTGATATGAATATACCAACAAAACAACTGAGATTTTCAAAGAAGAAATGAGTTAATTAAAGAACTTTCGATGAGAAAATCGACAAATTATCTTTTTAGATTGTGAATTGATACAAAATTTAAATATGAAACCACTTTTAAATATATCATCGCTGGAAGAAGGATGTATAATTACCAATACTACAATATTTTGGCGAAATTTTTAAACAAAAATCAATTTTGTGTTGAAATAACAGACATATATATTGAAAATCTTAGAAATCTAATAATTATTATGCAGAAAAGATAAATATCTTTTACAAAGATGATTGACTTTTTAGATGAAAAACTACAGAATCTATTTTATGAATATGAATTCAAAAAGACTTAACAATTCTCTGAAATTGTTGAAAAGATGTTGATTTTGCAATTTTTCATTCTTGAATACTGAAATTTTACAGAAATTAAAAAGAAAAGATATATTTATTGATTAGAATTTCAAGATTAATGACTATGTTAATACAAATATTTAAAGGTTGTGTATCACATACAGCCTTATTTTTAATATTAAATATTTCTAAAAACTTTTGTCAATAACTTCTTTTGAGTTTTTAGATTTTCTACTTTTAAAGTTTTAAATTTTTAAGATCAAGAACTTCGTTGAAGTATGAACCTTTTTATAGCCCATTCTGTCAAGTTCCGTTAATCTTTCGCTTAAGATTCGGGAACTTTTTAGTTCTCTGTAAGTCCAACTTCTGAAATACTACATTATCTCTTGGAACTGATTTGTTTAAAATTGAAGATGCAGCGGAAATAATTACAGCTAAATTTACAGATTGCTCCGAAATTTTTAATCCCCTGTAGTCTTTAAAATTACATTTTTGTTATATAAATTAAATCCAGCTCTTTCTTCAAAATAGAAAGCAATGTGTTTAGTGATCTTTTTAAAGACTATCTCCAATTCTCACTAGGATAGCTTGTAAAGGAGATTGAGAAACCAGACTTTCACTTCAACAACTAACATTCTGCTTCCCTCTTTTACAACAGATAGTACACTTCCTAAATGTCCTTTTTCTCTTTGAGTTACATTCTGATGGATTTTTAATTTCCAAAGTCCTCTCTTCCATTTTAAAAGTCCGATTTCTCCAGTTCTTCCAAATCTGATTTTTGTACTTGTAGAGTTCTTAAACTTTCGTCAGACTCTCCCTCTAAAAAGCAAAACAGAATCTACCATATGTTCCCAAGTCCTAAGTCCTGCCATTTCATCTTTGCTTTGTCATATGACAAACTATAAAAATTGCTCCTCGGCCTTTTTAGGATTTTTGCAACTCTAACTAATTCATTTATACATTCGACAGTCTGTGTTGGAGAACCTGCCCTTGACGGATTGAACTTAACACTAACGGTTTGAATACTATCTAAAATCAACAATTTCAGCATCAACCTCTTCGATTGATTCAAAGCCTCGTCCATACTTTGTGTTGATTGTATCCAAATATTTTCTGGAATTTCTTTTTCAATTCTATTTGCTCTCGACTTTATCTGAGATGAGCTTTCCTCTGCAAATATAAATAGATTTTTACATTTTGCCTGCAAAGTCAAGTGCAAGCTGTAAAAGCAATGTGCTTTTCCCACAGCCAGGGTCTTGCAGTCAAAATATTTACACTATCTCTTACAATTCACCACCTAAAACACGGTTAACTCATCAATTCCGGTTATAAATCTATCATTTTTCATTTATATTTGCATAACTTCTCAACTTTCCTTTTGCACAATTTTTGTCGGTTGGACTTTTAACGTCGAGGCTCAATTTCTTCTATCGTTCCCCAGCTACCGCAAAACTATCATTTTCCTTGTAACCCAATGACTCTTTCTTTTGCAGTTTGAACATATATATTTTCTTTATCTTCATTTTAATCACCAACTACTATATTTAATGTAAAAACTTTTTAAAAGCAATGACGAGTGAATTAAATGCAGATTACGATTAGTAAATTATATGCTTGTATTGACTGAAAAATCTTTGTAGTAGTATGTAACAGCGAATAGATATATATATATAGGAGGTAAAAATGGATGTTTACGAAAAGCCTTGTTGCTTACGAACAGTAGCTAGAGGAAGGTATCAACAAATTAAAAAGCAAAATTGGAAAATGCTGAGAGTTGCTGTGCATATACTCCAGGTGTTGCAAGACCTTGTATGTCTGGAAATGTAAAGAACAGCTACTTTGGCTTATAAATATGCAGTAAAAGCTAATACTATTGCTGTTAGTTTCTGATGGAGACTGCTGTTTTGAGGTCTTGATGATATTGGTCCTGAAGCCACATCTGCCTAGTATGGAAGGAGAAATGCTGTTTAGTTTATGCGGTGGAGTTAATGCTGTTCCATAGTTTTAGATACAAGACCCTAAGGAAATTATTTCCAATTGTGACAGCTCTTGCTCCTACATTTGGTGGATGATCTTGAGATATTTCTTCTCCAAGATGTGTTGAGAGTGAGAACATTAATGAGATGAACTTGATATTTCGGTATTCCACGATGACCAACGGTGCTGCAATGGTTGTTAGCAGCATTAGTGCATTGCGATGGTAGTTAAAAAGCTAAGGATGTGAAAGTACTTGTTTCCGGGAGCTGGGTGCTGCCGGATGTTCGATCATCAAATTAAATTATGATGTTGGGTGTTGAGAAAATGCTAATAGCATTCAGTGACTCCAAAGGTGCGATCCAACAAAAACATTCAGAAAATTACTGATTTTGTAAAAGAAAAGAATTAGCTAGCGAAATTACAAATAAGAACAAAAGATGTGGCTATGAGAGAGAGCATTTGTGAATGCCGACGTATTCATAGGTGTAGAGTCAAAAATTTGAGTCACTAAAAGGAAATGGTAGCTTCAATGAATAAAAGATGCAGTGTACGTGCAATGGCAAATCCTCAACCTGAAATTCTTTATGCAGATGCAAAAAGAAGCTGGAGCACATTGCTGCAGCAGACAGATCAGATATGCCTAACCAAATTAACAAATGTAGTTGCTCCTGGAATTTTTAAAGGTGCTTTGACAAGCAAAGAGCTGAAAAGTACTGATGATGAAATTAACTGCAGCATACGGACTTGCAGTGCATAGTTCCTGATGACAAAATTAGAAGATTATATTAGTGTTTTCGACTTTTTGAAGAAAATGTAGCTGTTCTACGGTTGCAAAAAGCAGTTGCAGAAAAAGTTAAATAGTGCAAGTATTTATTAGTGAGATCCTCCAACATAATGTTAGAGTGTTGTTGATGATGATATCGAATGATACATTTTGGAGTTTCTGTATAAACAGGTAAAACTTCTAGAATCTCGACCTACGCTCGAGATGACGTATGAAAGGAATCTCTGTTGTTGAGTAGCTAGACGTTAAATGTAAATAATCTTAAAAAGTAAAAAGTGCAAGAAAATAAAAGGTTTTACGTCCTGTAGCACCTTCAGTATGTAATGCCCCAACAAGTCATCTTGGGCGAGAGCGAAGTGATCAATCTACATATTTAAGTTAGATGTATAAATGGATTGACGTTTAGACAATCCATTTTTCTAACTCAAATATTCAAAACAGTTCCTAAAACTCGCACATTTCCCTTGTAAACAAACTTTCTTCAACATCGAATTTCACTGTGATGAGTGCGGATATATTACTATCTCCAATCATAAAATTTTCAGTTTGAAAGCTTTATAAAAGTCGTTCCTTTGCTCTCTTTGTGAGGATAATAACATCTTCTTCTCCACCCATGCTCCAGTATAATTTCAGCTGAATCCTCTCTAAATTTTCTTGTATTTTCTGTAAAAATTCGAGTAATTTTCATCATTCATAACCACTGGATACATAAAGTGATAAGTTGTTTCCCACTTGCTTACAATTATCAGCTCCGGCACAATTTCCATCTGCATTTCTTCAATTCGCTGCAATAAATTCTCTGACTTTTTCGTCTAAGAGGTTCTCACTGTTTCCTTAGTGTAAAACCAGTTCCGGAATTACAGTGGAAGCAGTTCCTCCTCTTATTATACCCGACCAGTCAGACCCATTTGAAATGAGTTGTTTCTCTTGAAAGTATCTTTTGAAGTCCCGTACGATTTCTGATGAAACAACAATCAACGGATCTGCTAGAAGATGAGTGTTGCAGCATGAAGATTTTCACTTTTACATAGATTTCCAAAGAAAGCCTCCGCTGATGCACACTATGGCTCCTGATTTTACTCCTGTCCCATATTCATTACAGAATTCAGCACCATCATGAAAGTCCAAATTACTGCACATCGACTTTTGGATTTTCCATACCGGCCCTCTTCAAGTCATAGGTAAATAGCTCCTCGGTGTTTCACTCGGGTTGGAAAAATATTTTAACTGTTCGCTCAAGTTTCTCTATTTTCATTTAATATCCTACACTCCAAGTGCCATAGCAGTAGTATGTCCGTCATGTCACAGCATGCATATTTCCGTTTGTGGGCGCTAAAAGAAAGTCCTGTTTTCTAACGACAGGGAGACTGCATCACTATCGGCTCTCTTATCACTTAGTACATTTGCCCTTTTGATTCTCCGTCACTTTGAACGACAATTGCATTTCCATTTAATAATTTTTATAATTTACACAATTTCGTCTCCAAACTTTTGAAATATATTCCATAGTTTTGGAAGTTCCAACTCAGTTCCGAAATTTGATGTAAATCGCATCTTATCTTCTCTCTTCTTCTTTCTTTGACCAGCTTTAAAATATCCATAAAAGACCTCCTTCATATTAATTTAATATTATACTCATATAATACCATAGAGATATAGGGTTTCCCTATTTCAAACAATAACCTATCTTTTCAAATTTTGCTACATCTTTGTTTACTATCAACTCAATTGCTTTACTCCCAATATCAGAGAAAGGAGTAATGCACACACCTTGTAAATTAGATAGGTCCTGCAAAAGTGTAATCAAGAAAGTTCCATTCCAACAACTCCACCCATTGATGTCGAGTGATAACAAGTAAAAATCGAAATGACTCTGATCCAGTCCTGAAAAGTTTGTCTTACTTGCCAATAATTCAGAAATTCCGTCAGTTTATGCTCAACTCTAAATCTGCGAAAATATAAAGCTGTAACACCGATTAGCCTATAATAAAAGTTCCTGCAGCCTGATTATGACTCTCTGATTAAATCTCGATCTTGCACATGGTCGTCGGCAAAAATCAAAGTCCTGTAAGCTTCAACTTCTGTATAACCTATTATAAAATAGCTAGAAATTGATGATATATTTCTATACTTTTGTCACATATTTATAGTTAAAACTACCTATTAGAAAGTACTGCACAGGTTCATAACCGTCCTAGTGTTTTTGACATTCCAGGGTCAACTGTACTTTCCACGGTCCAACTCCCAAATTAACAATGGTGCATAAAAATACCTATTCCCAAAATAAATCATTTCCGAGTTATGGACATGTGATCCTAATAAATAGTTGTCTTTTTCATCTTTCTCTCTCCTACTAGATACATAGTAGAAAGCTGCTTGTCAATACAAAAATTGAGTTTATAAAAGAAACTTTGTTAATTTTATATCTACCAATCAAAAGCAATTTGAGAGATTTACTAAATCTCTCCTGTTTATGATATAATATGTATATAGTATCTTTAAATTAAAATATTAGAGTGTGATTTTGAAACAAACTGTGACTGAGAGTTTGAGGCCTAAAGATTTTTACAAAGATGGTTAGTCCAAAGCTCATATTGAGTACGTGCAAAATCAAATAAGAACGGGAGATGTGGGACGCACTATACTCCAGGAATAAGAGGACCCGGAAGACAAGTTGTGCCTAAAAATTTTCCTCGTACGATGCAGTGCTTAAATCCAGTGTGAAATCCTTGTAATGGGTGTGAAAATTATGTAAAAATGATTTCGAGAGACAAGGCTCTTGAAGTTGTGAGATGGATTCTGCAGTAACGAGACGTATTGACGATATAGGGAATTAAAGGAGTAATCTCTCTCACAAATCATAAAATACGGATAGTATTATATGAATGACATATGAATTGCGAAATGAAAGCTACAATGCTCTTTAGATTTTAGAAGAACTAAACATTTAATTTTCTATTCTGCGAGCAACAGAGTGATCGACTTACAGTGCAAGTATTTCAAGATGTGTCAAAAGGTTTGAGTGAGTTAATAATTCAGACACTGTTGAAAATATAAACTGTTTTCATCGTCTAAATGTAGAGATAGAAGAAGATGGAATCAATTTCAATTTCTGGGCTTTCTTCGGCGCTAATGAGAGATGCTTTAAGTCTTTTAGATCAGTTGTAGCAACCGGAAAAGATTACTATTGAAGATCAATGAATGTGGGACATGTAACCCAAATATGTTGTTGAACTCACAGTCAATTTTAGAATTCATCATAAAACTATGAAACTTTTGAGAATTTGGTAAAAACGGAAAGACTCCACAATATTGTCATGATTTAATCAAACATTTGAAATATAATTTTGGTAAGAGTATAAAAGAACTACAACATCAAATGAGTGTTGAGTATAGAGACTCTTCAGAGTACATTCAAAATAAATTTGAAATGGATGAACTTCTCACTTTAGAAAATCTTTTAGATGTTGAAGATAAGATGAAAGAAAAGTGATATGCAAAGTCTCTGTTGAACTTTTAATTGTAAAAATCTGTTCTAGTTTAAAGAAAAATGCAAATGGATTGAAACTCTGAAAATATTATAAGAGTGGAAATTTAAAGTTGAAGTTATGAAAGAAGAGATTTCAGATGAAGAAGAAGGAAAATGTCAAAACTGTTGAAAATACAGGAGAGATACAGCTCCATAAAAGCTGAGACGAGAGAAACGAAGATATTGAAAATACAAGAAGATAGAGCACAAAAGATGTAGAGCAACCTACAGAAAATAATGATGGAGTTTTACGATTGGTTGACTCGCTTTGCAAGATGTTTTCAAAAGCTTCTTTCACTGTTTCTAAACTTTTTCGATGTGAGCCTGTAAAAGGGTACTTTCCCAAAGAAAATTTCTTACACATCGACTATAAAGTATTTAAAGTTCAGGTTTATAAGTTGGATGAAAATAATTCTTTCACTTTAGCTGCTGTTTTAAACAATTTTTACAAAAGGTTATATACAAAGTTCCAATTCATGACCATTGTGCAAATTTTATTAGTTAGAATGTTGATTTTTAGCTATCGTAGTATTAAGAACAGGTATCTTATAGAAAAGACTATTTCAAAGTTATTTTATTGCTGTTTCTTCACTTACTTCTTGTTTTTAAGAACTGAAGCCATTTTCAGAAATAGAGAGAACAACACGTTAACATCGATGAAGATTCATAAACAAATTAAAGTTGAAATTTTACTAAGATACTAGAATCTAATGAGGAAAGAAATTTTTGATTTTATCTCACTTACCATTCAGAATTTGTTTGGATTTCTCTTTTGCAGATGAGAGATTTAGAGTTCTTAAGAATTATGATGATGCTCATCTTTCAAAACTTAAAAATTAAAAATTCTAATTTAGATTTAATTTTAATAAATACTAAAAATTTTCTGGAATACAAAATTTAAACTATGATAATATTAAAACTGTTAAAAACGGAAAAGATCCTACTAAAGTATATCAGATTTTAAAAAAGAATTTGAGAAAGAAATTCTAGATAAAGAATTAAGAACGACTTCATTATATCTTTTATTGATGCTGATGACAATGATACAGTGGGATAAAAAGGTTCGATGATACAAAATGAAAGATTCACAAATTAGATGATTCTATAATTAACGCATCACAATGATATCAATTTGAGATAGTTTAGCCATATCAGAGTAATGAGCAGCTTTGTACTAGTGCAAACGATCAAAAGTTTATTTTATTAAACCTAAACTAAAAATTATTTTTCTTTAAAATTAGATGGATATATAAAAGACTAATGATAATAGCGAAAAAGCTGATAGTAAATTTCTTCTTGCCAAGATAGAAACAAAATCAAGTTGATTTTAAATCATTATTTTTCTGAGCTTGGAGCTTGAGAAGATGTTGAATGGTTATAAATTAGAAAAATTATTAAAAATGTTGAGTTAAAGTACGAGTATGCAGCAAAATTCAATTCTAAAGATTGATGAGAATGGTTGCAAGCTAAGGCTGTTACAAAAACCAATAAGACCTACTATTCCTGGTAAAGAGATAACTATAAAAGATGGATAGTCATACCCTATATTATCATAGTAGACCATGATGAAAAAGCAAATCAAATCTAATAACTTTTCCAGCCTTTTATAACGAATCCAAAGTAATTAAAAATTTTATCGATTAGAATGTTGATTTTTAAAGTTATCGTAGTATTAGAACAGGTATGCTATGAAAAAACTATTAAACAATTTTTAATGTTCATTTAGTATCTTTAGTATCTTGCTCAAAAGTCGGGAAAAGACATTTTCCTGAAAAAAGGGAAAACTAGTGTTTTGATGCATCTCAAGTAAAATAAGGTAAATAAAGGTGAATTTGGATATTTTACTACTTTGCTGAAGAGCATGATGAAAAATTTTTGTTCTATCTCTCTATCAATACAAGATGTTTTGGATTTAATCTCTGTACAGATGATAGGAAAGATTTACTGCTTTTGAATTTTGCGATAAGCTCAGTCTTTACAAAATCTAAGTGAAAAATACAAAGTTGTAATTTCAATTTTAATAATGAGAAAATATCAAAGGTGAAACTCAAAATCTTGAATAGTAGTAATAATAAGACCGTTAAATCAACAAAAGGAAGGAACAAAGTTTATCAATTTCAAAAATCCAGATCTAGATGAAGTTTGGATAAAAACAGTTTAGGAAATGATTTTGGCGACCTTTGCATCGACACAGTAAATTATGGAAGTAAATGGAAACACATGTGATGAGACAGACGAGACTTTCCCACCAAAATCGAACAGGCAACTATTCAAGTAGATACAATGTATAATCATTTCAATGCAACAAATGGGTATGATGTAGATGTTTTTTTTTCAGTCAAATGGTTCAACTATTTATTTTTTAAGTATAAAATAATAAAATTTTATCTAAAACAATTATGATTTTATAAATTCGTTTAAGTAGCGAAAGATGATGTAATTTCTATTTTCAAAATGATTGATTAAACTCTATATTTTCAAAGATTAGACTTGGTAGTACCGTGCTGGGAATTAGAAAATTGTTGCTGTTCCATGAACTTGTAGTAAGTGATGCGAAATAAACTACAAAATGGATGAAAAGGTGCAAAGCCGTCAGTAACTAAAGCAAGTTAAAAAATAATGTCACCGAAAAAAACGATATTGATATATAAAATAGACATGACCTTTCTACATCATTATAGAATAACAGCTGAAAACAATGAGCCGTTAATTACTGCAACACATATTGCGGATCACAGTAAGGTGAACCTCCACCCTTCCTCGATGCTTTGCATCAGGTGATACCGAGAACCTTGTTGCTTCAAGCCAATAAATATAAAATATATATAAGACAATATAGAGAGGTACAAAGTCTGATATTGTAGCATCTTTTTTCAAAAATATATTTGCTATCTGTTATGATTATTGATTTATCATAAAAAATATATTATTATAAGGAAAGGTTGCAAAGTTTTATGTTTATATGATTAACAAAATTTTTAATATGGCTGATTTATTTTCATCTAATTATACTATTTGTTTTGGAGTATTTGTGGCTAAGGCGGTTTCCCTAAATTCAGGCCAATGAGATAGATATGGGTAATGATGGGCTCAAATGCAAAAAAATGCAAAGACTTGGCCACAAAATGTTGGACGAAGAAGAAGTTTCTTGCAACTTCAGGCATGGCACCGATTAATAACAGTGGTAAAAAGAAGTTGTATAATGATCCTGAGTTGATGATCCTGATGATATGAAATGTTACAAGATTTAATTATGACAGCTATAAATGAGCGAATAGAAAAGCTCAGAAAAACATGATTCAAGTGTAAAATAACGAGCGGGTTAATATTCCGGGTTATAAGATGAATAATTATAGTCTATAGATGAAGTTATTCACTACTACCTCGCTTTTCCTCTATTGGAAAGTCTGCAACAAAAGTAAACGCAATTTGAAATGGATGATGATTTTGAATTGAATTTGCTAAAAGTCATAAAATATGACATCTCATCATTGGCAAATTTTGTGGAAATTTAACGGAAGATGGAATTTGTATGTATTTGCGCGGATGAAAAAGATAAGTCAATTATTATATTATTGCGAAGATATACAGGTATTTATAGTTCAGAAAAAAACTAAAGTTTATAAAGTACTTATCGCGTGATGTTACTCAAGAGAAGGAATAACTTTAATTGAAACCCTAAATATAAATTCACTTTTAGAAAAGATTGAAAGATAATGTAAAGAGTTATATTCGCTATTAGTCAAGCTATTAGTGTTGACTAGACTTTTATTGTCGATTCTAAAATTTCAAAACCTAAAATTTCAAAAATTGCTAATGGAATTCTGATGGTGAAGTATGGTTAGCTATGATGGTCTTGTTTAAAACGCATTAGGATAGGAAATAGAATGGTTTCTAATATTTTATAGGAAAATATAAATCGACAAGGGCAATTTATTTCAATTTCGACTTCAATTCCTATGGATGATTATATCCACATCAACAACCAGTCTTTAAATTCTATAATATAGTCCTGGGTTTGTTGTCTTTTTAAGTTCTTTGTTTTATATTCTGGGCGCTTGCCTCAGGCGTTATGTTAGTAGGTTTTAACTCTCAAGTGTCCACTTGTTGGAATTGCAGTGGTCGTTTCAGCTATTAAAACACAAGACTCTTCTTATGTCTGCTATTCTTGGAGCAACAGTAGATAAGAGCAATCATAGCTGTTCCCCTGTAGGATGGTCACCAACAGAAAGTTTTTCATACTTTCATTTTAATAAAGACAAAGAGCTATTGTGCTTTTTACACTCTGGTGTGCAAACTTGTTCCTTATGGCTCTAGAAATACAATAGTCAGTTACCTGGGAGATTTTTCACCACAAAATTTAAAGGTTGCTTTCTCAGTGTCGCTTCTGACCTTTGTCGGCAGCGTTACTTGTTCTGAACGTAAAGACGTATCAGTAACTGTGAGAGTTGTCATCGTGACAGCAATATACTCTCGTGTATCTAATATACAAAAATGTTTTTCTAGGTTGGGATATAGTTTTCAATATACTGTTGTGTGGGTATTCTTGGTGGAGATGAAACTTTAGAATGAGAAAATAAAGGAATAAGGAGAATTATGGACAAATATTGCAACATATATGGTCAAACTTTTAATCATACAGCATAAACTAATTCAAAGTTCTTTACTATTCTTTCCTTAAAACTTTTAATAAACTAAACTCTTTAAAATTGCCACCCCTATACTTCATATCAGTACTAATTTAAGTCTTGGTTGAAGTCAATAACAAATATGTTTACAGTTGGTGCAGTTACTTCATTAGTTTCGTATATAACTAAATATATGTTTTTGCATCAATACTTACAACATTTATATGAATTTTCATATATATTTAGAGCACTAAGCTTCTCTTTTGTGCAAAAGATATGAATAAATCAATGTCTTTTGCCGCCAAATTATTCTTGTTCTTTGTCAGTTAATCTTTCCATTTCGTCATTGTTTCCTATATACTCTATTGTATTAGAAGTGGTGCATCTATTCTTATCCTTATCTGCCATTTTGCAAGAATCTACTGATTTTACTTCAGCTGTTTCAAAATCCATTGTTTTTCTTTTGGGTATCTTTAAAAATATTTAGACATTTGTGTTCGATTGGTAAACCTACATAGTATATGAATAAAAGTCCCATAGTAGCCGGATTATTCATCACTACTGCTAGCTCCATCTAGAAAGGGACAACATCTTCACTTCAAAATTTTCCATAGTTTCTTCCCAAAAGTGTTTAAAGTTTCGGCATCAACATACCTTTATCTATAATTTTTCAACTTCCCTTGATAATATCTTCTAAAATGTGTTACAGTATGATGTATGTTTTTGAAATGATTTGAAAGAATATCTTCTTTCCTCGGTCTGCTTTTCAAGAAGATAAGCGTGACCATAATCAATTCATTTGTTGTTGATGGTGCTTCTACAAAATAAGTTGAACAATCATTTAAATGTTTTGATTTTGGTGGCAAATGAAAATAATACCATGTCCAGTTACAATATTAAATGTCGGACATATTTCCTGACAATTTCAATACATAAGGACACACTTTGTATGGACTTGCACAAAGCTCCGATACCTTTCCTTCCCCATTGTCCACATATTGAATCAATATACCTATTATCAAAAATACTCTTTCCAAAATAAGCTTTATAATCATTTCCTTGATAATCATCAATTCTGTATTACCCATTCATGATGCTACTGTTTTGATTCGAATCTAATAGCATTTTATATCGAAGAATCATCTTATCCAGTATTTACTCTCTTTAGAGTCTTGCATATTTCTATTCTTCTGTGTTGATTTTCCATGTAACATCATATTCTATTAACACATATCATTGTAACTAACGCGAAGACAAAGATAATCAAAGACACTGTCATGTTTCTAGACATTGCCTTGTTGTTCTGTACAATGTGTTTCGTATTTTGCTAAGTCTTGTAGAATTTTTTTAAAAGCCTCTAAATTCTGTATTTGGATACTGGCTTAATCACCTAAAATATTGTTAAGTCATTGAGTTTTACGACACTTCAACTCTTAAGATAATCTTGCATTTTTGATTGTTGATGCTACTCTATAAGTTAGGAGTTTCTAAAGCTTCCTGATAAAAGCTGAAAGTGTGCTTTCCAACCTTCTTTCAGATAAAGTATGAGTCTTCTGTCTAAAGTTTTCTAAAATCTTCTGTCGATGCTCTTCATAGCTTTTTCTAATACTATCATTTGCTAAAGATTTCAGTTTCTACAAGGTGCCAAGTTTTTGCATAAAACGCGATACGTGGTATTTTCAAAATCTACCATTCTCTTTCATTGGCCTTTTCCACCTAAATCTGTTTCATATAATCCAAACCTGCGCGATTTGCAGTCGTCAAACTCAGCAATACATACAATAGGGTTTTAAATCTTCGAGCAACTGTTACTAGTACAATAACAGTCAAGTTTTCTTCATAAATCTTTAAGTTCATCTGTTTTTCAACAATTTTCGCTAAAGAGCCTTTTGTAATCTTCTTCAGTTTTAAAAAGATCCTCAGATTCAAGTTAAACTTTTTATCGCTTCATTTCTTTTCATATCATACCTCCAAAATGTTTTCTTCCACAATATTTATTCTATACATTTTTAAAAATTTTCATTGGTTTATGTAAAATAATTGACTCATGAATTTAAATAATTGTTTAAATTTTTAAAATAGCATACATAAAATTTTTATAAAACACCATTTTTAGTATTGAGTTTTCTCAATTTCTTGTAAAATATTGTTATCTAAAATATTAAAGTACATAGTTTTGATATTTTTAATATTTTTAAGGAGAGAGGAATGTAATGAGCATAGCATAATTGATATGTTAACATTTGGTTGCACTTTTTGAATGTTTTTGGAGCAGGAAGTCGATTTTCCTCCATATTTGGGAGTTCTTTCGGTGTTCATGGTTTACTAATATTTTGGGTTTTCATAGTTACAGCTGTGGGCGCTTGCCCTTGTAGCTGTAATGGCAGTTACAGCTACTATGAATGTGATATAATGAAATTTTTCTATGCCTGGAAAGAAACCAGCCTTAGTTTTAAGTTTTCATGGTTATTATATGTATTGGACCTCTCGTAATTCCCAAGAACAGGTGCAGTGCATCATGAAAATGGAATTAAACTATATTGGGATTTCATAATACTTTTTACTATAACAGCAGTAGCTATAATATATATGACTTACTTTTAACTGTAAGACCATCAAAAAGTTATAGATATTATTGGAAAATTTTTAACTCCTGATTCTTGCACTTGTTGCAGTAATCGTTAGAGATTATTTCTCACTTGGGCTCTGCAAACTGCTAAAATAGCAGTATTTTGGAAAAGGATTAATTGACGGTTATCAAAGCAATGGACTGTTTTGTATCTCCAGCAGTAGGATCAGTTCGTATTAACACTAAAAATAAAGGTTAGTGAACCCTAAACAACATAAATGCTGTTTAAATCAGGTCATTGCTTTACTACTTTTAGGATTGATTTATGGTGGACTTACATATCTAGGAGCATCGTTTCTGCAAAATATGGACTGGATGTTGAGCAATCACAAATAATCGTAAATGTAACACAAAATCTTTTAGGAAATGCGGGAAAGTTGCTTTAGGTTTAGCTTCATTTTCTGCCTGTTTCGACAACTTCGATAGGTCTTACATCTGCATCCGGAGAATGTTTAGTGAATATTACAAAAGGAAAGATAGAAAATATTCTACATTTATACTTTTGTATGCGTTTATTCGGAACTGTAACTGCAATAATCGGAGTTAGTGGAATAGTATCAGTGCTCAATACTTGCCGTTGTTTATCCACCGACAATAATTCTGATTATACTTTAGCATTCTTTAAAATAGCGATTTAATCTTCAAATTACCTTTTACAGCAGTTACAATAAGTTTTATTCAAGTACTTTTATGGAGCAATTAGGAATTTTAAAATTTATATATTATTTTACCGACTTAACAGTATAGGTTTTTACTGGATAATTCAAGTTTTAGCATTTATGTGCTTTGTTATAAACAGAAATAATTATTTGAGAGAGAAAGGTGATATTATCTCAAATACATCACCTGTATTTTCAATTTTTACAAACAAAAGCACGATAAATCGTGCTTTTGTTTTCGTTAAATTAATCTTGGTAGAATTCTACTACTAACAGTCTTGAATTTCAATGAACTTCGTCTCTTCGGCATTCTTGTTGAGTTGCTTTTAATCCTTCCTTCTTTTTCGTGTGAATAACTCCTAAGAATAGATTCAAAAGTTTTCTCTTTAAACATTTCAACTTTTGTGATTTTTCTCTTGGTGATTTCATCCAACTTGTACTGCGTATGAAGGTATATCAGCTCCCATTAACAAGCATATGTCCATGAACTACCATTTGTCTTGCTTGTCTAATTGAAGAAGCAAAACCCATTCTGTAAACAAGGTTATCCAATCTTGTTTCTAACATCATAACAAAAGCATCCCCTGTTATACGTTCTTTTTGTCTCAAGTGCTTTTTCTACTAAGTTCTGAATTGTTTTCCATAACTCCATAATAAGCTCTTAATCTTTGTTTTTCAAGTAATTGTAAACATACCTGTTAATTTTTGTCGTTTCTTGCAAGACCTTTACCCATTCTTTTGTTAGCTTTTGGGTGTCCGCATACATTTAAGCCTAGTCTTCTTGATTGTTTAAATCTAGGTCCCATCATTTTTGCCATATTTTCATACTCCCCATAAATTGTTTGCACGATAATTTATAGCCACACATAGATTATACAATTTTTTAAACTTTTTGTAAATAGCTTTTTATGTTTTCAATATAAATAAAAGCTCCTCCATTTACATTTAAAACATGTCCGGTTATAAAGAAACCTCTTTTGAAATTAAAATTTTTACAGCATAAGCAATCTCTTCAGGTTTGCGAGTCTTTGTAAAGGAAATTCAGAGCAATAAGCCTCAATACTCTCCTTTGGAACATCCTTTACTATCAGTATCAACTCACTGACAACTGTATTTACAGTTATTCCAGAATACCTAACTCTTTGCAGAGCATGATCATAGAAATAATCGCTCTTTAGTAGCTGAATAATGTGCTCAAGTGCTCCCCTGTAACTCCCATAATGAACTTATTCCATTATTTTTCCCCATATCTATTAATCATTGAAGAATCGCCTTTTATGCAACGATATGATCCATGCATTTACATTAAAAATATCTTCCCATTCCTCTTCTGTAATATCTGAAAAATCTCACACTTGCAATCCCTGCATTATTTATTAGAATATCTACATTTCCAAAAATTTTTCTATTTCATTAAACATATTTTCACTTCGGTAGTCTTTCTATATCCGCTTGTATCATTAAGACATTCGAATTATATGTTTTTATTTCTTCAAAACTTTTTGCCTCTATTTCGTTTTCTTTATAATTTATAACTATATTATAATTTTCTTTTTGCTAAAAGCCTTTTGCAATTGCAGAACTAATGCCCCTTGATGAGCCGGTTATAAGTACAGTATCTCTTTTCATAATATCTCCTTTTTAAAATAAATACTAATTAAGTATAACATAAAATAATATAAAAATAAAAATTTTAGTTTCAATTTAGGTATTTAACGGAAAAATATGGTATAATATAAGTAACATTATATTTGCATTTTTAATGCAAAATATAAAAATATTAGGGAGGTATTGGATGAAATTACAATTTATAGGTAAAGAAAACATTGAAGTTACAAAATGCTTTAAAAGAAATCACTGCTAAAAAGTTTGAAAAATTGGATAAATTTTTCTCTAAAGACGATTGAAGGTAAAGATACTTATGGTGCAGTTAAAAACGATAAGATTTTTGAAGCTAGATTTATTTACCAAATAGCACACTTAGAGCAGAAGAAAGCTACAAACGATATGTATACTTCAATAGACATCGTTTTTGGATAATCTTGAAGACAAATAAGAAAAACAAAACTAAACTACAAAAGAAATATCAAAGCTTTAGAAACTATAGATTTGAAAAATTGCTGAACCTTTGGAAGAAGAATCAAAAATTGTTAGAGTTAAAAATTCGATGAAGCTACGATGTCTGAAGAAGAAGCTATTTTACAAATAGAACTTTTTAAACCATGACTTTTTCATTTTCAAGAATGCAAAAGATTATAAAACAAATGTATATATAAGAGAAAAGATGGAAGTACGGTTTAATAATAGCTGATTAGTAATAAAATGTTTTTAACTAAAATCGCAGACGAAAATCTGCGATTTTTATCTCTGAAATATATCTATCTACTTCATCAGAGTTAATTTTCTAACCTGTGTATTTTATATCTCGCGGTATTCATCAACTATAAAAGCAGTTTCGTAGTCTCATAGTTTTTCCTTTTATTTCTTTTTTAAATATATCTTTAAACTTTCTTCATCTTCAAAAATCTTATAAGAAAAGTCTCCATTTTCACTAAAATTCATAAATACCACATGGTGTCGTATAATCAGCTGTTCTCAAATATAATTTTGCAATTTTCAAAGATTTAAAAGGAAAATTCAACGTTGTAATCCTCTCTTTTTATCGTATTCAATACAAATACATCTTCCACAAGTTCCACAGATATATTGAGTATGATTTTCCAAGCAATCTATGGGATTTAATAGTGGTGTCATCTCACTTTGATTTACATAACATTCTTTACACATTATTATTCATCATCTAGCCAACAAATTTTTAATCTGTTGGCATTTATATTATCTATTATTATTTAATACATTTTCTAATGACTCTAAATCTTTTTCTCTTGTAAAATCACATATCTTCATCTCCATCATGATATTGTATTTTACAATAGAATAATCTTTATATCTATATATTATAGTACATCTTTATACATTTCACTTGTAGATTTATTATCTTTTTATCCTGTTCAAGTTTTTGTAACAGCTTATCTTCATCTAAAATTCCATTTGAAATGGCATCTTTAACTGAATACTCCTTTCCATCAGTTTAATTTAAATTCCTTCAACAGTATAAATATCAAAAGGCATTTTAGAACCTTTTTGCTATCATTTATTTATTTCACTGTCCCCCACCTAACTGCGACGAAATTTGTACCTTTCTTCTTTATTTTCCTTCAGATGTATCTTCTTTTATCCTGAATATACTTGAATATTCTTTCTTTAGCTTTTTCTCTAGCTGACGCCGACTGATATCTCTTCGATTTTCTCTGGGTTTCTCCTTTGCATACAAGACAATAGCGCACCCACAAAACACAAATTATTAAGAGCTGTAATCAGGAATCTTTTTCATAGATAGTTTTCCTCATTATGTTAATTCAGTTTCACTAATATATGGCAAAAGGTCAAATAGATTAAACTGCATGATCCTGTATCTAAAGAAATATTCTGAAATGTAGAATACAATATGGGTAAAATTGTACCACACCACGCATAATCTCAATATCCGTGTCAGCTTTCGAACCGCTTTTAATGTATCTCATCAACATGTCTCATGTGCTATAACGGAAACTACAAATACTTTACAAACGTTCCAAGCATTAAAAACTGAAAAATTGGAGCTTACAATCGCAAAGCCAGGTACTCAGTTTCAATAAACTTGCACCAAACACATAACTGAATGCTATAAAGAATGAAAATTATGTCAGCCAAACTCTCTCTGAAAGTCCAAGGATTAGTGCCCCAACAATTGTAGCCCTGATGCTCAGTTTCCAGGAAATTAAAACTCAAAACTCCTAGAAAACATCTACAGAAAGCTAATGAATAACTCAAATCTTCAAATCTTCTTATATTTGTTTCCTATAAATTTTCAGATTATTTTCAACAACTAGCAAATAAAACACACATAAAACCTAGGTAAATGCACCTGCTTGAAATTATAAAATATATTTTCGAAAGTTTCTCTAATAAGCACTCCCAAAACCCCTTCGCAAGTGAATGACCCTACAATTGCTAACCATACATAGTAATTCATGGGATCTTTTCAGCTGATCCCTAGTTTTCTAGAAAAAGGATTCAACTTGTTAAAAACATACCATTACAACTCTGCAAGGATAGCTCCTGTTGAATACAACAACTACATCTCCTCTTAAATCTCAGCAGATTGATTTCTAATTTTATTCATCAACTAAAATCATATGAATGACTATTGCTGCTCACGGGTAGCCATTTCGGTAATTCCTTCACAATACTCTAAATAACGACTTTGATTGTATCTAATAAACCATACACATTTCTCCTTAATAACTAAATTAAAAATTCTAGTCAAAGCTACTACATTTGATAAATTTGAAAAGAGTCTATGAAACAGTTTATAAAATTAATTTACATATTTTCATCAAAAATTATTTCTTTAATATCGGATGTGATTATCTACACCAATTTTCCTATTTATCTTATTTCTAAATCAGCTAGAGCTGGTTTTACATAAAATATACAGAACTCCTACATGAGATAACCAAACTTCGAAAGAATACTAAGCTCTCCTAATATAGCCCAAAACCTATGCAGGATTTGGCATCATTAAATATATTTCCTAATGCTATCGAGACCATTCCTACAACTTGCGTACCAAAGCAGTTAAAGAGAAATTTTAATTTTAGTCTCATAATTAATGCAACTACAAATGCTGCCATGAGTTCATCCACTATCAACAATTCCAATTGTACTTGCAATATTTGCCAAACAGCTCAACGTCTTACTCGCGACATAGTCGATTATGGTAAAATCTACAAAATTTCGAGTCAGTCTACAAACTGCATATCCCAGTCCAAAAGTTCTGGAAAGAATTCACACACAACAAGTAAAATTGCGCAACCATCTCCTTGTCTTGTAGCATACGCTCATATTTTCCTCCTCTGGAGTGCTTTGTTCAACAAAAAGGCAAACCGTGCGCACTTGATTTTTAAAGTGGTAAGCTACAACCATCACTATTATTTAAATTTAATTTCTATAAAATTACCGTAATTTACATAAAAATATTATCAACCAAAACAAAATATAATAAAAAGTGTATCACAAAATACTTGACTTAATTCTAAAGGTTAAAAGTGAGACATTTATATTGTGTATATGCTAGAGGCATTGCTACATCTAAGATAAAATATGTTATATTAAAATCTCAAAGTATTTAGATAAGCAATATAGGTTAGTATAAAATAGGTTGTTTAGTTTATAAAATTTTATACAACTATATTTACGTGTAGTAATTAAAATAGAGATGATTTATGGATAAAAATTTTGTTCATGTTTTTGGTATGCGCTTTGTTGGTGACGTCTTAGCGTTGCTAAAGAGCAATGTATAGGTGGAACAACTTTTATGGAGATATGGAGCTGTGAGGTTCAGGAATTAGCGTAATTAAAAGAGAGTAAATTATATTCAGTTTTGTGTTCACATTACCCTGAAAATGCAACTTTTGGTGCTAATATTGAAGAACATGTACCAGGTGCAAATTTTGACTCATCCAAAGTTATATATAAGACGGATATTTAACTGCTGATGGTTTGCTGATGACAGATTTGAAGTGTTTTCGAATGTAATCGTGATACTTATACAGGAGATGAATTTACTCATGCTGGTGACGAGTTCCGAAAAGAAACTGGAAAATATTACGTGTGATGTATATGAAGGACTATATGCGGAACTGTCGAAAATAGCATTGAAGACTTGAATGATGCTTTATATAAGTTTCGGAATTACCTGGACGGGACTTTGAAATATAAAAGGGAGGGTCAAAAATCAGTGGTTGGTGTTTATGATAACGAGTATTGTAAATGCAGAGTGTACAAAGATGTCGGAGGCAGATTTGGAGGAAAAGACTTGAAGATAGTTAATGAGAATGTAAATTTTAGACACACACCAGGCTGCAATTCCGGCCTATCTTGTATAGAGCTGAATAGGAGGTCGTTGATGAATAAATCTTCAACCTCAGAAAACAGAGTATCGTTTTTGAGTTCATCACATTTTCACCACTTTTGTGTTATTTATATTATTAAGACTATTTGAGATAATTGATCACAAATGCTTCTATCAGTCTTTTCTCTGCATAGATAGTTGTAGGTCCTCCACCTATGGAGACTGCAGCAGAAATACTCACGATTTTCTCTGAACATCAAATTAATAAAGATTTTGCATGAGCTCGATATAACTTTCACAACAGACACTGCAATTAAGTGCAATATAGTACTACTTTTCAGTATACGTCTAAAACTTCTCAAAAGATTGCTCAAAAGCTATCATGTCGTTGAGTCTGAGCAGCTCTAAATTTTGAGCTTTTCCCCAACATTTTGTAATCCAGTTACCCACGATCCATCTCAAGACCCTCATATATATTTTGTATTATATACCGTTTGTTTTTAATGATTTGATTATACTACTTATGAGACTTTGAAAATATTATGACAAAGTATTTATTATACGACAGCAAATAATTCTCCGTTTGGCTAATTTCTTTCAAATCAATTTCTGGTTTGTATTAAAATTCTCTTTTGTTCTAAATTTACTCATAAAAGATGATAATATCTCTTGCTTCAGTCGGTAAGAGCCTGCCACTTTTTCACCTCGATTTTCCGACAAAGTAGTTTCAATTCAAGTCTTTGGATCGAGTATCATACGTAGGCTATGAACCAGTCCGCATTTCTACGCTGCTCTTGATTTGACATATTCATCCAATTAATAAGGTAGCCTATGTCCATTTCCAAATGACAGAATCTTTGTTATTAGAAGTTATTTTGACATTACTTTTGGGAAACTCAGCATAATTACATCTATTAATCTATCATGAGATGGTAATAGTAATGACACTATACTTCTCTGTATTTTCCTACTGTGGCAGGAATTAATCATGTAACTACTGTCGATACTATAAAGAGTGAAAGATAGAACATATTTGTGCAATGTATGTAAATCCGCAAACTATAAATTATAATATAACGGAAATGTGCAAGACGAAACTCGAGACACCATCTTTGCGCATAAAGCCATCCAAACACACAGAAACTGAAAATATTACACATCTGTCTCCCTGAAACCACAAAAGAACTGTCTAGCTTTCTGTAGTTTAGCAACGTAATGTATGAAAACAAGCATTCCGGTGCATAATACTTGCAAAATAAACAATCAGTAGATACAAAAGTGCACCGACAAATTATTGGCCCAACTAAATAGCAATTTCTATCTCATTTTAGATGCCTATATCTTTCCCAATGCAGGAGCCTATCAAATATCCTGTAAAGTAAGAATCAGCTCGCTTGCAGCAGCCACAAGTCAAAACGAGGAAGTCCACAAAACTCAGCAATTTTCCATGAGTTGCGCGTTTCAAGCTTCACGCCGTTCCTTGGTATTAACAACTTCGCACAAGACAACCATTAGTGCTATAAATCAAACTGCATGAAAATGCCACAAAATTAACATTTTAGTTTAACTTATAACTGGCCTTTCCCTCTCCAATCTTGTACACATGATTCCAGCAGTTTCTGGGTTTTCTAACTCATCGTGTCCCTCTATCTCATATAAAAATAGAAACTTATCAGTCGATGGTATAAGAAAATGCTATCCTGACAGATCGCTGATAGTTTCTCATGATATTCCTTACATCATCATATCTACATATCAATCATAATATCGACATTTCTCTAATATCCATTGTAGTATCTACAACTTGTTCGCAAGCAACCCTAAGAGGACGTGTATCTTCGGTAATATCTTTACATTTTCAGTCATCAATTACATGTATCAGTACCTCTGTTATATCTTCTTTTGTATCATGGTTAAAATCTGAAATCCGTATCAAAGACTCGTTTGCATTTACGATAGCCTTATCACTCAGCATTTTCAATCAAGTCGGTAATTTTCAGCGCTGAAACTCAAACTCTTCCAACTCTTTTCCACTCATATTTATTCTCAAAACATTTTTATCAACTTTGATGAAAAATAAATACATAATAAATGCCAAACTGTCTTAACTAAGCAAAGAATAACTCAAGTTAAATCTAAATCGATGTTTACCACTCATCCTCACCATTCTTCCTTGTTGTTTCAGTTATCTCGTTACATATCCATTTCTTTGGATTCCAGGAGAAATTTTCAGTCAGCATATTTCTGTTAGCAAAATCATCGTATTTTCTCCTACCGCCTCTTTAACTTCTCAGCTCAGCTCTGTATCATAACAACTCAACAGCACTGTTTACATCACTCACTTGTTCAGCACCTTCCTTTGAATGCCTTGTACATCTCTCTCTCGTTTCTTTCATCGGATTTAAGGATGACAAAATCAACCCAAGGCACCAAACAACAGCAGCTCACGCAGCTTTCGTCAGGTTTACCTAGTAATTTCTTTCACTTTCTTGCCTTTTCTTCGAATTCTTCTGCTAATATCTTGTTCAATACATCTGTGAACACCCTGCACTTTAGCTCAAAACTTCTCTAGCTGTAACAATAAGAGTCTTTTGCTCTATTTTATAAACCTTCAGCCTGGTGAGAGGGTAAGGACGACCGTCTTAATCTCACAGCTCCTCAAAATAAGGCTGCCATCAAAGTGAGAGCCACAATCCCGCCTGTACGCAAATGTGCATAATTTAGCAGGAACCCAGACAGCGTTATTGAAAACACACTTTAGTTCAGGTAGTATAAAAGTGAAAGATATGATTTATGCAGAGTTTTAGCAAGCCTATCGAACAGTAATAAATTTCTGTCACTGAATACCTCTCATCTAATAAATGACACAGACTGATTCATCATACGCCGGCACATTTCAATGAAATTTTAGACAGACGATATTCTTACTCGCTTAAATTTTCTTATTCATTATTCATATCAACATCATCTCTGTATCTGATTTTACTCTATCTAGCCTTTTAATAGTCCACCTTCGTCGTCATTGTGTGAGCAAGCTGAAAGTCCTGTTGTTAGCTATCCAATTTTCCGTTTGCTGTACATGTGCTGATAAGTCTTTTCACAATCTTTCTCTAAACACATTCACCAATTAAGCGATTTCTACGACCGAAAACATAACTTGACCACCCATTGAGCAGCGCAAAAGTTAGCTCTTTCGTCTCCAATTGCTTCAGGTATACTCTTTTCGCTACAATCTTTTCTTACAAGTTTTGTTTTATTATATCAGACTGCCCAGCATAGTATATAAGGAAAATCCAAATTCTTTCATAATGTACATAGGAGTTGTTCCTTGATCCAATTATATAAAAGATACCTTTCATATCATCAAATTATATCCTGTGCGTAAACGAGAACTCTGAGTATCACCATCTGATTGAGGAGTTTTGTGATTTTTGTTTCATGAAATATCTTTGATCAGTGCACTTTAAATAACTGTAAAGTCTCAACTTCTACCTAATCACTCTCTAAAAGGCATCTTCATCAATATCTACAACATCTTTTTCCTGTTACAGGTAACTCAACACTGTTGATAACTTCTAGCAAACTTCAGCTGACTGTGTATTGCCATAAGGCGTATGATTGAATTTTAACTCCTGCAGTGAACTCCAGTTTACAGCAATTTTATCTTCGAGTAATGCAGATGAAACATCCTCGTTGTCTGAATCTCCAATTCCACAAAGTAGAAAATCAAAGTCACTGCAATTTTCTCAGTATTTCACTCTCTGAATCTGTAACTGAAGATTTTCCGGCGAATTATAGACAACTTCATAATTTAGTCCAAGTCTACGTGTCATCTTCCTGCATTAGACACCGCGGTATAATTTGCCAGCTTATCTTTTAATTCAATAAACTTCCAGCTAAAGCTTTTCTTTTGCACCTAGAACTTCTGAGCTACCAGCACCAGTGAGTGCTTTTCTAGTGCATATCTGCCCATCAGTTCCCTTTAAGTCCCACTCTGTTCTGTTCCTGGCAATACGGACTTTACCAAAGTCCAATCTCATAATGACCTCACATGCACACTTTAATTTAGATTTAATTATCGTATAGTAATTATTTTATAGGAATTTTATACCCTAATAATATCAAATATAAAAATATAAACAAATATTTTAACTAACGTATTTTTGATAGATTTATTTAATAAAACTTCAACAACTACAATTATATGCACTTTTATTGACAATTCGTCATTGTTTATATGTTATTTTAACTTTGTAATGATATTTTTGTAAAATTAAAAATCTTTATATCATTTTATTGAAAATTTCTTTTAATCTTAAAAATTAGTATTTTTATGTTAATAATAGTTATAGTGTAAGTTATCAATATTATTTTATAAGTAAAATATTTTAAAATTTTTAAAAAGTTTTTAATTTATAATATTTTATAAAATCGGGTATGTTTTCATATATTACAAATCTATAAGTCAAAATAAAAACGCTTTTATTTTAATATAACTCTGTTAATTTTATGAACAAGAAATTTAGTTTGACAAAAACTTTTTATGTTTTTGTAAAAAGACTATGTATTTTTTATATATACTATAATTACATTAAGGAAAAGGTTATCTTATGAGAGGTAATTGGTCTATTCTAAATTTAAAGAGGAATTTGATATGGCTAGCTTCATTGTACGAAAAACACATTTCATATATGAGAGAAGTTGATTGACTATGGGTTGATTTACTCTGTTAAATACAAGGACTACAGCGAGACATAATGCAGTTAGAAATAATGCTGGATTATGTTTGATGTTCACATATGGGGATTACTGTTATCACCGTAGACGCTTTTGACTATGTAAATCATCTAATCACTAACGATTTGACAACTATTGGTGACGGACAAGTATTTGCCTCTTTATGTAATGAAAACAGTGGAGTTGTTGATGATTTACTGAGTTAGAAAAGGTAAAAGATGATATGTATATTGTAGATTAATGCTGCAAATAGAGATAAGGACTTTTAGTTCATAAAACAAAAAACTGATGGATGAAATGTAAAAATATTTCATCAGAAACTGACAAATTGCATTGCAGAGGTCAAAGCTGATTTTTAAAAAATGGCTAAAAGGTGTTGATTTTGGCAAATCAAATAAAAATTCCTTTTAAGAAAAATGTTCAACTTGAGATTGCAGGAAAATTCTTAGTTTCACATGCAGGATATACAGGTGAAGACAGTTTGAAATTTACGGCTCGGTGAAGATATGAATACATGTAGGATGAAATCCTAAAAATCGGCAAAGAAGACAGGTTATGGCCTTGCAGTTTAGGTTGTAGAGATACTGAAGTTGAAAGCAGCTCTTCACTTTACAGACATGAAGATGGATGTTATAACTCACTTGAAGCAGGTCTTGGTTGTTTTGTGAAAATTAAAAACAAAACAGACTTCATGTAAAAGCTCCTTTAGCATGAAAAGAAGCAGGGTTCTAGAAAGTTAATCGGTCTTGAATTGACAGGTAAAGGCATTGCAAGACATGGAGTGAAAGATATTTAAAGCGATATCGTTTGTTACAACAGGTTTATATGTCACCTGTAGTAAAACTATTTGCAAATGTAATTGTTGATGCGGATCAAGCTGAAATAGGAAATGAAGTTCAAGCGTTGAAAATTAGAAATAAAGTTCCTGCTATTAATCGGTAAGAAATTTCTTAAAAATAATTTAAATTATTAGGAGGTAAATTCTATATAGTGTCCTTATATTCTCTCTAACAGAACAAGATGTTAAAGATATGTTGAGATAGCCCTTGGTGTTAATTCTCATTGAAGATTTATTCTCAGACATTCCTGAAGAATTAAAATTAAAGAAAATTAAATATTCCAAAGCAAAAAGCGAGTTGGAGAGTTTATAACTATCTAACTAAATTGTAAAATAAAAACACACCTTCAAGTGAATATACAACATTTTTGGGTGCAGGTGCTTATGATCATATATATTCCTGCTGTTATTCGACTATTGTTAGTGAGAAGTGTTTTTATCTTATACTCATATCATTACCCGAAAATCAGTCAAAGGTACTTTACAATACATTTTTGAATCAAACAATGATTTCAAACTTGACAGACATGGAATATGCGAATGCGCTACTTTATGATCAGGAACAGTTTAGTAGAAGCTGCAGTGTGACTTGCTCATCATGCTAAAAAGAAAAAGTTTTAGTTTCAGAAGCTATTGCACCTTGGTCAAGAGAAGTTTAAAACTTATCTTCATGCCCAATATATTGAAATGGAGTTGTTAAAACTTGCAACGGTGTAACTTGTATTGATGATTTAAAGCAAAATTAATGATGAAATTAGGTGCTGTTTTAGTTCAAAATCCAAACTTTCTGTATATTGAAGATCGTAACTGAGTTTCAGAATCTTACATGGATTTAAAAATGTTACTCAGTAGTTTCTATTGACCCTTCTTCTTTAGGAACTGAAACCATCGTTATTGTAATGTTGATGTAGTTGTGGGTGAGCTCAATCCTAGGTATTCCTATTTCATATGGTGGACCATACGGTTATGGCTGCTAATAAACAGAATTTTAAGAAAGATTCCTGGAAGAATAGTTGGACAAACTGTTGACGAGATGGAAAGAGATGTTGCGTCCTTACTCTATCAGCCGAGAACACAACATATTAAAGAGAGAAAAGCTTTACTTCAAACATCTGTTTCTAAAAGGTATCAATGTTTTGACTGCGATTTATGGATCTTTTGGTGAAAAGGTCTTAAAGACTTTCAAAACAATGTATAAAGAAATCTCGTATCTTTAAGAAAACTTTTTAGAAACAGTAATTCGAAAGAAAGTTTTTGATACACTCATAAAAATTTGTATAAAACTAAAAAGCCGGTTTGTGGTCAATATTATTTGAAAATGGTACTAATCAGCGGTTTCCGATCTTGAAAGTACTATCTGAATTAGATATTGTGTTTGCAGTTACTGCAGAAAAACGTACTAAGAAATGAACAAACTATGGGCAGGTATTGGAGAGCATATTACAGATAATACGATAAATTAATATTTGAACTATCAAAACCTGGTAAAATTGGTCTAGAAATTACCAAATTGGATGTTGAATGTATTATTAAGAGCTAATTCCTGCTGAACTATTAAATGATGGCGAAATTGATTTACCGGAAGTTTCTGAACGAAGTTGATTAGACATTTGTAAATCTTTCAAATAAAAACTTTGGGTGTTGATACAAGTTTTATCCACTAGGATCTTATGAATGATACAATCAAAATCAACTGATAGTATGTGCTCTTCCGTTTTGCAACACTTCATCCAAATATTCCTGAATGTGGAGCTCAAGGTGCTTTTACATTAATGTGAGGAACTTGGAAGCTCTAAATGAAACTTCAGCATGGATGCTTGTACATTACAACCTGCAGCCGAGCTCATAGTGAAATAACAGGATTATGTTATTTAAAGCATATCATGAAAAACAACAAAGATTTCCAAGAGATGAGATTATAATTCTGACTCAGCTCACGGAACCAACTCCTGCAACAGCTACAATGGCAGTAGGTAAAATTATCGAAACTAAATCTTGTAAAGTGCACTAGTTGATATTGAAACTTAAAGGCAGCTGTTGGTGATGATACTGCTGGTCTAATGCTTACTAACCCCTAATACATTAGGATTATTCGAAAAGACATTCAGAAATCACAAAATCGTTCACGAAGCAGGGTGGTTTTAGTATATTATGACGGAGCAAATGCAAATGCAATTTTTGAGGACATGTTAGACCTGGAGATATGGGATTTGATGCAATCCATTACAATCTTCATAAGACATTCTCTACTCTCATGGTGGTGGAGGTCCAGGTGCAGGATATATTGGATGTAAGATTTCCTAAAAAGACTTTTTACCTGTTCTATTGTAGTTAAAAATGGAGAAAGATATAGCTTATCTTATGATGTTCCAAGACATTAGGTAAGATGAAGGATTTCTATGGACACTTTGGTGTATTAGTAGAACATATGCTATGTTTTTATCAATGGGATCTGATGGATTGAAGAAAGTAAGTGATTATGCAGTATTGAACTCCTAATTGCCAGCAAATCAACTAAGAGATTACTACAATCCAGAAAATGTTAAATTCAAACATGAATTTGTACTGGCGGATTAAAGAACCCTAACGGATTAGTAACTCTTGACGTAGCTAAGAGATTGATGGATATGGGATATCACCCACCAACTGTATATTTCCCATTAATTGTTCCATGAAGCTGATGGTTGAACCTACTGAAAGTGAATCAAAAAGCTCTTGACAGATTTGCAGAATCTATGATTAAGATTGCAAAAAGAAAGTGAAACAAATCCTGAAATTGTTCATGCAGCTCCTCATGCACACAGAAATTAAACGTCCTGATAGAACATTAGCTGCTAAAGAGATTAATATTAAAATATACAAAATAATTTAAAATTTTAAAAGAGCTGTTATGCAAATAACGGCTTTTTGTTGTGTATTTTTAAGCTATTTTTATAATTAATAGAAATAATTTAATAAAGAATCATTATCCAAAAATTTTCAGGGTATAAATTAGTCAGAAAAATTTAGGGAGGTATTTTATGAGTAAACTTTTAAGTCCTATGAAAATAGGTAGAAATAAATTTAAAAATAGAGTAGTCATGGCTCAATGTGTATGTTCCATTCAAAAAACTGTAAATGGAGTTTTAACTAGACATTTTGATCACTATGTTGCAAGAGCTTTAGGTGGAGTTTCTGGAATAATTGTTGAAGCAACAATGGTTAATCCTACAGGTGGAGATTAGAAAAGTAGAGTTTAGGATTATACAATGAAACTCAAAATGAAAGCTTTTTAAAGAACTTCATGAATGAGTTCATAATTATGATTGCAAAATTGGAATTCAATTAAGTCATGCAGGAAGAAAAGCAGACTCATCTTATGATGATATTGCATCAAGTGCAATTCCTTTGTACAGATGAAAAGCTCCAAGAGAATTGATTAAAGATGAAATTATATCTTACAAAAGATTATGTAAATTCCGTAAAACTTGTAAAACAAGCAGGTTTTGACTTTAGTAAAATTCACTGTGACATGGGTATTTAATTAATCAATTTTTATCTCCCTATCAAATCAAAGAAATGATGAATACGGTGGTAGTTTAGAAAAAAGATATAAATTTTTAGGAGATATTTTTAAGCAATTAAAAATATTGACATAGATGTTCATATTAGGTTTCTGCTAATGAATATGATGAAAAAGTTCTTTAGAAGACATTATAGTGTTCTAAAACTTGCTAAGGAAGATGGAGTTGTTTTCAACAGTATTTCATGGTGGTGTTGTCCCAAAAAGTCCTTTAGTTTATCCTGGATATCAAGCGGAATTAAGTAGAAATTAAAAAGTTGGTCTTGCAGTGTCTGCTGTTGGTCTTTTGGAAAGCTTCATGGATTGTGTGAATATTTACTTCAAAGTGATGCATGTGATATGATTTATCAAGGAAGAACAGTACTTAAAAATCCAAACTGGGGTTTATGGTGCAGGAGCATATTTTGATGAAGGAAAAAGAAATAGAATATCCACTATTCTCAGTACTCTGCTATAAAGATTTTAATAAAAAAGGTAGCTTGTAATAGCTACTATATTAGTGAAACAACAGGTTCCTGAGGTTCCACCCGATGCAGAGCATCGTGGAAGGGTGGGGTTCTTATTAATAGTTGACCTTTTTCATAACTACAACTAGCTGTCATGTTTCCCCTAACCATACGTGGTACATCATGTTCGTAGGTAATCTCCATGTATTTTTATTTTGAATTCTAATCATTATAAATGGTATTAATAACTTTATTATAAATATAATGATATGAGATAAATAATTCTAGTACAATTAATCATACCATTAAAATCTGTAAATGTTCTATAAAGAAACCATGTATTAACTAAAAACATTAAATAGTGTTGCTAAAGGTTGCGACATAATATTTATTTCAACTTTTGAATTGTATATATAAAATATAATGCTAATAAAGAAATATTATAAACGACAATGGGCTTGTCTATTTTTCTGTAAATCACTATGATTTTCTCACTATAGCTGAACGGTGTTTAACACTTCCTATTGAACTAAACCAAACGTGGCTCACAGAATTTATCTCTTCAAATGGAACAAATAAATCTATAAGATATATTCCTTCCTTACAAATATATAATTTCCAAAGTAAAAATTCAAAAATACCATATAAGAACAATTGAAATAACGAAAAACAAATATTTAAATATTCTACTTTTAACCCTTTAAAATCAAAATGTAACTTTATTAACTCTATCTATTGAATTTATACTAGTTATAAATAAACAAAAATAAATCTATAATAAATACTATGAAATTTTATCTTTTTCATAACTCTCCTATTACTACTAATTGAATTACTTTTGAAGAATTTTTGTTATATGCGTTATCGTGAAATAAGTATTTCCGTGTTTTATATTTTCATATTTGACCATTACTAATGTGTACTACTGTCATCTTTATCATATATACAACAATATAGCTAGGAATATCTCTATTTTTATAAATTCTAATTTCCTTGAGTAAACACTGTAAAGTATTCCAAAATTAACTGTCATATTAAAAATAGTAGCCAATGTAGCAACAATAATATTGGTTTTAATGCTGAGCTTTAAAATTTTATCGTATATAAAGCTAATAAAGAAATATTATAAATGCAAATAGGTTTATTGTTTTTTCTATAAATCACTAGTGATTTTCGATTATAAAAGATATTGACGTCATGAGGTCGTTCTACTCCATTCATTAATCCATACATGAGCTTTACAGCATCAACATCTTCCCAAGGGACAATAAATCTATTTTTCTAAGGGTATATTCCTTCTTTACAGACATAAAATTTCCAACCAATAAAGAAAAAAATTAATGTAATGGCAATAAAAATTCCAATGAAAAATATAATTTAATTGCCATAGTTTTAGATTAAAAATTAGAGAATTGTATTATTGCATTTTATCAGCTATTATCATATTTATAACAAAATTGCAAAGGTAAGTATAAATAATATAAATCTATAATAAATACTATGAAATTTTATCTTTTTCATCTTCTCTCCTTATTTTAACTAATCAAACAAACATGTATGAATTTTAATATTATATTTTTAGTTTCTTTTTGAACTTTTTACCAACTCATCATTAGCTTTATTTCTACCGAAGAAAATACTTCTACTCTTCCCATTTTTAAAATTCAATAGTCAGTATATTTTCTTCCATTCAAATTTACCCTCTAAATCTATTCACATCAATCGATTTTATCTCATTTAAGGTATAACTCTATCAAAAACATAAAGAGCATTATGTATATAAAAATTCTCATCTGAAAATATAATATGGTCTAAAAAACACTTCCACCGCTTCTAGATGCTATTGAAAATCTACGAAAAATTATAATTACAAAAAGCCAAAGCTAATAAAAAAATAAAAGCATTGAATAATAATATATTGCAACATGCTTTTGAACCCTATCAAAAATACTTAAAAAATCAAACATAATAAAGCTCCTCTAAATCATTAAATACATTTCATATTATACTATAAACCTTAATCATGTTCAATATTTGCTTATTGTCTTAACTTTTTGTCTATCTTGCAATTTCCTATTATTTCAATGAAAATATATTATATTTTTGTGTAAATTCAGTTCAATTAATTAACACAATGAATTGAATTTGTAGAAGATTTTTACATCAAAAATATAATTTTTAATTGATATTCACTATTTTAATTCACCAAAATTTACAAAACTATATTAGTTTATGTCTCCTATTTTTCAGTAACCAAAGTTGTATAATATAATTAGAAAACATTATTATAATATAATGTTTCAAAAATTCAAATAAGGAGGATTTTTATGCATTCATTAATTTCAATATTGTCAAGCTTTTGCCGATTGACTTTAGGGACCCCCACTGTTGATTCTGTTAGTGGGTGGAGGAATATTCTGCTTTAAGACTAGGATTCTTCCAATCCGTTACTTCCATATATTATGAATCAAACTTTCGGAAAGATGTTTAGTAAAAACAAATCAGGTGAAGGAACCGTTTCACCTTTCCAAGCAGCAACTCAGCACTTGCTTCATCAATCGGTGCAGCAAATATAGTAGTGTGCCTTCGATTATTTTTATAGCGGGTCCGGGTTCAATACTTTGGATGTGGATTACTGCAATAGTAGGTCAAGCAACAAAATTTGGCGAAATTGTACTTGGTATTCTTTATAGACATGAAGATGGCGGAATATGTCGGTGGTGCTTGTTACTACTTACAACATGGAATCGGTGGGAAAATAGGAAAAATTTTAGGCTCACTTGTAGCATTTTTCTTTATGATTGAAATTTTACCTACAATTACAGTTCAGACACTTGCTGCAACAGGTCCTTTTCAGAACAACTGGGAGTTCACAAATACATTGCTATAGGACTTGTATTCTTCTTAGTAATATTGGTAGTTTATGGTGGAATTAAGAGAATTGGACAAGTAACTGAAAATTAGTTCCATTTATGGCGTTAATTTATTTAATCTTCAGGACTTATAGTTCTTGCAATTAATATAAATGAAAGTACCTGAAGCTTTCAAAATGATTTTTGTCGGTGCTTTTTAATCCTAAAAGCCATAGCGGGTGGTGCTGCAGGTTGGGCGAAATAAAAGCAATCAACTAACGAGGTTGCTCGTGGTGTTTATTCCAACGAGATCAGGAATGGGTTCTGCACCTTATGCACTTCAACTGCAATAACAGATCATCCATGCAAGACAAAGGAATGTGGGGAGTTTTTGAAGTATTTGTCGATATTACGTAATAGTTTGTACAATGTCCGCACTTATCGTTTTGACAACAGGAATATGGAAGAATCCTGAATATAAATCAATAGCTGTTGAAAAGGCATTTGAACTCAATCTTTTTGGAAACATCGGTAGTATAGTAGTTTCATTTTCTTTATTCTATTTGTTCTTTCTACAATAATCTGTAATAGTATTCTATGTTGAAAAAACTTGCAGAATATCTATTTGGAACAAAAGGTAGGAAAATTATGAGATTGTGCAACTATTATGATAGTTCTAGCAACAGTCCTTTCATTTGAACACGTAGGAGTTTTCTTGAGACTAACATTGGGTCTTGGATTTATTCCTAATACAATTGGAATAATATTTATGACGGGCAATAAAAGCAAAGATGAATTTTCCACACTGAGGAAAAATTTTAGCTTAAAAGATAAGGCTAAATAGACTTCCTTTGATTTTATTTTTAGATAAAAATCCGAGTGCAAACTCGAGTTTTTCTTCTCATTGTTAATGATTATTGACCTTCAACGAGATCTGTCAATATATTCTCGATAAGTCATAAGTCTATCTTCAAATACATTTTTCTTCAATGTGAATAATTCTATTTGCGATTGTATTCATAAATTCAGTATCATGACTTGCAAATAAGATATTTCCTTTAAATGCTTTAAGCCCATTATTCAAACTGATGATACTTTCAAGATCCAAATGATTTGTCGGTTGATCAGAGATTAGAAACATTAGAATTTTTAAGCATCATATGATAACATCATTCTAACTTTTCTCCCCTGAAAGTTTTTGAGCAGTTTTGAAAAGCCTCATCTCCTGAAAACAACATTCTTCCCAAAAATCCTCTAATATAAATTTCAGATTGCTCTGTCGAATATTGTCTTAACCAGTCAATCAAATTATAAGAGTGTCTTTAAAAGAATTCTGTATTGTCCTTGGAAAATAAGATCTTGAAGTAGTAACTCCCCATTTAAAACTTCCACTATCTAGCTTCCATCTCTCCTGCTAAAATTTTAAAAAGAGTTGTGATGCAAGCCATCTCCAATAAAAACCAATTTTATCATTTTTATTTATCATACAATGAAACTTTGTCCAAAACAAGTCTTCCCTCAACTGTCTTTGAAATTTCATTAACTACAAAATTGGTTTCAACTTCTCTTTCCATTTCAAAACCAACAAAAGGATAACTTGTTGAAGGTTGAATATCTTCAATTTGAATTTTATCAAGTAATTTCTTGTACTGCTTGTTTTGACTTACTCTTATTTTCAGAGAATCTTGCAATAAAGTTTGTAATTCTTTAATTTTTATCTTCTTTTTCTTGTTTTGGTCTTTTAACATCTGTGCTGCAAGTTGACTTGATTCATACCCGAAAAATCGTAGTTTACCAACAAAAACGCAATCTTTCTAAAATCAATATCAACCATGAAGTACAAATATTGTTTAAAAAATATCTGTCGTACTGCTACAATTACAGTTCCCTCATAGTCCATAAAGGAAATTTTCAAGCCTCAAAATACTCTTGATATCCAAGTCGTTTGTAGGTTCATCAAGGATTAAAATTTCAGGATTTCAAAAAGTGCCTTTGCAAGTAAAACTTTTACTTTTTCCTTACCTGAAAGTTCACTCATCTTTTTCTCGTGTAATTCAGTTCCAATACCAAGACCTTGTAAAAGAAGAAGCATGTTGCCTCTGCACTCCAACCGTCCATATCACAAATTCAGCTTCAAGCTCTGAAGCAAAAATTCCATCTCATCTGAAAAATCTCTCTTTTGCATAAATTGCTTCTTTTCTCTAATTATTTCCATTAGACGAGCATTTCCCATTGTTACAACATCTATTACTTTTTCATCTTCAAACTTAAAGTGATCTTGTTCCAAAAAACTCATACGAGTATTCGGTTTATAGCAACGCTTCAGTATCCAGTTCAAGTCTTCCTCTAAAATCTTAAGAAAAGTTGACTTTTCCCGCTCCATTTGCTACCAATTACTCCATAGCAGTTTCCTGAGTAAAGATAAATTTACATCATCAAAAAGTTTTTGCCCTTGAAAAGCTCAAACCTAACTATTACACTTATCATTCTTTCACCCTCATAATATATATTCTCATTAAACATAAGTTAGATTATACTATATTTTCGGGTAATTAATCAACTAAAATGAGCCTTATAGGCTCATTTAAATGTAACATATTATTAAATTACATAAATGCTTCTGCTACAAATTTTAATATAAATATAAAAGCTAAAATATACTACTGGAGAAACTTCTTTCCTCTGCTTTGAAAATTAATTTTTAACATGCTGCTGTGAAACTATTCCAAAAACAATTCGTTTGCTATTGAGTACGATAGAGGCATCATAATAATAGTTAAAAATGCAGGTAGCGCTTCTGTATAATCCTCAAAATCAATTTTCTTAATTCCAGTAATCATAAATAATCCTACTACAATTAATGCAGAAGATGTCGCATAAGTTGAATGACCGCAAAATAGGTTGAAAAATTAAAGCTAGTAGGAAAAAGGCAAGCTGTTACTATCGCTGTAAGTCTGTTCTTCCTCCTTTCAGCAACACCAGATGCACTTTCAACAAAACGTAGTTACTGTTGATGTTCCAAGCATGCTCCAACTGTTGTTCCTATTGAGTCGGCAAAAGAGCCTGTCTTGCTCTGAGTAAATTTCCATCTTGTCCAACATATCAGCTTTTGATGCAACTCCCTACTAAAGTTCCTACTGTATCGAATAAATCAACGAATAGAAAGCAAAAAGAGCTACAAACATTTCTAGTTGATAAAATCTACTTTGAAAATCAAATTTCATAAAAGAGAAGCTATACTTGACGGTTTATCTATAATGCTTTTTGAAGTTCAGAAACTCCACAAATTATTGACACTGCTGTTGTAGCCAACATACGAACAAAAATTGCACCGGAACTTTTTACACTCAATAAAATAGTAAATAAAATGCCAAAATTGAGATTAACGAAGTTGCACTTGTAATTGTCCCTAAGTCAAGAGGTATTCCTTTCCTTGTTTAACAAGTCCCGCCTGATATAATCCTAAAAATGCGATAAAAATACCGATACCCGCACTAACCGCCTGTTTAAGTGAGTAAGGCATAGCATTTTACAATCATTTCTCTAACTTTTGTAAAAAGTTAAAATCAAAAATATAATACCTTCCAATAAAACGGCTGTTAATGCAAATTGCCAGCTATATCCTTTACCAATTACAATTGTATAGGTAAAATAACATTTAAGCCCATACCCTGGAGCTAACGCAAAGGATAATTTGCAGAAGTCCCATTATGACCGTTCCTATAAATGATGCAATAGCTGTTGTTGTAAAAACAGCACCCTTATCCATTCCGGCCTCGGATAAAATTGTAGGGTTTACAACTAATATGTATGCCATAGTCATAAAATGTGTAATACCGGCTAAAACTTCTGTTCTAACAGTTGTTTGTGTTCCTTGAGTTTGAAAAATTTTCAAAACGTGCTCATAATTCCTCCTAAAAATATTTTTGCAAAAACAAAAAATAACTTAAAATAACATCTAAAAATAAACGCCCAAAGAAGTAGGCTTCAAGCGAAACCTACCTTCTGGGCTTTTCTCCTTAGGTGTAGTGCATAGCACCTGCACAGCTTGGACCTGCAAGAAAAATCTTCGGAACCCTATGTGCACTTTCTCTTAGCAGTTATCAATATCACATCAATATAATACAGTGAAATAATCTTTTGTCAATATCTATTTATTAGCTAATATTCTCAATTTAATTTTAAAAAGAATAACAATTCTTTCCTGATTTAATATTCCTTTATTAGTCTGATTAGTAGGTATTTATTTTCGATATTCCTTTACTTTATGAGAATATTTATCCAACAATTTTTCTCGAATATCGTTTTTGAATCTCTAACCTCTTTCCAAAGAATAGAAGCAACTTTTAACTTATTCGAATAGTCTAAACTAGATTCATCAGAGCAAAAATCTTTTAAAAATTGATTCCATTCACAAAACTGAATTATCATACTTTTGCATAATCCGATTTTTCCATAATACATTTAGCATATCCTGAATTGTAAAAGTTCAAATCTTTATCTTTTTACTTTTCTCCAAGATGTCGCCATATCAGCATTAAATTTAAATGGTGAAATTCCTGTTAAACTAGAAAAATATTCTCTAAACTTTGTATTAAAGGAAAAACCACACTCAAGTAATGGCGTATCTAGAGTAATATTTTCCACTTTTTCTTTTCTTTTTATTATTACCTTTTTAATGATATTTCCTCTAAAAATACTCTCAATAGTACAATTGAGTTCTTGTTTTGTACCTCTATATTCTAAAACCTAGTAATTTACATATTTGAGAAAGTTCTTCACGATACTAATAATATTTACAAAAATTCTTCAAACGATTTAATTTTGTGAAACTCGGTCTCAATGTTTTTCCTCCAATAAATAGTGAGTTAAAACTAAAGAGGTGTAACTTTTAATATAACTCCTTTATCCTCCCTTAGTTATTTTCATATATACTTTCTAAAAAAATTTATAGATATCAAGATAAACTTTTATCTTTATCAATTTCATTTAAAAATTTCATGTCTCATTTGTGCATAGAGTTTTATTTTTTTACATTTTTAATCCTGCTTTTTTTATACATTCTATATCCTTTTAAAAACTCCTCTTCCATAAGCTCCTACAGGGATCTGCTTTTTCCGGAAATAAAGATATAGGTAAATCTTTATTTATATTTTCAAGATTCTTTTTATCAGAAGCTTCTCTTATCAAAGTTATCAAATCTAAGAAAAAGTATTTGTGCAAAAGAAAACCACAATCTTTATCTAAAAATATAGTTTTCAACAACTTTTTCATCTCTTGTCAGCCAATCAAAAATCGGTAGTTTTTATTTTTATTCTAGAATTATATCCATTTAAAAGCCAAGTCTGTTTACAAAATTACTTTTTTATTCCCATTTTCTTTCTCGTATAAAAATTCTAGCTAATAACATTGCAAATCTGTGTTTCATTCCATATTGTTCGGTCGTTCCACAAATTATAGCACCGTCAACTGAATCAGAATATTTCAATTTAAAAATTTCTAACGATAACCGAACCCATGCTATGTCCGAAATATATACAACTTTTTATCCGAAAATTGCTCTTTTATATATTTATTAAGGTCGTAAACATCTTCGATAAGTTTTATATCACCTTCTTTATCGGCAATATGACCTCTTTCTTCTTCAGCTTCACAAGTTTTTCCATGTCCTCTATTATCCATTCCAAAAACTCTAATTCCCTGTTTTTCCAAAAAATAGAGCAAAATCTTTATATCTTCTTATATGTTCAGCCATTCCATGACAAATTTGCAGAACTATTTTTCGGATTTTTTTAAATTTTCAGAAAAAGTCAATACAACTCAACTTTTTGTTGTCAAGACTTGAATACATATAAAATTCTTTCATAAAACACTCTATAACCACAATATATATATCTATTTTACCACAAATTGCTTAAATAAAATATAGTGTTTATAAGAACCCCACCCTTCCTCGATGCTTTTGCATCGGGTGGGTGCCAGAACCTTGTTGTTTCACAATAACAACCCCACCCTTCCTCGATGCTTTGCATCGGTGGGTGCCTGGGAAACCTGTTGTTTCACAATAAAAACTTATTTTTACAATATTATGACACAACTGTTATAAGAGAAAATATATAAAAAGAGAAATATCTTGTATAATTGTAATATCAAAAATTCCTTCTAATTTTCTATATTTCTTTAACTTTTTAACAGTTCTTCTAATTTTATCAATATCAAAATCCTATATTCAATTACAAAGAGGAACTTCTGAATTTAATTTTAATATGTTTCTAATAATAAATTCATAATTCACAGTTCCTGTTCCTAACTCTTTATGCGAATCTATATCTCCATTATTATCATGAATATGAACCCCGATAATATAATTGTAGAGTTCATTCAAATTGTCATTATAATATGCTACATTATAGTGTCCTAAATCAAATAAAAATTTAAAATCTTTAACTCCTCCACTATTTTTATATCTCTAAAATCATCCCCAATAACAACTTACCATTTTGATATGGTAAATTTTCAATACCAATAGGTGTCAAAAATTTATTATTTTCATAAAACTTTTCTAAAATCTTCAATTAACAACTCAATCCTATTAGTCATTTTTGTTCTTCCAGATCCACTCTCCAATATGTAATGTCAACCATTTTAGCAGAAGTTTTATCACATAAATTCAGAAATCTCTTAATATATCAAAGATGTCATCTTTTAATCTGTTAATTTTTTCAATAAAATTAATGCTAAAGTTCCATGATAAACTAATACTAATATTATTATTTTTTGTTTAATTCCGAAACAAATGTTACAAAATCCTCTGAAAAAATAATAGCTATCTACAGTCAGAATTTCTTTTATCTGAATTTCAAAATGTTTTATCCCTATACTAAGAAGTAAATTTATCAGTTCTTTATTGAAATAGATATTCTATTTTTTTCAATTTTTAATCCTATTATCATAACTAACTCCATCTACATAACTTTTTAAACTTCATTACTATTTTTATTATTTTATGTACATTAAAAATTTCTATCCAAATAAAACTCTTGATAATTGATTTATGTATATTATTAGAGTTTCTTTCAAAAAACATTTTCTCTATATTATTTTAATATAGATTATTAATACTAAAAGATATTTCTATACTTTTCAAAAATTTTTGTCAACAATTTGATAACTATATAAATAAGTAAAATTACTATATATTTTATAGAAAAAACTCATTTTTACAATTGTAAAAATGAGTTTTAAAAATTAAATCGCTTCTGCATGATATGAACTTCTACCAATGGACCTGAATTTACTCTCAAAACCCCATCTTTAAAAGCTATATCTCTATATCTATCAAATTGTTGAGGATGTGCATATTCTTAACAGCAATGTGGAATTTTGTCGGCTGTAAATATTGTCCTACAGTTACCATATCGCATCCTACATCTCTAAGAGCCTTGAAAACTTCAACAACTTGTTCTTCAGTTTCTCCAAAACCTACCATAAGTCCTGATTTTGTTTTAAGTCCACATTCTTTTGCATATTTTAAAACCTCTAAACTTCTTTGGAAGTTTGCAGCAGGTCTAACTTTTGGATAGAATGCAGGAATTGTTTCAACATTATGGTTTAAAACATCTGGTTTTGTTTCATAAATTAAATCCATTAGTTCTTTTCTTCCTGACATATCAGGAATTAAAAGTTCTATTGTAGTTTCAGGATTATACTTTTCTAACTTGTCTTACAACTTCTGCAAATTGATTTGCTCCTTCATCAGGCAAATCATCTCTGTAACGACGTTACAACAGCATGTTTTAATCCTAAAAATTTGAACTGCTTTAGCAAGATTTTCAGGTTCATCCAAATCTACAGGGTCTGGTGTATGTCTTGTTACGTTACAAAAAGTACAATTTCTTGTACAGTTTCTTCCAAGAATCATGAAAGTTGCAGTCCTTCTCGAATAACATTCCATTTTATTAGGACAATTTGCTTCATGACAAACAGTATGTAAGTTCAACCCTTCAATCATACTTTCAACATCAGTTGTATTTTTATCTCCTGAATTTTTAATTTTAACCATTCAGGTTTTCTCATTATTTCTGCTTTTCTTCTCAGCATATCACACCTCTTAAAATAATTTAGTTATCATCAATAAAAACTTTTTATCCATTGACTTGATATATCTATCAATTTCAATATCTTTAAGAGCCTCTTCAATCGCCTCTTTTCGAACATTGAACTCCTTTTTAATATACACACAATTTATCTATACCCAATTCACTAAAGAAATCTCCTTCAATGGAAATGTCTTTAATCCTCCGTTTTCAATATCAAGACCCTATTTCTACAACTCCCACAAGAATATTTTTCCGCTTTTCTATTCTTTTTTTAAAGAGCCATTTTCCATAATTCCAGTCTTTTGTTGCAAAAAGAGAATCTCTAATTTCGTAAATTTTTCATCTCTTCTATACTTAAAGTATGTAGTCCCTGTAATTTTGTATTCATCTTTTTATATGCAATAGCTTTATCCATAAAGTTTCAACATCCATATCAATCATATTCCAATAAATCCAACTCTGGATCTTTAGATTGAACGAGCTTTTTCCCTTTAAATTTTATATCTCTTGATTTTAAAAGAATTAGTTAGATTATATAGATTTGCTTTAAATAAAAAGTACCATGATGTAAAAATCTTTTCTTTGTTTTTGATATTGGGCATTTCCCACTGACCTTTGCTCCGTCTATTTGAATATCATTTCTTCCCTGTAAACTCTGCATTAAGTCCCCAAAGATTTCAAGAAATTAACAACTAGGCTTTTTGCAAATTTTTAAAGAAGAATCTACATCATCTCCGATAGTTATAAAACTATATTGCATATTTTCCGTATCACAATATATCGCACTACCACCGGATAATCTTCGATTACATCCATATTATTTGCATTTGTAAAATCTAAATTCACTTCCAAATCAATATTTTGATATCGTCCAATCAAAATACAAGGTCTATTTCTCCAAAGCATAAAAAAATATCTTCATCATAATTTTCCATCAAATAAAGTTCTATTGCATGATTTAATGCAGGATCGAAATTTTATTTTTCAACAAAAATCATATATATCTCCATAAAATTAATTTTAACTCAAGTATATTTTACCACAAATCAAAGATATAAAAATAGTACCATAACAGAAAAACCAAAATGATTTTCTTTAAATTTTTAAAAGTTTTCTTAAATTTCTGTAAAATCACTATTGTAACTAGCATTACAATTCCTGTTAAAACCATTGTTCCACTCGGGTTTCAATCCTTTGATAGAAATGAGATAACAATACCTGCAATCGTAAATAACATTCCAAACAAAATAGAGTAAATTACTAGTCTGAAAATAAGATTTTGAACTCTAATGCACAGGCGACAGGAATAACTATAAGGATGAAACCATTAAAACTCCAACAGTTCTTGAAGCAATTGAAATTGATAGAGAAAATTAAAATGTAAAATTATATTTACGGTTTTGAACTCTAATTCCTGCAAAGTCTTGCTCCACTCATCAAATGAACATATAACAATGCTATACTAATATGGCAAAACTAGCAATTATAATAAAAATACATAGTAACTAAAATAACTTCAAAATCACTTATAGTAACAATACTTCCAAATAAAAAGCTGCTAAAATTAGCTGCTCTTTTACAAATCTGAAAGCACTGCTGCAAGTCCGATTCTAAACTACCATATATTGCAGTTGATATATCCGAATTTTTGGAAAATATCTTCTCATGATTTCAATGGAAAAACTTGCAACCGCACAAGAAATTATTGCCGTTATGATTGGATTTACTCTGAAAAAATAAGCTCCTATCGTAACACCATGCAAGAGAAACATGATAGTGCTTCACCAATCATCGAATTTCTCTTATTTACCATATAACTCCAATGCAAGTATATCAACAATGGATAACATAATTCCCAACTAAAAAGCTCTCCCTCATAAAATTCAAAGTTGAAACATTATCTCATCCACCACTTTCTTATCTCTATTTCCACAACTTTTGTAAGATTATCTTTCATGATTTCAGCTCATGAGTTACAAGTAAAATTGTAATACCATGTATCCTGTTAAGATGAGTTAAAATCTTAAAAAGTTGATCTTTACTCTTTGTCAATTCCGTGTGTAGGCTCATCAAAAATTAAAATCTTTTAGGATTATTTATTAAAGATTTTGCAATCATAATTCTCTGTTGTTGTCCACCACTCATTTTTATTCATAGGTGTGTTTGCAAAATCAAACATATTAACTTATGACAATGCCTTTTGCAAGTTCAATATGACTTTTCCTTGAAAATTTGAAAAATCCCATCTTATTATAAAGATTTAGAGTTACTATCTCTAAAGTGTTATGGGAAAAACCAGGTATATTACTAGCATTTATCTGAGGAACATATCCTATATGTATCCCACTCTTTAAAATTCTTAATATTTGTACTTTGATATAAATATTTCTCCATCTGAAGGATTTAAATGCTTTTTAAAATCAATTTGAGCAAAGTAGATTTTCCCACTACCATTTGTCTCAATTATAGCTATAAAAATCTTTCTCTATAAATATCAAAGAAAGATTTTCTAAAACATTTCACACCTCCACTGTAAGAAAAAGAAACATTTTTATTGAAATAATACTTTCCCAAAACATTCTCCTATCTTGTAATTTTAAAACTATCCTAAAATCTTTGACAGTTGGTTTAAATTCTTAACTTAATTTTATTTAATAAAATTGTAATAGAATAAAAATAAAATATACGTTTTTGATATTCTTTTTGAATCATTTTTCATTCTTTGCCATAAACTGATGATATAATAATGGTAAAGGAAATGATTTTAATTGTACTTTCTCATATACTCCTTTTGGTTAATCAAGAGTGAATTTATTTGCAAAATAGCACTCATTTACATACAGTGATTATATACCCTTTTTCGTCGAAAAATCAAAGCAAAGGAGAGTATTTATGAAAAAGCTTTTTGAAACTCTAAAAGATAATGATTTAAAAGTCACACACAGATTGGATATCTTAAAGAATTGGAAAAGGAAAGTTCCTACAACAGCAGAAGATATTTATAATGTAATTTCAACAAAAGGCGAAAAATCATAGTATCTCAAGTATATAGAGCATTGAATCAATTTTGTGATATTGCAAAGAGAACTGTAGAAATAGATGGAACTACATATTTTCAATTAAATAATGGACATATTCACAGTTTGATTTAGAAAGATGCATAATACCGATAAATCATTGCTCAATACATAGCTTAATTGATGATATAGAAAACAAACTGAATTTATCTGTAACAGGTCATTATTTAGAAATTAAAGGTATCTGTAAAAACTGTCAGAAAAAACTTTCAAAAGAAGAACTGGAATGTATAAAAATTCCGATGAAGAACTACATAGTACACATATAATGCAAGGATGAACATTGTATATAAATATTTGAAAAATTTTTTAAAAAGTATTGACAAATATTTTATAAATTGATATAATATACAAGCGTTCAGATGTGAATGAAAAGTTTGGTGGGTGTGGCCTAGCTGAGTTAGGGCGTCAGATTGTGGCTCTGAAGGTCATGGGTTCGAATCCCATCATCCACCCCATATATGCAGGAATGGCGGAACTGGCAGACGCGCTAGACTTAGGATCTAGTGTCATTGACTGGGGGTTCAAGTCCTCTTTCCACCATTGTTACTATGGTAGTAGTTAAAAAGTAGAGTTTTTAGGCTCTACTTTTTATATATAATAGCAAGTACTCAGGTCCATTCCCGATGCGAAGCATCGTGGAAGGGTGAGTTCTTATTTTTAAATTTAAAAAAGAGGTTATTATGAAAAAGTTGTAAACATTGAAAAACTGACTCTAATTTTGAAAGATTATATTTTATGTTGATATAGAAACAACCGGACTTAACAGAACAAAAGACTTTATGTATATGTTTGGAATTTGTGAGGTAAAGACTTAATTTATTCTCAATATTATATGAAGATGAACAGAAGAAAAAGAATTGATTTTAGAAGGTAAATAGCTTTTTAAATACAAAAAGTAATTTCATATAATGGAGACAGATTTGATTTTCCTTTTATCAGAAAAATGGAAAAATATAATATTTTCGAAAGTTATTTTTGAAAATATTGATATTTACAGGCAACTTCAAAAGCTCAATCTTGATGAACCTAGCCTAAAAGCTATAAATTTGGGAAAAAGACTTGGTTTTGATGTTCATGACCATGTTAATCAACAGGAAATGCCTAAAATTTTCAAGATGTATCAAGAGCTTAAGGATATGAGATGTTGTCAAAACTTATTTACCATAACTATATTGATCTGCAAGTTCTAAGCTATATTTATGAATATAAGAAGTATTTTAAATAAAATTTTGACCATTAATAACAAAAATTTACAGGAATTTTAAACAATCTATATTCAAAAACTATCTGATAACAAGACTTTCCAATCCCAAAAAATATAGATATAAACTTTTCATCAAAATAATTACAGTATAACGAGTAGCAAAATGAAATCAAAAATTTCATTGAATTGGAAGATGGACTAATTGAAAATAATATAAAAGCTAAAGTTTTTAAATCAAAATATGAAAATAAAATTTTAGAGAATCTCAAAATTTGACTGAAAATTTATTCTCATAACAAAATAATAAAATAATAAGAAAAATTTGCTTCTTTTTACTAAATTTAATTTAATTGAGATAAAGTAACAGAAAAATGCTTTAATTTTTTTGACTTTTAGTGTATAATAATACTGGAGGTAGTTATGTAGTTGTTGATAAAATTAGGGAGATTGCTATGGATGTTGGTGAAAAATATTTTATCCTATGCATGGAGCAGGATTGATTAAAAGCATAGAAGACAAAGATTTGAGCGATTATTGCGAACGATTTTATGTTATTGAGCTTCCTTTTGAACAAAAATTTACATATCTCATTAAAGAAGACGACATTGATAAATTTGAATTTAGAAAACTTATCAATGAAGATACTCTTGATGAGGTTTACAATTACCTTAATCAATGAAGAATTCCCTATGCCGAATAATTGGGTACAAAGATATAAGGAAAATACAAAAGACTTAAGTCTTCAGATATTTTTAATATAGCTATATGTTCTTAAAGGGTTGGCTATCAGAAATGAAAAAGGTAAACTTTCTTCAAAGGAACTGTTTATGTTAAATCTTGCAAAACGAATTTTTAGTTTCAGAATTTGTTATGGTTAGCGGTTTTTCAAAAACAAAATTAATAAAATCATAGAGTATTCTATGGAACATTAGGAGGGAAAGTATGTTTTAAGGTTTTAAGATACTTGACCTTTGTTTTTGGTGGGCTTTTAGGTATTCTACTAGCCAGTGGATTCGGTCAGTTGTAGAGTTAGAGTTAAGCAAATTTGCTGTGATTTCGATTTTATTCCATTTTTGCAATTATTTTTGGTATTATTTTTATTTATTATTTCCGTGATTTTAAAGAACTTACAGTTAATTTTGAAAATATGATAAAAAGCTCAAAAAACTCCGACTTCGATATTGTTACTGCAATTATCGGACTTATAGTTGAGTTTGATTATAGCTTTTTAATTTCATTACTGATTTCACACTATAAAATTTCCTGTAATTGGAAATCTATTATGCAACGATTACTATTTTTATATATTGTGCGCTTGGATTTATAGGAATCTAAAAATAGCTGTGGATAAAAAGAAGAGATATTGAAATTTAAACTTTTTCGAGAGAAAAGTCCTTTAAAAAGGACATGTATATCCTAAAATTTTAGATACCTCTACATAATTGATGGAAGAATTTACGATATAATCAAAACCGGATTTTTGGAAGGTCAATTATTATTACAGGTGTTTATGGTTAAGAATTACAATACATTGCGGATTCCGAAGACCCAAACAGAAGACAAGAGAAGCATGGACTGGATATTTTGGATTTACTTCAAAATGAAAAAAATGAAATAAAATTGTAGATAAGGATTACAAAAATATCAAAGAAGTTGACTCATAAACTTTTTAAAATTGACAGAAGATTATCACGAAAACTTATTACAAATGACTACAATTTAACAAAAGTTGCACTCTCTTCAAAAATTTCAATACTGAATATAAATGAGCTTGCACTTGCGGTGAAACCTGTCGTAATTCAAGGCGAAAAAACTTATTGTTGAAGTCATTAATCGTGGTAAGGAACCCGAACAAGGTCTTGATATCTTTCTGACGGAACCATGATTGTGGTTGAAGATGGAAAAGATTATATCGGTCATAACAATAGAAACAACTGTAATGAGTATATGCAAACTCTGCAGGAAAGATGATATTTGCAAGAAAGAATTTAAAATAAATATCATTATGTAATTTGAATGGAGGACTTTTTATGAATGAAAAGAATTTACAAATCAACATCTTTTCGCAAGTTGTAAAGAGCTGAGTGCTGTTCATTGTCGCCTGTGCTTTTTAGCTTTTTATTTTGCACTTTTTTGTTAAAGACTATATAATGCTATAGTTGTAGCTGTTGTATTTGTTTTCTCACTACTATGACATTTGAAGACAGGGAAATTGTATGTTAAGGTTACAGATGATACCCTTACAGTAGTAGATGGTAAAAAAGTTTATGAATACCAGATGGATAGATATTAGCAATCAAAGCTAAAATAAAAATAACGACATATTAACTGTATGTTATAGACTCAAACGAAAATACTAAAGTTTTGATTTGTCATTACTTGGATACAAACAATTCGAGAAACTTATTGAAGATATCCGTGTAATCGGAGATGAAGCGGAATCAATTACGTTAAAAGCAAAATAATTTTTATATTAGGAGGATACTATGAATAATATTTCACAGATGATTAAAAAATATGGGAGTTATGTACATATAATTCCCGCTCATTTTAATTATTTATGTTGTTGGAATTGTAATTTGGTCAAAGAAAAAAACAAGGATATGAAAGATGAGCTTTCAGATCATCCTGATGCGGTTAAAATTTTATTTATCTACAGTTTTAGCTCAATCACTTCAAAATCTCTTGTAGGAAGAATTTTAAGTCAAAATGCTTTATCCAAGTATTGCTTATGGAAGGAACTAAGTCTGTAATTTAGTGCTTACTGGGAACTGTTGATGTTGAACTCACTTACAGTTATACAAGACCGGGAATAGTGCATAAAAATGTAACTACAACTTAGGGATCCTACAAAACTTTCATGAAGTTGAAAAGGAAAAACTTATTCTTTAGCTTTCGATAAAGAGGAAGAAACTTTTAAATTAAGTGTTGAAAGATAATTTGAACAGAGAAAACTTCAACAATTTCCGTTGGAGTTTTTGTAAAAATATGAAAATTTCATAGAAAAAGAAAAACCCTAAACTATAGTAAATACAAGAAGGGTTTTTCTTTCTATAAAATCTCATTCTGATTAGGATTTATATCTTTCTCTTTTCATAAAATTTTAAAATCTCGATACCATTTTTCCAAAATCAACTTTTCAATTTGATGCTTTATCTTCAAAATTATCAAACAAAAATACTTATTCCGCAACAGTGATCTTCCGTTTTTGGAGTTGGTGCTATTGTACATTTTATTCCATTTTGCTTCATTAATTGATAAAAGCTCCTGACCGTTTTTGGTATCCTAAAAGAAAAATATAATACAACATTAGCTTAACATTTCTATAAATGCACCAATTCTTGTTTTTAATTGTTCGCTATCAGCATCCGTATAGTCGGTTTCTATTCCAAGAACAGAATTTTAGCTTCTTTCAAAGCTTTTTCAACTATTGTTCCTCTGTATCATAAGTGTACAGAACTCTGAGTTTACATCGATACTCCATCAATATTGTACTCTTTATTAATCTTATATCTATCTCAACTCCTTTCAGTATTTGGAGTAAAGCATGCACAGTTTATGCTTCCTAAGTATCTGAAGTTAGATTTTTCAGCATACTATCCATTAAAGTCTTCATTTTTCATCTACTAGATGTTCCAGAATACCTATTACCTAGTACACATTTCTTCACATACAATCATTCCTCCGATATTTTCAACTGTTTGGTGAATCTTCCGGTTTGAGATTGATATATGGTGTACCAGTAAGTAAAATTCTCTTATGCCCTTTTTAAATGCACTTTCATTATTCTTTTGATCTTTCTTCAAGTTCGTCACAAAGTCTATTTACTTGTGCAGTAAATCTTAGGATCATCAGTAGAATGCTATCTTTGTAATCAAAGTGTACATCTCTTCCTGAAATAGGCACATTTTCAAGTTTTCTAAAACTATTTAATCTTTTGTAAAGCTCTTCTTATTATTCAAAGTTACAATAGCATTTTCTAAGGCTTTCTTCAGTAATCTTATTTCCTGTCAATTTTCTAGTTCAACCATATAGCCTTCTATTTCTTCTTTCCATTTAACAAAGCTCTTTTTCTCTTCATTTTGTGGACATCCATTATATACATTGGGACATCTTTTGCTAAAAATTCCCAAGCTTTTCTTCTTTTCCGTCACAGTTGTTTCTCCAACGAAAAAGGTCAGCAATTCTAAAGAACGGACAAGTTCTGTCAAATCTGCTCCCAAAGATGCCTTAATCAATGGACAAAGTAGATGTTGGAAGTACTTTTTCCTCACCGGAACCCAAAATTGAGATCCGCTACATAGACCTGTCGCAATGCTCCTGATGCAATCACCACTTCATCAGGAACGTGGATACAGAAAGAACTTCACAACTTTTCCACCCTTCTTTTGAAATTCAATAAGTTCTCGCAGGTCTAATTCCGTGAATTTTCTGCAACAACCATATTAAAATAGTCCATACTCTCAGGTCTATTTTTCTTGACTTAAAACATCTCCGAATGCGACAGGTAAACTTCATATAAAATATCATGAGTATCGACGTCCATATTCAAATCTTTCCATATTTTTCAGTAATCAACCATTTTATTGCTCCTATAAAATTCTATTTATTATCATAGGGACAATCTTGATACAAAATATCTAATTTTTGTTTTCTTATTATTATATTCTTCTTTCAAAAACTCAACCACTACTTTTTATAAGTTTTAAAACTCTCCCAGACAAAAATTTTCTATGATTTGATAGTCCTTATATTTTTATCTATATCGTCCAAAAATCTGAATTGCTCTTGGAACATATAACTTTTGTCTTTTTATCAACATCTTTAAAATTAGCCAAGACCCTATCAATCATATTAATTTTTGTCTTCCAAAGAGAAAATGAATTGAGTATAAAAATTCAACTTCATATAAAAATCTGGAGTCAATATCGGTTTTTGGAAAGACTTTTCCAATTTTTGAAGAAAATATTTTAGATAATTCAACGGCTTTTAAGAAATTTATTTCAGAAAAATCTCTTTATAAACGTCCTCACTCTATTTTTAAATTATTTATATACCATCATAGAAAAATCTTGTCCTTTAAATTTTCTTTTAATATTTTTAAAAGTAAAGGGCATGAATTATCTACAACAACCAATTTTTGCATTATAGTAAAGGGCATTTTTGTCATAGCATAGTAAGAGTTGAATCTACTATGCTACACAAATCTTTTGGTTGGAATATTCTAATATGTATTTATCTACTCTGTCTAAAGGTAAAGGTACTAAGTCAAAAACCGTAAAAATATCTCTTTGGAACAGTTCTTCCCAAGTAACCTATTATGTATCTTTCATTATCCAAGCTCATTATTGTCTCTACAAAAAGCATATCTGCCTAAGTTCTAAAAATTTCTTCTCTCAAATTCTTCCATAATTTTGATATTAAACCATATCTCCTTAATTTATACTCGTTATTCTTTTAGATATTTTCAAGAAATTCTATGATAATAACTTTTTAGCTTTGTATCTGACTATTTTTAAAATTCACCTCCGGCAGAAAATATTTGTTATTATCATTTAGCCAAATACAATACTCACATATTTACATTTGTAGTTATAACACTATATATTATGTAGTAAAATTAGAATTATTAATTGAAAATGTTTATTCATTATAATTATTTATAATATAATGCTCGTTTTATAATGTTTTATAAAAAGAACTTCAATAAAATTATTGAAGTTCTTTATAATTATATTATATCTTCTTTTAGAAATTACAACTGATGCAATTCCCTAAAAGAATTGTAGGTAATAATGAAATTTTGCAATACCTGTTTTAGCTAATTTTTGGTTTTCTAGCTGTTCATTATCAGGTTTTTCATATTTCCCGATTTGTTGTTATCATTTCGGTTTTGTTGTTGTCATTTCCAAGTTTGTTGTTATCTTCAGGTTTTTCAGCTCTATACTCTCACTGCATATTTTGAAAAATGATTTGCAACAAATTTTATATAACCATCATTATGCACAAAGTTAAAGCTTCAAGCTTTCCGTCATCAACAAACATAATAAAGTTGATCTGCAATTTTTCCTTTTTCTTTAGGAATTTTCAACGACATAATGTCCATAGGTAAACTTTACCTTTTTCTTTTGTAACTGCATCTCTAAATGAAAATATCAAATAATGACACATTTTTACCTTTTCAAAGAAGGAATTTGATTAGCATCTATTTTTCAACTACAAGTTCCTTTCCGGATAAATTTTTACCCGTAACTGAAATTTTGTTTTTCATCAGTAACTTTAGTAACTTCTTCTGAGAATTTTCAGGTTTAACACCGTCTAATTTTTCTGTCTCTTTTTCCTTTAAGGCCTTTTGCCAAATTGTTTACATTTTCTTGACTTATCAGGATTTCTTACAGTATTAATAGCTCTCTTCAATGCCTTGTCGAACTCTATTTTTGATTTCTTCTGTAGCATATTTGTATTTATCTGTACCTTTTGCTATATTCGCATTTGTTATTGCTTTATTTAATTCGTCAAGATTTATATTGTCTCTTATAGATAAAAAGTACTTTTTAATATCTCTAACTTTTTCTTCGTGGATATGTCCAATTTCTTTTCTTCAACACTTCTGTCGGCTCTCAACAATCTTGTATTTTAAAGCTTTCAAAATTTGCATTATTTTCATAGGTCTTACATTAAAAGATCTTAGTTTAGACCATTTATAACCTTTCAACAGTAGCCCTTTGAAAGCCACTCTTTTCCATCTTCTGTTTTATGTTTTACTTTTTACTCAGATATTTCATCTGCTGTCATATTTTCTACAACTTTGTCATTTACATATAGTTGCTCTTACAAAAACTTCTCGTCATAATTTTCTCCATCAACAGCAACTAAAAATTTAAAAGTAACATTCCATTTGATTTTTAGGATTTGTAACATTTCTAGGACAAATAAGTTCAAACATTTGTGTATTGCCATTTCCATAGATTCCTGTTCCATCTGAACTAATCCATTATAAAGTTGTCCATACTATCGGATGTAATCTTTCATTTTTGTAATGGATACCATTCTATCCTGTTTTTCATCTACAATTTTTATCTTTGTCAAAGTCTTATTGAAATTAGCTCTGAACATAGTAACCCAAGTACTTTCTTGACTCACCGGAGTATAAGTATGAGTTACATCAGGTTGTTCAGTACCGCCACCTGAGTTCCATAAGATTGAATTGACATAAAACTTAAGATTGGCTTGTCAGTTATTTTATCGGTAGGCAAAAACTGTTGCAACTAATCTTTTAGCTTTCATATTTTCCAATATATTTACTCCAATTGCTGAAGAATATGTCTTTCCATTATCCAATGATACCATAACTGAATAAGTTTCAGCTTTGTTTGTTTTGATTTTCAGGTAAGGTAAAACTTATAATTTGTTCAGTATTATTTACAACTTCTACATTTACATTTGCTGATTCTGTTATTTCTGAATTTGAAGTTTTATCCTATTATTTATTAGAATTTTGACCTTAACAGCTTCACTTAAGTTTTCTCCAACTAATTTAACTTTTGAATTTCCACCTAATTTAGTTAAAACTTCTCCTTCAACAAAATTAGCTTCATTTACTGTTGGAAAAGCATCTTTATAAATTGTTCAAAAGCTCTATTTTCTATTTTCCCCGTCTTTTTATTATTCTTTCTTCAAAATCTAATTGTCGCACTGGTTTTAATATCTATTTTATTAGCTGTGTTATGACAATTTTATCTCCAACAACTTCAACCTTATCTTCCGCTTTTAACTTTTCAAAAATTGTCTGTTGTAGATTTTTATAAGTAAATACCGGCTTTTTAAAGTTTCATTATCTTTAACTTCAAAAACTCTCTCTATCAAATTTTATAGTTATTTTTGTCTTACTATTGTCAAGATATACATTACTTGGTAATAAATCTATAATATCTCCACTTTCTTTCGCCACCTACAGTAACAGTAACTTCTTTTATCATTTAATCTAATCTTATAAACTTCTTCCTTATTTGATTTTGTTTGGGAATTTTAAAGTTGCACTTTTGAACTTTATTTGTTCCGTTGAAAGTATAATCCATATTAATTTTATTTTCAATACTGTTTTCAACCTTAAAAATTTCAAGTTTAAGTTTATCAGACTCTAAATTTTCACCTTTTACAGTAACAGATATTCGCCCCACCTGCCTTTGGCATATTAGGAGTTTTTACTTTAAGCTCGTTTATAACCATATTATTTTCTTCAGCATCGGGAGCAACAGTAACTGTAACTGTCGGATTATCCTGCAATACTGTTTCAGAGCCGTTTGTATTGAATTTTAAAGTATAAACTTGTTCACTTAGTATTATTTTTCGGAAAATCAATAGAAATAGTCTTTCTAGCCTTATCCCCTGTTACTACAGCATTTTTCCCTAAATCGGTTGCTACATTATTTAATAAAACTTGAACCTTTACTTGATCAGCAGGAATATGATTGTCATTAATTCTTTTTAGTAATTAATTCTAAATTTGCTTTTTCCACCCTCTGCTGGTAAATTTTTGATTGTCAGGTGTTACTCTGACAATTGCATTTTTCCTCATTACTTTGTTCTGATGGTGCAACTTTAATAGTAACTGTCGGTTTAGCTTGAAACTCTGTTTCAGAACCTTTTGCATTAAATTTAATTGTATAAACTTGTTCCTTTGAAGTTGTATTTTTTAGGAAAATTTAAAAGCAACTGTCTTTTTGCTTTTTCACCTTTTAACTTCTACATTTTTCCCTAATTCCGTTACAACTCCGTCTAATGATATTTGAAGTTTTACTTTTTCAGGAGAAATATGTTTATCATTTATTTTTAGTAAATATTTCTAAATTTACTTCCCCACCATCTTTTGTTAAGTTTTCAGAATCTGCACTTACCTTCACAATTGCATTTTTCTTTCAACAGGATTTGGTTGTTCAGGATTTATCGGAGGAACTACAACTCCTCCACCGCCATTTGATGTACTCTTTTCTAATTCTAATGAGCTTTTTAAATTCTTCATAAAATGATCCGGTCTCACCATTTACACTAAAAAGCAACTTCATATTGTAGCGTTTTTCCTGTTTCATTTTTAGGAAAAGCTAGTAACTATCTTTCTACTTGAACTTTCTTTTTGTTTCCTCAGAAAAAGTAATTGAATTTTCAACTTCTGTTAAACGTTCCGTACTTCCTTTAAGAACCACTCAGCCTTAATATCTTTTTCTTCTAAATCAGAACCCTTAAGTGTGAAAGTTCTCTTTCCATCCTCAGTAGGGACGACATAACAGTTGAGTCTTCTACTTCAGTTAAAGCACTTGTATCTTTTTGCATAGTATTAATTCCGATGGAACTAAATATTATTGAAAACAAAAGTACAAATGCAAAGATTTTTAAGCATTTTCATTCAATGCTACCTCCTTAAAAAAATATTTTTCATACCCTTAAATTATATATCATAAAAATTTTTGCAAATATTTTATCAATCTATAAATATTTTTAATGAATAAAAATTATTTATTAATAATATTTATGAAAGCGTTGTAAAATAACTCTTTTAAAAATTATTGACAAAAAATATGAATTTTATTGACATCACTTATTATTTGTGATATACTCAATTTGTCTTCAGGGCGAGGGGTCGTTTCCTCACCGGCAGTAAAGTCTGCGAGCATTATGCTGAATTGGTGAAATTCCAATACCGACAGTTAAAGTCTGGATGAAGAAGAAAAGATTTATGCCCTAAAGATGGCATGCTAAAATTTAGGAGGTTATTATGAATAACAAAAAAATTCGGTATTTCAGAGATTACAAAGATTTCAATCCTTGGAATCGATATGTGCTTTTTAATGTTTATTAAAGTTCCTCTACCTTTTGCTCCTACATTTATGAAATGGATATTGCAGAACTTCCCTGCATTAATAGGAGGATTTGCAATGGGACCGTTAGCAGGATTTTTAATTGTATGTATAAAAAAATTTTTGTTAAATATTGTAATTAATGGAACAAAACTTTTATGTTGGAGAGCTTTCAAATTTAATAGTTTCATCAGCTTTCGTTTTGACAACAGCTTTTATCTACAAACATAATAAAAGTAAAAATCAGCTTTACTAGGACTTGTAATAGGTAGTATTTCAATGTCCATAGTTGCAACTTTGAGCAATTATTTTATAATATTTCCACTTTTATGCAAAAACTGTTAAAAATTGATTTGAATGCTTTTGTAGGTATGGTTGCCAAAAATAAATCCACTTGTAAAAGTTACTTTACATTAATGGTATTTTCAGTACTACCTTTCAACTTAGTTAAAACATTTGTTACATCACTATAACATCCTTATTATATAAAAGAATTTCACCAATTTTGAAGAGAAATGGAAGTATATCAGAATAAGTATTCAGATAATACAAACTAAAAAGGTTGAGAATTTTACTTTCTCAACCTTAATTATTAAACATATTATATTAAAAACGACGATATGCTCGTCGTTTTTAGTGATTTTATACATTCAATTAAATTAATTTTTAAGCTATTTCTTTTGATTTTTCCATTCTTCTGTAAAGATATAATGCTATTAAAGTAAATATTAATGGACCTGCAATTGACATTATTAGTTGTTAACCAGTCTCCTGATGAAATGGCTAGGTTCAATAACTGTAAATAAGTTTGCAAAAACCAACTATAAAGCAAGTAACTGCAACTGCAACTTTAACTGTTGAATATGTTTTAAATCTTACAAAAGGTCTTTCTATGCTTTCATTTCTTCTAAACGCTAAGAATGAATAAGCGATGAAGAAATAAGGTAAAGTCATTGAAACATTAGTCATTGAAACTAAAAATTTGGAAAAATTGTTGTGCACTCTTTCCACCGAATGATACTATCTGCAATTATTACAATTACACAAATTGCTTGGTACATCATAGGTTTTAGTATAAACACCGTTCTTTTGTTCAGTCCATGATTTTGGCCATAATTCTTTAGGAGTTCCACCAATTAATTGTTTTAATGGAGAATAAATAAGAGTAAAGAATGCTCCTGTTAATGCAAGGAACATTGATATTCCCATATAACGTGAAACCCAAAGTCCAACATTTCTTGCAGCAGATTCTGCAAGACCAAAAGCAAGACCTAATTGATAACCCATATGGTTCATAGCAATATATGATACATTACCTAAAAGTTATTTTTGTGCTGAAAAATTGTGTAAATGCAAATGACCATTTAGTAAATGTACCGAAAATCAAAATACCTAATGAATATCCCAAAAGATACAACAACAGCTGAAATAATTATACCTTTTGGAAAAGTTCTTTTCAGGATTTTCAGTTTGGTCAACAAGACCTCCTACTACTTCCAAAACCACCATAAGCAAATATAGCATAAACTATAAATGACAAAACTTGTAAACCACCGGCATAAGCAGGGTTTGGTGAATGAGCCAAAGCATTAACAGTTATAGGATCTCCAACTCCACCTTTGTTTAGAAGCAACATTAAAAATTCCACAACAAATAAAAATACATTAATTAATGCTACGGCACTACCTCCGAAAGATGTGAATTTTTTTAATTTTATCTACACCCTTTACTGGATATAAATGTTAAAATAATAATCCACAAAATAGCAAGAATACTCTAGTGTTTTTTACGGAATCAAGTCCAAATAAAGACCAACTTTTGTGTTTTATCAACCCCAAAAAATCGCATTTGATAAAACAATCCAAATACCTGAACCAACATTTACCATCCATACTATATAGGATGCATACCACATAAACGTTACCACTAAATGCATACTTACTCGCCTGAACTTTTTTTCCATCCAAGAATAAATTCCCCTTCAGAATCTTTAAAAGCTGAACCATATTCTGCAATCATAAATGCAAATGGTAAAAGAAAAGTTACACAAGAAATAATAAACCAAAGGAATAGCTGCGTATCCCATAAGATAATATGATCTTGTAACGTTAGTGAAACCAAAAACAGAAGTGAACACCATCAAAACAAGTGCTCTTAAACTCAATTTCTTTTTAGACATAATATCCCTCCAATATTTATTTTTCATTTTTGAATTTTTATCACATGGGTATGTCAATATAATATAAATAAAATTTTATATGATAAAGAATTTTTGAAAATTAAATATAAATTACAGTAAAAATATTATCTTTTTCAAAAAGTCGATTAATGCTGAAAAAATATTATATCACAAGAACTATTTAATACTTTTAAGCGGATTTGATATGCAATAAAAAAATTTAACGAGAAAAATATTCATAAGTAAATTTAATATAATAATTAAAATATAATCTTTATTAGAAACATAAACTCAAATTTTTATATAATATTTCCTCAAAAATTATACATTTCTCTTTTTAAATCTTTTTATTCTTATGATAAACTTAAATATAATATATTTTTTATACTTAAAATTTTACAGAAAATAGTATGTATGTTAAATCATTTTACATAATTTAAACATAAAAACGGCTGTTTCATTATAGCCGTTTTTTTATAAAAATATTTTTAATTTACATCTTCAACAAATACTTTTTCCATCTATCACCTTATTATATTATCAAATTTTTAAGATGCTCAGTAGATGTATTATGTGTTACAATCAAAAACTGTTTGATCTGATTTTCAATAAAATATCCTCTAATTTTTAAGACACTTTCAGTATCAACACCTGTAAAAGGTTCATCAAAACCAGTATTTCTCCTTTTCTACACAATATACTGAAGAAATGCGAGGACTCTTTTTCTCCACCACTAAAAATTTGAACAGTCAGCAGTATTTCTACCAAGAATATCCTTGATTATTGTAACTTCATTAGCATTATCTGGAATATAATCATAAGAATATGAATCAAAAACAGTTACATTTTCTTTTACAGATGCACGATAAATATGCTCATGTTGACTCATATAAAGCAAATGTATTTGATAAATTAAAGCTCTCTTACATTTTCTCCGTCAATACTGACTTCCCCTGATTTGGCTTTATGTATTCCAAGTAATAAATTTAAAAAGTTGACTTTTCCTGCACCTGATTTGCCAACAATTGCATATTTTTTCCCTTTTTCTATTTTTAAGTTTATATCTTCTAGTTGTAATTTATCAACTGTGAAATTTTACATTATCAAAAATCAGCTCATTTTTAAATTTTTCCAATTCTACTTTCTGTTTCTGATTTTTGATTTAAAAACGAAAGGATATTTTGTTTTGTAGAATTTACTGAACGTATAGCTGTAATATCATATAGCAAGCTATCAATAGGGTCGATAAATGCAGAAGAATAGCTTAGTGTCTATTGCCACACCTACAGTTATCTCTTTTTATAGAATAAATATCCTACAATCGCAAAAGTAAAAAGCCCCTAACCATTTTTGGTCATTAAAATCACTTAATCCAAGTACCAGTGCTTTTTCTTTCCAAATTCATATCTTTTATCCGCAGTTTTTATGTAGAATTTCATTATGTCTATTTTTATATTTTCAATTGTTTTAGAATTTATTAAGCCAAAACCTTCAAGCAAATCAGAAAATAGTTGAAAGTATATTTTCCAAGATACCTTTGGTATTTACTTCTGCTATTATCCAACATTTTTTCCGAATATCTTTGGAATTAAAAATTGCAAAAATAGAAGATAAAACTACAACCATACCAATTTTGTAGTTGATATTCATAAAGATAATAACTCCATAAATCAACATCATATTTACCAGAACGAATTACATCTACAATAGGTTGTAAATAATCTTGTTCTAATGCAGTAATATCATTTGGATTGAATAGAAATATATTCTCCTATTGGTTTCTCTTTTTAAAACTTTACTATTCATATTAAAAATTTTTATCAAAAAAATTCTTTTTAAGTCCTGTTTCAAATGAAATTCTGATTTAAATGCTACTAAAACGCAAAAATATTGCATTAATGAATAAATTCCAAGTAATAAAGCATATAATAGAATAGCTAAAATGATTTGACTTGAGGCGCTGTAATCCATAATCAAATAACCACTTTTGAATCAATGGAGTTAATGCTAAACAAATAACTCCTATAAAAATCCAATACTACTTGAAGAATAATATATTTTTAACTTTAGATAAATAATCTTTCATTTTTACTCCTAAATGTTTTTGTAAAAATATAATTCACTTTTTACATCAACTCTATTATATCATACTTTTTCATTTCTATAACTTTTTAGATGTTAAGTATGATGAAATTAAATTCTCTTTTAAAAATATCTATGGTAAACTTAATTATATCATACTTTCTATAAATATATAAAATTTTTAAGTATGATAAGACTCAATTTTCATGCAATTTAAGACTTTACTTTTTGTATTATATGCTGTATAATTGTAAAGATAAATTTAAGGAGGTAAGTTATGACAAATTTAGTTAAGTTTTTCTAAAGAAAATATATTTAACTTTTTTTAACTTTTGTTTTGACGACTCTCTTTTTAATTTTTAATAATGGACTTGTTGTCTTTAAAAAAATATTTTAGTTAATTATTAATGGAATAACTGTTGTTATTTCATATATATTTTTTAAGACTTAAGTCGAAAGGAGGATTTATGAATAATAAAGAATTTATTGGCGTAAGGGACAAAAGTTCCTGTTACAATGCTTATACCTTTTGAGTTTACAACATACTTTTTGCTATGTTTGGAGCTTCAGTTTTTGGTTCCAATTTTATTTAATGTAAACCCCGTATTGTTCTTTTTGATGAATGGTATAGGTACATTGTTATTTATTTTTATCACAAAAGGAAAAAGCTCCTGCTTATTTAGGTTCAAGTTTTTGCATTTTTAGGAGTAGGTACTGCTATTATTAATACTATGGGTTATAGATATGCCCTTGGAGCATTTGCAACGACAGGATTTTTAGGTTGTATCTTAGCGTATTTAATCTATAAATTCAGAACAGATTGGATAACTATTGTACTTCCACCTGCAGCAATGGGTGCAGTTGTTTCTCTTATCGGTCTTGAACTTGCAGGAAATACAATAAGAGGCGGAAAAATAGGTGCAAATATATTGACTGAAACTTCAACTAATGCTGATGTTTATGTATTTTTAATTACACTTTCAGTTGCAATTTTAGGCTCAGTTGTATTTAGAAAATTTTTAGGAACAATTCCAATCCTTATCGCAATTATATGTGGATATATTGCAGCCTTAGCTTTTGGAATGATTGACTTTTTCTACAGTTACATCTTTCAACATTATTTACAATACCGGAATTTCAATTTCCAATTTTTGACTTCAAAGCAAGTTTATATAATGTTACCTGCATTACTCGTTATAACTTCCGAACATATTAGCCATCAAGTTGTAACAAGTAATATAATCGGTAAAAATCTTTTTAGAAGATCCGGGCTTACATAGGAGTATATTTGCTGATAACTTCTCAACTATGTTGTCTGCTCTTGCAGGCGGAGTTCCAACAACAACTTACGGAGAAAACATAGGTGTAATGGCAGTTACTAAAGTTTATTCAGTTTATGTAATTGCAGGTGCTGCAGTAATCTCAATCTGTATGGCATTTATAGCACCTTTAAGTATGTTAATCCAAAGTATACCAGGAAATGTAATCGGTGGAATAACATTCTTACTTTACGGAATGATTGGAACTTCTGGAATAAGACTCTTAGTTGATTCAAAAGTTGACTACTCAAATAGCCAAAATTTGATTTTGACTTCAGTTGTATTTGTAACAGGGACTTAGTGGAATTTCAATTAATTTTTGGAATGCAATTAAAAGGAATGGTTCTTGCAAGTATGGTTGCAGTAGTATTAGTTTAATATTCCATTTTTAAACAAATTCGGACTTTCAAATCATAAATAAATAGAATAAAAACAAAAACTCAGCTTTTTCAAAGTTGATTTTTTAATTCTATAAAAAGTTAGAATAGCAAAAAGTTTCACGTCATAGCACCAAACTACTCGACATTGCTCAACACGTCATTTCGACTGTAGGAAGCGAAATGGAGAATCTCATAGTTTTGCTTGTAAACAAGCAAAACTAAAATGTATCGTAGATATATATATAGAGAAAATTTCGCAAGGTTTCATATTCAATTATAATTGAATAAAAATTTAAAATAGTATAAAAACTTTATAAACTAGCATAGAAAAACTCAACCTTTCGCAAAGTTGAGTTTTTCTATAAAATCCATAATTTCTATAAATTATTTTTCTATCCATTTTTGTAATTCATCAAAATCATAAAAATCCACTTAAGGCTAATCCATCTTTTTACTGTAGAATTTTTACATTCTTTCTTTATATCATCAATCATCATTCCAAACCCCCACCACCATGAGTGCAGAAAGGAATAATTATTTTTGCCATCCAAATTTGCAGAACGTAAAAAGTAAGAACTGGTGGTGCAAAAAGTCTTAAGCCAATTAGGTGAGCCTATAAAAACTACATCTACATCATCAATATTTCCTATTTCTTCAGTTAAAGGTGGACAGTATCCCTTATCAATTTCAATTCTAGCTTTTTACAGCTGTATTATATGAAAAAGAATAAGGTCTTAGTGGTTTTAATTCCAACAAATCTCCATCTGTAATCAAAGCGATATCTTCCGCTAATCTTCTAGTTATTCCTGAATAGGAATAATACACAACTAAAATTTTCATCAAAAATCTCCTTCAAGTTTCAAATCTGAAACTAAATTTTTAATTATTTTTTTAAGATAGCTTTTGAAAAATTCTTTTATTGTTTTCAGTTTTTCTTTATGTTTTTTTACTAAATTTTCCATAATTTCATTAGTATTTGTATTTGAAAGTTTTCTACGAATTAAATTTGCAGATTGAATTTCTTCTTCACTCAAAAAGTAAATCGTCTTTTTCTAGTTCCTGATTTATAAATATCTATAGCAGGGAAAATTCTAAGTTCTGAAAGTTTTCTACTCAAATGAATTTCCATATTTCCAGTTCCCTTAAATTCTTCATAAATCATATCGTCCATTTTACTTCCCGTATCTACAAGAGTTGTCGCAATTATAGTTAAACTTCCACCATTTTCAACATTTCTAGCAGAGCCGAAAAATCTTTTTGGCTTATGCAATGCAAAAGGATCAAGTCCACCCGTAAGAGTTTTTCCGGAGGACGGTGTATTTACATTGTAGGCTCTTGAAAGTCTTGTTATGCTGTCAACCAAAATAACAACATCTTCTCCGAGCTCTACAAGTCTTTTTGCTCTTTCAAGTACAAATTCTGCAAAGTCTTATATGATTTTGAGGCAATTCATCAAAAGTTGAAGCGATTACTTCAGCTTTTTGTAAATCTCTTCATTTCCGTAACTTCTTCAGGTCTTTCTCCAATAAGTAAAACAAAAATTTTACTCTTTTGGATTATTTGATTTCTATACCTTTTTAAAATTGAACGAAGTAGGCTTGTCTTTCCTGCCTTTTGGAGGAGCGACTATTAAAGCCTCTGTCCCTTTTCCAATCAGGTACTAAAAAGTCAATTATTCTAGTTGAAACCTCATTCTTTTCAGTTTCTAAAGTATATTTTTCATTTGGATAAATCGGAATTAAATCGTCAAAATCTTTTCTAGCTTTTTAATTCTGAAACCTTTAATATCATTTATTTCATTTATATAGATAAGTGGAGAAAAATTTTTTTCACTTTCTTTTACTTTCTCTAGTTAAAGCTCAAAAATTTTATCTCCTTTTTAAGTCTGAATCTTCTTATCTGAGTTGGTGAGACATAGATATCTTCTTCCCCTGAGTCATAGCCGTTTTGAGCGCAAAAACCATAACCGTCTGCAGTAATATCAATAAGCCCACAAACTGTTTTTAGTATTAGTCTTTGAATCAGTTTTCATTTTCAACGGGCTCATTTATATTAACTCGTTTCAGACTCTTCACTTTCAAATCCATTATCTGCCTTTAAAAATTTCAGATATTAATTCATTCTTTTTATACTTTTGAAACATTTGCAATTCCATAAGACTTTTGCAATAGTTTTTTTAATTCATCAAGATATTTTTCCTTTTAAAAGTTCTATATTCATACTATCTCTTTATCTTTGCATATTCAGGTTTTTTAGAAATTCTATGAGTTGCTTCAATATTTCTAATTGTTCCTGTTTCTGCTCTCATTACAACAGAGTAAGTCTTAACTCTATCATTACCAATATGTCTAACTCCGTTAATAAGTTCGCCATCAGTTACCCCTGTTGCAGCAAATAAAACTTCATCGCCCTTTACTAATCATTCATTTCTAAAACTTTTAGTGGATCTTCAAGTCCCATAGCTTCACATCTTCTAAATTCTTCTTCATCAGCAGGAACAAGTCTTCCTTGGAAAACTCCACCCAATGCTTTAATTGCCGCAGCAGCTAAAACACCTTCAGGTGCTCCACCGATTCCAACCATTAAATCACAACCACTATTATCAATACAAGTTGCAATGGCTTGAGCAATATCTCCGGCTTCAAAAAGTTTTATTCTCGCACCAAGTTTTCTAACTCTATCTATAATATCTTGATGTCTTTCTCTATTTAAAATACTAACTGTAACTTCTCCAACTTCTTTTCCCAAAGCTCTCGCAAGTCTTCTTATATTCATTTCAATAGGTAAATCAATATGTATGCAATCAACAGCCAAAGGACCAGCTGCAATCTTATCCATATACATATCAGGAGCATGTAATAAACAACCTGCAGGTGCACAAGCAGCAACTGCAATTGCATTCGGTAATCCATTTGCTACAAGAGAAGTTCCATCAACCGGATCAACTGCAATGTCAACCTTTGCAACTCCTTCTTGTCCATTTCCTACAACTTCGCCTATATATAACATAGGAGCTTCGTCCATTTCTCCTTCACCGATAACAACAGTTCCTTCCATTGGAAGTTCATTGAACATTGATCTCATTGCTTCAACAGCAGCTCCGTCTGCACCATTTTTATCGCCTTTTCCTAAAAATATGAAGAACGAATTGCCGCAGCTTCTGTAACTCTTACTAAATTTAAAGTTAAATTTCTATCCATAGTTTCCTCCTATTATTTAACACTTTCCCAATCTTTTAAAAACTTTTCAATTCCTATATCAGTTAGTGGATGTTTTAACATTTGTTTGAACACTTTATAAGGTACTGTTGCAATATCAGCTCCGCTCTTCGCAATTTGAAGAACATGCATTGGAGTTCTTACAGATGCAGCAATTATTTCAGTTGTAATCGCATAATTACTGAAAACTTCGAAAAATATCTTCAATTAAAATCATTCCTTCAGAGCTGATATCATCAAGTCTGCCTAAAAAATGGACTTACATAAGTCGCTCCAGCCTTTGCTGCAAGAAGTGCTTGAGTAGCTGAAAAATCAAAGTAACATTTGTCTTTATTCCATCTTTACTCAAAACATTAACTGCCTTTAATCCCTCTTCAGTCATAGGAATTTTTATTACAATATTCTTATTTATCTTACAAAAGTTCTCTTGCTTCTTTTACCATTCCTTCGCTTCAAGACTGATAACTTCTGCTGAAATAGGGTCCGTCAACGATTGAAGTAATTTCAGTTATAACTTCAACAAAATCTCTTCCTCTTTCGCTATCAAAAGACGGATTAGTAGTAACTGCGTCAAGAATACCCCATTTACTTATCTCTCTTATCTCATCAACATTAGCTGTGTCAATAAAAAATTTCATCAATTGCCTCCTAAATATAATTAATCTATTCGAATATATTTTTACCACAAAACAACGCAAAAATGCTAACTAAACAAAAAAAGTTGTTTTAAAAATTTGGGTATAATCAATTATAACATTATATTTTTTTAGAATGGAGGTTTCTATGAATAAATTTTATAAAAGAAATATGTAAATATTACGAAGATATTTTTCCCAACAAATGAAGCTACAATTAAATTTTTAAATAATATATCAGACGGAAAAGACTATTTAGACATAGGCTGTGCGACAGGACTCGTTGCAAAAAAATTTGGAAAAACTTAGGAAAAACTTAACTTGTATCGACTTGGAAGAAAATATGGTAGAAGAAGCAAGAAAAAGGACTTAAAAGTATTCCAAAAAGATATGTTGGAATTGGACTTTAAAGAAAAATTTGACGTCTGCTATTGCATTGGAACAACAATTGCACATTTGGAAGACATAAACCAAATCTGTAGCTTCATTTTAAAAACTATGGACCTACTAAAAGAAAACGGAAAAACTAGTCTTAAGCTGGGTAAAACTTTCAAACCTTTCATTCTTAAAAATGACCTATTCCTAGGAGCCTTACTAACTCTTGGAACAAAAGTAAAAATTTACAAGAAACTACTACAGAGAAAAACAGCAAAATCCGTTTCAACACAGTCCTTACAACAGAAAACGAAAAATTTGAAAAACTACACAACTTCTAGTTCCTCTACTAGTTGATGACTAATTTCATTCATAAACAGACTCGGACTAAAAATACGAAATCTACGGAAACTTCAAAAAGACAAATTCGACGAAGAAAATTCCCGTCAGTAGTATTTGTAGTGAGTAAATAGAGAAAAACAAACCTACTCGTTATTCACGAGTAGGTTTGTTTTAATAGTATTATCATTTTTTACCAATTTAGGAACATATGAGGTATTATCTAAGTAGTATCCGTTTTAGTAAATAATTATCAAATCCAAATCTAAATTCTTGTATATAACAATTTCCTATTAAGTCATAATATTTTATTTTGAAATTAAGAAAATCAGAGATGCTTTCTTTTTAAAATTCTTATATAGAAAATTATTTCTTCTCCGGTCTTGCATAATATCTATTTAAATATTTCAGAAATACCATATTTATATCCTTTATCACTATCAAAAATATTCATTTAATCCCCGTTCTGATATCTTAGAAAGTACTAATTGTACATTTTAGCACTTTCTTTTCTATATTAATAACTCCTATTCCTAGAGTTATTTTATCATTACTTTCAATAATTCTTTCATCTCTTAAAACAATGTTAAAAATAAGGCACAACAGAGCTCTTGTATTTTGTTTCATTAATAAACTAGTAATCATTGCGTCTTGTTGCCTTTTTCTTCCTTATAAAGTTCAAATTCTTTTTGTCCTTTTTGTTCATATTCTCGATTTTTCTTCTGTTTGTTTCATTATTTTTGTTAGCTTTTAATACTGAAAAAAAGAGTAATAATAAGTGATAAAAATGAAATAGAAATTGGAATCCATGTTTCTAAAGATTTTTAATATACTATCATTCATAATAATATCTCCTTTAAGATGATTTATTTTTATTCAAAAAACTTATTTAAAATTTCTTTCTCTTGGTTTTCCGTTACATGCTGGTGCAGGATTCCATAATAAAGCTCTATTATCATATGCAAATTTTACTTCAGCATAATTAATTTTTATCATAATCTCCAACTTTTTCACCCATGAGATATCTTTCAATATCAATTTTATATATTTTAAAATTCTTGTAATTTTTGATAAATCATTCTGTACTTAATACTGTTTTTATCAATATATGTTGTAAAATCATAAACATTTTTATGAAAAGTTGTCGATATTGACACTTTTTCAGGCTTTTGAAATCATTAACCTAATATTGCTCTAAGTTCCTTATAAATATTTTTGCTACTACCAACATGTAAGCACTCTCTATTTTTTTGTTTTTATTTTTACCAAAAATAGTCCATACTCCGTTTTTCTTCATCTTCTTTTTGAACCATCTTTTTACCTTCCAGATTATCAAATTCAATTTTAATAAGATAATCTTTATCTTCACTAGTACTGTCCTTCATAATATATATCTCCCTATACAATAATGTTTATAATATAATTGAATTATATCATATAAATTACTTTTTCTACATTTCATGCATATAAAGAATTCCAAATTACAAAAGCAACTATTTCAAAAATAAAAACAAAGAGATAGCAGATATGCTATCTCTCAAAAGCTATATATATTATCTATTCCTTAGTCTTATCTTCCAGACTTTTAATTCCTATGTCATTAAGTTTTTCAAGTGACATCATTTGAGTTCTTACAAGTTTTCTAAGTTCAATCATTCTTTCTTTTTGTGATAGTCCTTTTTCAATTAGAACAGCATTGTAGCTTTCCATATTAGCTAGAACTAAAAGTTCATTTAGGCTTGCATAGTCTCTCATATTTCCTTTTAAGTTTGGATTTTCTTCTCTCCATTGTTTTGCAGTTTTATTAAATAATGCTACATTTAACATATCAGCTTCACTTGCATATTTAAAGCCTAATTGACTTTCCGTTAAATCATTTAGTAAATATGTTTTGATAGCATCTGTATGAATCTTTATAATTAATTTTAGAGATTTCTCTATTCAAATTCCAATTTAATGACAATCTTGAATTTTCATCTGATTTAAGTCTTTTATAATCTTGAATAATATACAGCTTAAACTCTGCAGAAATCCAAGAAGCAAATTCCATCGCAATATCATAATGTGCATATGTTCCTCATATCTTTCCAGCTTTTAGACATATACTCTATTGCATTGGTGAATTAATCCATTTTTGTGGAGTCATTATAAATCTATTTAGTCCTCTTCATTTTCTATACGTGTCGAATTCGCACACGGGTTTAAAAATTTATCATTATTCAGTACTCCCACAATCCAATGAACTCAATGTATCTTTCTACTTTCTCATCCAATTATTTGAATAACAAATCTAGGGATCATCATCATTTTTATACTCTGCAATATCTGTTAGACTTATATAGTCATTTTTAAAAGTCTTCTGTATAGATTTGAATTGCAAATCCTTTTGCTGAAATGTGTTCTTTAGTTACTTTTGCCACAATGAAAATCTCCTTTCATATAATACCTACTTACATAGCATAATTCTATCATATATCTTTGCTTTTTGCTATATTTAGAAAATATTATTCCATATTATTACACAGTTACTATGCTAACAAATGCAAAAACAGGAGTATTTGGAATATAGAATAAAAATATATTCACTTCATTTTAATAATATAGGGGTTGAATTCTTTTTAGTGTTAGTATAATAATAACAGTTAGAACACAATAAACAGCAGGAGATGGATGATGAATATACAAATTAACAATTCGAGCGATGACCCGATTTATTTACAAAATAAAAAACCAAATAAAAAGCACAAATAATTTCAGGAGATTTAAAAAGTTGGAGAACAATTACCATCAATCAGATTTTTTTAGCTAAGGAACTCAGAATCAGTATGCTTACAGCAAAAAGAGCTTATGACGAATTGGAACTTGATGGATTTATAAACTCGGTACAAGGTAAAGGTAACTTTGTTGCAGCTCAAAATAAAGAATTAATCAGAGAAGAATATTTAAAAATTGAAGAAAAACTACAAGAAATAGTAGAACTTTCAGAAATTGCAAGAATTACTAATGATGAATTGGTACAGATGTTAAAAAGCTATGTGGAGGGAAAAGTATGAGTAATTATGCTATTGAAATTAAAGATTTAGTAAAACAGTTTGATAACTTTTAAGCTAGGGACCGATAAATCTTACTATTCCTAAAGGAACAATAGTTGGGTACATTGGTCAGAACGGGAGCAGGGAAAAGAGTACAACAATAAAAGCTACTCTAGGCTTGTTAAACAAAGATTCTGGAGAGATAAAAAAATTTTTAGATGAGATAAATCCTAGTAGTGTTGGTCTTAAAGATAAACTAGGTATTGTATTTGATGATTTATTAGTACCAGAAGAAATGACATTGATAGATGTTGAAAAATTCTGTTCAAGGGTTTATTCAAAATGGAATAAAATTCATTCTATAAATTTAAAGAAAAATTCAATTTACCAGAGAAAAATTATTAAAAAACTACTCTCGAGGTATGAAAATGAAGCTTTCTATGGCTGTTGCTTTATCTCATAATGCAGAACTTCTTATTCTAGATGAAGCAACAAGTGGATTAGATCCTATTGTAAGAGAAGAAATTTTAGATTTGTTACTTGATTTTATGCAAGATGAAAACCACACAATTCTTATTTCTTCACATATCTTATCAGACTTGGAAAAAGGTGGCTGATTATATTGCTTTTTATTAATGATGGAAAAAAATTTTGTTTATGGAAACAAAGGATGAATTAAAAAGAAAACTATGGTATTTGTACTTTATCAAATGAAGAGGTAACAAGTATTGATGAAGAAGCAATCGTAGGAAGAAGAGTACATTCCTTTGGACAAGAGTTACTTGTTAAAAAGAACCTCATTCCAAATGGCATTATATTTCAAAAAACCATCTATTGAAGATATTATGATTTATTTCGTGAAAGGAGTGAAAAATAATGACTGCATTAATTTTAAAAGACATAGCAACTTTAAAAAAGACTTTATTATTAACAATTACTATTTGTATTGCCTTGCTATTTATGGAATTTATGAAAATGCAATTTTTATGATTCCTCTCATATGTGCAATGATACCGCTAATTTTTAACCGCTATTTCTTTTTGGATATGATACCAAATCAAATTTTTGAGCAATATGCCTTTTCAATGCCTATCAAAAAGAGTAGCTACGTTTTTGAGTAAATTATTTTTTTGCCTTTTGCATTTGGACTAATTGGTTCTATATGTATATTTATTTTGTTAACAATTCAAAAATATAATGACTATAGAATATATAGTTTTTCATTTCAATTATTACTTTGATAGTAAGTATTCTGATGTCTGCTATTCAGTTGCCCTTTATACTGAAATACGGCGCAGAAAAAGGTAGACTTATTATGGTGATAACTTACTTTGTTATATTTTGCATTATCTACATTCCTAAAAGAAAAATCCGACTTAATTACAAAAATTGGCTGAACTTTTCAATAAATCTTCAATGTCAATGATTTGTATAGGAATAGTTTTAATAGGTCTTATTATGATTGGATTATCAGTAAAATCTTCAATTATAATTATGGAGAAAAAGAATATTAATCAATAGTAAATAGGTTAAAAATATTTATAATAAGATATATTTTATTTTAAATTTCAATTTGAGCATCTACATATTATGTAGGTGTTTTTGAAAAATTGCCCTAATGAATAAAAAATATAAAAATAAACCCTAACTGTGAATTATACAAGTAATTTGTTAATAAATAAATTTTTGTTATATTTTTTTGTAATTATATCACATTTTACCATTTAAGATATTCATTTCATTGTTAAATATAACAAAATTTAAATCCCTATATAAATTTCTTAACACAGCCATCCTTGCACATATTTAAATTTTCACTATTTTATTCCTTATTTATAAACAAAAATAGCATTTTTACTATCTATTTAATCTTTGTTATTTTTGAACTATAAGGAGCTAGAATTAACTTTCCATCTACATATTCTCCCAAAAATACATCACTGTATTTTTCTAATCCTTGCTTTTTAATTTATAACAACTATTTTTAGTGAAATTATTTTACTCATTTTTTTATAAATTTACTAAACCATTATCCGAAAAATACATTTGTTCTTCGGTATGAAAATAATGCTCTCCATTCTTCATAATAGTAATACTCGAATTAGTTTTTATCTTTTTGGGGATTTTTCAATTTTTTTCGACTAATTTTTCAATTACATAATATATTATCTTTTTATTTTTCATCAATAAGAACCCTACCCTTCCACTGATGCTTTCGCATCGGGTGGGTTCCTAGGGAACCTTGTTGTTTCACAATAAAAACAGTAAATCATTCACAATTTATCGTTTTCTATATAATCTATTTTTTTCTCCATTTTTACTGCCATAAAAATATCTCTGAATTCCTAGTAACACAACGACTCCATCAATTATTGGCAAAACGTACCAAAGGCTCTGTGCCCCAATCATACGAGGTAATAAAATTACAGCTGGAATAAACAAAATTATCTGTCTTAACATAACTAAAATACCGGCTGTTTTACCATCTCCAATCGCTTGAAAAAATGTTATAGTCATAATCATTACCCCATAAGCAATGAAAATACTGTACATTATGCGGAAATTCGGAATAGCTAAAAATAGTGTTTTATCGGATAATCCAAATAATCCAAGAATTGGTTTAGCAAAAATTTCTGAAGGTATCCAAAAACAAGCAGCTAATATAATAGAACTGATAGCGAAAACATTGAATATTTTTTTGACCCTGTCATACTGCTCTGCTCCAAAATTGGCACCAATAGCAGGTTGTAATCCTTGACTCATTCCCCAAAGTGGAATGAATGAAAAAGCCTGTATTCTTAAGATAGCCGCCATAATAGCTGCGGATGTTTCTCCACCATAACGAAAAGCTTGACTATAAAGAAAACTCTGCTGAATAATAGTTAACACCTGCATAAGCATAGCAGAAACACCTACGGAAAACATATCTACGGTTATATCCCCTTCTTTTCTAATTATCCCAATTTTTACAACTTTACTTTTTCTTAAAAATACCAAAGAGTAAAAATTGCCTGAACAAATTGTGCTGTTATCGTAGTGACAGCAGCACCTTCAATACCACGCTCTCTAAATAGTATCATAGAATCGGATCCAACAATATATTTATACCTGCACCAATTCCCATACATAAGCATTGCTCGTTTTCATCAACCCTCGCCACGCATAACCATATTTTGCTGCCTGCGCGAAATTTTTACAAAAATAGACCCTATAAAAATAATTCGTAAATAACGAGTAGAAAGATTTAAAAGTTCTCCTTTTGCACCAAATACACTAAGTAATTGTTGGCAAAATAAGATCCCTAAAACAGTAACAATTGTTGACAATGTTAGAATCCAAAAACAAAGATTTCCCATAACTTTATCTATTATTTTTTTGATTTCCTTCTCCAATGGCTCTGGATAATAGTGACGCTGAACCTACCCCAATTAAAGTTGCGATACCCGTGATGATATGTGAACGGAGTAGCAATTCCTCACAGCAGTCGTAGCTTTCTCCAAGTATCTGGCCGGCAAAAATCCCATCCATTAGCGGATATAAGTCTGATAACAATCATCCCTAATATTGCCGGCAATGAAAGTTTAATTAATATTTGTAACGGTTTAGCTGTTAAGAGCTCTTTACTATCTTTATTCATCTAATTACACCTCTTCTCTATTTATCATTAAAAACATCAATTATCATTTTTCTCAAGAACTTGACGTTGTGAAACTAAATGTTCCCTAATTCTCAATGTCTCACAACTCAAGATAATAGTATTAAGTAAATCATTGAGTAATTTCAAAGATTCTTCACAAATTTCTCCATAGTCATATTCATCCAGCATTCGTTTAAAATTTTTGATATAACTGTCCTGTAATTTTTTTATAAAGTTCCTGTAAGTCTTCATCTTCCTTCATTGACTGCAAAAACATAACATATATTGGAATAAATATATTAGTAGAAAGTGCTCTATCAACAGTAATTTCAGCTAATAACTCTACACTTAAAAGGCTTAGAAATTTCACATATCTTTTTCAATAATGTCTTCTCGATATTTACAACCTCTTAACATCAAATCGTATAGAATTTCAGTTGTACTTTTTATAATAGTGGTACAAACCTCCTGTGGACAGTCCAGTAGCTTGTACTAAATCATACATACTTGTGTTTTTTTATATCCTTTTCTTTGTAAAAACATCTAATGCAATATTTTTGTATTTTTCAATTTTCTTTCTCTTGATGTTAGTCGTTCTCTAGTCATTTTTGCTCTCCTTACCGACATAACTATCGGTAATAATAGATTAACACTAACTAACTTAATTGTCAATACCTTAATATTACAAAAATCATAATAAACAAATAAATAATAACTTTTTGTTCACACAAAAAGACTACTTATCTACTTCGATAAATAGTCTTCTCGTCCAATTTTTTTAGATTTTTTTCCATTTAAGAGTTTCTTAGTTTTTCTAAAAATTCTACTCTCTTCATTTTCAAAAACATTCATATCTTTAAATTTATAATTTCGTATTAACATAACATTAATTTTGTTTAAATTTTTGTTAAACCATATTATAATAACATATTCTATTCAATATATTCAGCATTTACTTTATATTATTTTTAAAACAAAAACCTACTAATTAATATCTTAGTAGCATTTTTGTAAATTTATTATACACAACTTCTGACTTAATCCTCTCAAATTCGACCAAACTTAAGCTAATACTATATAAATTTACTAAACCATTTATCCAAAAATTCATTTGTTCTTCAGTGTGAAAATAATGCTTCCATTTTTCATAATAGTAAGACTGGAATTAGTTTTATTTGCAAAATTCGTCATTGTTTCCAAAAGAAGTTAGAAAGTCATTTTCTGCATAGAGAATATCTGTTGGTACATTCCATTCTATTGGATTATTCCTAACATAGCTAAGATATTCCCAAGACAAAAGTTTCACCAAAGGATGTTGCAATTTCTTTTTATTATATAATTCTTCCTCTGAAACATTAGACATTTTCATCATATTTAAAATTATTTTTTTCCATATCTACAACTGGTGAAATAAACATAGCTTTTTTTAATTTTCTTATCCGATAATGCAAGCATAGAATAATAAGCTCCCAAACTATTTGCTATTAAGTAAATATCATCATATTCAGAGACTATGGAATCAAAAAAACTTTTGAAAAATTCTATCTTCGCATCCCAAGGAAATTCAGATTTGTAATCAAAGCCAATAATTTTATATTCATCACTAAAAATTTATAATGTTCTGCTTCAACAGAATTTCCGCCTTTCCATGTATGTATATAACTGCATTTTTTTCATTATAACACCTCTATTTTTATAAAATTCGGGATTAAATACAATTGTTCCATATTTTAATTTAGGTAATTTAATTATCTCATCATATAATTTATTAACTTCTTTAAACGGCTTAATAGATAAATGTTCTATATTTTCAAGACTTAAAAAGTGGAGTGTAATCCTTTACTTTTTTTACAATACTTGTAAAAAAATCTAAAAAAATCTTAATTGCTTCATATCTTTCAAAAATCAATAGAATCTATATGAATATTCTTTGGGGCAAAACAATCTCCCTCAATTGTAAGACTTTCCAATTTTTGTAAGTTTTGTAAGTGGACTATAATCGTCAATTTTTGAAAAATTTTCAACTGTTAAAGCTACTAAATTTTTCTAATTTCGAAATTGGTTCAATACTTCCCACACTTGAACCTGAGCCTAAATGCAAATATTCAAGATTTACAAGATTTGAAATCTTAGAAATATCAGGATACACTCCCCATTTTATATATAATTTTTAAAGATTTTGTTGTGAACAAACCGCATTAAACAACTCTTGTGGCATTCTTGTACAAAATGTAAGTTCTGTAAAAAGCCGTTGGATTTTTTTAATTAAAAAAATCACACCATTCATTTACAACATTTTTCTTGCCTTTGCAGTTTTGTACTTTGAATTAGAACTATCATCCAATTGAGTACAATTTATTATAATTGCACTTTCTCCATTATATTCAGAAACCTCAACAATACTTTTTAGGTCTATTTTCATTTTTGAAGTAATAATCATAACCGTATATTAATTGTTTTTTTCATTTAAAAACCATTTTTACTCCTTTCTATTTAAGAAGATTATATCTAAATTTTCATTGCAAATACTTTATTATGATTATATCATAAGTATATATTTCATTCAATTTAAGTTGATATGCTTGTGGGCTTATGAGATTTACATATTTTATGTATCTTCGATATATTTACTTTTGCTAAAGCAAAGTATGAGATTCTCCATTCCGCTCTGCTCCAGTCGAGATGACGTGTTTGGGAAATATCTTCGATTAGTAGCTTAACGTTAATAGTAAATAAACACTTAAAGATTAAAAAGACGATATTTCTATCGCCTTATAATTACTTTTTAATCTATAACTTCAAACTCTATTTCATCATAAATATCTATATCATCATAATCTTCAGTTTTTAACATCACTATCAAAGTCTCCTTCAAAAACCATTTATAGGGCTCTTGAAGCTATAGTCTTAGTTTCAGCATAATCTAATCCACCACTAACTGCCGCTCCAACTACCGGAATCAATTTTCCTAAATTAATAATTCCTTTGCTTCCAAATTTTGTTAATAATCTGAAACCCACTTTTTATTAATAGCAATTAATACTTTTCCAGGTACTTTTTGAACTAATTTTGTTGCAACTTTTTCTCCTACTGCTATACCTGCTTTTTCAAGAATTTATTAATAGATAATCCAGCTAGACATGAATAAATATAAGTTTGTATTTGGTCGCTTTGCAAGTCATAACCTGCCATATAAGCTGTACAAGCTATCATTCTTATTTGCACATACAAAACATTAACGATATTTTGCAGGTAAAGCTATTGGTAATGTTATAAGTCCTCCAAGACCTGTAACCACTCCAGATGTTGTGCATTTTATTATTTGCATATCCATCATATCTTTACAAGCCTCTTCTCTTGAATTATGCTTAGTTAAATAATCATTAGCAAACTCTTCAATTGGTGGACTTACTTTTGGAATTCCACCTAATACTTTTGCATATGTATCATCCAATAATTTCGTCATATCATCTACTGAAATAAAACTTTTTCCTCCATAAATACTTTCTCCAAATATACTTTTTTTATGTTATTAATTATATCATTTAAAATGCTTTTATTCTATATTTAGATGTATCTTCGATACATTCACTTTTGCTAAAAGCAAAAGTATGAGATCTTTCGACTACACTACGTTTCGCTCAAGATGACGTATAAGGAATAAACTTTGATTACGGGCTTAACGTTAAAAGTAGATAATCATCAAACTATATTTATAATCTTAATATAAAATGAAATATTCACGTCATAGCAACTTGCAAAACAATGCCCCTAACACGTCATCTCGACCGGAGTGAAACAGGTGGAGAGATCTCACTACTATTATTTGTTTACAAATAATAGTAAGTCCTGTAAAGGACTTATAAACGATATAACATTTATATAACTTCAATGAAATTATTCTAAAGACTTTTTAATGAATAAGCCTTTTATTAAGGGCTTAACGTTAGTAATAAATAAAATTCAAACTCTATACTAGCAAAAAAACAGTAAATCTTACGACTTACTGTTTAAAAAGAATTCTTTAAATTCTTCTTTAAATTCTAATACTTCATCTTTTCGGAAGATGATGTATATAGTCATTAATGTCATCTGAGTCAGTATAACCGCTTAATATTTTATCCGGACAATCATATCCTAATTTCCTAGCAACTTGTACTGCAAACTCGTTAAATGCATCTCCAACAGCTGTTATAATATTTCCATCTTCAACTACTGATTGTGGTAAAAAAATTATTTTTCTTCAATAAAGACAAATGATTCTCTCATTTCAACAAATAAAGAATCTGTATATTTTTTCCTTTCAACAAACCTGCTTGTGCTAGGAATATTGGACCGGAACAAATTGCACCAATGACAAAAACTATCATCATTTAAAAAAACTTTCTAAAAATTCTTTGATTTTTTTATTTCGTATGGGTTGTCTTAAGTCGCTACATCCTGAAAAGAATCAAACAATCATAATCATCTTTACAAAACTCAGAACAAGTTTTTACCGGATTTATCAAAACACCTTCTTCACTCCTAACAGGGCTTAATTCTGTATATATTACATCGGTAAAAGTATTAAAATACCAACGAAATATATACATTAGATTTTGCAATTTCTTGCAAACTAAAATCAGGATAAAACCAATAATGCAATTCTTTTTCATTTCCTATACCTCCATTTTTTTTCTTTTTACCTATACATAGCCAATTCTATGCTATCCATGTATTGTCCTAATAACATATTGAATTTCTTATAGTCTGCCTCTTTGAACTCATCTGTTGCACAGGCAACGGAAACTCTTACAGTTTGTAATTGATTAAAGAATGTTATCATTAACGGAACTTGAATAATCTTTGAAACTCCTCGAATTGTCATTGTTCTCGCTTCGTCTAATTGAAAAAAATTTCTTCTTTTGAATTGATATTCACTTTATTATTATCAACTAGAATTTCTACATTGTCATAATATTCGTATGCTAAACTAACTGCTTTACAAATATTCTCCCAGCCAACTTTATATGTCAAATTATATTCAGCTAAAAGCCAATCATTTTTCTACGCCCAATAGTAACATAATCTCTTCTCCTCCAAATTTATTTAAACTTAAATAAGTCCTTCAGCATTCATACGAGTGCATAGAACTCCTGAAATGTATCCGGCTCATTTTCTATTGTTTCTTTCATTTGAATCAACTTTCTTTTTCCAACTCGTCTATCTAAAAATCGCAAAAAAATTCTTACTAGTAAATTTTTCACTTTTTAGGCTTATTTCTATGCTTTGATTGTCAAATTCTGCAAAGGCTTTATAAAAAAACAACGTTGGTCAAATACTCCCAATTTTAAAGCTGTATCGTCCATAAATGCATTTTTCTTTTTCATTCTTTTCTTCGTATTTTTTTCATCTTTAGGAAATAAATCAGCTTTAAACCAGTTATTCCAAAAACAACCTTTGATGATTTCTTTTCCGTCATATCTTATTGCTGCTCGTCCCTCATGGTCAGGACTTTTGCTATAAGTTGTAGCAAAAATATTGAATATGCCCTTGTAGGCTTTCAGCAAGATATTCTTTTTCAAGTTTTTTTCCTAATACCACTCCAACTACTCAATATTATATCTCCCTTTTAAATCAATTTTATTTAGCTATATTTTGACTATTTTCTAAAAATAGAAATCGGAACAAAATTTACATAAATAGAAAGGCCAATGCAAATTAATACATTTTTAGAATCTCCAGGCATTGCCTCTAAAAACATTCTCCAATTTCCTCCAGTAAAATAAGAATTATAAATTATAGCAGAATATATAAAAGTTAATAGAGCATAATGCAGTTATCAACAAACTTATCCTTTTAAAAAATATGAAATTTTCATCTCGAAATTCCTTAACACGACCTATTAATGCAAAAAAATAATTCCTGCAATTGCAATTATTAACCACATATCTGCCTCCTAAAAATATTTTTCTTATCATTTTATATTTTTACATTATATTTATTGATAATTCAAATATAAAAAAACAGTAAATCATATTGACTTACTGTTTAAATTATTTTTTTCTATTTCTTATCTCTAAAAAGCGGAATCGCATTTATTAAAAATAGACATAAAAACGCAAAACCACAACATCTTACTAACTGTTGGAATAACGTCCATAAGTGCACTCCAATCTTCTTTAAGTACATAGCTTGAAGCTTCAGAATAAAATGCACATACAGTCAATGCTGTTAATGATAAACTTATAAACCCGAACCATTTTTGAATTTTTATTATTAAATGAAAATACAATATTCAATATTGCAAAAAATTATCGCTCCAATTGCAATTATTAACCACATATCTGCCTCCTTAAATTCTATTTTACTTAATATTCTATATTTTACCTTATATTTATTGATATTTCAAATATAAAAACAGTAAATCCTTCCAACTTACTGTTTTTAACTTAAACAAACTCTAATTTATAAATCTCTACGCAAATAAATCATATCAACCAATTTGATACCGTCTTCATATATTGGATGATTATAATTATCCGTAAAAAAATTTTTGACAGTATGGGAGCGAGAAAATCCACATTTCAAATAAAAAAATCAATAGTTTTTAGGGCTATCTCCCGTACCAACTTTAATGTAGAAAATTGATTTTTTTATATTTAGTAACAATAAAATCAATTAGAATTTTTTTCCATAACCCATTCTTTGAAAGTCAGGGTTAGTAGCAATATTTTTATTTCAAGAACTCCATTTCCTCATCAGTAATCACACATTCAGATTTAACACCATTATCCTCTAAAAATAAACATCATCCCTCTATCAATATATTTGTCAATCATATCTTCTTGTTCATCAGCAAAGAAGCAGAAGTTCCATATACTGCTTTTTATTTTTCTAATTTCAATATCTTCATAATTTTATCCTACAACTTCAACTTATTTTTATCTCTTATATTCATCATCACATTATTATATATTTTTTTCAAATCTAGACTGTTCTATTACCTTATCTCCAAGTAAAGTAATTGCTTTTTGTGGACATAGACTTATACATCTGTAACACATTGTACATTTATTTTCAGGGATAGCTTATCTTTTGATGTGAATATTTTTTTCATCGGACAAACCCTACTACATAAAACCGCAACCATTACAATCATCGTTTATTTTTAATTTATCAGTATATCCCATAGTTTTTACGATAAAACCATAGCCTTTGTCCAAAAAGTCCTTCATATATGTGCTATGAAAGATAGTCCTTCTCTTGGATATCTTCCCTGCTTAATTTGTTCTGCAACTTTTTATAATCGCTTATCCGCATTTTTTTACGATTTGTCTGTTTTCTTCAATAGATTTTTCAACAGCTTACTGTCGCAAACGGAGTCAGGGCATTTTTTTATCTGTATGCCTCCCAGAATTTCTGCTCCATATTTTTTTAAAAATTCTTGCAGTACATCCTGCTCCATCTCCACTGAAAAAGTCCCATTGTATTTACACAAAAACTTTTTACCTTTCCACAAGAAACTGTTTTTCATAATAAAATCTCTCACCATAAATGGAGCATTGGAAAATTGAGTTGGATAGCCTAAAAAATTACATCTTCTTTTCTTTAATAAATCTAGAATCTGTGGATTTTCCATAGGAACACATTTTGACTTATCATCTATCAAATTTACAAGTTTTTTTCAACACAATGTTTCGTGTTTCCTGTTCCACTTAAATAAATGCCTATCATATATTCCTCCAATGAATTCTAATCTACCAATTTTACTTTTTCTATATTATATAAAAATTCTTCTACTTTTTCCAAATATTCTTTTGGCTGATCCCCGTGAATGTCGTGCATAGAATCGAACTCTCAATTAAAGTACTACCTTTAATCAATTCTTTAACATGCTTTGCATCTTTTTCATCCATTGCAGAAATCAGAAGTCCATCTTTATTATAATATGAAGGAGCTGTATTTTTGGTGGTTTTACATGTAATATACAAGTTGGAACAGTAATTTCTTTTAACAATTCCTCTTGTTTTATTCCCTTAAAAGAAACTGAAATCATAGAATGCATCTCCGAATCTTAAGTCATAATCACCTGTTTTATCTTGTAAATTAGCTGTTAATTGAGTAAAGTATTTACTCCTAACTTTGGTGGATAATACCAAATAACCGGTATTTTAGTCTTATCCTTTTGAAATCTTTTTCATTGCAGGTTTAGCTACAATTTTATCCCAATTATCTTTTCCACCCTCATTAAAACAGTTTTCGCATCGGATCATTCTTTAGATAATGTTCAAAAATAAGTAGTATTAGGTTTTTTTCAGTTAAATAATTGTGAATATTTTCGAAAGTTTTATAAGAAAATGTATTTTCAGCACGTCCTTTTTCCGTTGCAAAAATGCTCGTCTTCTAAAATAATCGCTTTTTACATTTTGCGGAAATTTAGCACCTATATAAGCAGTAATAAGTGCACCTGATGAATGTCCTGAAATAATTGTTTTTTTCTCCAATTTTTCTTGAATAAATGATGCAATATCAGAACCTATGCTTTCAATATTATATAAATCAGGATTTTTACTTGACTTTCCATGTCCATAATAATCAAGTGCAAAGACATGATATTTTTACTAATTCAGGAAATACAGTACGATAATCTTTCCAATCTACCATTTGTCCATGCAATAATAGAATAGCTGACCATTCTTTAGGGCCTTCAACATAATTTATTACATTTCATTTTTAGATTAAATTGTTTCTCTTCTAAACCTAAACTCGAAGCCTTGTTCTTCCTGAACTTTTCGCCTGAATAGTCGTAATTTAGATTATAAATTGCATAGATTACAACAAAAACAGCTATAACCAAAAAGCAATATCCCTATAAATTTTAATATTCTAATCTTCATCGCTTAAATCTCCTTGAATACTCATCAAAATTTTTGTTGCTGAATCTCCATTTAGAATTGCTAATCCTCTCCTTTTCGTCTCCAAGTATTAACAAACTATCTCCAGTTTCTATAGAAAAATTTCTCTTGCCTCTTTTGAATAACAATTTGTCCTTTAGTTCCTACTTTTGCAGTCCATGCATGTAGTTTTTCATCTTTTTACTCTTTCATATTTTCCTCCGTATAATAAGTATGTTTATTCATACTTATTATACTATATTAAAATTTAAAAAGCAAATTTAATTACAAAAACAGTAGATTTTAATTTCTACTGTTTAAATAAATTTATCTTCTTTAAATATTTTCTCTTTTCATAAGCTAATAACTCTTTTATTACAATGTTTAAAGATAGCTTTGATTTTTCCTTTTTCTTTTAAAAGATCCTACTAAGACGATTTTTTGTTCAGGTAATTTTTATATATATGTAGTATAAAATTGCCTGTGGTTGTGGAAATTTAATCTCCAATTCTCCTTTTGGATTTTTAATTTTTCATTTCTCAACTTTTAAAATTGCATAATCATCGTATAATCTCAAGCTCTGCATCTTCATCTTCTCTACTCCAAAAATTTAAAGACAATCCAAAAAGGTACTAACATTGTAAATCGGAATTAAACCAAAAATCAAATATACTGCATGATTTGGATGGTCTTTAAAATATTGTGGCTCATTTGTACTTGCAAATCCTAAATAAATAAGAAACTCATAACAAAGAAGAATTCCTATCACTATTCTATAATAACCATAACATATAGCAAAGTTGGAGTATTTTTGTTATATCTAAAATTTATTTTTCTCATTTTAAAACCTCTTCCTTATATAGTATAAAACATTTGTTAATCTATATTTTACATTATATAAGTCAATATTTCAATTAATTCCACAAAAAAACAGCTGATTTCTCGCTGTAGATTATAAAATTATTTTCTTGATGCTTCAAATATACTTTGAATTGAGCTGTCTAATATTTTATCGAATTCTTCCTCAGTTTGATTTACATTAAGTCCTTCTGTTAAAAGCTCTTGAGAAACTCGCGATAACTCCATGGTTTTTAGCAAGAAGTTCATTTGATTCTTCTCTTGAGTAACCACCTGAAAGAGCAACAACTCTAACAACTTTCTTTATGGTCAACTAATTCTTTATAGAAATCAGCAACAGTTGGTAATGTAAGTTTTAACATTACTTCTTGTCCTTCTTCTAATTTATCAAGTTCTTTTTAAATATTTCCTTTTAAAATTTCTTCGCATTTTTTTCCTTTTTCTGCTGAATTTATATCAACTCTGGTTCAACAATTGGAACAAGTCCACCTGCGATAATTTGTTTTGCAAAGTCAAATTGTTGTGCTACTACTTCTTTGATAGCTTCTTCATTTGCTTTTTAATTACTGAACGCATTTTTTGTTCCAAAAACTCCATATTCAACGCCTTTTTACAGTTTTCAGCTAAGTTTGGAATTTCTTTCATAAGTTGAACACCATCTTCAGCTAGACCTTTGTCAACCTTTAAAAAATGAAACAATACCTTTTTCATTCCATAAATAGTCCGGAGTGAATTTACCGTTAACTTTTTCTTTCCATTGTCATTTCAAATAAAAATTGCTCCTAATATACGTTCTTTAGTAAAAAGCCTTTGAAGTAACAATTCTTGTACGTATTTCGTGAATTAAATCGAACATTTCAGCTTCATTTGAGTAAGCATCTTCATTTACACCATATAATCTAAGTGCTTTTGGTGTACTTTCCACCACTTTGATCCAAAAGCTGCTATAAAACCTTCATCGTTTTTGATTCTGTTAAATTTTTTTGTAAATCCATATCTTCGCTCCTAAAAATTATTAAGTAAATTTTACTCTAGTTATATTTTATCATATTTAAGGTAATTTTCACAAACTCATAAATCATTTATTTTTTTCTCTAATTTCTATAAAAAGCAACCATCATCTTGATAATTGCCTTTATACAAATTGTTTACATTTTTAATATACTTTCAGTTAAAAACTTTTGAAAAATTTATTCCCAATCTTGTTCCTTTGTCATTCGCCCATTTAGGTATTGATAAAGTTTTTAACTAAAGATGTATCTTTTAGAAATTTTTCTAAATCTATCTTTATTAATGTAACAAATTCATCATTCTTTGTCTTTACATTTTTATTGGAGTGGCTTTTGGTAACTCAATTCCTCTTTCCACATATTCAGATAAAACAAGACCTAATACTTCTTCTGCCATTGAAATACCAAAAAGAAATATCATCAGTATTTACTCCTGTATAGGCTTCTTTTACATCAACACTCTCAATAAAGTAACCTTGTGGACTTTCTTTTTAAATACAAATGGATACACAACAAACATAAAATCACTCCTTAGATTTTAGATACAGGACTATTTTTAGTCCTGTATCTTTTAAGATTCTCTGCTCAAGACCCTTACCTAAATCTTGGTTCCCTATGAACCGGCACAACAATCATTACACCATCTTTTTCTAAAAATATGGTGCGAACCTCCTGCCTTAATTCTTTTCCAACCATTTTCTCTTTAGAAGCTTGAGCATTTCTTTTCCCAGTAAGTGGCATGTGCACTCTACCTCCTTACGTAACATATTATAACACGTATGATTACGTAAGTCAAATTTTTACTTATAAATCTATTTATATTTAATTTTATGAAAAAGTATAATTAAAACTAAAAACAAAAAGAAAATGCTGTTGGCAAAAATAAGTGCAAAGTCTTTTTATCATCAAACCATGAATCAACCAAAGAAAAAAATTCCGGTTGTTTGCATAATGCACATAATTAGTGAAAGAGATTGTGTATTTTATCTTTTATTACCTTTATAACTTGCGGTGCAAATGCAAAAGTTGTAAGGCAAGCTGCTACTATTCCTATCATATAACCTCCTAATATTTCACTTAATGATTTTACCATATTTCGACTAAAAATACAACTTGACAAAAGATTTTATTTATTATAGTATAGACTAAATAACATATAAATTAGGAGGTAAATATGGAATTTAAAAACACTTTTTCCGAATTTGAATCATTTGACTTTGGATATCTAAAGGTTGATGATATTCACGAAATTTATTACGAACAATCAGGAAATCCAAATGGAGCTCCAGTTGTATTCTGTTCACGGTGGTCCAGGTTGTGGTTGTGGAGAAAAATCTAAAAAGATTTTAGATCCATCTTTTTATAGAATAGTAACAATTGATCAAAGAGGTTGCGGTAAGAGTAAACCATTTTTGGAATTAAAAGATAATAATACACAAAAATCTTGCAAAAGGATATGGAAAAGATAAGAGAACATTTAAAGATTGATAAATGGCTTGTATATGGTGGTTCTTGGGAACTACTCTTTTCCTTATACTATGCGGAAAATTATCCACAAAAGTGTTGTAGGTTTAATTTTAAGAGGTATTTTCTTGGGAAGAGATGAGGATATTAAGTGGTTGTATCAAGGTGGAGCTGGAATGTTCTTCCCTGAAACTTTTGAAATCTTTAAATCTCCTTTTTAACGAAAAAGAGAGAAAGATTATGTTCAAAAGTTATTACAAATACTTAACTTCAGATGACTATGAAACAAAAGAAAAAAATATGGAAAATCTTTCAGTGCATTTGAAAAATTCAGTTGTTGCTCTTGAACCGAGAGTTATTTCAGAAGAAATCACTGATGAAGATATTTCAATGGCGATTATGGAATGCCATTACTTTGTAAATCATTGTTTCTTTGAAGAAAATTATATTTTTAAATAATGTTGAAAAAATAAAAGATATTCCTACAATAATTGTTCATGGCAGATATGATGTAGATTGCAGACCTGTTGGGGCTTATTTATTGCATGAAAAACTAAATAATTCAAAATTGATTTTCCCTATTTCAGGTCATACTTCTTTCGATCCTGCAATGACTCACGAGCTTATTTTTAGCACAGAGAAATTTAAGAAACTTTTTAGATTTTTCTAAATAAAGGAGGTCAATATGGAGCAAAAAATTTACCAAAAATAGTTTTTATACTATCTTTGATTTCATTTTTGTATCACAGTACTATTATTTTCTATAAATTATTTTACTAATTTGGCAGATGATTTGAATGGAATATATTTTCTTGTATCATCTATGATAACTCTTATTTTACTTGCACTTTCAATGTATTTTTACAAGAAATTCAAGTAAAATTTACTCTATAATAAGTATAATCCTCTTCTTGATTATACTTAATATTAAACGCATAATGCTTTATTTATTGGTTTTAGGTGGTAGAATATGAAAAAAGAAAAATTTATCTATGATAATATATTTATTTGGCGCTGTAATAGAAATAATTTTGTTACTATATGTAAAAATCCTTTAAAACAGGACAAGGAATTCATCTTTCAAATTATATTAAATATTTTTGGAGTGTTTTTCCACAAATAGTCGAGCAGTCGGAGCTTTTTTTATTCAAGATATGCAAAAATATCAGTATTGTGGTTATTTTTAAAACTTAAGTTTAATTCTTTCTGCTCTCTACTTTTTATGCATCATTTATTGAAGTAATAGGCTAGGAGAAAAATATATTAAAAAGTGATTATATAATGATTTATTCTTGGATAAGCATATTTTTTTAATTTCATTTAATCTTTTAACTGATATAATACTACGGTAACGATTATTAGAAATTTAATATCAATTTCTCTATATATTGAATATTGAAATTTTTTTCCCATAAATTGAAAAAGCCGGTAAATACTTACTTCCAGTTATACCATCTTGAAGTAATTAATTAGGAGATAATATGTTAAAAAAATGATTATATAATGAGAAAAATTGAAGAATGGATAAGCATGATTTTAGAGTTTGTCTTTAAAATTGATAAAAAATTCTTCACCTGAAAAAAACTATTAAAAATTAGAAGAAAGTAAGGAAGTTTTAAAAAGATTTAAAATCAAAAAAATCGACATTGGAAATATAAATGAAGCGGAAGATTCTCTATTTGAAATGTTGAAACACAAAAACTCAAGACAGCTTGTTAATTGGTCTCCTTTTTATTCATATCTAAATGAAAAAGACTCAAAATTTTTTAAATGAACATGATTTTGAAAGAGATGAAATAAAAACAGGGAATAAAAGACTTATTAAACGAATTTAATATGAATAATTTATCAGATTTAATTTAACAAGAAGCTGACTTTTGCAGTCGACTTTTTGTTCAAATAAATTTATCAGAAAACTGGAATTTAACAAAATTTTATGTTAATATTATATTAATAAAGGAGATTTTTATGTTTAATCCGATTAAATACGAAGGAAATTTGGAGAACAATACTCCTATTTAATAAAAAGATTTATATGAATTATGCAATAACGAAGAAAATACAATAGCTAATTTATCAAATGCAGCTGCTCTTTTAAAACTTCTTTTTGGAAAAAAATAAATTGGGTAGGTTTTTATCTTTTTAGATGAAAAAACAAATACTCTAGTTCTTGGACCTTTTTCAAGGACTTCCAGCCTGTGTTAGAATACAAAACGGAGAAGGGGTTTGTGGAACAAGTTCAAGTCTTAAAAAGACTTTGAATATTGAAAATGTTCATAATTTCAAAGGGCATATTGCCTGTGACGGCAAGAGCAATTCAGAGATTGTTATTCAATCTTTAGAAATGATAAAATTTTTGGAGTTTTAGATATAGACTCCCCTATTTTTAATAGATTTTCAAAAGAAGAAGAGACTTATCTGGAGGCATTTGTTAAACAACTGGAAACTCACATATAGGAGGTAACTATGAAAAACTTTTTAAATTTATTATATTCTTATGCTTATGTGTAGTTGTCTTAATTCAATCATTAATTTATCATTCTAAAAATGATATAGATACTTTTGAAAAATTATGTATTAGTGCTTGGAGCAAAAAAGCAAACAATGGAAAAACTTTCAAAAACTTTTGATTAATAGACTGGATACTACAGTTGAATACTTAAATAAACACAAAACGCAAAAAGCTATTTTATGTGGAGGAAAAGAAAATAATAATGAACTTTCACAAGCTGAATATATGCAAAGATATTTAATAGAAAAAGAATTTTCAAAAGAAAGACTTATCGCTGAAACAAATAGCAAAAATACCTATGAGAATATAAAATTCGCATTAGAAAAAGCTAGATAAAAAAGCCATCAGAAATAATGGTAATCTCATCAGACTATCATCTATTTAGGGCAAAAGCTTATTCTTTATAGATTTGGAATTTTAGTAAAGACAGTTCCTGCAAAAAACTCCAACAGGTGCAGTTGTTCCATCATACGCAAGAGAAACTTTTGCAGTTGTAAAAACTTTTCTGTTTGATAAACCAACAGAACAAGATATAAAAATTTACATCAAAAGAAATAAATAAATACGATTTAACCTATGTTCTATGTAATATTAAACTAATTTTATAAACAAAATTTTTTTCAGTGTTGACAAAAATATAATAAAAGTTATATAATATGTAGGTAATCGTATCGGGGTGTAGCGCAGTTTGGTAGCGCACGTGGTTTTGGGACTATGGGGCCGGGAGTTCGAATCTTCTCACTCCCGACCAATTCCTATGAGTTTTGCTCATAGGAATTTTTATGTAATTTTTATTTTTTTGTTTCAAATGCAACAGATTTTCAATACAAATTAGGCTATAATATTATTAACATAAATAATACATAAAGTAAATTAAATTGATTAGAGAAAAGGAGAAAACAATGAAATTAGAAAAAAGTACAAAAAAATTGGTGAATTAGTTGAAAAATATCCAGAAGTTAAAAACTTCTTAAAGACTTTAAGTCCAGAATATTCAAATCTTGATAATCCAGAATTATTTTGCAATGATGAAAGATATTGCAACTCTTGAAATAGTTGCTATTAAAGGTGGATTTGAATTTGACGAATTAAAAGAAAAAGTTAGAAAAATTTTATTAATGCTTAAACAATCACATACCCCCAAACTAAGACGAAAAAGCAGGAAATCCCTGCTTTTTGCTTATTAAAAATAATTTGGGTTATAGTATTTTTCATTTGATGTATCTTCGATACATTTACTTTTACTAAAAGCAAAAGTATGAGACTCTCCACGTTGGTCGAGATGACGTGTTGAGAGATATCTTTGATTAGTAGCTTAACGTTAGTAATAAATAAACTCAAATTTTATTAATTTTTGATATGAAATTTCCACAGTCGATTGTTATCAAATCAAAAATTCGGACAATCTTTGTCAGCCCTACTGTTTACAAGTAAACAAAGTTAGGGCTAGACTAACTCTGGTCGAGATGACGTTTAAGAAATAACTTCGATTAGCAGCTAGACGTGAACAGTAAATAAACTTTTAAATTATCTTTGTAAGTATAATGAAAAGAATTAAAAATCTCATAATATAGTATTTAAACATCATATATGAAACGAAATATTTCACGTCTTAGCACTTTGAGAAAAAAGCACCCCAACACGTCATCTTGAGTGAAACGTAGTGTAGTCGAAAGATCTCAACTATTATTTGTTTACAAATAATAGTAAGTCCTGTAAAGGTAAAAACATAATATTTATATAATTCATATGAAATCATCTTAAAGACTTTTTAATAAATAAGTCTTTTACATTGTATGTATCTTCGATACATTTACTTTTGCTAAAGCAAAGTATGAGATCTCTCCACGTTGGTCGAGATGACGTATGAGGAAAGTCCCTTTGTTTAAGATATAGACGTAAAGATAAATAAATGTCACATTTTATTAATAATGTCACTAAGAAATTCCCATAGCTATTGTATAAAAATTATATAACAACTCCATCAAAACCTACTTTTTGTTTACAAGTAAACAAAGTTAGGGCTAGATTCATTTCGCTATCGCTACAGTCGAAATGACGTATAAAGAAGTCCCTCTGTTTAACAGCTTGACGTGAACGGTAAATAAACTAAACAAATTGTAAAAAGGTCTAGTTCACAATTAATTTGCAAACTAGACCTTGATTTTTATTCTTTTTCCGTAAATTTATACATTGCTATTGAACTTGCAATTGGCAAATTAAAAGCTGTCTATGTCTTCACTTTGTTCTATGAATACAGGAGTTGTTCCTTTTTAAGTCAAAGTTCTCAAGACCATGTGATTCATTTCCGAACATCAATGTAAAAAGGCTTTTTAATTTCAACATTTTTAGTGAAACTGAATCTTTATTTAAAATAAAGGAGTAAATATTATTTTCTTCAAAAGTTTTTTTGTAGTCTTCAAAAATTTTTAAAAATTTCTACATTCATCTTAAAGATTGCTCCCATTGAGCTCTAACAGTTTTAGGATCAAAAACATCACAACCGTCTATTATTGCAATATTTTTAAAAGCCGAAACCCAATGCAGTTCTTAAAATTGTCCCTAAATTTCCTTATCTCTCGGCTCACATAATAGTATGTGATTGTCTTTTTATCTTTGCAAAGTTTTTTTCAAAAACTCCAATAACAAATGTGTTTTCTTTGTTTTGAAGTTTATTTACAATTTTATCATTATAAATTAAATTAATTCCTTTTTTTCATCACAAATTTTTCAAGACCTGATTTATCATCATATTTTGAATGTACCAAAACTGATATAGTCTTGTAATTTTTGACTGTAAAAAGCTCAATTGTTGGGAAAGCTCCCATTGTGTATGAAAAAAATTCAAATCTTTTTATATTTACAAAATTCCATAAAAATTTACCTTAGATTATCTTCTCTTTTGTTTATCACGTTTGGATTTTTCGCCCTTTTTATCTTTTTATCCTTTTTATTTTTCTTATCTTTAGACTTTGCAGAAAAATTTTGAAGAGTCTTCCTTTTTATTGGCAAGTTCAACTAAAACCTTAAAGCCCTTAATATGAGCATTGTTTAGGTTATTTACTGCATCTTTAAGTGCATTTTTATGAATATTTACAAAGCTGAACTTTTTCAAAAATTTCGATATCTCCAATATCTCTTGCGTTTATATTCGCATCATTACAAAGTGCAGAAACTATATGTCTTTGAGAAACTCCTTTTCTTGAACCAATGTTAATATAAATCCTTCCAGAATTCTTTTTCAGTAACATTTGACTTTCCACTCTTGTTTGAAATAGAAGTCTTGTCATTTCCTTTTTTTTCTTATTCTTCTTAATATCAACATCCATAAGCTCTTCGTGATTGTTAAGTTTATTATTTTCATTATAATGTTTTAAAAGACAAGCTGCAATATCAATCGGAGAATAGTCTTCACTCATTAGAATATTTATTAGATTTAACTCTTTTGTATGTTCATTTTTATTAATTTCTTCCTTGATGTCTTCCATAAATCTTTCTTCATGTCTTTTAATCAAGTCTTTAAGAGTTGGCATATCTCTTTTTCTATTTTAGTCTTTGTGTATTTTTTTGAATTTGAGATAAAGTATTCATTTCTCTTGGTGAAACAAAACTTATTGCAGTTCCTTCTCTACCCGCTCTTGCAGTTCTACCGATTCTGTGAACATAGTATTCCACATCTTGAGGCATATCGTAATTTATAACTAAATCTACATCATCGACGTCGATTCCACGAGCTGCAACATCTGTAGCAACTAGGATATCAATTGTAGAATTTCTAAATTTATTCATTACTCCATCTCTTTGGATTTGTTTTAAATCGCCATGAAGCCCATCTGCAAAAATATCCACGAGATTGAAGTCCCTGCAGTTAAATCATCAACCATTTTAGTATTACAAAAAAACAACAGTAAGTTTTTGGATTTTTGAACATCTAAAATACGGGATAGAATTTCGAGTTTCATATTGTGCTTAAGTGCAAAATAGTATTGAGTTACCTTTGGAACTGTTAATTCCTTTGGTACAACTTTTATAAGTCTTGGTTCGCTTTGGTATCTTGCAGCAAAGTCCATAATTTCTTGATCCATTGTAGCAGAGAAGAAAGTTGTTTGTCTTTCATAGGCAAAAAGCCTATAATTTTTCAATATCTTCTCTAAAGCCCATATCAAACATTTCGTCCACTTCATCTAATACAAAAGTCTTAATATTTTTCAGTTTTAGAGTTTTTTTCTCTTAATATGGTCTATAACACGTCCCGAGTTCCTACAACAACTTGTACTCCCATTTTAAAGAACGAATTTGTCTTTCTATTAGGTTGTCCCCCATAAATCGGAACAACTGTTACTCCCTTATATTTTGCAAGTTTTCGAAATTTCTTCTGCAACTTGAATTGACAATTCTCTTGTTGGACAAAAGTACCATTGCTTGAGTTGTCTTATTATGTCTATCTACTTTTTCTACTATAGGAATACCGAAAGACGCTGTCTTTCCTGTTCCCGTTTGTGCTTGACCGATAATATCTTCATCTTTAACATAGTTGGAATAGCTTGTTTTTGAATTGGAGAAGGTTCTTCAAAACCCATTTCAACAACAGCTTTTAAAACTTCCTTCGACAAATTAAAATCATTAAAAATTTTTCTATCATATTTTTTTCCTTTCTTTTTCGTGAACCTTAACGTTAGTTCCGAAAAGAAAAAGACAAAAACAAACTACACATTAAACATCACGACATATTACGAGCAAAAATTTGGAGTATATTTACTCTTGATTGCTCAAGTGTATATTATACCATAAAAGATATCTATTTTCAAGTAAAATCCACAATTTATTAGAATTATCCACAAAAATTGTGGATAAGTAGAGGATAAAAATTTAAACTAACAATATTTTAATAAAAATAATTTATATATATCTTGACTTTATGTGATATTATAGTAGTAAGAAATCAGTTCACCTTTAATGATGTAAAATTTTTGGGAGGATATTATGTTTTACATTAACTATAGTGAGGTACAAAAACGGAGATTTATCAAATATTTTTAACTTTAATGATTAGTGTTATGTTTTTAGTAGAGGTAAGATATGAAAAAGTTAGTAAAATATTACTATGTTTTATGATTTTACTTTTAACTTCTTGTGTGGAAGTAATGAAATTAAAAGTATTACGGAAGAAAATTTGTTGGTAAAAACGGCGGAGAAATTATTATTACCGAAAAAGTGGTAACATATTCAGGAGAACCAAGCAAAATAAATCCGAATTCAACTCCTGAAAGATATTAATAAGGCAAAAGATAAAAATGAAAAAGAAAAATGCAACAACATTTAAAAATCCTAAGATAGTAAAAAAGGAGATATATATCTAACAGCAGATAAGTTGGAATATAAACTTTTATTTGTTGATGACGAAACAATACTTGATGAAGACGATAATTATGAATTTAAATTATCAAAAGATAGTATTTACAAATAATCATTAGATAGATTAAAAAAACAAAAAGTTATGAAATTGTTTCATAACTTTTTGCATTTATTTATTTTACGGAGGATTTATAAAAATCTCTACTAATATGCTAATTAATTATTGTTGTCGTTATTGTCGTTATCATCATTATTTCCATCAAAATCATCTTCGTTTCTATCATAATTGTCATTATTACGATTACAGTTACGGTTACGATTTGGATTAAAATTATTTTGATTTTGATTTGCTTTATTTTCAGCTTTATTTAGATCGAATTGCGAGAATGTAACTTCATTGTAGTTGTCTTTCCATCTCTATAAACTTCAATCTTAACCTTATCACCTATCTTATAATTCAATAGGGCAGCTTTTAAAGTTGAGTTTGATGTAACTTTAGTATCTCCAACTTTTGTAATAATATCTTTAGGTTTTAGTCCCTGCAGATTCTGCAGGTGAACCTGATAAAATTTCATGAATATATACACTGAGTCTATAGGTAATTTTTCTTGTCCCAATACATTATATCTTGAAACATCTATACCTCTTATACCCAATGAAACACTTTCAAACTTACCGTTTTTAATTATTTGTTCCAAAATAGGTTTTGCAAGATTAGAAGGAATTGCAAATCCGATTCCGTCACTATTTCCGGCTTTCGCTGTATTTATTCCGATAAGTTGTCCTTTATCATTAAATAATCCACCACCACTATTTCCAGGATTTATTGCCGCATCTGTTTGGAATAATCCTTCCATAGTAGAACCGTCTTGTAGTGTAATCACTCTATCTTTTCCTGAAATATATCCGGAAGTTAAAGTTGATTTTAAATTTATACCAAGCGGATTACCGATTGCTATAGCTTTATCGCCAATGGAAACTTGTGAACTGTCTCCAAATTCAACTGGTTTTAAATCAAGTCCTTTAGGATCTATCTTGATAACTGCTAAATCCAAAGTTTTGTCACTCCATAAAACTTTTGCTTTTCTCTTTGTTCCGTCACTCAATATTACTGTTACGGTTTTTGTCTTTGAAGGGTCAACAACATGGTTATTAGTTAAAAATATAACCTCTTTACTTACGATAACTCCTGAACCGAGTCCCTTTGTTTGCTTTTGAGTAGAAAACATATCCTCAGAAACCCCAACAGTTGTTATACCTACGATTGCATTGATTTTTTTGCAACAGCTTTTTCTACATTCGGTTTATCAGAAGTATTTATAGTTGTAGTAGTCGCACCTTTGTCAGTTGAAGACTGATTTAAAAGTGATTTTCCACTATTACTCTTTAGATATGCACTAGTTCCCGCTATACTTATAGAACTTGCCAAAAACAATTGCCAATAGAAATTTTGAAACGGATTTAAGTCTGTTGCCTTTTCTTCTCTTTTTCAAATTCTTTTTGAACAATACCATCTACATAAGATTCAAATTCTTTATCTTTTGCTTTTGAATCTTCCATATATGGTTCATCATAAATTTCTTGTTCAATAAAATGGTCGTATGGCTCTTCAATATGTTCGCCATAATCTCCACCAAAATCTTCATCAACTGTTTCTTTCATTTCATCTATATTTTCATTATTAAATAATTTTGTGTTTCTTTCATAGACTCTCTGTCAGATGTTTCTTTCATTTCATCTTCAGTATTTTTGAAGTTTCTTCTATATGTTCTTCATTCTTAATATTATTTTCATTTTCTTCAAAGATATTATCTCTTTTATCGTCCATAATAAATCACCTCATTTTTAAATATCATTTACTATCTTGAATATATTTTAAACCATAAACCTTACTTAAAGAAAAAACTTTTTAAAAATTTTTAAAAATATAATCAAAAATAAATTTCCTTATTAAACAATATAATACTCTGAATTTTAGTGTAAAATACATGTATTATCTATCAACTGTTAATATTATATCGTTAAGAGCTTAATGAACTTAAAAGAGGAGAATTTTTTCCTCTTTAATATTTTTATTCTTTCTCTATTTTTAAGCCTTATCTTAAAGAATTCTCATATCTTTTCCGGCTAATTCAAATGCTTTTACAGCTTTATCCAATTCTTCTTTGCTGTGAGCTGCAGAAATCATGCAACGAATTCTTCCTGTTCCTCTTGGTACAGTTGGGAATACTATAGCTGAACCGAATACTCCGTATTCTCTTAATTTTTTAGAAAATTCCATAGTCTTAGCTTCATCGCCGATAATTACCGGAGTAATTGGAGTTTCTGAATGACCAGTGTTAAATCCTAATTTTCCTAATTGTTCTTTGAAGTATTTAGCATTGTCCCAAAGTTTCTTTTGTAATTCATCTGATTCAATCAATTTTTCAACAGATGCGATACAAGCTGCAGTATCTCCTGGAGATAAAGTTGTACTGAATAGTACAGGTCTTGCTCTGTGGTTTAACCATTCGTAAGCAACTTCGTTACAAGCAACATATCCACCTTTAACTCCGATAGCTTTTGAAAGAGTTCCTATAACAAAGTCAACTTTGTCATGTAATCCGAAATGATCTACAGTTCCTCTTCCGTGACTTCCCATAACTCCTGAACCGTGAGCGTCATCAACATAAGTTAAAGCATTATATTTTTCAGCTAATTTTACAATTTCAGGTAATTTTGCTAGATCTCCGTCCATTGAGAAAACACCGTCAGTAATAATTAAGATTGTTTTATATTTTCCTTGAGCTTCAACTAAAACTCTTTCAAGGTCTTCCATATCACTGTGTTTGAAAACTGCTTTATCAGCTTTAGTCATTCTAATACCATCGATAATTGAAGCGTGGTTTAATTCATCAGAGATAATTAAATCGCCTTTTTCTGTAATTGCTTGGATAGTTCTATATTACAATCATAACCTGATTGGAAAATGAAATGCTCTTGGAGATTTTTAAAAATTGCCAATTTCTTTTCCAATTCTTCGTATAAATCCATATTTCCGATAATAGTTCTTAGCACCTGCTCTCACCGTATTTTTCAATAGCTCTTGAGCTCTTTTCTTTAAATCAGGATCATTTTGCAGAGTCCTAAATAGTTGTTTGCTGATAAGTTTACCATTTCTTTTCCGTCAAGAACAATTGTTGATGAATTCTTTCCGTTTTAATACAGGTAATACACGATAAACTCCATCTTCTTTTAATTTATTAACTTTTTCTTGTAAAAATTTTTAAATCATGAATACTCATCTTTATCTCCTATCTATCACTATTTTAATCTCAAATTTTTCTAACATATCAACTGTCATCTTGTCTAAATCAAAACTTGGTTTCCAACCCCATTGTTCTCTTGCTGCAGAGTCATCCAATGAATTTGGCCAGCTTTCAGCTATAGCTTGTCTGATTGGATCTACATCGTAGCTTAGTTTAAATTCAGGCATATATTTTTTAATACTTTCTTCTAAAATTTCAGGTGTCAAACTCATAGCTGTAATATTGAAAGCATTTCTGTCCTTAAGTTTTGAAGGATCAGCTTCCATTAAATCAACAACTGCTTTAAGTGCATCAGGCATATAAAGCATATCCATTTGAGTTCCTTTACCTATATAAGAAGTGTAAGCTTTGTTTTTAATTGCTTCATAATAAATATGAACTGCATAGTCAGTAGTTCCTGCACCAGGTAGTGTTTTATAAGAAATAATTCCCGGATAACGAACTCCTCTTACGTCAACTCCAAATTTATTAAAATAGTAATCACACAAAAGTTCTCCTGAAACTTTTGTTACTCCATACATAGTGTTAGGTCTTTGAATAGTAACTTGTGGTGTATTGTCAAGTGGAGTTCCTGCTCCAAATGCTGCTATTGATGAAGGTACAAATACTTTTGCATTTAATTCTCTTGCAACTTCTAAAGTATTTACAACTCCGTCAACATTAACCTTCCAAGTTAATTGTGGCATGCTTTCTCCTCTTGCAGAAAGTATTGCCGCTAAATTTACTATTGTATCAGCCTTAAATTCTTTTGCCAATTCAAACATTCTTTTTGGATCAGTAACATCTAACATTTCAAAACGAATATCTTCAACAGCTGCTTTATTTGCATCTGAACAATCTGTAGCCAAGATGTTTTCTCTTCCATAAATATCCCCCAAATAAAGAGCTAATTCCGTACCAATTTGTCCAAGTGCTCCTGTCATCAAAATCCTTTTCATTATTCAATCTCCTTTCAAAATAGCTAAATAAATTTTTACTATCCAAATGTATTATACATCAATTTTAATCACTTTACAACACCCTATATAAAAAAATATTAATATTTTTATAAACTATAAGCAAAAATTAACTAAATTAAGCATAAACAGATAATAAGCTGTATCTATAAAGCACAAAAACTAAGAGATTATCCTTAGTTTTTATACTAAATTACTATTCTGTTCTCAAAGCTTCAACCGGATTTTGTTTTGCAGCACTCTTTGATGGAATAAATCCACCAATTAAAGTTAAAATCATACTGATTAAGATTAAGGTTATAGCCTGTGGAACGGATAAATAAGCCGTTATGTTCGGCATTTCAGTAACTTTTCTTATTACAATATTTATCGGTATTAGTAATAAATATATTATTCCAACTCAAGTAATCCTGCAAATAAGCCGATTATTCCGGTTTCTGCATTAAAAAACTTGTGATATATTCTTCTTTGAAGCTCTGATTGACCTTAAAATTCCCTATCTCTTTCTTTCTTTCGAGTACACTTATATAAGTTATAACTCCAATCATAATGGAAGAAACAATGAGAGATATGGATACGAAAAGCAATCAATACATAACTAATTACATTTATAATTGTCGTTACGGAAGAAAGTATCGCTCCAACCAAATCCGTATAGGTTATCATTTTATTCTCTTCGGAATTATTTTTCTCATTTCATTATAACTGTCCAGTAAAGAAATTATTGATTTTTAGCTTCAAAATCTTTAGGATAAATACTGATTTTAGAAATATCATTATCTTCCACATAGTTAAATAATTTCATATTATTCTCATACGAACTTTCATTACTATTAGCCATAGCCATAATAAATGATTTTATTTCTTCTTCTTTCAAATTCATAGAAAAGGCATTGCCGAATTTACTTGGATCTATTGATATTGCCTGTGGCAAATTTTTCATAGAAGATGTTAGAACATCTTTAATATTATCGGCTATTGCAGATGATATGTTTTTCATCAAATTTTCTATAAAAACTTTGTGAAGAGTTTTGATTTTCTTGCAAACTACCATTTATTAAATCCTTTACTCCTGAAGAAATCATATTTTTTTGCTTCAGCAGTTGCAAGATAAAATTAAAAGAATCTTTTAATTTAGATGGATCAGGGCTTATTATTTTCTTTGGCATATTTCAAATATCCATTTTGACAGAGCCTTTGCTAATTCCGATATATCTTTATTATCCAGTTTTAAATTTTCTCCCAAAAGAATTTTAATAGTTTTTAGTTTCAGCTGAAACTTTTGCTCTCGCTTCAGAAGTTTTTCAAATATTCCAGTAAATATTGACTAAATTTATTAGGATCCGTGTAGTTATTCTTTTTTGCAAATTCAGGATAACCTGACATAATGGATTTCATTATATCAGTTATCTTTTTCATTTGTAATTAAAGAACCAGAATTTTTAAAATCATCTTTCCAAAAATTCCTTTAGAATATTTTTGCATCATCAGTTTTCATATAATCACTTATTGAGTTTGACAATTCTCTGTAATTAGTCGACGGATCTTTAGAAGAATAATCTAAATATCCTTTTAGAATATCACTGATTAATCCAATTATTTTTATCCGAATCAAACTTAATATCTAAATTTTTAAAAATCCCTATCCGAATTACTATTCAAATATTTTTGAAAAATCAATATTTTTCATTGAATTTGCATTAAAATTTAATTTAGAAGTATCTATTTTAAAAAGCTTTAAATAGTTTTTCTGATCTATTGAAAAATAACTTTGCAAAGTCTAAATTCTGTTTGATTTTTCTCCAAAAAGGAGTATTTGTCAAAATATTGGTATCCGGACTTTCTTTTTGTGCCTTTACAACTTCACTTTCTTTTTGATATTTTTCTTAAATTTGTTTCTAAGTCATCAGTATACCAAATACCTGTTTTCAAAATGAGTGAACTTTCGTCACTATTTGTGAAAGCTATTCAACTATTTTTAATTTTTGAATTATTTTTCAAAAGATTTTCAACAAATGGACTATCAGTAGCATTTTCTATATAAACTTTATTTTTTTAGAGTCATAAGAATAAAGCTGTGAACTACTTAAAACTTTAAATTCTCTCCCCACAATATCTTCGTATTTCCAAGATATATTATCTTCTTCACATCAGTTTTTCTCTATTTGCAAAATTTTTTTACCATTTTTGAAAGTTCGTCATTATCACGAAGACCCAGTGAATAAAAAAATAAAAATCAGATAGAGCGCCCTTTGAGTTAGTTATTACTATCGCTTCATTTTTCGTTACTCGGCCAAGAGCCATATTTTAAAGTATATTTATCCTTGTATAAAGTCGGCATTCTTAGGCAATTTATAAAATACATTCATAGAATTTTTGAAAAAATTATTAGATGACAAACCCATTGACTTCATTGCCTCATTTGGATTTACTTTAACATATTTTTCATTATTTAAAGTATAAATCATAGGCGTAATATCATATTTATATTCTATTGTCTTAGCATAATTATTAATCGCTTTTCCGTCATTTTCAAAATATTCTTTCAAGGAAGATAAATCATTTTTATTAATTGCAGATAGCATTTTTTTGAATAGCTTTTAACTTCTGTTATATCTCCATCATTATTTTCTTCACTTGAATTTTCAAACATTTTACCCATTGAAAAAGCTACTTCTGTCAATCTCTATCGGATAAGAAATCATAGTTTCCTCTTCGGTATCCTTGATAAACTGATTTACACCATTGGATAAACCTAAAATTAAAAGCTATACCGATTATTCCGATTGAACCTGCAATTGCAACCATAAGAGTTCTTTTGAATTTAGTTTTTAAGTTATTAAAACTTAAAGCTATGCTTGTAAGATAGGACATTGAAGACTTCCCAAAATTTTTGTGAACTCCCCTGCTTTCGTTTTCCAATATAAAAGGGTTGGTATCAGAGACAATTTGCCCGTCATTTAATTCAACAATTCTAGTTGAATATTCATTTGCCAACTTAGGATTATGAGTAACCATTATTACAAGTCTATCTTTTTGCAACTTCTTTAAGCAATTCCATTACTTGAACACTTGTTTCCGAATCCAGTGCACCTGTAGGTTCATCTGCAAGTACAATGCTCGGATTGTTTACAAGAGCTCTTGCTATAGCAACTCTTTGCATTTGACCGCCTGATAACTGATTAGGCTTTTTATGCATTTGATTTTTAAAGCCCAACCTTATCCAGTACATCTATAGCCTTTTGTTCTCTTTCAGCTGTAGATATTCCGGAAATAGTTAAAGCTAATTCCACATTGGCTAAAAACAGTCTGATGAGAAATTAGATTATAACTTTGAAAAACAAAACCTATTGTATGATTTCTATAGCTATCCCAATCTTCATTTTTTTATATTTTTAGTTGATATTCCATCAATTATAAGTTCCTTTGTTCATATTTATCCAATCCACCTATTATATTTAATAGAGTAGATTTTCCACTACCACTCGGACCAAGAATAGCTACAAATTCACTATCCCTGAAATTGAGAGATACATTATCTAATGCTTTTTGAAACAAGTCTCCGGTTTTATAACTTTACTGATATTCTTAAGCTGTAACATTCCCGTCCTCCTTTACTAAAATAGATTTTTTTACTTAAATTCAATATACCCTTTAACTAAAAAAATTAAATAAATACAACAAAATTAGCAACTTCCAACTCGAATTTTGTACAAAAATTTATCATTTCTTACTAATGTAAAAATGAAATTGAAAAAAACTTTGTTCTAGTGATATAATTAATATAATTTAACTTAGTTAAATTATATTAATTATATCATATTCTATAAAAAAATTTATCAAAATGGAAATACGATATAATACTTAAATAACAAAGTTAAATTATATTTATTGTGTATTTAATTTTAATATCAAAAAATTTTTATATAAAATTTTAAAGTTAATAAAAAAGAGGTGATTTTATGAAAATACTTATTATAGGTAAGGGTGGTCGTGAACATGCAATGTTAAAGGCATGTCAAAAAGTAAATTAGTTGAAAAATCTATGTTTTACCTGGAAATTGCAAAAATGGATGGTGCAACAAAAGTAGATATAGATATGTATGATATTGAAAAAAATTAAAGACTTTTGCAATAAAAGAAAATATCGACTTAACTATAGTAGAGCCCTGCCGATGTGTTGGCACTTGGAATAAAAGATGAGTTCAATAAAAATGATTTAAGGCTTTTTGGACCTACGAAATCTGCAACAAGAATAGAATCAAGTAGATATTTTACTAAACAACTTATGGAAAAATTAAAGATACCTACAACTAAATATGTTGTATTTACTGATAGAGAACAAGCTCTAAAATTCGTTTCCGGAATTGAAAAATTTCCCTGTAACTATAAAAATTGACTCAATTCCAAAGAATATAGGAATTTTTATTGCTAGAAAGTAATAAAATGGCAACAGATATAGTTAATGAAATCTTTGATGAAAATGAAAATTCAAAAATTTTTAGTTGAAGAATTTATAATAGGTAAAGAATTTTCAATCTTTGCATTAGTAAAAATAGCAAAGTTTATCCGCTTCAAATTGTTAAGGATTATAAGAGAACATCTGATAGCGACGATGCTGAACATACAGGTGGTATGGGAGCTTGTAGCCCTGTTGCAAAAATTACGGATAATGAAATCGAACAAGTTGTAGATAAAATCTTAAAACCTATGGCAAAATCAATGTATGAAGACGGTTATGGATTTGAAGGATTTTTATATGGAGAAATTGTTATAACAAAAGATGGAATAAAAGTTTTAAGTTTTAACGCCAGACTTGGAGATCCTGAAGCTGAAGTGTTATTGCCACGTTTAGAATCCGACTTTGTTCAAAATATTCTTGACGTAATGGACGACAAAGAGCCTGAAATCAAATGGAATGATAAAGTTTGCGTAGGTGTAGTTCTTGCATCTAACGGTTATCCTTCAAAGGAAAAAAATGTCAAGATAAAATTAATCTGGTTCCAATAGAAAGTGATATTTGCTTTATGGGAGTTGAAGAAAAAATAATGAACTCTACGCAAAAAGGTGGAAGAAATTTAATTGTAACAGCTATGGCAAAAGATTTTTTGAAAAAGCAAGAGAATTAGCTTACAGAGATATTGAAAAAAATTAAAGAGTGATTCTTTCTTCTACAGAGAAGATGTAGGCAAGTTTTAAAAATTGAAGAAACACTTACAATAAGTCTATTCAATATAATAGGAGAACTCCATAATGAATAATGAAATTAAAATTTTTGACGGTAATAAGATACGTTCTGCATGGGACAATGAAAAAAAGAAGAATGGTATTTTAGTGTAGTTGATATAGTAGGAGTATTAACCAATAGTAATGATGCTGGAGCATATTGGAGAAAAACTAAAACAAAGATTAACCGCTGAAGGAAGTGAGGTCGTGACATTTTGTCACGCACTGAAACTTAAATCTCACAAAAGATGGAAAAAAATGTATAAAAACCGATGTTGCTGATATCAAGGAATTTTCCGTATTATTCAATCAATCCCTTCTCCTAAAGCTGAACCTTTTTAAAATGTGGCTAGCAGAAGTTGGAAAAGAAAAATTGATGAAACCATCGACCCTGAACTAACAATCAATAGGGCTTTAGAAACATATCTTAAAAAGGTTTCTCTAAAGAATGGATTAATCAAAGATTACAATCTATTCAAGTTAGAAAAGAACTTACTGATACTTGGCAAAGACCACGGAATAAAAAGAAAGTAGAGAATATGCTATTCTTACTAATGAAATATCTAAAGCTTGGAGCGGAATGACAACTAAAGAATATAAAAAATATTTAAGGGATTAAAAAAGGAAAAATTTGAGAGATAATATGTCCTCAACCGAACTTATCTTAAATATGCTTGCAGAAACGGCAACTAAAGATATAGCAAATTCATCAAATCCTTACGGATTAGAAGAAAACAAAAAGTAGCAAGACGAGGTGGAAATATAGCAGGTAATGCCAGAAAAGAAATAGAACAAGAAACAGGAAATTCTGTTATTACTTCAAAAAAACTCCTTAGATTTTAAAAAAATTGATTGACAATGTTACTAATAATATAAATGTAGAAGACAAAGATAACGATAACTAAACTTAACAACTAAAAAGCATACTCAAGTAAAAGTATAATGAGTATGCTTTTTATATTTGTTTCTATCAAAATTATGAAAAAAATTTTTAGTTATTTACCTTTAACGTCTAGCTACTAAACGAAGTTATCTCCCTTATACGTCATCTCGACCGGGTGGAGTAAAGCTAATGTAGTGAATCTAGCCTAACTTTGCTTGTTTACAAGCAAATATAAATGTATCGTAGATACATAAAATATGAAACTCTCATACTAAATAGGACTTTGAGAGATTTACATAATAATTTTATATAATTATTTTTTTATTTCTTTTCAGAAATACTATTGCTTGCCAGCAATAGTTGAGATCTCGACTACGCTCGAGATGACGTATTGGAGACTTTCTATTCAAAGTATTATGACGTGAATTATTTTTGCTTTATATATACAACAACTTTGTCAGACCTACTTTTGTTTACAAGTAAACAAAGTTAGAGCTAGATTCACTACGGTCGAGATGACGTGTTAGGAGCTTTTCTTTTGCCAACTGCTATGATGTGAATTAGTTTGTTTTTATATTATGTTTTTAAATAAAAATTATAGAATTTTTATCTATTATATTTTTCTTATATATTTATAACGATAATTTGAAGTTTATTTACTATTCACGTTAAGCTACCAATCAAAGTAATTTCTATTATACGTCATTTCGACCGGAACGTAGCATAGCGAAGTGTAGCGGAGAAAATCTCATACTTTGCTTTAGCAAAAGTAAATGTATCGTAGATACACTAAAATATGAAAACTCTCATACTAAATAGGACTTTGAGAGTTTACTAATAACTTTATCTAATTATTTTTATTTCTTTCAGAAATACTATTGCTTGCCAGCAATAGTTGAGATCTCCAAGTCATTGTATCAAATGCTACAACGACTCAGTCAGACTACTTTTGTTTACAAAGTGAAACAAAGTTAGGGCTAGATTCACTACTCTCGAGATGACGTGTTTAGAACTTTTCTTTTGCCAACTACTATGACGTGAATTGGTTTGTAAAACGACAAAAAAGAGCTTATGCCCTCTTTTTTTATTACCTATTTATTTCTTTTCTTTCTAGAAATTTGTAGAAAGTCCAAGACTCACTCCAGCCATTGCAACATATCCGAAAGATTTGTGTTCCCACTGCTGTTTTTGGAATTCTAGGTTTCTTTGGAATTTCCTTATTAGTAATTACAAAGCCGTCTTTTTCAGTTTCCTTCTATCTTGCTTTTCGTATCCTTCTACTTTTTGTTTCCTTAACTGTATAAGTTATTTCTTTTCCATTGTCATCATATACAGGTAAATCTTTGAATGTATGTTTCCAAGAAATTTCCTTCGTTCAACTTTAACATTTTGAATTTCTTTTCCATTTGCTAAAAGTTGTACTTCAATTTCTTTTAATACCTTTCCAATCCATTTCTTTTCAACTGGAACTTGTGTTTTCTACATTTCTATTAGTAATTACAAAAACCATCTTTTTGCATTTCCTTCTATCTTGCTTTCATATCCTTCAATTGCTACTTCTTTTTACTGTATAAACTATTTCTTTTCCGTTTTTCATCATATACAGGTAAATCTTTGAATGTATGTTTCCAAGAATTTGCTTCGTTTAATTTAGCTGATTGAACTTCTTGTCCATTTGCTAACAATTTAACTTCGATTTCATTTACAGCTTTTCCTATCCATTTCTTTTCTACAGGAACTTCTGTCTTTGCTAAATTCTTATTTGTAATTACAAAAACCATCTTTGCATTTCCTTCTATCTTGCTTTCGTAACCTTCAATCGCTACTTCTTTTACTGTATAAACTATTTCTTTTCCATTGTCATCATATACAGGTAAATCTTTGAATGTATGTTTCAAGAATTTGCTTCGTTTAATTTAGCTGTTTGTACTTCTTTTTCCATTTGCTAAAAGTTTTACTTCAATTTCATTTACAGCTTTTCCTATCCATTTCTTTTCAACTGGAACTTCTGTCTTTGCTAAATTCTTATTTGTGATTACAAAACCGTCTTTTGCATTTCCTTCTATCTTACTTTCGTAACCTTCAATCGCTACTTCTTTTACTGTATAAGTTATTTCTTTTCCATTGTCATCATATACAGGTAGGTCTTTGAATGTATGCTTCAAGAATTTGCTTCATTCAATTTAGCTGTTTGAACTTCTTTTCCATTTGCTAAAAGTTTTACTTCAATTTCATTTACAGCTTTTCCTATCCATTTCTTTTCAACTGGAACTTCTGTCTTTGCTAAATTCTTATTTGTGATTACAAAAGCCGTCTTTTGCATTTCCTTCTATCTTGCTTTCGTATCCTTCAATCGCTACTTCTTTTTACTGTATAAGTTATTTCTTTTCCGTTTTTCGTCATATTTTGGCAAGTTTTTGAATGTATGTTTCCATGAATTTTGCTTCATTTCAACTTTAGCTGTTTGTACTTCTTTTCCATCAGCTAAAGTTTTAACTTCGATTTCATTTTACAGCTTTTCCTATCCATTTCTTTTCTACAGGAACTTCTGTCTTTTCTACATTCTTATTTGTGATTACAAAAGCCGTCTTTTGCATTCCTTCTATCTTGCTTTCATATCCTTCTACTTTTGCTTCCTTTGATTGTATAAACTATTTCTTTTTCCGTTTTTGTATTTATCAAGGTTTGTAAATTTACCTTTTCCAATTTTCACTTTTCTTTAAAGTTAAAGTTTTTCCGGTATCTACACCATCAGCAAATAATTTTACAGTTACTTGTTCAACACTTGCAGGTCCAATCCATTTCTTTTCTACTGGAATTTCAGTTTTTTCAACATTATGTTTGTTTTTGATTATATATCCTAAAGCTCCGTCTACCTGTCCTGCAATTATTTCAGTATCGTATCCTTCTACCACTGTTTCTTCTTTAACAGTATGCTTGATTTCATTCCCTTGAGCGTTATACTTATCAAGGTCTGTAAATTCACCTTTCCAATTATTTTGTTCGTTCAATTTTAATACCTTAGTTGTAGGAATTCCGTCTTGCAATAATCTTACAACTATTTCTTTAACTCTCTTACCATCTTGGTTATTATTATCTTCCCATTTCTTTTCTGACAGGAATTTTTACTTTTTCAGTATTTTTGTTCGTAATTGTAAAGTCGTTCTTTGAATTTTCTTTTATTTCTGTATCATATCCGTTGATTTTTCTTCTTCAACAGTATATTTAATTTCAGTTTTCCGTCATCTTTATATTTATTTAAGTTAGTAAATGTGTGCTTCCAATTATTTTTGTTCATTTAAAGTAACTTCATCAACTTTTTACCGTCAGCTAATAAATTAACTTTAACACTTGAAAGTTTCTTTCCAATCCAAGTTTTATTAACACTTACTTCAGTTTTTCTCTCTTATTCTTTACTGTTCTTATTGCAGCTACATCATCTTTTACTTCAACATTAATTATTTCATCGCTTTTTATCCAACCTGAAGGAGCCTGAATTTCTTTAATTTCATAAGTTCCTTTGAACTAATTTGTCAGAAACTGCTTCTCCTTTTCGTCAGTTACCAATTCAAAAGTTTCATTTGTTTTCTTGTTGGTAATTTTAAATTTCGCGCCTTTTTAAAAGTAATTGATTATTTTCAGAGTCAACTTTAATAATCTTTATCTTACCAAGTAAATCGCCTTCAATAGTTCCATCTGAAATCGCATTTTTATAGCTACTTGATGATTCGTGACTCTCACCTTGTGCCAAACATCTTTTACTCTATTTTTATTGTAAGATTAGGTTTATAAGTTGATTTATATGTTTAAAATATTGATCTCATGATTTATATCTCCAAGTTCATATTTAAATTTTGTATCATTTTTAGAAAACTCAACTTCATTTCAATATTTTTCTCAGATATAATTTGTGTTATATTTCCATATTCATTAATTTTAACCTTTTTGAAGTACAAAACTATCCTTTATATAATGAAGTCCATCAAAAAGTCACCTCCGGAAATAGTCAATTCATCTTCAAATACAACATTTTTAAAATTTTTACCATTTTACATTAAAACAGAACATTCCAACCTACCTGATTAACATTATCACTTATTCGGTTAGGCCATTTAGCTAAAATTTCATCATCTATTTCTCCCCGGTTTTTATATGAACTTTTTCTTAATTTTTTTACCATTAATCTCTATTTCTAAAAGTTTATTTTTTCTCCGGTCTTTTATTTTACTTTGATTAAATAAAGAGCTCTAGAAAAACTTTTTCCTTTTTACATTGTAAAGATTCTCAACTTTTTCATTTAAAGTTACTCTTAAAGTTCCTCCACCTTCTTTTTTTAACATCAAGATGTCCCTTTCCATAAACTTTTCCATCTACTCCATATATTGGAAAATCAATAGCGGAAGAATCTTCTATAAACTTAAAAAGTATCCGGTAAATTAATTTCAAAGTAGTCACCGTTTTTAAAGTATTTCCATACTTTTGAGCATTCAATCAATTTAATTTTAAATCTGCTCCAACGTAGAAAGTTCATCTACTTCTTTTCCTTCCCAATTTTTCGATTGTAAATTTTGTAATATTTACATCAGGTGAAATATTTTTACCTCTTTCTTCTGCCGAAACTCTGAAAAGCAGGTAATAAAAGCGCTTAACACCATAAGCACGCTCAACATAATACAATAAAACCTTTTTCATTGTACTCCTCCTCATAGAATAATAATTAATATTTTTACTTATTTTTAAAAAATAAAATCCTATTTATTTTTCAAAAAAATACATAGTTAGTAAAGCCTCCTAACTAATAACCTAATTTAAATAAATTTCAAAAAAACGAACGAAACAATATTTAATTGATACAATAACAATAATACCATTTTTATATTTTTAGGTCAAATGTATTAAATATATATTTAAATTACTATCGTATAAAGTGAATAAAGTATATTATGATTCTTTAGAAGATTTTTCTATAGTTGATATGACATGTTAAGAGCTTTTCTTCGTCAACTGCTATGACGTGAATTATTTCATTTTCTATACAATGTTTAAATATCTTTAGATATTTATTAGCTTTCACAATAACAGCTCACTCTTCCCTCGATGCTTTCATATGGGCTCCTGAGAACATTGTTACTTCGCAATAAAAAAAGCATACTCAGTAAAAATACATCGAGTATGCTTTTTATTTTAAAAATATTTTAGAATTTTTCTACTTCCCGGTTTTTACAAGTTCAATTTTTCCTTCTTTACAAAGTGGACAATCATCCTTTTCAAATGCTTGAACATTTAAAGAAATTGCAGGGAAAAAGTGGATATTCAATATCTGATTTTCCATTTGTTCTATCAACTATTGAAGCAATTCCAACTACATTTGCTCCATGTTCTTTTAGTACTTTTATTGTTTCCAATGAAGATTTTCCTGTTGTAACAACATCTTCAACTACAAGTACGTTTTCTCCCTCATTTATGAAAAATCCTCTTCTTAAAGTCATCATTTCGTTTTCTCTTTCTGTGAACATTGCTCTTACTCCTAAGGCTCTTCCCAATTCGTAAGCAATTACAATTCCACCCATTGCAGGTCCAACTACTGCATCAACTTTTACATTTGCATCTTCAAGTTTTTTCTTAATTACCTTACAAACTTCTTCAGCTTTTTCTGGATACATCAAAAGTTTTGCACATTGAACATATTTGTCGCTATGTTTTCCTGATGATAATAAGAAATGTCCTTCTAATAATGCTTCACTTTCTTTTAATAATTCCAATACTCTTTTGTTCCATAATTTCCTCCTAAATAATTCCTCTAATTTCTTCTAAATTTTTCTATATTTTGTTCTTTACAGAATTTTTCCATTCCTTCAATTATATCAATCATAACTCTCGGATTGATAAAGTTTGCTGTTCCGACTTGAATTGCGGTTGCTCCAGCCATAATAAACTCAATCGCATCTTGCCAATTCATTATTCCGCCCATTCCAATAATCGGAACATCTACAACCGAAGCGACATCTCTTACCATTCTTAAAGCAATAGGTTTTATACAAGCTCCTGAAAGTCCCGCAGTTACATTGTCAAAAACTGCTTTTCTATTATAAATATCTATCGCCAAAGCATTAAATGTATTTAACAAGTGAAAGACAATCCGCTCCCGCTTCAACACAAGTTTTTGCCATTTCTTTTATATTTTCAGCATTTGGAGATAATTTTACCATAAGGACTTTATCCGTATTTTTCTCTAACTTTTTCTTACGATTCCTCTGCAATATCGCATTTTATTCCAAAAGCCATTCCGCCTGATTTTACATTCGGACAGGATATATTTAATTCAATTATTTTTTTATATTTGTCTTTATTTAATAAGTTCAATAGATTTTAAATAATCCTCTAATTGTGAACCTCCAATGTTTGCTAAAAATCTGTGTATCAAAACTTTCCATAAAAGGTAAATCTTCTTCAATAAAAAGTTGGTACTGAAGGATTTTTGAAGTCCGATACTGTTCATTATCCCTGCAGGTGTTTCGTAAATTCTAATTCCCGTATTTCCGTCTTTACCTGCAAAAAGTAAGTCCTTTGTAGAAATACCGCCTATTCTGTTTTAAGTCGATATATTCAGCATATTCTCTACCGAAACCGAAAAGTTCCTGACGCTCCGATAACGGGGTTTTTAAATTTAACTCCACAAATATCTACTTCAACATTAAAAATTCACCTCCTTAACTTCAAATACAGGCCCTTCCTTACAAATTCTTTTTCATTCCATTTTTAGTTTTACAACTACAAGCTAGACAAGCCCCGATTCCACAACCCATTCTACTCTCTAAAGAAACATAGACAGGTATGTCAAAGCCTAAATTTTTTTACTAGAATTCATCATAGGATTTGGACCACAACAATAAATTACATCATAATCATCTTTTATTATCTCAGTTATGAATCCCTTATGTCCTACACTTCCCTGTATTTGTTGCGATATATGTATTTTTGTAAAATCCTTAAACTCTTCAGTAAAATATATTTCATCTCTAAAAGCCTGCATATAAATCGACATCGGCTTCCAATTTCTTTGCAAGATATAGCATTGGTGCAATTCCAATTCCCCTGCAACAAGTGCGACTTTTTTTACCCTTATATTCATCAATCGGAAATCCGTTACCAAGTGATTCTAAAATTTCTATGTTGTCTCCTACTTTCTTTTTCAGACATAATCTTTGTCCTTTTCCCACAACTGCATAAAGAAAAGTTAATTTATTGTCCTCCATATCGTAGATGCTTATCGGACGGGGAAGCATAGTCCCTGTCCTCAAAGCATTTAACCATATAAAATTGACCAACTTTAGCTTTAAATTCTCCATTGACATCCATTTTGTAAATGCCTTCGAAAATTTTTTTCATTTAAAATTATTTCAACTTTTTCGTATGATTTATTCTCCATAAATATCCTTCCTCATATTCAAAAACAGCTTCTCTAGTATAATGAGCAAATCTTTCTTCGCCATCTTCAAATTTTTTTGATAGTATTTTATAATTCCTCTTGAAGAGTTTACAACTCCTCCATTAAAGTCATTCAAATAAGTTCTGATATCTTCCGCTTTTTGCACCTTGTGCCCCTATATCCCGGTAATAAGAAGAAAAATATTTTTATATCTTTCTCTTATCTTTTTAGCTTCTTCGCTATGAGTTGCTCCAACAACAAATCCCAAAGGAGAATATCCACATTCAGAAGTCAATTCATCAGCAAATTTTTTAAGTTCATCTCCAACTTTGAAGTATAGAGCTTCTCCATTGTAGTCAAGACATTCAATATCTTTTGCCCCCTCATTTGAAGTTCTAAGCAAAACGAAAACTCCCTTTTCTCCGGTTTTTAAATAATCTAAATAAGGTGTGATACTATCCATTCCCATATATGGATTAAGAGTTATAAAGTCCGCTTCAAACTCTCCTTTAAAATGTGCCTTTGCATATTCCTTTGCAGTACTTGCAATATCTCCTCTTTTAACATCCCCCGATACTTAAAAGTCCCTTTTCTTTAAGATATCTTAAAAGTTCTTTGGTAAGCAATAAGGCCTTCAAGTCCGTTTGCTTTCATAATATGCTATTTGTGGTTTGTAGATTGCTACAATATCACTTGTCGCATCAATTATTGTCTTATTGTATTCAAAAATTATATCTGAAATTTTTCGTGTTTTTCTTTAATATAATTTGGAATATAATCTAAATGGCTGTCAAGTCCAACACAAACAAATCCTTTTTCTTTTTACCGCTTCATATAATCTATCTATTATCATTAAAAATTCTCCTTTATATTTAATTTCTCCTGCTTTAATTGTCATAAGCACTTCTCCGTAAAGTTCCATTTTATCAAAAGGTGTATTTTTTGCTTTTGATGCAAATTTACTTGAATCTACAACAATTTTTTTATCAGTATCAACTATAACCAAATCTGCAAAATATCCCTCTTTTAAAAGACCTTTTTTTAATTCCCATCAAATTAGCTCCACCATAGGACATTACCTTTGATAAAGTTCTTATGTCGATATTTCTCTCTTTAACCAATTTTGTATTACAAATCGCAAATGGCAGTTTCAAGTCCAACAAGTCCCGGACTTCCATTCGCCTTATCCTCTGCAGTATGTGGTGCATGATCCGTTGCAATCGCATCAACAGTTCCATCCACAATTCCATCTATTAGAGCTTCAACATCTGACTTTTCTCTTATTGGCGGATTTACTCTGTAGGAATTATCCCAAAGTGCAATATGATGTGGAGTTACTTCACAAGTAACCTTTACTCCCTCTTTTTTCCCACGTCTTACAGCTTCCAAAGAGTCGATTGTACTGACGTGGCAAAGATGAATTCTTCCGTCCAATCTCTTTGCAAGATAAACATCTCTTAAAGTCATAAGGTCTTCCGCTATTCTATAATCAATTGGAGAAAGTTCGCTTTCTGCATGTATCATTATAATTTTATCGTATTTTTTCGCCTCTAAAATCGCTCTATACATTGTAGTTTCGGAAAGCACACCCTTACCATCATCGGATAAAAATTTTGCATTTTCAAATTTTGAATAGTCAACCAAATTTTTTCCGTCAAAATTTTCAGTAACTGCGACTATCTGATTTATATCTACTAAATCTAATTCTTTTGCTCTCTTCATTATATCATTATAAGTTTTTCAAATCACTGCAAATCGGTTTTGTATTTGCCATTGTATTTACAGTTGTATATCCACCTCTCAAAAGCTGAAAGTGAGCCTGTTTTTAAATCTTCCTTATAAGTAAAACCCGGATCTCTAAAATGCACATGCAAATCTACAAATGCAGGCATAACAGTCTTTCCCTTTGCATCTATAATTTCATAACTATCATCAAAACTCAAATTTTCACTCAATCTCTACAATCTTTCCGTCTTCAATCTTTATCTCCCAACTTTATTAATATCTTTATCCACTAAGATTGCATTTTTAACTATTTTTCATTATGTCCTCCACAAGAATACAAATTATCACAGTAATTACATCTATAAATTCCCTTTTCTCTATTAACTAATATAAATTTATTTGGAACATTTTTCGTGGCAAGTTATGCAACGTGGATTTTTACATTTTATAAAAACCCTCTACTTTTTCCGGTAAAAATCATTGAAAGTTTTTTTCCTTGATTTTTTTCGTTTTCTATGATGTTTACAGTCAAATCTTTATCGATTAAACCTAAAATCGCAAGGTCAATATCCATAACATTCTCAATCTTTATCATGTCTTTTTTTGCCATATTTTTAGAATCTGCATTCATTATAAGTGCAACTGTAAAATCTGCACTATCCAATTCTAAAAGTTTAAAAAAATTTCATATCCAAGACCCGGTTTAATATGGTCTATTACAATTCCATTTGAAATACTATTAATATTTAACATTATTTTACCTCCAATAATTTTAAGATTAATGCCATTCTGATTATCATACCGAATTTAACTTGATTAAAATACTTTTGCTCTATGATCTGAATCGACTTCTGTCACAATTTCATTTACTCTTGGCAATGGGTGAAGAATTATCATATCATCCTTTGCGGTTTTTCATCTTCTTATTATCTAAAATGTAAGTATCTTTAAGCCTTACATAATCAGCCTCATTGAAAAAAATCTTTCCCTTTGAACTCTTGTCATATATAGAATATCAAGTTTATCCATAACTTCTTCAATTGTTCTAACTTCGATAAACTCAACATTACGGTCGTTTAGATACATCTTGATATATTCAGGAATAACAAGCTCAACAGGTGAAATAAAGATAAATTTATTTCCTTAAACTTTGAAAAGTGTCTTAACAAGTGAGTGAACTGTTCTTCCGAATTTTAAGTCCCCACAAAGACCGATAGTCATATTTTCCAAACTTTTCTTATATTGAGAAATTGTAAGTAAATCTGTAAGAGTTTGAGTTGGATGTTGATGCCCTCCGTCTCCTGCATTAATAAAAGGAACAAGTGTTACTTCTTTTGCAAGTTCAGCAGAACCCTCGTGAGGATGACGCATAGCTATAATATCAGAATAACAACCTACTGTTCTTATTGTATCTTGTAGGCTTTCCCCTTTAGTTGCTGATGAAACTTTTGGATCCGGAACAGTTATACAACTTCCACCAAGTCTAAGCATAGCAGCTTCAAAAACTCAATCTTGTTCTTGTTGACGGTTCAAAAAAATAATGACGCTAAAATCTTTCCCCTACATTTTTCTGAAAATTTTTCAGGATTACTATAAATCTCTGCTCCTAACTCCATAAGTTCAAGTAATTCTTCACAAGAAAAATCTTCACTACTAACTAAATTTCTAAATTCTTTCATACAATCCCTCCTATTAAGTCATTTTTGTCATAATCACACAAAAAGGAAATAACTAAAAAGTTATTTCCTAAAAATTTAAAAATATTAACGAAAAAAATATTGAATATAATTCCTTTACAAAGTCCTTAACAGCTTTAGTAAAAGGAGATTTTATAAACTTAAAAATGCTAGAAATACATTTTTAAAAATGAATTCCAGCTAAATTACTAAGTTTATTAAAAAGAGAAAATTTAAGAACAAAAAACAGAAGAGTCAATTAAACAATTTTTATTGTTATTAAAAAAACCGACATTTTAACTGTATTTGTCATAAAATTTACCTCCGTCAAATTTTCTTTGATTATTATACAACAATAGAACTATAATGTCAATAGATTTTAAGGTTTTTAACAAAAACTCCACCTTTTCGGTGGAGTTGGAATTATTATTCAATAAGTCCGGTTTAAATGTCGGAACCATATCTTTTTAAGATGTCTGTAATTTCTTTTTGTCCAGAGTGTTTTTAACTTTATCAAGTCTTTCAAGTCCGTCTTTTTAGAGCTTCTACATCGTGAACTATCGGTTTTTCTATAAATATTTTTTTCATATTCAGTTGCAACTGAATTTTCCATATTTAATAGTATTTCTTCATAAAGTTTTTCGCCCTGGTCTAAGTCCTGTAATTTTTATGTCGATGTCCTTATAAGGTTCATAGCCAGAAAGTCTGATAAGATTCTTTGCCAAATCAAGTATCTTAACTGGTTCACCCATATCGAGTATAAAGATTTCTCCCCCTTTGGCAATTGCTCCCGCTTGTAGTACAAGTTGGCAAGCCTCAGGAATTGTCATAAAGTATCTTATTATGTCTTCATGAGTAACTGTAACAGGTCCACCCTCTTTAATTTGATTGATGAAAAGTGGAATTACAGATCCGTTTGAACCTAAAACATTTCCGAATCTAACTGCAACAAATTCAGTTTTGGATTTTTCGTTAAATGTTTGAACTAACATTTCACAAATTCTCTTTGTAGTTCCCATTACAGATGTTGGATTTACAGCTTTATCTGTTGAAATTAAAACGAATCTTGAAACACCATGCTTATCACAAGCTCTTAGAACATTTAATGTTCCAAAAACATTGTTTTTAATTGCAGAAGTTGAGCTGTTTTCCATAAGTGGAACATGTTTATGAGCAGCTGCATGAAATACTACATCCGGTTTATATTTTCCAAAAGATAATATCCATTCTTACTGCATCTCTTATTGATTCAATTTCTACAACTAAATCCAAATCCTTATAATGTCTTACAAGTTCCATTTGAATTTCATAGGCATTATTTTCGTAGATGTCTAAAATTATCAATCTTTTTGGACTGAATTTCGCTATTTGTCTACAAAGCTCGGAGCCGATTGAACCACCTCCACCTGTTACCAAGACTGTTTTTATTTTCTCAAGAAATCATTTAGGACTTCCTGATCTAATTTAACTTCATCACGTCCAAGTAAATCTCCAATTTCAACATCTCTAAATCTCTTATATTTAATTTTTGATCATCAATTAATTCATACATTCCAGGGAATTATTTTTAATCTTCATGGAAAGTTTTGAACAAATATCCGAAATGTCTTGTTGAATTTCTCTATTTGCTGAAGGCATTGCCAAAATAACTTCATCTATCCTAAACTCACTAATAGCTGAAATTATTTTTCTTTTCCACCAACAACCGGAATTCTAAAATTTCCGTTCCTACCTTATTTTTATCATCGTCGATAAAAGCTACAACCTTATAACCTAGTTCCTTATGTTTTCTAAGTTCATTAGTACTAAAACGCCGGCATCTCCGGCTCCAATGATTAAAAACTCTTTTAAGTTTCTCAACAGGAATTGAAAAAACCAAATTTTTCTAGCCTTTGAAAAGATATCTAGTACCTGTAACAAAAAAACATATCAATTACAAAACACAAGTGCTATAACGTTCTTGGAAATCCTACATTCATCGAAATTAAAAATATTCCGGTTAGAACATTTGCAATAACTATTGCCATAAAAAATTCTAAACAATTCTTTAAAATCGGCATATCTCCACATTATTCTATATAATCCGAACAGAGCGAAAACTACAATTTTTAATTAACACTATAGGTACTATCCATCTCATATACATATGCCAATAACTTGTAGGAATATGCCAATCAAACTTTAATAAAAAGCCCAAATAGTAACAAGATTTATAACTATAATATCAATATTATTAAAAAAATATTTTTCTGGCCATTATTATTCTCCCATTTTAAACTCTGAAGATACCAATTTTTCAAGTATTCTTTTATAGCATTTTTGATTTGATTCATCCTTCAAACCATATTCGATACTTGCAATCAAGACTCCAAGTTTATTTCCGACGTCATAAGTTTTTCCGTCGAACTTATAGCCTAATAAATCTCCTTTTTAAAGTTAATTCATTTAAGGAGTCTGTAAATTGTATTTCTCCATTTTTCCCGCTTTTTGATTTTCCAGAATTTCAAAGATTTCATTTTAACAATGTATCTTCCGACCATTGCCAAATTTGAATTCGTTTCATCAATATTCGGTTTTTCTATAAGTCTGGTTGAGTCAAAAATATTCTTTTTCTATTTCTTTGCCTTCCAAAATGCCGTAATTATGTCTTTTTCATCAGGCACAATTTCAACATTCCTACCACTGTTTTTCCGTATCTGTTATAAATATCGACAAGCTCTTTTGTACAAGAACTGTCTTTACAGTCAATTATAACATCACCCAAAACAACGCAGAAATCTTCGCCATTCACAGCTTCTTTTGCACAAAGAATCGCATGACCCAATCCTTTTTGTTCTTTTTGAATTATAAAACTTATCTTACATTTTAATATCTTTTCCAAAGTTTCAATGTCTTTTTCAAAAACATTATTAGAATTTTTAACTCTTAAGTCAATTTCAGAGTTAAAATGTTTATCAATAGTAAAATAATCTTCGTTTACAATGAGAATTACCTCATCAATTCCCCGCTTCACAACTTCTTCAATAACATATTGCAAAAGTCGGTTTGTCAAAAATCGGCAACATTGCCTTTGGAACACCCTTTGTTGCAGGGAACATTCTAGTTGCAAGTCCGGCAGTCGGAATCACGACTTTTTATCTTCATAATTACACCAATGCCTTTAAATTTTCAATTATATAATCAACTTGTTCATCTGTCAATAAAGTATGAAGCGGTAAAGTAATTTCTGACTTATAATTATCAAAAAGCATTCGGATAATCTTTTAATATCAAAGCCTAAATTCTTATAAGCTGTATGCATAGGTAATGGCTTATAATGAACATTTGTAGCAATTCCTCTTTCAGCCATTTTTACAATTATTTCATTTCTATCTTCTTCACTTGCACCCTCAATATTTACAATATAAAAGATGACAACAAGATTTTCTATCTTCTTCAAAGTGAATAAAAAGGCTTTATTCTTGTTCCTTCAAATCCTTTATTATATCTTTCCACAATTTCAAAACGTCTTTTCAAAAGACTTGGATATCTCTTTAACTGAGCTAAACCAATACCTGAAGCAATATCAGTTAAATTGCATTTGTAATTAGAGCAACTAATATCATACTCCCAGGAACCTAGTTTTGTCTTTGAAAGTGCGTCCTTTGACTGTCCATGTAAAGATAAAAGTTGAAATTCTCTATAAACTTCATCATCATTTAAACCTAAATTTCTATTCCAAGTAACTGAGCCACCCTCAGCAACAGTAAAGTTTTTAACTGCATGGAAAGAGAAACAAGTAAAGTCTGCAATACTTCCACTTGGTTTTCCCTTATATACAGCTCCAAGTGAATGAGCTGCATCAGCTATAACTATAACTCTACCGATTTTTTTCCTGTAATTTATTATTAGGTTTAAACAAAGATTTCTTTCTTTCTACAATTTCAAAAATCTCGTCATATTTACAAGGCTTTCCTGCCAAATCAACTGGAATAATTACCTTTGTCTTTTCTGTAATAGCATTTTCTAAAGCATCTAAGTCCATAAACTTATCTTCTTTATTACAGTCAACTAAGACAATCTTTGCTCCAACATGATGAATAACACTTGCAGATGCAGTATAAGTATATGCACAAGTTATAACCTCATCTCCGGCTCCCACTCCAAGTAATCTTAAAAGTAGCTCCATTGCTGCTGTTGCAGAATTTAAACAAACAGTTTTATCTGTATTTCGTAAAAACAGAAAGCTCTTGTTCTAATCTTTTTAGTTTTTCGAGATCGGTTGTTATCCAACCTGATTTTAAAAGTATCAACAACTTCATCAATCTCTAATTGGGTAATATCCGGCGGAGAAAATTCTATTCTCATATAATCACTATCCTATCTATTATTAGTTATTGCTGTTGTTATTATTGTTATTGTTTTTATCATCTTTATCTTTAGTAACATCAGCACTTTCATCGCTTTTTGTCTAAACTTGGTTTCTTCTTTTTATCAATAACGGCGCCTTTACCGGCTTTGATATTCTTGATTAAAGATTCCTTATCTTCTTCATCAACAACCAAATACTCTACATTTTCAACTTTTTCTTCATTTTTGTCGTCTATAACAACTTTTCCAGTATGGAATTTTTGACAACCCACAAAAGAAAGACAAACTAAACAAATTGCAATTAAATTTCTTTTTCATAATGAACTCCTATTCACTATCCTTTTTCAACCATAGGTTTCATTGTTGGGAAAAGTAAAACATCTCTTATAGTATCTTGATTTGTCAAATACATAATAAGTCTGTCAATTCCTATTCCCATACCACCTGTTGGTGGAAGACCTATCTCAAGCGCATTGATGAAATCATAATCCATCATTTGTGCCTCATCATCTCCGTTTTCTCTGGCTTCAACTTGTTTTTAAAAAAATCTTTGTTTTTGATCTATCGCATCATTCAATTCACTAAAAGCATTTGCAATTTCTCCGCAATTTACAAAAGCCTCAAATCTTTGAGTATATCTCTTGTCTTTAGGATCTCTTTTAGCAAGCGGACTGATTTCAACAGGATGCTTAGTAACAAAAGTAGGTTGAACCATATATTCTTCACAAAATTCTTCAAAGAATAGAGAAATAATTTCTCCCCTTGTAGTATGTTCAGTTATTTCTATTTTTCTTTTCAATAGCAAGTCTTTCTTGCTTCTTCATCAGTTAAAATAGTTTCAAAATCAACTCCTGCATACTCTTTTACAGCGTCAACCATTGAAATTCTTCTCCAAAGGCGGTTTAAAGTCAATAACTTTTCCTTGTAACTCAACTTCAGACTTTCCAACAACTTCCATACAAACAGTATAAACCATTTTCTTCACAAAGTTTCATCATTTCTTCATAATCAACATAGGCTTGATACAATTCAATCGCAGTATATTCAGGATTGTGAAGTTTATCCATACCTTCATTTCTGAACATTCTACCCATTTCATAAACTTTATCGAAACCGCTCTACAATCAATCTCTTTAAATATAATTCATTAGCAATTCTAAGATACATATCAATATCTAAAGTATTGTGATGAGTTATAAAAGGTCTTGCATTCGCTCCACCGGGGAATTGTATTTAAAATTGGAGTTTCAACTTCCAAAAATCCTCTGCTGTCAAGATATTTTCTAATAGAAGAAATAATTTTTACTTCTCATAACAAAAACATCTTTAATTTCAGGATTTTACGATTAAATCTACATATCTTTGTCTATATCTTAAGTCAACATCCTTTAAGCCGTGAAACTTTTTCAGGTAAAAGTTGTAAAGATTTTGTAAGTAAGACAACCTTTGAACTTCTTATTGATATTTCTCCTGCATGAGTTGTGAAAACTTCACCTTCAACTCCTACAATATCTCCAATATCCAAAGTCTTAACTTCTTCATAGCTTTCGCCTAAAAACGTCAAGTTTATTAAAAGTTGAATCTTTCCGGAAAAATCTTGCAAATCCATAAAACAAACTTTACCATGTCCTCTTTTAGTTCTAATACGACCGGCAAGTCTTACAACTTTTCCCTCATAATTTTCATAATTATCCTTTATCTCTTTTGCATAAATTGTTCCTTCAAACTTCTCTATTTCATGTGGATCTTTACCTGAATCAACTAATTCCTGTAATTTTTGTCTTCTAACCAATAGCATTTCATTCAAATTTTTGTTCTTCCACTATACCACCTCTTAATTTCTCTTTATATTTTGTATCTTGTATTCTACAACATTTCCGTTTCGGTAATTGTACTTGAACTTTATTTCCTTTTTTTCTTTCCTAAAAATAGCCTTACCAACAGGTGATTCATTTGAAATTTTTCCTTCAAGAGGATTACTTTCAGCAGAACCTACAATTGTATATTCAAGCTTTTTTTCTTACTTTCAACTTGAACTAAAGTAACAGTAGCTCCCACATTAACAGTTTTTGTATCCAACTCAACTTCATCTATTATCTTTGCATTTTGCAATCATATTATCAAGTTTAACAATTTTTCTTCTATCTGGGCTTGTTCATTTTTAGCTTCATCATATTCGGAATTTTCAGAAAGATCTCCAAAAATCTCTTTGCAATTTTTATTTTCTCTGCAATCTCTTTTCTCTTAACGGTTTTTAATTCTTCTAATTCTAATTCTAATTTTTAACCCTTCAGCAGTTAAAAAAATATTTCTTTTTCATCCATAATATCTCTCCTTAAAAATTTACAATACTATTCGTATAATTATACTAAATACGAGTCAATTCAACAACAGAAATTATATAAGTTTTTGTTACAAAATTTTTACAAGAAAAACATTTGACTAAAGTATAATTTTATGATATAAATAAATTTATAAAAGTATCAGTGTTGTACATCGTTTAGTTGATGTAGTATTATGTTTTTAGTTAAATAATTTTTAATAGGGAGGATGTTATGACTAAACTAAAAATTTGTTAGTTTATTATTAGTTTCTTTTGCTACTGTGTTCTTGTGCATCTTCAGGTATATTGAAAAAGATTGAAAATAAGGTTTTTGATGGAGACGGCGGGAGCACAATTAGTTATAGTAAAGGAAAAAAATTTAAGTCTCCAAAAACTTATGTTTCATGGCTCAAGTCTAATTAAACCTAATACAAATCCGGAAGAAATTGAAAAATAGAGACAAATACGAAAAAAGTAAAAACAAAGAATATTCCGATGTAAAAATTGAAGAAAAAGACGGCAAAAAGTATATTATTGCAAAAGATTTTAAATATAAACTAGTTGTTGTAGATGAAAATACAATTTTAGACGAAGAAGATAATGTAAATTATAGATGCTTAACGGATTTATATAAAGACAGTAAAAATAAGATTGACTAAACTCCACTTTCGTGGAGTTTTTGTTACGAAGCAACAAGGTTCCCAGATATCCACCCGATGCGAAGCATCGTGGAATAGTATGGTTCTTTTTCTCTATGTGATTTTCTAATATTTTTGAATTTTATTTACCTTTTAACGTCTGGCTACTAATCAAAGATACTTCTTTTATACGTCATCTTGAGCGAAAACGTAGCATAGCGGAGTGTAGTCAATCTAGTCCCTAACTTTGCTTGTTTACAAGCAATAGTAGGTCTGACGTAAAGATTGTTCAAATCTTTGACTTTGAGTACAATCGACTGTGAAGATCTCATACATTTTGCTTTTTTACAAGCAAGTAAATGTATCGTAGATACATAAATACTACAAATAGGACTTTGAGAGATTTGCGTAATAATTTTATCTAATTATTTTATTTTCAAGTCCTTTGCAGGACTTACTATTATTTGTAAACAAATAATAGTATGAGATCTCTCCATCCGTTTCACTACGGTCGAGATGACGTGTTGGGAGCATTTCTATTAAAAGTATCGCGACGTGAATTATTTTATTTTATATATTATAGTTAAATACAATGATATAAATTTTTATTCTTTTTATATATAATTTATTTTTTTATAAAATATGAAATTTTTACCTTTAACGTCTAGTTACTAATCAAAGATACTTCTTTATACGTCATCTTGAGCAGAAACGTAATAGCGTGAGTGTAGTCAATCTAGCCCTAACTTTGCTTGTTTACAAGCAATAGTAGGTCTGACGCAAAGATTGTTCAAATCTTTGACTTTGAGTACAATCGACTGTGAGATCTCATAGATTTGCTTATTTACAAGCAAATATAAATGTATCGTAGATACATGAAATTTCATACTAAATAGGACTTTGAGAGATTTTGCGTAATAATTTTATCTAATTATTTTATTTTCAAGTCCTTTTGCAGGACATACTATTATTTGTAAACAAATAATAGTATGAGATTTCAGAATCATTGTATTAAATGCTACAATGACTCTGTCAGACCTACTTTTGTTTACAAGTAAACAAGGTTAAGGCTAGTTTCATTCCGCTAACGCTACAGTCGAGATGACGTGTTGGGAGCATTTCTATTAAAAGTATCACGACGTGAATGTTTTATTTTATATATATAGTTAGATACAATGATATAAATTTTTATTCTTTTTATATATAATTTATTTTTATAAAATATGAAGTTTATTTACCTTTAACGTCTGGCTACTAATCAAAGATACTTCTTATATACGTCATCTTGAGCGAGAACAGTAGCATAGCGGAGTGCAGTCAATCTAGTCTAACTTTTGCTTGTTTACAAGCAATAGTAGAATCTGACGCAAAGATTGTTCAAATCTTTGATTTGGCTATAATCGACTGTGGAAATCTCATAATTTTAAAAACACTTATCTAAATTATCTTACAAAAAATTTTTTTAAACTACTTTTTTTGTGTTTCAAAAATATTTTTAAGGTATATATTAATTGTGTGGTAGTGTTTAAGATAATAAACTCCTCCCATAAGTTTTTCCTTTTCTTTCTTTACCACACTCTACATATTGACAGTACAGGTTTTCTTTTTAATCTTCCCTGATTTTAATATAAACAAATCTTTCACTGTCATTGATATAATTTTGTTGCAATAAAAAGATGGATGTAAAAAGAAACACCCATCTTTTTATTTTGAAACAACAAGGTTCCGGAACCCACCCGATGCGAAATATCGTGGAAGGGTGGGGTTCTTATTATACTGTAATTTACTTACTTTTCTTTTCCAAAAATATCTACAAAATCATATTCAAGTTTTTGACTCTAAAACTAATAAATTTTTTTATTTTTTTATTAAGATATCTTCAGGAATACCGTCTGCTGTTATATATTTTTTGCCATTTTTCTCTATTATTCTAGGATTGTAATATAGTTTAGGAATTGAATAAGCTCCTTTTTCATCTTCACCCTCTGTATCTATTTCTATAAAAATCCGCATGTTTTTTTCGCAACTTTAAATGTATCTTCCTGTCTGTCGTATTCTATAGCAGTAGAATTTAAATAAATTCTAATGTAGCCCTTATAGGAAAAAAATAATCTCTATTTGTAAAAGATTTCATTTCTTCATAAGTTGTACTTTCAGAATATACATATCCTGATAAAGTCAATATACAACAACAGACTAAAAATGTATTTAATAATTCTCTTCATAACAAATCCTCCTTTAGAAAAATTCTATACAGCTTTTAATTATTCTAATATAGTAGTTTAATTATAACATATTAAATAATGTTTGTAAACATATTTTTAAACTTTCTTCCGATAAAAAAATTTATGATATTTTTAAAATATTTTTTTATTTAAGGTATTGATGTTAAGAAATAATTATAAAATTTATTATTACACAAAAAGCGTAGGCAAAAAATACCTACGCTTAATTTTTATAAATATTAAATTATTTCTAACCTAGTCTTTGTTTTGCATCTGATGCTCTTTCTTAATGCTTGTCCCGCATAGTTAATTGAAAGCATTAGAACAAGTACTAACATTGATGCAGGGAACCAGATATACATTCTATCTCTTAAGATTGTAGGGTCTAACGCCTTGTTGATAAGAGTTCCAAGTGAAGGTACCCCAGGTGGTAAACCGAGATCCAAGGAATGTAAGCCCGATTTCAATTCCCATATTTCCGGCTAAAGTCCAAAATAGCACTAATTATAAGAATTGAGCTGATATTTGGCAAGATTCCACCAAACATTATCTTCCAAGCCGGTGTTCCCATTGTCTTAGATGCACTTATATAATCACGCCTTCCTTCTGAAAGAGCTTTTGATCTTACAAGTCTCGCAATACCTACCCAATAGAATACACTCATTATAAATACGAATGTAACCATATTGTATGAAGGTACTAATGTTACGAATACTATGATAAGCATAAGTATAGGCAATACTTGGATAAAGTCTATAATTCTCATGATGATGTTATCTACGATACCGCCATAATATCCGATAATCAAACCGACAATAATCCCTACTACATTAGTTAAAATCGTTACTGATGCACCTATAAGGATTGAATTTCTTGTTCCGATGAAAAGTTGTCCCAAAGAGGTCTTCCTGCTTGGTCAGTTCTAAAAGATATCCCTCTTCTCCCGGTCTTAAAAATGAATTCATCAGATTTACTTTCATTACTTCTTCTACGTCGAAGAACAAACTTCCTATAAATACTGTCAATATTATTATTGTCAATATTGCAAGTGAAAATGTCGCTCAATTTATCTTTTCTAAATTCCCTAACGATTACATGAAAAAGCACTTGGTGTAATTTCTTGATTATGTAGAGAAGCATCTTTTTCCATTTCTTTTTCTTACTCATTTTATCACTCCTCCTACTACTCTATTCTTATTCTTGGATCAACTATACTCATAATGATGTCTGATAACAAACTTCCAAGCAGAGTCATAAATCCAAAAAATCATAATCAATGATGTCAATACTGAATAATCTCTTGACAATATAGCTTCCATAAATAATTTTCCCATTCCCGGATAACCAAAGATTGTTTCCATAAATACTGAACCTGAAATAAGTCCTGTTAATGTGAAACCGAAGAATGCGGCTATCGGTAAAAGAGAATTTCTAAAGATATGATGTGAATAAACCTTATCAATAGGTACTCCCTTACTTCTTGCAGTTCTTACATAGTCTGAACCTTTAGCATCTATAACTTCATTTCTCAAATATTGAACTGTTGCTGTTGTAGCAATTAAAGCATAACAAATTGCAGGCAATATCATATGTCTTAATCTACTTATAACATAAGCAAACCCTGTAACTCCCGGATCAACTGAGCCTGATGATGGGGAACCAATGTAATGTGTAAGCAAATAACAAAATCATAAGCAAGTAGAAGATGAAACCCGGAATGGCATAAGTTACAAAGTTATATAATGTAACAGCTTTATCGAACTTACTTCCGCTATATCTACCTGAGAAAATACCAAGAGGCAATGCTAATGCATATAATAATGTTACACAAAGTAGTGATAACCAAAATGTATTTCCAACTCTTTGTCCTAAAAAAGTGCAGCTACCGGCATCTTAAATCCATAACTTGTACCGAAATCACCATGGAACATATTTGTAATCCATCTCCAGTATTGTTGGTACCAAGGATCATAGAATCCGAATTTTCTTCTCAACGCTTCTATCTGATTAGGATCAGTTGTTGGTGTAATTTGCCCTGTGAAAGGATCACCAGGCATTAATTTAGCCAAAATAAATACTATGATACTTAATATTATTAGTTGAGGTATCATCAAAAGGAATCTTCTTAACACGGTTTTCACATATTATTTTTCCCTCCTTTTTTGCTACATAGTGAGTATCTGTAAGTTTAACTAAATCAAATACTTTACCATTTTCGTCGTAGTAATCTTTTTCTAATTCTTTATACTCTTGTTCCACTTTTTACTCTGTTTGCAATTAATTGCTCTTTTAATCTAGGATCTGTTTCCGGAATGGCCGCAATCAATCTCTTAGTATAAATATGTTGAGGATTTTTGTAAATGTCTTCCTTTGTTCCTCTTTCAACAAGTCTTCCTCTGTACATAATATTTATGTAATCACACATATGCTTTACAACTCCAAGGTCATGAGAAATGAAAAAGGTATGACAATCCCATATCTTTTTGAATCATAAAGTTCAAAACTTGTGCTTGAACTGAAAGGTCAAGAGCAGAAACCAGTTCGTCCGCTATGATAAGTCTAGGATTTAAACTTATAGCTCTTGCAACACCGATTCTTTGTCTTTGACCACCGGAAAAATTCAAATGAATATTTATATAGTGCATCTCCCGGCATACCAACTATATCTAAAAAGTTCTAAAACTCTTTTCTTTCTTCTGTTACAGTCATTTTTCAAAAGTTTCTTAGAGGTTCAGCAATTATATCGATAACTCTCTTTTAGAATTTAGACTTGCCATATTATCTTGGAAAAATCATTTGAACATCTCTTGTAAACTCTTTGTCTTTTTCTTACCATTTTTCTTAGTAAGAGTTTTTCCGTCAAAAATAACTTCTCCACTAGTAATCTTTTCAAGACCGATTATGGCTTTTCCGATAGTACTCTTACCACTACCACTCTCTCCTATAAGTCCATAAGTTTTTCCTTTTTCAATAAACATATCTACACCGTCAACAGCTAAAACATGATCTATTATCTTATTGAAAAATCCTCCTCTTATAGGATAGTGAACCTTTAGGTCTTTAATTTCTAAAAAGCTCATTAATTACCCTCCTTTTCATCAAAATGAAAATTCTTATAACAAGTACATCTTACGAAATGTCCAGGTTCAACTTCATGCATTGTAGGATTTTCTTCATGTTCTTCATCACTTATCCAAGGAATTCTGGCTTTAAACCTACAACCTTGTCTTGGTAAGTTTTTAAGTGAAGGAACCATACCTTGTATAACGTACAAATCTTCATCATCTGCGTCCATTTGAGGAATGCTGTTCAACAAACTCCTAGTGTAAGGATGTTTTGCGTTTGTAAATAACTCTAAAACAGGTGCTTCTTCAACTATTTGTCCGGCATACATTACACAAACTCTGTCTGCAAGCTGAGCAACAACTCCTAAATCATGAGTAATCAAAATAATTCCGGCATTAATTTCCTTTTGAATTTCAACCAAAAGGTCTAAGATTTGTGCTTGAATTGTTACATCGAGTGCAGTTGTCGGTTCGTCCGCTATAATAATCTTAGGTTTACAAGCAAGAGCAATTGCAATGATAACTCTTTGTCTCATACCACCTGACAATTCATGCGGATATTGTCTTGCAACACGAGGAGGATTAGGAATACCAACTTGTTCAATCAATTCCAAAACTCTTGCTTTTCTTTCTTCAGCATTCATTTTTGTATGATAAATCAAACCTTCCTCGATTTGTTTTCCTATTCTTTTGCAAAGGATTTAAAAGATGAAAGCGGATCTTGGAAAATCATTCCAATACCTTCTCCTCTAATTTCATTAAATTCTTTTTCTGACAAACCTACTAAATTTTTCCCTTCAAACCAAATTTCTCCTGTTGAACGAGTATAATTCGGATTATGTAAACCCATAATAGTAGTAGCCAAAGTCGATTTACCACAACCACTTTCTCCTACTATAGCTAGTATTTCATCAGAGAATAATTTCATATCAACGCCATCTACTGCGTCAAAATATTCATCACGGATTCTAAAACTTGTGTGTAAATCTTTAATTTCCAAAAAGTAATTCTTTTTGATCCATAGATTCTCTCCCCTAACTTTTGTGTTTTGGTATTATTCTCTATAAATTCATAAACACATTTTAAAGCTCTCTATATTTATAAAAAAATCAAAGTGAAAAGGAATAAAAAATTTAAAAATAATTCCTTATAAAAACAAAAAAATCAACTTAAGATTAAAACAATTTTTGTCAATAAATGTATCTATGTTATAAATTCAATTATAATTATACAATATTTAAAATGAATAATCAAGTGTCTTGAAAAACATTTTTTTAAAGTTCATTGTTCAAAATGATGAGCTATTTTAATAGTGCATATTTATTCATTTTTTTATATTTTTTTAGAAAAACATAATTCTCTTTTTATTTATTACAGTCTCTTTAACGACACAATTTTGTCATATTATACCTTGAGCATCAAATAATTTATATCAATTTAATCTGTTACAAAAATAAAAATCATTTTTGAATAATTTTTACAACTTGTAAAAAGCTAATCGAGGTAAAATCTAAAAATTTTAACCCGAAACAAAAATAAAAATGAAATTCGTTTCTTAAATTT
>BNJU01002677.1_pt1 | contig 195855 bp, 251 predicted proteins | sample 8539281 | NCBI WGS metagenome assembly BNJU01 (sample SAMD00202456, study PRJDB9452) | human saliva metagenome | isolation source: human saliva | place: Japan | reverse complement strand
CAGCAAGCGATTTGGAAAAGGATAATTAAGTGTTTTCAAAAGATTAAGTTGAATTTTTAAGTTGTGGATATCAGATAATTCAGAAACAGATAATTTGAAGTTTTTGAAAAAGACTGATGATGCTAGAATAGAATATATTTTTAATAATTCTAATAAAGGATTTGGAGCTGGACATAATGTAGTTATTAATAAATTAATCAGTAATTCTAAAAATATCAAATTTCATTTGATCATTAATGCGGATATTTATTTCGAGGAGAATATAATTGAAAAAAATTGTTGAATATATGAAAAAAATCATAATGAAATTGGGGCAAAATAGGGCCAAGAATTAGAGATTTTGAAGGGAAATTCAGTTATACTTGCAGATTGTTTCCAACACCTGCAAATCTTATTTTTAGGAGATTTTTGCCATTTAAAAATATTGTTGAAAAAATGGATTATGATTATGAAATGAAATGGGCTAATTTTAATGAAATGATGGAGGTTCCAATTCTTTCAGGATGTTTTATTTTTTCTAGAGTTTCGGCATTGAAGGAGATAGGTGGATTTGATGAGCGATATTTTATGTATATGGAAGATTATGATTTGTGTCGAAGAATTGGACAGAAATACAAAGTTATTTATTTTCCGGAAGCTGAAATATTTCATGAGCATGGAAAAGCTTCGTATAAATCAAGGAAATTAATGATGTTTCACGTAAAATCGGCAATTAAGTATTTTTAATAAGTGGGGATGGTTTTTTTGATAAGGAGAGAAAAGTAAAAAAATAGAAATTGTATGAGTAAATATAAAAAAATAAAAAAATTGTAGTTTATTTTGTTATTAATAAAAAAACAATTTACTTTGCTAGAAGGAATTTATAATTAATACTAAACCTTATTTGAATAACGGATATGCTATAAATCTTTTCAGTAGATTAAACCTAATATTTATTTTTCAAATAATTAAAAATAATTTAAATGGGGAATAGTATAAATTTGACTGAAATGTTGAAATTCTTATTATTAAAGTGCTATAATAAAGTGTAATATATATTCAAATTTATCTAAAAATTTAACTGTTAAAAAAATGTATAAACTTAAAGTTTGAGTAAAATAGTCATAGTTTTTTTGAGTTCGATTCATAAATTAAAAAAAGGAGATACAGAATATGAAAAAAATATTTTTTTAGAGCAGTTTTGCTTATGCTAATGGGAAATATGGCATTTGCTGCAGGAGATAGCCAAAATACAATAAGTTCTCAGCAAGTTGAAACAAGTGTGGTTCAGGCAAAAAGAAAAAAATTGAAGGAATTTAAATAAAGTTGAAAAATAGTGTAAAAAAAGTTTAAAAAAGGAAAGTTAGATAAATTCATTTCTAAAGTAAAAAGGTAAAAGTTGGAAATTAGTTTGGGATGATGAGTTTAATGGAGATCGTTTAGACAGTACAAAGTGGGCTTACTGGGAAAAATGGAAATCCTTGGAATGCTGGTAATTATGTTGATGAAAATGGGAAATTGGTAAACCAGTATGGATTTGATGCAAAAACAGTATTATTTGAGAGATAATGTTAAAAGTTGAAAAATGGTAATATGGTTATAACATTGAAAAAGGAAAATGATAAAAAAAGTAAATGTGGATGGGGTTGAAAGAAAAATTCTTTATAGTTCAGGAGCAATTCACACAAGAAATCTTTATAATGTTAAATATGGTAAAATCGAAATGAGAGCGGCTATGCCTAAGGGGATTGGAACTTGGCCTGCATTTTGGCTATGGCCTGAAGGATATTCTCAGGCTGCTGGAAAAACTAGCGAACAGTGAAATTGACATAGTGGAAACTGATGGCGGTGAAATGAACCGTGTTACAGGTACAGGCTCATGTTCTAAGAAGTGACAATACTTATGAATCATTTGAAGGCAGTGACTATAAAAATAGGCAAATGGTCTAAAGAAAAAGTTGACAAATTTTAATACTTATGCTGTAGAATGGGATGACAAAAGAAATAAAATGGTTATTTAACAATAAAAGTATATAAAAGATTTTACCTACAAGGAATTAGAGAAAAAAGGATTGCAAAAATCCATTTAACCAACCATATTTTTATAATGATAAATGTGGCTTTGAGTAAAAAACTGGAGAAGATGGAGATGTTGATTTTTCCAACAGAGATGAAAGTTGATTATGTAAGAGTTTATCAGAAAAAAATAGATTAATTCCAGTTTGATTAATAGAAATAATTTAGACAGAAAGACTTTTTATTTAGTGAAGGAAGTTTTTCTGTCTTTTTTAAAAAAGGAGCATATCTCACTTATGAGATGGCTCCTTGCTAAACAATTATATCAAATTTTAATAGTAAAAAAATCAGAAACTCAATTTAAATCCAAGTCCGCCTCTGATATTTTTACCCTTCGTATCATACCCTAAATTTGCTGTCACACCAAATCCTGTATTTCCCACTCCAATATTTAAGTCAAATTTTCCATTTCCTTTTCTCTCTTCCTTTTCATTTCTCAAATTATACCAATCTGCAGTAGTATAACGAACTCTAGCCTGATTTAATCTATTAAGTTTTCCAAGTTCGTTTTCATACGCAGCCGAAAGTCCGACTGAAAGTTGAGTTCCCGCAGTTAGTGGCTGAATATATTTAAACTCTGCTCCAACTTCAGGCTTAACTGAAAAATAATCACTTCCTTTAACTTCCAAGTTTATTTGACCATTATCTTCTTTTATGTCTGTAAATCGTCCATATTCCATTTTTAAAGCTCCATAAGGTCGCAAATGAGTTTTTTCAGACAATCTTATATCGTAGCCTAATTCATTTTTTAAAGCTGCTCCATAAGTGTAATAGTTAGCTTTAGACTCAAATGTATCATCTACAACCCAGAATTTACGATGCATACTATTTATTCCACCAAATACATCTCCTGAAATTGTCCATTTTAATGAACCATTTTGATCACTTTTTGGCGATATTGTTTTAAATATTCCAGCTTTAATCATTGTATCTTGTTCAGTCGATTTTCCTAAATCTTTAAATTTAAATTGATTTGTAACAGCACCAGCATACCATCCGGAAGAATCTCCCATTTTAAGCGCTTCACCTTCATGAACATAGGCCACTCCATAAGCATTGCTGTCATAGTCTACAACTCCAGCTGTATCTGTTTTATACTCATCTTTTGTTCCAAATATCTTAATCTTGTCATTTTGCTTAACTGGATTTTTCCATTCGTTTCGTAAATATCCAATTTCCTTATCTAATTTATTTCCAGTTGAATTAACACGTTCTTGAGTATTTGAATATTCATAACCTTTCATTTCATTTACAGCCTGTGCAAATATCTTTTTCTCATCTTTTCTCAAATCATTCAACTTATTAAAGAGCTGTTTTTCTCTTGAATTTATATCTTCAATCCCATATCTTTGTTCAAGCCCATCTAAAAAAATGTTCGGTATCCGTGTCATTTTTATTTGCAAAAATCAGTATAAGGAATTTTTTTCCATATATACTGTTTTTTTATTGGTGCTGCCATGTTTCCAGATTCCACTAGGTGCGCTTTCCAAGTCAAACTTGCTGAATCTACATTTACCTTAGCCCCTGCACTTCCCAAAAGCATCATTATACGGCTGCAGAATGTCATCTCCTATTTGAACTGCTTTTTGCATTCAAAGTATTGGTAAACTTCTGTTCCCATTATTAAATTTACATCTGTAAGTCCTGGTAAATTGTTCAAACCTTGGATAGGATTTGTATGATTTATTCCTGAAGTATCTACATACATTCCTATAGTTGACATTTCTCTTATTGAAATTGTATTATTGGTGTTATTGCTGCTGCTGTTATTGTTATTGCTATTATTATCAAAATTATGACCAGTTTGTTCCACCGGCATATTTAATGTTGTAACTCCTGTAAAATCAGAAATAGGCATTTTTGGTGCTTGCGGCAAAGCTATATCTGTGTCAACTCTTGATGTTTCGTTTTGTACGGCAGGAATCGGTATTGATACTGGACTTGGATGCGCTGGAACTTTTGTTATTGATTTTTCTGCTACTGTTCTATTAACTCCTGTTCCTACAGAAGATGCAATTGTTGAAGTATTAGTTCCTTGAACTTGGTACTCGCTAGCTGCTTCGTTATATACTCCCACACCTCCAGCAATATCTATTGTTCCATAATTTTTAATGATTCCTCCATTTTTTGTAACTACACCTTTTATTCCAGTTCCACTTGCAGCTGGCGTTGTCTGAATTTTTCCATAATTTTCTCCAGTAGCATGATCATCAATATACATTCCAACTGTATCATTACCTTCCAGGTTAATAGTACCTCTATTTATTGCTTTTGAACCAGAACCTGATGCATACATTCCGACACTGCTGTTTTTTGTGACATTAATTGTTCCATGGTTTTCTATTGTTCCCATTGATGCAGCTGTACTTCCTGTTGCCATTCCAATTCCGTATTTTCCAGCTGTCACATCACTCGGACCAACATCAATTGTTCCATAGTTTTGGCCAATTCCTTGAGATGAATAAATTCCAACATTTCCAGTTCCTGATTTTAAATCAATATCTCCACGATTTATAAAATCTTGAGATGAATAAATCCCATAGCTGTTATTTCCATCAGTCACAATCTTTGACTCAGTTTCAATTTTTCCGCCTAAATTTTGTGGTGCTCTAGAATAAATATAAACTGAGTTTTCTCCAATATGAACATCACTTGATGCCTTTGTTTTTAAATCTGTCTTAGTATTTGCTGCAGTTATCAAATATCCAACTGAATTTTGCCTAACTTCCATATCTACATTTCCCTTAATAATTGTAGGTTTTGGCTCTACGGTAGCATCATCAATGTATATTCCGACTGCATTATTGTTTGCTACATTAATTTTTCCGGCAATAAGATTGACATCAGGCCCTTGAGAATAAATTCCTACTCCATTATCACCTACATTTATTGTACCGCCGTTCATTTCTATGTTTCTGACAAAAATACCGTAAGAATACTGTCCAACATTTATTATACTATTGTTTCTTATTCTAGTTCCATTTTCAGTTTCTAATACATAAACTTTTGTCTTTGGATCATCCCCATACATTCCTATTGATTCATTTCCAGGAGAAGTTGCAGCAACATTTATTATTCCAAAATTTTTCAAATCGGTATTATTTGTTCCATACATTCCAAACGATTGTGTACCAAGTATATTAATTATTCCAGACTGGTAAACATGAGTTACAGGATCTTCACCTTCATAATTTGTAACAGCTCCAAAATTAGATCCCATTCCTATCGCATGATTGCTTCCTTCCATTGTAATAGTACCTTCATTTACACCGACAAGCCAGGCTTTAGATGTAGATGGAACAGATCTTACAGTAGGATCAATACTGTTATTTTTTGTAAATATTCCAATCGCTCCATCCCCATACATTGTAATTACACCCCATGGCAAATTCATAATGTCTATTTTCCCAAAATTTTCTGGATGTGCAGCGCTTCTAAAATAAGGCTCGTTAGATGGATCGATAGCCAAACCTGTAGCAGGGTCTATTTTATAAGAAAGTCCTAAAATTCCAATTGAGTTTTTACCACCAACACGTATTGGACCAGAACTTACCATATTTGAATTATTTGTTCCATACATTCCAACTGCTTTGTCATTAGGTGTTACTGTTACACCTGGTACACTGCTATATTCCACTTCCAATTTTCCAGCATTGTAATTATTAATCCATCCATAATCAGCCAAAAATCCTACTCCGCCTTGCCCAGCATCTGTTCTGTCAACAAAAACTTTACCTTTATTCCCGATTTCCGTTGTACTGTTATTAATTGACCTTGAACTTCCAGCGATTGCAAGTCCAACTGGTACTAAAAATTTGTTATCTATCGCATTTATTTGTGCAGTATTTAGGGAAGAGTTTATTGAACCATACTCCGTTTCAATATGCAGTCTTGAATTTTGGTATAAAAATCTTTTTGTAAATACTTCACTGTCTGAACCGCTTATCAAATTTGCTTTATCAATTGCCGATTTTATTTGAACTGTCGCATCATCTATCAAGGCATATTTGTAGTCTGTTTTCCCGTTTGAACTTGTAACATTCACGTTTCCTCCAAGAAGCCGGCTTTTCAAGTTGTTATTGCCAGATTTGTTTTCCACATCTATGACAAGCGGCCCTGCTGAATTTTTTAAATTTGAAATTATTACATCATCAGAAAGCACATCAATGTTTGTATTGCTGTTAAAAGCTATAACATTCGGCCTAGCCTGGTCATAAACATATCCGACAGCTTTTCCATCTAGCACTAATGTCGCATTTTTCATATTAATAGCATCCGAGGAGCTGCTTGTACTGTCGGTATAAAGTGCATACCCCTTTCCTTTATATTCAATTTTTCCGCCTTCCAAATCAATTTTTGCACCGTTAATTGAAGCAATATTTGTGGCTCCATCTGTCACTTTTATCCAGTTCTTTCGTGCATTAATTTTACCGCCATTATCGGCAAAAAGCCCAAATCCTGTATTTTTATTAGTCTGAGAATCAATTCCGCCAGTTATGGAAATGTTTGATGCTGATGGAAGAGAAGTTCTATTCATTGTTATTACTGCGCCATTGTCGGCATAAGCTGCTCCGGCATTGTCTGTGGAAACATTCTTAGCATCAACACGGCTTGGATCATAATGAAATTCCAGTCCAGATATTTGCACTCCTGCATTTGTTATTTTTGTCGCATTTGTACCAATTATTGAAGGAGAAGAAATAGAATCATTTACAGTAATTTTCGCCCCTTTATCTGCAATAAGCGCTACTGAATTTGTGGCATCCTTTGAAACAACCGCATTTACAGCAACTTCATTATTTGCATTATTTCCAGCATAAATGGCTATATTTCCCCTGTCATTTCTGCTGTCGCCTTCAATATTGACAACATCTCCTTTTACTTTTCCATCCGTGCTTTGAACTCCAGAAACTGAAGTATCGCTTCCGCCAGCAACAATGCCGATATTATCAAGTCCGCCTTTTAACGAGATTTTTCCAGCGCCAAGTTTAATATCGGCTCCATCTCCAGTCAATACTCCAATGCTGTCTTTTACATTTTTAAAAAGATTTATCTGATGTCCATTTTCTATATTTTTACTTGCAGTAGATGTTTCAAGGTCAACAGAGCTGGAAGCAAAAATACCGTAAGATTTGTCAATGTATCTGTCATTGTTTACTGTAAATCTGCTTGGAATACCAGCAGTAGTCTGAGCATCAATGTTTGTGCTATTTTTTGATTCATAAATCTCTCTGGAATTTCCGCTGGAATCTCCTAAATTAACAGCAAAATTCCCAATAACTGGACCGGAATCCCTGTTTGGAATCAATTCAGTAATTTCTTTTGAATCTTTGTCAACTGGAACGTATAGCCCGATGCTGCTATCTCCATATATAGTCAACGGTGCCCATTCTCCATTTGAAGATTTTGTCTTAAAATCAAGATTTGCAGAACTTATATATTTTCCTGTTTTTACATATACTCCTACATTTTCTTCACCGTATGTATTTATTTTATTTCTATTAACAATTGTTATTTCTCTAGGATTTAATGTGTCATCATCATAAAATGTGCCACTAGGATTTGGAATTAAATTGCTGTATGGCTGTTCAAAAAATCCTCCGTAATTGTGGTTGCTATGATTTCGTGTGTAATCTCCATTTGGATTTAAGAAAAAAATCGCAGATTTTTTATTATACATTTCCACCGTTCCGGCATTATATAAAATTTGCGGATTCCCATTTCCTATAACCGATGGAGAAACTATAAATGCCGCTGAATTAGAGTCATATATCCCGCCATTTCCAGAATATGGATGAATTATTATATTTCCTTCGCTTGTATTTACAACAGAAGCAACTGTCGCATCATTTTTACCTCCGATATGTTCATAACTGTTAGAAAAAGCTGCATTTCCACCTTCAATTACATACGTTCCTGAATTTATAAAAGTGTACCCTTCTGTACTGTTCGTTGTTTTGCCAGCAATTTTTGCTACATCATCAAAAGCTGCATATTCAGATGAAGCCGTTCCAAGTTTGTTTCCCAATTTATTTTTTTCGCTTTCAAGATTAGCCCCGCTGTGCATATCTAAACGAATAATCCCGTTAACATAGTCATTAGGATTATTAGAAGCCCTGGTATACAGAAAATTTTTCCTGTTTACTAAAGTTTTATCTTGTTCAGTTATATTATTTCCACCGCTCGTACCATTACTGTTATTATAATCATTATCACTATCGCTCTCTATAACTGTTTTTATAATTCCCGTCTTCTTGTACGAAGTATCTCTGGCATATTTAACATCTTTGACCTTATCTCCATGGCCTTTGTAGCGTCCTTGCCAATTGTTGTAAAATTCGTTTATTCCAAATTGCCAATTGCCCCAAGGTGATTTAACCGCATGATCTCCTTGCTCCATAAAGTCTGAATCAATTCTAAATTTGTTTTTTTGGTAAGTTTGTCATTTTCCTTCCTTGCCCTTTTTGAAATCTTTTTTTCTGCTGTGCAATCAAGTATTTATCGCTTTTGACTGTATTTCAATTTCATTTCCGTCTGAAAAGTGATTAGCCGATGCACTTTTTCCTATCGCACCAGTTAATAAAAATGTGATAAGCGCTGAATCTGTGTATTTAAAATCTTTTACTTTTTTAGCAAATGATTTTAATTCTTGCTTAAATTCTTTTAAATTATTTGTCATATTTCTTCCTTTCTAAAAAAATCAAAAAAATCTGTTTAAACTATACATTTCTTTTCTTTATCTATAATTTAACTTTTTTTAATTTTTACAGATAAAATATCGATTTTATCTTTTAATTAATACTATTTCCCATTACAATAATAGATTTATAAATTTTTTTCCAAGAAGGGAGTTGATCCGTTACTAGAAAAATAATAAGATATGTATTCTATTTTTTTAAATAGGATTTAGCATAACGTGCAATAACCTTATATTAGCCTTTACCTAATTATATAAAAAGTTTTTTTTGAAAAAAAGTAAACTTTTTTTACTAATTTTAACAAAAATATAAAAAAAGAATTTTTTTAACTTATGTTATAGAAAATTTGAATAAAAAAATTGTGAAACGGTGTTCAAATACAGAAAAGATAAAAAAATTCAGAGCGGAAATAGTTAAGCAGGATTGATAAAAGCATATTTTTTTCAAAAAAACTCCCGCTTTTTAGGCAGGAGTGGCTCATATTTCAATTTAAAAGAAAATATTTTTTTAAAAAAATATTTTAAAGAAGCAATAAGTTATTTATATGAATGATTTACTTTTGACTAATCATCCAAAAATAATTTTTTTGTTTTGTCAAATTTCTGTTGAACTTTATCTTTTTCAGAAATTGTCAGTTCATCGGGGTTTATTCCAAATTCTTCAAATTTCCAGTCAATATTTATTGTTTCATCGTTCCATAAAATTCCGCTATCATATTCAGGAGCATATAAATCTGTGCATTTATAAGTAAATTCTGTTTCATCTTCAAGTGTTAAAAAGCCATGTGCAAAGCCTTCTGGAATATAAAACATCAGTTTATTTTCGGCAGATAATTTTACTGCGTGCCATTTTCCAAAAGTTTCGCTGTCTTTTCTCAAATCAACTGCCACATCATAAACGCTTCCCTTTATCACACGTACTAATTTCCCTTGAGTGTGCTTTGTCTGGAAGTGAAGTCCACGTAAAACGCCTTTTTTAGATTTTGAATGGTTATCTTGAACGAAGTCCATTGTAAGTCCCAATTCTTCAAAGGATTTTTTGTTATAAGTTTCCATAAAGAATCCTCTTTCATCTCCAAAAACTTTTGGCTCAATTACTGTTAAGCCTTTTATTGGGGTTTCTTTTATTGTAAAATTGTTCATTAGTCTACTCCTTTTTTTATGAATTTAATTATTTGTTCCCATACATTTCTTCATAATATTTTTGATAATCTCCTGAAACTACCTCGTTTACCCAGTCCTGATGCTCCAAGTACCATTTTACAGTTTTTCTGATACCTGTTTCAAAGTCTGTTTCTGGATACCATCCTAAATCTCTTGCAATTTTTGAAGGGTCAATGGCATATCTCATATCGTGCCCAAGCCGATCCTGAACATAAGTAATCAAATCATAATTTATATTTTGCAAGTCAGTTTTTAAAACCTTTTTATATTCATCATTATTTTCAATTTCTTCTCTTAAAATATCAATAACTAATTTTACAATGTTAATATTTTTGCTCTTCGTTAAAGCCTCCAATATTGTAAATTTCATAAATGTCAGCATTTCTTAAAACTAGGTCGATTCCTTTACAGTGATCTTCCACATAAAGCCAGTCCCTTACATTGTCTCCTTTTCCGTAAACTGGCAATTTTTTACCCTCCAGCACGTTTTTTATCATAAGCGGAATTAATTTTTCAGGGAAGTGGTAAGGACCGTAGTTATTTGAGCATCTTGTAATGTTTATAGGCATTTTATAAGTTTCGCCGTAGGCAATTACAATGTGGTCGGCACTTGCTTTGGAAGCTGAATACGGGCTTCTTGGATCAAGGGCAGTTTTTTCTGTGAAGAATTTTTTCCCGTAAGTTTTTAAATTTGTTCTATTTTTTACAACTTTTTTTACTTCATCATCATCAATTACTAAGTCGATGGCTGTGTCATAATCTTTTGACAAGCTTCCGTAAACTTCATCAGTTGAAACTTGTAAATATTTTACTCCATCCTTGTAAACTGGATACCCATTTTCATCTTTTGCAATGGTCCATGCTTTTTTTGCATTTTTCCAAAAGATTTTGCGTACCAAGAATATTTGTTTCCAAAAATTTGCGGATTTTCAATAGAACGGTCAACATGCGATTCTGCCGCAAAATTCACAACAAAGTCAACTTCATTTTCAGAAAAGATTCTGGCAATTTCCCTTTGATCACGAATATCAACCTTTTCAAATTTTACTCTTTCATCCTTAAGTTCATTGGCAATCGTGCCTAAATTTCCTGCATAGGTAAGCACATCGACTACAATTACTCTAATATCATCATTTTTATAATTATTTAAAATATATTTTAAATAATTAGAGCCAATAAAGCCGGCAGCACCTGTCACTAAATATGTTTTCATATTATCCTCCTAATTAATTACTGTAATTTACAGCTTTTTATTTATCATCACCGATTAAATTATACAATTTTTTTAATTTTTTTCCAAACAAAATTTTTAATAAAATGGACTTGACATAATAAAAAAAGGGTATATAATAATAGTAAGAAACATTTTAATGAAAATTTAAAGTTTTAAATTAGGGATGTGAATGAAATGCGTGTAATTATCTTAAAAAATGCTGATGAAGTGGCAAGATGGAGTGCTTATCAGATTACTAAAAAAATATTAAAATTTAAGCCTACAAGGGAAAAGCCCTTTGTGCTGGGACTTCCTACGGGCTCTACGCCGCTTGCGACTTATCGGGAACTGATAAATTTGTATAATGAAGGGATATTGTCGTTTGAAAATGTCGTGACTTTTAATATGGATGAATATGTGGGATTAAAGCCTGAAGATCCGCAAAGTTATCACTATTTTATTAAATAGTGCAAGAACACTCGCAACTTTAGTCGTGAGATGAATTGCACGAAAATTTTAGTAAGCATATAGGGAAACTTGTATGTAGATACAGAGAGAAGCTGTACAACAAAGAAACTGAATTGCTGGGAACTCTTAAAGCTAGTATAACCACAACATAATACCTTCGTTCAAATATGGTATAAGTGTGATGGTAGCGAAAGCAGAAAAAATATACTAGATGGTGCAAGGTTAAATCCTAAACATCATGATAATAGACAATCAGCAGCTAAGCCTGAAAAGGAAAGTTCAACGACTATCCCTCGTGAGGGGAGTACAATACAAGCGATAGGTATTGGAAGTGGTTTCGCCTAAGTCCTTGAAATAGGATATGGATAAGATATAGTCTGTGCTTGTTAGAGATAACAAGAAGTTCATAAGAGAACTGCATAAGTAGTAGCGCACTTATGTGAACGACGCTTCCCGCTGTTGTGGGGTTTTAAAAACTTTAAAAATATTTAAAAATAAATAAAAAAATATTACTTTTTGACAGATAAAATGTAGAATACATGGTATAATATCTCTGATGAAAAGGAGGTGATATCTATGTATTTAACTTTAAAAACAACAGGTAAAAACATCTTAGTAAAAAAAGGAGTTTAGGAATTTAAAATATTTATCTCATATAGCCAAGAACTTAACTAATGAAGTATATATAATATTAGACAGTATTATTTTAATAAGAAAAAGTATTTAAGTTATAACGAAAAACTATAAAATGCTTAAAAAAATAGTGAGAACTATAAAAAAATTAAATTCTAATATGGCTCAACAAATTCTAAAAAGAAGCAGACGGAAGTTTCAAATCATTCTTTGCACTTTTAAAACTTGCTAAAAATGATCAATATAATTTTAAAGATATAAAATTACCTAAATATCTTGCTAAAGATGGATTTACAACTCTTGTTATAGGTTTTGTAAGATTAAAAGATGATATGCTGATAGTTCCTTATTCAAATTTGTTTAAGAAAAACTCATCAGGAAGTTAAAAATTAAGCTGCCACCAGTATTAAAAAGACAAGAAGATAAAAGAGATTAGAATAATACCAAAACAACATTCTAGGTACTTTGAAATTCAATATACTTATGAGATAGAAGAAGTTCAAAGGGAATTAAATAAAGAAAATGGACTAGGAATAGATTTAGGGTATAGATAATCTTTGTACTTGTGTTAGTAATAATGGAGCTTCATTCATAATAGACGGCAGAAAATTAAAAATCTATTAATCAATACTATAATAAGATAAATGCAAAATTACAAAGCATAAAAAGATAAGCAAAAGATAGAGCATATAACATTGAGGCAAAAGAGAATAGTAGAAAGAGAAATAATCGCATAAATGATTATCTTTCAAAAAGCAGCAAGAATAATTATAAATCATTGTCTTAATAATGATATAGGAAAAACTAGTTCTAGGATATAATGAAGATTTTCAAAGAAATTCAAATATTGGAAGTATAAATAATCAGAACTTTGTAAGTATACCATATGGAAAAATTAAGAGATAAACTAATATATTTATGTAAACTATATGGAATAGAACTTAAAAGCTACAAGAAGAAAGTTATACATCAAAAAGCAAGTTTCTTTGATGGAGATGAAATTCAATATATGATAAAGAAAAATCAAAAAGAATATATATTCAGTGGAAAAAAAGAATAAAAAGAGGACTATATCAAACAAGTGCAGGTGAACTCATAAATGCAGATTGTAATGGAGCATTAAACATATTAAGGAAAAAAGTAAAGTTGTGGATTTAAGTATCCTATACAATAGAGGTGAACTGAACACGCCTAAAAAGAATAAAGGGTAGTGTAAAAGTTTATCAAACTTCTTAGAAAAATTTTTAAATAATTTTTAAAGATTTTTAGAACCCTGTGACTTTAGTCGTGGGAGGTTCAGGAATGAGAACTTTTTTAAGCATATTAATATAAAAAAAGAAAATATAAATATTCTAAATGGATGTGCCGAAGATTTAGAGGAAGAATGTCATAACTATGAGGAAAAAAATAAAAAAATCTGGCGGGATTCAAACTTTGTTTTTGGGCGGAGTTGGAGAAGATGGGCATATTGCATTTAATGAGCCAGGTTCATCGCTTTCTTCACATACACGTGACAAGGATCTGACTTATGACACAATTTTGGCAAATTCCAGATTTTTTGACAATGACATTGAAAAAGTACCAAAATCAGCCTTGACAATTGGTGTGGGGACGCTTATGGATTCAAAGGAAGTTATGATTCTTGCAAATGGGTATAAAAAGGCCCGTGCAGTTTATCATGGAGTAGAAGGCGGAGTTAATCATCTTTGGACAATTTCGGCTTTGCAGCTGCATAGAAGGGCAGTGCTGGTGATTGATGAGATGGCAGCTTCGGATATAAAGGTTAAGACTTATAAGTATTTTTAAGGAAATTGAGGCTAAGAATTTGGATTTGGAAAAAAATATAAAAAAATATTTGATAGAATTGGCAAAAACAGGTTTAAAAGTATAAATAAATGTATAAATATTAATCAAGTAAGTTGTGATTTAATATGAAAGGAAAATTTTTTTTAAAATGATTATAAAAAAATGCAAAAGATATTTGATGGGGAGAAATTTATTGGGGAAAAATGCGGTTTTTTTAGAAGGAAATTTATAAAAAAAGATAGTGAATTTTTTTCCTTGATTGATAAAAAAAGAATTAGAAAAATCAGGAAGTTATTGATGTTGAAGGGATGATTTTGTCGCCAGGGTTTATTGATTTGCAGATTAATGGATGCGGGGGAGTGCTGTTTAATGATGATATTTCTAGGGAAGCGTTGGAAATAATGAATGAAACTAATAAAAAGATATGGGTGTACTTCGTTTTTGCCTACGCTTATAACTTCTCCAGATGAGAAAATAGAAAAGGCTATTGAACTTGTGAAGGGAATGGAGGATAAGGAGGAAATTGGAGTTTTGGGGCTTCATATTGAAGGGCCTTATATAAGTGTGGAAAAAAAGGGGATTCATCGTTCTGAATATATAAGAGTTTTGTCGGATGAGATGATTGAGAAAAATAAATAAGGCAGGACCAGAAGTTACTAGAATAATAACGATAGCACCTGAAAAGGCTAAAGTTGAACATTTGAAGAAATTGAGGATGCTGGGATTAATGTGGCTATTGGGCATACGAATGCAACTTATAAGGAGTGTGTAGAAAAGAAGGAATATTATAATTGCGGAACTCATTTGTATAATGCAATGAGAGGACTGGATTCGAGAGAGCCTGGGGTTGTTGGATTTTTATTCAATAATGATACTACGAATTGCGGAATAATAGTTGATGGACTTCATATAGATTTTGCTTCTGTGGAAATTGCTAAGAAAATAATGAAGGATAGGCTTTATCTTGTGACAGATGCAGTTAGCCCTGCTGGAACAGATAATATGACGGAATTTATGTTTGAAGGCAACAGAGTTTTATATAGGGATGGAAAATGTATTTCTCCAGAAGGGACTTTGGGGGGATCTTCGCTTGTTATGATAAAAAGGGGTGCAAAATCTAGTGGAAGAAGTTCATATTTCGCTTGAGGAAACACTCAGAATGGCAACTTCCTATCCTGCTGAAGCGGTGGCTATTGATGAAAAATATGGATTTATAAAAGAGGGATATTTTGCAGATTTGACATATTTTGATGAAAAGTTTAATGTGAAGGGGACAATAAGCAAGGGGAAATTGACTAGATATTAAGGATATTTGTATAATAAAACTTAAAAATTTCAGGAAAAAAATTTTTTTAAAATTGTAAAAATATAAGTGGAAAAAAATTTGAAAAAAAGTTTGTTTTTTTGTTATACTTTAATTGAAAAAAATAGTTTGGTAAAAAATTACTTTAAAAACGGAAGAAAGTTTTTTTGTATATTTTTTTATTTTTGCTAACTAAACTTTGTGGCTTGTAATTTGAAAAACTATGTGGTTATCAGGCAAGTTTATGAATTGCTTCAAAAATCGAGATATTAAATTGAAATTACAGAGATTTATTTTTTTATTCGATTTTAAGGTTGTGTTACTATGTGTAAATAAAAAGTTTTTTTGATTTTCAAAAAAATTTAGGAAATAAAAATTGTATTAGGAAATTGTAAAAAGTAATGGGTATAAAATTTAAGTGATGAGTTTAAAATCTCTTGCTAAAAAAATTGAAATGGAAGATTAAAATTGATAAAAACCTTTATTAATGGAATTTTACAAACTTTTACAATGGACTAAAAATAAAATTGTATATTAAGGAGATAAGAAAGAATGAAATTAAATTTTAACTATCAATTTGCAAAAAAATTTTTTTTAACGAAGATGAATTAAAAACAAATTAAGCCTTATGTGGAATTGGCAAATGAAGTATTGACTTCAAAAAAACTGGAGCAGGAAATGACTTTTTAGGATGGGTTGATTTGCCTGAAACTTATGATAAAGATGAATTTGCCAAAAATTAAAAAGGCGGCTGAAAAAAATTAAAAAAATGATTCGGAAGTTTTAGTTGTAATTGGAATTGGAGGGTCATATTTAGGAGCGAAGGCTGCAATTGAATTTTTTTATCACACAGTTTTTACAATAACTTGCCAAAAGATAAGAGAAAAAAACTCCTGAAATTTACTTTGCAGGGACAAATATGAGCGGTGTTTACTTACAACACTTAATCGATGTAGTTGGAGATAGAGATTTTTCAGTAAATGTAATTTCAAAATCTGGAACTACAACTGAACCTGCAATTGCATTCAGAGTATTCAAGAAAATGCTGGAAGAAAAAAATACGGAAAAGAAGAAAGGCTGCAAAAAAAGAATTTATGCTACAACAGATAAAGCGAAGGAGCATTAAAAAAACACTTGCTACAGTGAAGGATATGAAACTTTTGTTGTACCTGACAATGTTGGAGGAAGATTTTCTGTGTTGACTGCAGTAGGACTTTTTACCAATCGCTGCGGCTGGAATTGACATTGATGACTTAATGGCTGGAGCAAAAGATGCGATGAATGACTTTGCAAACAAAAATATGGATGAAAATCAGGCTTTACAATATGCGGCTGTTAGAAACATCTTGCATAGAAAAGGAAAAGATTTGGAATTAATGGTAAATTATGAACCAAGAGTTCACTATTTGGCAGAATGGTGGAAACAATTATTTGGAGAATCTGAAGGAAAAAGAAGGAAAAGGACTGTATCCAACTTCAGCAGATTTCTCAGCTGATTTACACTCATTAGGTCAATATATTCAACAAGGGCAAAGATTATTTTTTTTGAAACAGTAGTTTCTATTGGAAAACCTGAAGTGGAATTTGTTATTGAAAGTGACAAGGAAAATCTTGATGGATTGAACTTTATTGCTGGAAAAAAACATTGGATTATGTAAATAAAAAAAGCAACTGATGGAGTAATCTTGGCGCACGTTGATGGAAATGTGCCTAACTTAGGAATAAATATTCCTGAAGTAACTCCTTATCACTTAGGATATACATTCTATTTCTTTGAAAAAAGCATGTGGAGTAAGTGGATACCTTTTAGGTGTAAATCCATTTGATCAGCCTGGAGTAGAAGCATATAAGAAAAAAATATGTTTGCATTATTAGGAAAAACCAGGATATGAAGAAGCTGGAAAAAGAATTGGAAAAGAAATTAAACGAAGTTAAATAAATTTGATATGTTAGATAAATAAAATTAAATAAATCGAAAAAAATTAATTTAGTTTGGAAAGAAGGTGGCTGATTCAGGGATATTTTTTTCAAGCCACCGTTTTTTTGTTATTTTTTTATTTAAATGTTGATTTATTAGATCTGTTCGATAACCACGCAAACTTAGAATTTAATAAAAATAAAAAAACTTGGGTTATCGAATATATCTATTATGTTTTTGTTATAATTGAAACTTTGGGAAAGGAAGTAAAAATGACAAAGGAAAAATTTGTGGAAAAAGTTATACAGATGAACAAAAAGTAATATTTGAATTTGCTGAAGACTATAAAAAAATATTTGGATTTGGCAAAGACTGAGCGTGAATTTGTAGATTTGACAGAAAAAGAGACTTTTATAAAAAAATGGCTTTGTCGATATTAATAAAAAAAGTGAATTGAAAAAAAGGGGGATAAAAATTTATTTTAACAATAGAAATAAAAAAATATTATTGCGGTAATTGTCGGAAATGATATAAAGAGCGGTATTAATATGATTGTTTCCCACGTTGATTCCCCAAGACTGGATTTGAAGCCTAATCCAATAATGGAAGTTTGAAGAATTTGCACTGTTGAATACACATTATTATGGTGGAATTAAAAAGTATCAATGGGCTGCGACTCCGTTGGCATTGCACGGTGTAGTTTTTCTAAAGGATGGTGAGAAAATTTCGCTTTCAATTGGAGAGCGGGATGATGAGCCTGTGTTTAGCGTGCCTGATATATTGCCGCATTTGTCGTATAATGTGCAGGATGAAAGAAAGGCAAGGGATGTAATAAAAGGTGAAGAGTTAAAAATTGTTATTTGGGAATATGCCTGTAAATGATGAAAATGTAAATAAAAAAATAAAACAGTTTGTGCTTGATAAATTGAAAAAAGATTATGGAATAGAAGAAAATGACTTCTTTACTGCAGAGCTGGAAGTTGTGCCTGCTGGGAAATTGCGAGATGTGGGGCTTGATCAGAGCATGATTGGAGGATACGGGCAAGATGACAGAATTTGTGCATTTACTTCGCTTAGAGCTTTTGCTTGAAATAGAGGAAACAGAAAAAAACTGTTATGGTTTACTTGACAGATAAGGAAGAAATCGGAAGTGAAGGTTCGACAAAGTCTTTGAAGTCGACATTGCCTGAATATATTGTTGGGAAAAAATGCTTTCACTTACAGAAAAAAACTATAATGATCAGATATTAAGGGAAACTTTGTGGAATTCTAAAGCCTTGTCATCAGATGTTACTGCTGCAATGAATCCTGTGTATAAATCTGTTCACGATATTGAAAAATGTAAACTCGGCTATCTTATGGACTGGCATTCGCTAAATATACTGGAAGCCGTGGAAAAATCTATGGCAAATGATGCAGATGCTGAATTTATTCAGGAAATAAGACAAATATTTGATAAAAAAATGAAATTAAATATCAATCTGGCGGATTTGGAAAAAGTTGATGAAGGTGGAGGAGGAACTGTTGCGAAGTTTCTGGCTTACTATGGAATTAGAACGATAGATGCAGGGCCGGCACTTTTATCAATGCACTCTTTATTTGAAATTTCATCAAAAAGCGGACTTGTATGAAACATACAGAGCATATAAAGTATTTTTTTGAACTAAATTAGAGAGCAGATAATTAGGAGAGTAAAATGGGTTATAAATTAATAATTTACAAAGATAATAAATTTTTATAGTGAAGAGAATTTAAAAGCAAAAATGGGAAAAATTATATATATAAATGGGGAAATGTTGAATCAGGGAGCTATTTCTTTGAAATAAAGGATGAAGAAAAATGGTACAATAAGCGGTGTAACTTACAGCCATACAGACTCCATTTGCCAAAAAAATTTGAAAGCTGTGGTAGGCGAAAATTTGCCACCAAAATCAATAACAGGATTTCAAAAGGGAATAGATATTTATGTGGAATATTCTCCATCTAAAAAGACATTTTCATTAACTAAAAATGAAATTTTACAGAATGAATTTGAATATTTCTGATTTTTGGATTGGAAAAAGGCGGATAAAGTTGAAATTGCAGGGGAACTTTAATGGCTGGAAGCCTGATACTGAGCCGATTTATCATTTTGAAGGGACAAATTACGAAGTGACATTGGCTTCACCTGAAGGAGTTTATGAATACAAATACTTGATTGATGGAAAATGGTATCCTGAAAATAGAAATAGTAAAAGCTTTTGTAATAGGAGAAAATGGAGCATTATTCGCACAAGGAGATTTGGGAACTGGAAAATTTGTTTATGAAGCGATTGATAAAAAAATACAAATTTAAAGGCGATTGTTCATAAATACGACAGTTTACAATATTTTTAACAAATTGTCTGACAGTGAGTATGAGTTTAAAAATAAGAACTCAGATGAACGATGTGGAACGTGCATATATAAGCATTGTTTTACACGAAGAAGATAACTATGAAAATGATTTACGAACTTGAAAGATATCAGGATAAGACAAATGGATTTGACTATTTTGAAAGAATTATAAACTTCGGAAAAGAAAGTTTAAAAAAACTATTATATTATTTTTATTTTTGGAAGATAATGGCACAAGAGCCTACTTTAATGGAACGACATTAAAGCTTTACAGCAAGCCCAAAAAGACTTGTTGTAAATACAACTTCTAAAGATATACAGTTGTTTAATGTGCCGAACTGGGCAAAAAGAAGTTTATCTGGTATAATATTTTTTTCCAGATAGATTTTACAATGGAAATCATTACAATGATCCAATTTTTCAATGAATTTGGACCAGAGGCATTTAAGCCTAACATACTTCATGAACAGAATTTTGTGGAGGAATATAAATGGGAAAAAAAGTAACAATGTAATTAGCCATTTTGATAGAAACCGATGGACATCTGACTTTAGGGAACAGACAATATGGGAAAAAGCTGGGAGAACGTGAAATTGACTACAGCTTGAAATATGCCAGAATGTACGGTGGAGATTTACAGGGAATTAAGGAAAAAATACCATATATGAAGGAGCTTGGAATTAATGCTGTGTGGCTAAATCCAGTATTTTTCTCGTATCAGAACCATAAGTATGGAGCAAATGACTTTAGACATATTTCGCCAGATTTTGGGACAATAAAGACAAGCGGAGAAACTCATGGCGTGGAAATTAACAGGAATAATAAATATGGGAATAAGTCATACGTGGATGTGCTTGGAAACAAGGCTACGACAAGCAGCGAGCTAAAACTTCTGGAAGTGAACTTAAAGGGTGAAAACAGAGGAAAAAATGGATATGGAGAAACAGAAGATCCAGCTACTTGGGTTTGGACAGAGTCAGACTTGATAATGGTTGACTTGATAAAGGAATTTCATAAAAATGGTATTCGTGTAATATTTGATGGAGTTTTCAATCATAGCAGCAGCGAGCATTGGACATTTAATATGGTGCTTGCAGACGGTGAAAATTCTAAATATAAAGATTGGTACAAATTTACAGATTTTGGACAGCATGTTCAGATTACAGATGATATGAGTGATGAGCAGGCATTTGAAACATTAATAGCAAATAGAAAGAGAACTATTTATAACGCCTGGGGTGGATTTGACTCACTTCCTGAATTTAACACTTTTAATCAGGAATATAAAGAATACATTTTTAACATTACGAGAAAATGGATGTGTGGACCTGATGGAAAAGAAAGTGAAAACTGGATGGAAGATGACGGAATTGACGGATGGCGTTTAGATGTACCAAACTGCCTTGAAAATCAAAATTTCTGGAATGAATGGAGAGAAGTTGTAAAAGGCAGCAAGAAAGATTCCTACATAACTGCCGAACTTTGGGGAAATGCTTCAGGAGATATTAATGGCGGAAATAAATTTGACACTGTAATGAACTATGAATGGTTAAAAACAGTTATTGGATTTTTCATAAATCAAAGCCGTGAAGGTGGAGTAAGGTATAAATTAAAGGCACAGGACTTTTTCAATGAACTTCGAGAAAAACGAACTTGGTATCCGTATCAGGCGTTACAGGCGAGTCAGAATCTAAACGGTTCACACGATACGGACAGGCTTTATTCAAGAATTGTAAACGATGTAATTGGAAGAAATCTGGAAGAAGGAAAGCAGTTAGAAAAAGGATACAATGGAATTCGTCCTGACCTAGCTTCAAATAATCATCCAAATACAACGATAGATTGGCGAAACAGCCCAATTAAGCCAAAAGATATACTAAAATTAATTTCAATATTCCAAATGACTTATATTGGAGCACCAATGCTATTTTACGGCGATGAAGTTGGAATGTGGGGAGCAACAGACCCATACTGCAGAAAGCCAATGTTATGGAAGGAATTTTTGTATGATAATGAAAAAAATCCATCACATATTAATCAGAATGAAGTTTATGAACAAAAAGTCGACAGCGATTTATTTGAATGGTACAAAAAGTTAATAAGAATAAGATTAGAAAATAAAACACTTGTTTATGGTAAATTTAGAGAAGTATTTGCCGACAATGAACGAGATGTAATTGCATACGAAAGAGTAATCGAAGATCAATTAATCATTGTTGTAATAAACAATTCATTTAACAAATTTGGGAAAAATGTGGAATTTGAAACAAATTATCAGGACGAAAGATTTATCGATCTGGTAACAGAAGGCAGAACATTTAGAACAGGTTCAAATGGGAAAATTAAGTTGGATCTAAAAGGCGAAAAGAAGGATTAATTTTTGCGAAAAAGTGAGGATAGATGGGGATTATGAGTAAATAGAAGTAGGGAGCTATGTTTGATGGCTCCTTATTTTTTTGAGATTTAATATTGATGTGGTATACTAAAAAAATGGAAAAATTGTATTTTGGGATAGAAAGATGTAAATTGGATTTAATTTTAAAATATTTTATTAGATTAAAAGTAGAAATGGGGAGATTGAAATGGGAAATTTATTTGGACATAAGAAATGGTACAAAAGCAGATAAAAATAATTAAAGACAAAAAAAGGTAAAGAGAGTACAATAAAACAAGAAGTAAGAATTAAGAGAAATTATTCAGTTGACAGATATACATTGAATACTAATAATAAAGAAAAAAATAATATTAATAATGAAGATTTTGTTAATCAATTTATTGAATACAAAACAAATAATGATATTTTTAAAAAAATTTACTAGAAAAATTTCATATGGGAAATATTTTATTTAAGTTGAAAGGTAACAAAAAGAAGTATAGAAGATAGTAATGACTTTTTGAAAACAGAAGAAGTTGTATTAGATAAAGAAATATACGGACAGTCTGAAAAAAATTAAGAAATGAAAAAAAGGAATTACAAAAACAGGGTATACTAAAAAGAAATAATTGATAAAGGAATAAATGAAAAGTAATGATAGTATTTTAATAAAAAAACGAAATTTGGAAAAGAAATAAAAAAATAAATTTTACTGATGAATCTAAAAAAATAAAAAAATGAGTATCAGATAACATTAAAAAGTAATACCAGAAAAATGAATTAAAAAAATAAAAAGAGAAGTTTATGATGTTTTTTTAAAATGATTAATATGGATCTATATCAAATAATTAAAGAAATAATTGAAAATGAAGTAGAAAAAAAGTATTCAAAAAAATCGATATTATGAAGAATATTTAAAAGAAAAAAATTATTGGAAGATAATCAAATAAATGTTATTTTAACTAATTTTATAAAAAAATAAGAGAAAAAAATAAAAAAAGTAATTTAGAAATTATGGGTTTTGTAAAATTTTTATCTTAATGTTGATGGTGATAAAAATCTGAAAATAAAAAAATGTTTGTTGAAAAAGATTTTAAATATAAATGTAGATTTAACGGAAGAAGATATAGTAGATTTTATTGTAAAAAGAATTAAAAATTTTATGGAATTATAAAAAGAATTGAAAAAAATTGCAGGAAAAAAAGCAGATCGAACAGATAAAGATATAAAAAAATACGTATATAGATACTTATGTTTCATTAGATAAACATGAAAAAAATTTAAAAAAATATAATAGAAATAAAAAGATGAAATTGTAAAATTATTTGTAAAAGATATAAATAATAATACAATGGAAGAAAAAAATAAATCAGATTTTAAGTAAATTTAAAAATAGAAGAGTTGATAGGAGAATTAAAGAAAAAAATACAGAAAATAAAAAAATTTTGACACAGAAATTTTTGGAATATTTAAAACTCATTATCAAAAGATATTTAGTTCAGAAAAAAATTTGAAAATAAATCTGATGAAGAAAAAGGAACTATATAAAATTATATATCGATATTTAAAAAGGAAGAATTGAAAAAAATATTGATAAATGAACAAAAAAAGTCAGATTAAAGAAAAATGGAAAAAAATAGAAGTAGAGAAAATTTTAAATGAAAGTATATTATCTGAAAAAAATTTTTAAAAAAAGAGTTAAAGCAATATACGTTAGAGTATATTATGTATTTAGGAAAAATTAGTACATAATAAGATAAATATGGCAACAGTAAACAATAATGATTTTTTTAGGCTTCATGCTAAAGAAGAATTGGATTTAGAATTGATAACTTTTTTTGCTTCTACTAATATGGAATTGAATAAGATTTTTTTCTAGAAAAAGATGAATATGAAGAAAAATACAGATTTTTTTGGAGAAGGAGCGTTTAGTAATAAAAAAGAGAAAAAAATAAAACTTAATAAAAAAAGTTTAAATTCAAAAAAATAAAAAAATGATAAGAGAATTAGATTTTATTGATAATAAAAAAATGAAATTATACGAGAAAAATTTCTTTGAGAAATTTATAAAAAAATAGGAGCAAACGAAAGAAACAGAATATTACATGCGAGTAATAAGAGAAGAGTTCCGCAAGGAACACAAGATGATTATAATAAAGTTATAAATATAATTCAAAAATTTAAAAAAATATCAGATGAAGAAGTGTCAAAAAGCATTAAATTTAAATGTAGTATTTAAAGATAAAAAAATATAATTACTAAAATAAATGATATTGAAATTTCAGAAGAAAAATAATAGTATCATTAAATATTTACCATCTTTTTTTCTAAAGTGCTTCCTGAAATATTAAATTTATACAAAAAAATGAGAATAAAAAAATAATCCGTTTGATACTATAGAAACAGAAAAAAATAATACAAAAATGCTTTTAATATATGTGAATAAAGAATTGTATAAAAAAATTAATTTCAGAAAAGAACTTGGAAGAAAATGAAAGTAAAAAAATAAATTTTTAAAAAGAATTGAAGAAAAAAATTTAAGTGGTACTGATGAAACAGATGAAAAATATTATAGAAAATTATTATAAAAAAATGCTCAGATTTCTGCTTCAAAAGGTAATAATAAAAGTCTATTAAAAAAATATCAGAAAAAAAGTAATAGAATGTTATATTGGATATTTGAGAAAAAAATTATGAGGAACTTTTTGATTTTTTTCAGATTTTAAAAATGAATATTCAAGAAATTAAGAAACAAATAAAAAGACATTAATGATAATAAAACTTACGAAAGAATAACTATAAAGACTATTGATAAAACTATAGTAATAAATGATGATTTTGAATATATAATTTCAATATTTGCACTGTTAAATAGTAATGCGGTTATAAATAAAAATTAGAAATAGGTTTTTTTGCAACATCAGTTTGGTTAAATACTTTCAGAATATCAAAAATATTATAAATATTTTAGATGAAATAATGCAATTAAATACTTTGAGAAATGAATGTATAACTGAAAATTGGAATCTTAATTTAGAAGAATTTATTCAAAAAAATGAAAGAGATAGAAAAAGACTTTGATGATTTTAAAAATACAAACAAAAAAAGATATATTTAATGATAACTATGAGAGTATAAAGAACAATGTGTTAAGTAAATTTATAGGATTTTCAGATGTTCAGAAAAATATTAGAGGAAAAAAATTAAATAAAGTTTCTATAGATTTTGAAAATGATAATGAAATTAAAAAAAGATAAATACGAATAGTTTAGATATTGATGAACGAAAGAATTTAATGCCTAATATTGATCAAAAAAAGGCGGAATAGATTTAATAAAAGAAATTGATGAATTAATAGTGATAGAAAAAAATAATATAGAAAAAAATATATTACTTAAAAATAATATTTAATTCTGATTTTTTTAGAAAAAAATACAAAAAAAGAAATAGATAATTTAATAGAAGATACAGAATCAGAGAATAAAAAAATAAATTTGAAAAAAATATTATCCTGAAGAACATAAGAATGAACTATATATTTATAAAAAAAGAATTTATTTTTAAATATTGAAATCAAATTTTGATAAAAATTTATGAATTAATTTCAAAAGATATAAAAAAATGTTGACACAAAAAAATGTTATTTGCAGATGATATTAGAAATAATAAAAATAGTTGAAATTGATGAAATATTGAAAAAAATTTAAATAATAAATTAAATGGATATTCTAAAGAGTACAAAGAAAAAGTATGTGAAAAAAATTAAAAGAAGATAATGATTTTTTTATAAAAAAATATACAAAAATAAAAAAATTATAAATTATTTAAAAAGATTTGAAGAGAATTATAATAAGGTTTCTAAGTACAAAAAAATAAGAGATTTGGTAGAATTTAATTATTTAAATAAAATAGAAAGTTATTTAATAGATATAAATTGGAAACTTGCTATTCAGATGGCTAGATTTGAAAGAGATATGCATTATATTGTAAATGGACTAAGAGAATTAGGAATTATTAAGTTAAATGGCTACAATACTGGAATAAGTAGAACTTTATCCTAAGCGTAATGGATCTGATGGCTTTTATACAACAACAGCATACTATAAATTTTTTTGATGAAGAATCTTATAAAAAAATTTGAGAAAATATGTTATGGATTTGGAATTGATTTGTCTGAAAATTCTGAAATTAATAAGCCGGAAAAATGAAAGTATTAGAAATTATATTTCACATTTCTATATTGTAAGAAATCCGTTTGTTGATTACAGTATTGCAGAACAAATTGATAGAGTTTCTAATTTACTATCATATAGTACACGTTATAATAATTCAACTTATGCAAGTGTATTTGAAGTATTTAAAAAAAGATGTGAATTTAGATTATGATAAATTGAAGACAAAAATTTAAACTTTTTGATGATGAAAAAAATGATAATATTAAAAATATTAAAAAAATTGAGAATTTAATAGAATCTAAAAAAAGTTTCTGTTTTAGAATTAGAAAGTTATAATTCTGATTATATTAAAAAAACTTGATAATAGAACTTTTAACAAAAAAATAGAAAAATACGAATGATACGTTATAAGAATGAAATTTATAAGGAGTATGATTAAAATGCCCAATATAATTCACATAACAAAGGCTGATGATTTATCAATATCGAATAATCAGCTTGTAATGATTGATGAAGATAATAATGATGAGAAAAATAAGATTTCCTTGAATGACATATCAGCAATAGTTATTGAAAATTGTCATTGATAAGATTAGTGCCATTTTGCAGTTAAGGCTGGTGGAAAATAATATTCCGATTATTATTTGCAATGAGAAACATCAGCCTGAAATTCATTCACTGGGACTATTTAATCATTTTCAAGTAACTTTACGGATAAATAAGCAGATTGAGTGGGAAAAAGAGAAAAAGGAAAAGTTGTGGAGCAGGATAGTGGAGAATAAGATTGAAAATCAAAGAGCATTGTTAGAATATCTTGAAAAAAGTGATGTTTCCATTGAAAGACTGAAAACATATAAGGAAAACTTGAAAAAAGATGATGTGAGTGCTGAACATCAGGAAGCAATAGCTTCAAGGATATATTTTCAGGAATTGTATAGTAATAGTTTTAAAAGATTTGATGAAGATGGTGTGAATTCCGCACTTAATTATGGATATATGATTTTTAAGGGCTATAATATCGTCAAAGATTGTAGCCAAAAGGATTTCATCCAAGTCTGGGATTACATCATAAATCACAGTTTAATGCTTATAATTTTTTTCTGATGATATAATAGAAATTTTTCCGTCCTATGGTGGATTATCTTGTTTATATGTACAAAGATATTTTTGAATGAAGTGAAATTAAGTAAGGAGATAAGACAAAAAAATACTTCTTGTAGCACAGCAGAAGGTATTATTTAACAATAAGAAATATGATTTTTTTTCCAAGTGGTAGACTATTATTTGGATAGCATAAGAAATTATTTTGTAAAAAGATGAAGAAGTGATAATTCCGACATTGAGCGTGATGGACTATGAGTATTGAGTATTTTTGGTCTGCTCATGTATGATTTTCCTATGCAGACAGATGTTGAGATATTTGAATATAGGACTTTTAGGAAAAAAATTGATAGAAAAAAAGGATATTATCAGCCTCAGAAATCGGTATATATAATGAGGTCGAAAACAAAAAGAAAAAAATCGAACTGGCAGAAAAAAACAGTTATCAATGCTCGCTCCAGAAAAATTCATCAATCCGTTCCATTATATTGACAGAAGAGCAGTTTCAAAAAAATGAAGGTACTTGCAGGAGAAGTGACAATGGGAGAAAAAAATTTCACAAAATAAAATATTAGAATTTTTGAAAAAATCAAAAAAATGTGATATAATAGTATAAAAGTGGTTCTATATCATTAATAAAGACAAAAAAATAGAAAAAAATTAGAAATAAATATCTCATCAGTAAGAATTTAGGGATGGGATATAGACTACCCCAATATCGAAGGGGACTAAAACCATATAAGATATATCATCAGTATTCACTTAAATGATATAGACTACCCCAATATCGAAGGGGACTAAAACTGGATACTACTATGTAGACGAAAGAGATTTTCGATATAGACTACCCCAATATCGAAGGGGACTAAAACCATAAGGTTTAACAAACAGTAAATACGTACCGATATAGACTACCCCAATATCGAAGGGGACTAAAACTATAAAGAAACATTAGGCTGATTCTCTGCTATCGATATAGACTACCCCAATATCGAAGGGGACTAAAACAGTATAAGGATTTTGAATTCCTACTGGAGGTGATATAGACTACCCCAATATCGAAAAGTGATATTTAATAAAAAAATAACTTTTGAGTGAGAATAAAATTTCAATTCTTACTCATTTTTTTATTGTTTTTTTGAATATAGTTGCTTGGTTATTCTGAAATGCAAATTTTTTTGGAGATGTTTTAAATTTTTAGGTTGAAAAAAAGCAAGAATTATACTATAATAAATAATTATAACTAACTATATAATTAGGCTTGCTAAGCCTTAATTTATAAGATAAAAGAGAGAAAGAAGGTATGGAAATGATAGAAATGATTTTGCCTGATGGTAGTAAAAGACAGCTGGAAAATCCGATGACTGTTGTGGAATTTGCAAAAAGTATTGGGAGCAGTCTTGGGAAGGCAACCGTTGGTGCTGTAATTGACAGTGTGCAAGTTGATCCATCTTATGTTATTGATAAATCTGGAGAAATTGAAATAATAACTAATACAAGTGAAAAGGGAATTGAAATTATAAGACATAGTGCGGCTCACATAATGGCTCAAGCTGTGCAAAAGATTATTCCCAAATACAAAAAGTTACAATAGGGCCTGTTGTGGAAAATGGATTTTTCTATGACTTTGATCCTGAAAGACCTTTTACTGAAGAAGATTTAGCAAAAATCGAAGAAGAAATGAAAAAAATAGTAAAAGAAAAATTATCCTTTTGAAAGAAGTGAAATGAGTGCCGAAGAAGTCTAAAAAAATTCTTTTGCTGAAAAAAAGGTGAAACTTATAAAGTTGAAATAATTGATGACTTGGGAGTTGATAAAGTTAGCATTTATAAACAGGGAGAATTTGTGGACTTATGCCGTGGAACACATGTTCCATCAACTGGATATTTAAAAGCATTTAAATTAATGTCAACTGCTGGAGCTTACTGGCGTGGAGATTCTAAAAATAAAATGCTTCAAAGAATTTACGGAGTGGCTTTTGCATCTAAAAAAGAGCTGGATGAATATTTGACAATGATGGAAGAAGTTTGAAAGAAGGGATCACAGAAAAATTAGGAAAACAACTTTTAACTTATTTTTTTCTTGGATGAACATGGACCAGGTTTCCCATTCTTCATGCCAAAAGGTGTGGAATTGTTTAATAAATTGCAAGAAATTTGGAGAGTTGAGCATAAAAAAAGAGGATATCAGGAAATTAAAACACCGATTATGCTGGATAGAGAACTTTGGGAAATTTCTGGACATTGGTTTAATTACAGAGAAAAATATGTATACATCAGTAATTGATGAAAAAAACTTATGCAATAAAAACCAATGAACTGTCCAGGTTCAATAATTTCATACAAAAATAACTTGCATTCATACAAAGATTTGCCATTAAAATACGGGGAAATGGGACTTGTTCACAGACACGAATTTAGTGGAGCATTGCATGGACTTATGAGAGTTAGAGCATTTACACAAGATGATGCGCATGTTTTCTGTACGAAAGAGCAAATTGAAGAACAAATTATTGAAATTATTGATTTATACGATAAATTCTATACTTTATTCGGATTTGAATATCACATTGAATTATCGACAAAAACCAGATAAAGCAATTGGTTCAGATGAAATTTGGGAAATGGCTGAAAGCTTTAATTTAAAAATCAGCCTTTTGGAACATAAAGGAATTGACTACAAGTTGAATCCTGGAGATGGAGCATTTTACGGTCCAAAAATTGACTTTAAGATGAAAGATTCGATTGGAAGAATTTGGCAATGTGGAACAATCCAATTAGATTTCAACTTGCCACAAAGATTTGAAATGAGCTACATTGGTGCGGATGGAGAAAAACATGAACCAGTAATGATTCACCGTGCAATGTACGGAAGTTTGGAAAGATTCCTTGGAATTTTGATTGAACATTATGCAGGAGCGTTCCCTACTTGGTTAGCGCCAGTTCAAGCGAGAATTTTGACAATTTCTGATGAACAAGTTCCATTTGCAAAAGAAGTGTTTGAAAAACTTCAAAATGCAGGAATTAGAGTTGAACTTGATACAAGAGTGGAAAAAATTGGATACAAAATTAGGGAAGCAAATGGAGACCAAAAAATACCAGTTCAGCTAATTATTGGTAAAAATGAAGTTGCGAATAATGAAGTGAGTGTTAGAAGATTTGGTTCTCAAGACAGTCAAAAATGTATCTGTTGATGAAAATTATCCAAACTTTTAAAACAGGAATCTTTAAAGTTCCATTTTCAAAAATAAAAATAGGATTAAGTAATTTAACTGGTAAATAAAAGTCTTTTAAAAATAACAGTTATAATACTCATGATGGCTTGGATATAAAGTTTTAAGCTTAAAAACTCTATAAAAATTACAAACAGTGAATTATTCAGTTACTGAAATAAAATTATTTTTAAAAATAAAAAGCGACTAAACTACGAGGTGATTTTTATGAGAAATGATTATGATGAATTGGAAACTTCACAATCATAATAACGATGATTATAGCGAATATAATCGGACAAATGTCAAATGACTTATGACGATTTAAAACAGACTCTATAATTTCAAAAGTTCGTAGGAAGTATGATATGGATGGTAATAGGGCTTCTACAACTGGACAGAGTGGTTTTATGTTCATACGGAGCAAATAAGAAATTTGTTGCAGTTATGATAGTAGAGAAATACGATATTTCTTATTATTTTAGAAGTTGTTGCAGTTTCGCCTTTTTCAGCCTTTAGTTTATACAGCAAATTCGCGTTCTAAAACTTATATTTTTAATATATTCTAGCACAAGCTTGACTGACATTCCTCGGTTATTGGCTCAGATATGCTCCAGCATGTAATCGGATCGTTAGCATTTTGTGGAACATTGTCAATCTAGAAGTTTTAGAGCAATTCTAGCGATTATTTTACTAAGGAAAAACTTGACCAGATTTCGTGCCATTGCTCACAGCCGAATAATAGCAATGATCTTAGTGTGTGTAGTAATCATGTTTTAGGACAATGCAACTGATTTACTGGTGTAACAGCATTAGCAACTCATTTTTACAATTTATATGCAGTTGATGCAAACAGAATAAGAACATACATTATCGCCCGTGCAGTTCATGAAGACCTGTACTATTCTAACAAAATTGAAAATTGTTGGTGCTTGAATTATATTTGGATTTTGTAAACCTGTTCCTAAGACATTTTAAGAATTTTAGAAGAGGAAGAGACTAAGTTTTTACATGACAACCAGTGGGAAATAAAAATTGCTATGAGGGTTATTTTCTGGACTATTTGACAATAAAGTACAATTAAAGTTGGAAAGTCTGATGACTCCTAACAGCTCCTCGTTCTATTTACAGCCAAGAAACTCACACTTATTATAGAAAATCTTTGCTCATCTAAGAGATTGAGCATATTTAAGAGGAGAAATTTTGAAAAGTGGGCGCCAGGAAAACAGAGAATAACACAGATGCCGGAACATCGTACAGAAATACAAATTTTATAACCGAAGAAATTTTGAAGCGAGCTATGAATATGTATTTTCTAGGAATAGCAACTTAATTTTATTGTGTATGCTGTTAAAAAGCTACACGATTTTGAACTCGATAATATCATTCACGCCATAAGAAAATTGACTCCGATGTAAAAGTGAATACTTATACTCTTATTTGTATTAGAACATTCTGACTCGTTTTACCAAGAACTACCATTAACAAACAAAAGTTAGAATACATGAAACTCTGCTAACAGTCCTATCGCTAATAATGGGCTAATCCTACAATTTTTACAGCAAACTTTATATCACACACAAAACTGTTGTCGCTGAGAATAGATTTTATTAGCACTTATATTGGCAGTTTTATTTAATAAAAAGATATATATATTCAAACCAAGATATTAGTAGAAGAAGACGATACTTGAAATTTTGGATAAGATCCGAGCAGTTAAGCTTTCATTCTGATATTGAAAAGCAGAAAATTTTATATTGTTTGTTGATATTAATACAAAGTAGCCTCACTCATTTAATATCACATATTTTCTATGTTTTATATCTTTCTACACGTAAAGGAGGTTAGTCACTATCCCTTTATTTCATAAATATTATATCTAAATTATCAAGTAAAAATTTTATTAAAGATAACTGTTTTGAGATTTTGTGAATAGATTTTAAATTAAATAAAAATTATCTGCACTAAACCCCTGCTTCAGATAAAGAATTTATTACAAACTTTTCTAACAAAGCATGGTGAAAACCTTAGTATTTGCGAATAATTACAACATGATCGTTACAAACCGGATGGAGTCTTTTTATTTGAACAGCTACGACTGTCTAACGACTTTCTTTGGAATTGTGCAAATAAAAGTTGGAGTTTCTAGCCATAAGTATTTTGGTAGCACTTGACACACCTTAATTATCGTGATGCAACTCACTGCAAGATAAGGATTTAACGAAATGAGCAATCCTGCAAAATAAATAAAATAAAAATGATTATTATTTATAAATATAGAAAGCAAAAGATAGTAATGAAAGAGAAAATAGAATGTGTTGAAGAATCGCTAGAATTTATAAACTTGAAATTTTCTGATAAACCAATGGAAAATTGGAAAATGGACTCGAAAAATTGAGATTTGACTTAATGTGAAGGGAAGGAAAACGATGAATATTTGGAAGCATGCTAAAAGAGGGGATGGTGTAGAGTTGCAGACGCTTCTTGGGGATATGCTGCTCTAGTATCCTTTGTGGAACGATAATTGAGCATGCTGGATGCAAGATGCCGCCATTGAAGATGTGTTTGAAGAACACATCGAGGCAAATCCCTAGCAAGCTGGATGCAGTTTGGAAGCCAATTTCACCGTGAAGACGGAAAAGTGATAAAAGTGCCACCAAATTATCTTTCCCTCCAAACTTACACACACTTTTGAAAAATAATAAAATTTATAACAGCCTTAATTTAATAACTATATACATTTAAAATTTAAGAAAAATGGAAAGCATACCTTTTGAGTTTTTGTTTTAAAGTTTTGTGAAACGAAAATACTGATAATAACTCTGTGAAAATTTTGCAAAATATGATAAAAATAAGTCTCCGATATGTAAAATAATTTTAACTGAATAACGATTTTTATAAAATAGCAGCTAATAGACAGGACAATACAGTAAATAGTTGTTTTATAAAGATGAAAGGAGAACTACAAAATATTTAGTAGAGGTGAATAAAATGTAAAGATGTGAAGTTTTTGGAAAAACAGTAATACGGAAATAGAGTAAGTCACTCACAGAGCTACAAAAGAATTTTGGGAGACCTAATCTTACAAAACAATGCTTTTAACTATTAACAATGAAGAAGTTAGAGTAAGAGTTTTCGACAAAAGCAATGAAAAACATTAAAAAGGAAAATGCTGATCAAGTTACTTGTTAAAGAAACAAAGAAACATTAAGCCCTAAAATTTGTAAGTATTAGCAAAGTAAGTGATAACTCATTTTTGTGTATCCGTAGCTCAACTGGATAGAGCGTCTGACTTCGGATCAGAAGGCTTGGGGTTGATCCTCACGGGTACGCCATTTTTATAAAAATTATTAATTAAATATATATAAGGACATCGCGTTTTGATGTCCTTTAGTTCTTGTTAAACTTAGTATCGCATTTTTATACTAAATACTATTTAAATAACGAATTTATTACAAACTTTACTGCAAGATAAGCTTTTATAAAACAATTCTAATTACATAAAGAAAGAAAATATTTATTAATCAAAATATCTAAAAATAATAAAAATTTAGAATGTCAAGAGTAACTCTTAAAAAGTATATTTTTATTGAAACTTTCTTCAAAAATGTTACTATGTTTTGTTAAGAAAAATAGAAATGTGGAAGTGTGAAAATGGAATTGAAAAAGAGAATTTAGTTTTTAGATTTATACTTGAAGAAGATGCAGATTTTGAAAAATTTATAAAACCATATATTGAAAATACCACAATCACGTTTTGAGTATGAAGTACCAATGCTGTTGAGGAATTTAAGCGAGAATTAGGGAAACTTTTGAGGAATATCCGTATATTGTATGTGAATGTGGAAATGAGATTGCTGATATGTTATGCACATAGAATTTGGACAAGAGTCGCCATCAGGTGGATGCTGAGCTGGTCTATACCGATGGGAAGTTTGCTGAAATGGAATTGGAAAAACTGTATAAAATTTTGATTGAAATATATCAAAAGTTGCAGAATATTGTGAATGTTTACGGACTTGTAACTTATCCCTAACGAGAACAGTGAAAAGCTTCATAATTATTTTGAGTTTGAAAAGGGCTATGCTTTTGGAGAAAACTGGATATAATTTGGACAATGGATTGGTGTAACCTGGTTTGAAAAAGGCAATAAATTTGCATTTTGAAAAATCCCATCAGTAAAGAAAAGATCGTGAAATTGATGAGGAGAAGGTTCGGAAAATCCTAAAAGTCAGTTTAATAAGGGAACTCTTTCACAAATTTTACGCGATCTTATTTAAAAATAATAGATAGTCTATTGTATGCTACAATACTAAAATGACTAAAGAAAAAGGAAAGGGATGACAGATGGATTATTTAGAAGCACAAGAAGGCAATCCGATTGTTTCTGCAGTTATGCGATAGGAAGATGGTTTGAATAGCCATGTTTATTACAGGTATATTATTCCCGAAAAATAACGTGTTTGAGCTATGAAACCATAGGGGAAGTGATTGCGACAGTTAATGGGGCAAAAATTCACTGTGATGATTTTTGAAAGGGAGAGTTTCGTGGACTTGAAAAACACAGCTTAGTGAAAATAAATCAGCAGAAACACAGCACTGTCACCAGTTGGAGTAAGTGCTGAAAATATAAAAGAATATTCCTGACAACATTATAAAATGAATATGTTTTACAGCTTATGATTGATAAGGAAGTACTGCTTTTCGTCAGCTCATAATTTGGGATAAAAGTAAGTGAGAGCTGAAATAAAACAAGGAATTTAACAATTATCAGAAATAGTCGCAAATGAACAGAAAAGAATTTGTTGATCATCTGAGAAACAGAGGTTATAACACAACATCTTTTAAAAAGGCAATAAAAGATGAGAAAATAATTGCAAAATGAGAGAGAAGATATTTTCAAAATGACAAGGTTGCGGATGAGGAAATTAAAAGCATACGAGAGAAATAAATATACTCAGGCTTTCCTGAATCAGGATTTTGAAGACGTGAAGGAACAAATTAGGGAAAATATGACACAGGACAAGAATATCAGTGATTTTAAAGTCATATATTGCAAAGGCTAAGGAGAAAACAAAGATTGTATTCAAGAACAAGGACTTTGAAAACATGTATGCCAGCATGACAGCGACTGTGGCGCAAAATGGAGATTATAAATATACAAATGAAGCTGTAAACGAGCAAATGATAAATCTTGTTTCACAGACTCAGCAGGATACTCAGATGAAGGCTGTAAATGCACCTGAAGGCAACATTGAAGACAAATCTTGATAAATTTGTAAAGATTTCCAACAAGGCTAAGGCGGCAGGAATAAAAGCCGATCCTGAACTGACAGGCGTGGAGCACTTAAGAGACTATTCTCATACTATAATTACCTGATTGATACGTATAAGCCTGATGAAGCCGCATTGCAGGCAAAATTTAAGCAAAGAAAAGACAGCCACAATATTCGAAGCAGCATAGGTTGTATGTAATAGGAGAGGAACATCGGGCAGGAGATGGAGATTGAAGGCGCCCAAGAAGCAAGCTCAGGATATTATGAAACAACAAAATAAGGATAACTTTGCGGCTAAGGCGAAAAGAATCTTTCAAAAGATCCGGGATCTGCTAATACGGTGAAGTTTAGAGAAACAGCCGATCTTTCCAGTCGAGCCTGAATTTGCAAACGCAGTTAAGAGTTGAAAGGCAGGAGATATTGTCAGATCTATGAAAAACTCAATTTGGATACCACATTATATATATTCAAAGCAAGGATGCAAATAACGAAAAACGTTAAAAGTCAGCCTATATTCTGATAACACCGACTATTTCCCGAAGCCTCAAACAAAAATCATCAAAAAGTTCAGGATTTGAAGGCAGAAATCAGCGAGAAAAGACATGGAGCACAGTGGAAAAACAGATAAATATAAATTCAGTATAAAGGAAAGATTTAAGAAAAATGGTTAAATCAGATGCCATTCAGGAATTGGAAAATGATGAACTGATGAATCGATATTTGAAATTGAAAAAGACGGAATCTCTTTGAAAGAAATGACGCTTCAGGATGCTATCTAATAACAAAAACGTCGGGAGGAATACAGGCAGCATTTGAAAACAAAAGAACGTAAGACTGGAACCGACATGAATATGCAGATGAAAGGGCTGGAAATTTTATAAAAATACACTTAAGATCATTTAAAATTAACAAAATTTACAGTTCATGAGAGGATTCAGCTTTACATAAAATTTAAATAATATATATTCTCAAAGACTGTTTCAAATATAAAAATATTTGGGGTAAAGTTGGTTTTACTTTGCTAAAGGAGGAATTAAAAATAATGGGATATGTTGAAATGCTCGAAAGTGCCAGATAGACGATAGTTGAGGAAAAGGGGTTGAAAAGTAACAGAAGATGCCCTGCTCCGTCTAATTTTCTAAGAAAATACTTTAGTAGAATAAAATCCAAAGACTAGAAAAAGCGTAATTTTGGAAACAGGATGCAGACAAGGTATAATGAGCCTTTCACACTTCAGAAATTGATATGGTGGAGAGAATTGTGCAGTTGAGGTGCAGAAGGATGTGTACGAAAACATTAGATATAGAAATAAATAATCTGAGGGCATAACGCCATTAAATGAAAAATATAAAAATATTGAGGGGAAATATGAATTTATCCAATCCTCCATATAAAAGTTAATGCTGGAAAGTTGCCTGACAATGTGACAGAGCGTAGTAGCAAATATGAAATTTTACCGCATTGGAAGAACTTTGAGAAATTCAGACTTTGAGCAATTATGGGGAGTTCTTTGTAATTGTGCCAAACAGCAGGCTTTAATGATGTATTCAGGTCATTTACACAAATACATGAATATCATCTCAATTGAAATAAATAAATATATATGAATTTAATTATTGTGCATCGGGAAAAGAGCAAAGGCAAATTCGGGAATTGTGATTGATTTTTAGGAAATTGTTATTCTATCGTAGTAATCTTATTATATGGACTGTATAATATTTTCCAGTAAATAGCAGAATCGCGAAGTGTTTTTACAAGAGATTAATGCTATTTATCAGCAAACAGACAAAATATAATTTCTATTTTTATGGGTTCAGTGTAATATGAGAAAGAAAGAGGCAAGCATCTTTGTATGTTTAGTGCAGTCCTTCCACAATTTCCTGTCATCAAAATGAATTTTCAGTTCCAATCATCCGTATGTTTCGTGTCCTTTTCTCGATGATTAAAAGCGCTGTCGCCCTTTTCCAGCATAGTGTTCCATATTTTATTGTCCCTCTCACTGTCGGCAATGATAAGGTATCTGTTAGAGCGAATTTTTCGCCTATAAGCCCTTTTTCTCATATCTGCCAAATTTTGTAGGATTTTCTGTACGTGGATTATCTGAGGTTAAAATGATGAAGTCACTGAACTTTTATGCGGCATATGCCATTTTTGAACGTTTTGTGATCCCTGTCACCGCCTGCACCAAATATTGTTATAACCCGGTTATCGGTAATCTGCTTTTAAGGTTTTTCCAACATTCAGAAGACCGTCGTCGGTATGTGCAAAAATCCACCACAATCCGTACATCCGCATTATTTTTATAGTTTCAAATCTTCCAGGAACCGTTGGCATAGTTTCCAGCTTTTTGACAATGAAGTCCATTTCTATTCCTAATGACAACGCTGAAGCTATGCACCCTAGAATATTGTACAAGTTGTATCTCCGACTAGATCAATTTCAAATCTGTATACATTTTCTGTATTTTTTTAAGTTTTTCTGTATTTTTCTAAATAGTTTTTAGGTTTATTTTGACTTTCATTCCGTTATTTCGTGTAGTTCAGGATATCACCCCGCATGTCAGCGTCTTTATTTTTACACTTATGGAAATGAAGTTTTTAGCGTTGTTTTCTAGATAAATTTCTGTCTCGGTATTTATCGTCAATGTTGATTATTCCACTGCCAGTATGATTTTTATTATTTCAGCATTGAAAATATTTTTTCTTGGCATTAAAATAGTTTTCCATTGTTTTATGGAAGTCAAACTGATCCTGTGTCAAGTTCGTAAAAATTGCAGAATCAAATTTTAGCATGTCAACACGTCCGATTTCAAGCGCATGGGAACTTACCTCATTATAAAGTAGTCTGCTCCGCTTTTTACACTTTTTGTCAATCAGTTTTATCAGCTCACTGATTCAGGAGTTGTATTTACTGTTTCAAACTCTTTATCCAGTATACGGTTTCCAGTTGTTCCTATTCGCAGTTTTTTCCGAATCGTTTTCCGTAATGAAGCTTGATGTAGTTTTTCCGTTTGTTCCTGTAATTCCGATGATTTTTATTTTGTCCCTGCGGATAGCCGTAGTAGTTTGAGGCGATTATTCCAAGCTCGTATGCCTTCAACTTGCAGGCGAAAGTTACGTCGCTGGCACTTTTGGTACTGCCCCTGTGTCAATATTTTTCGGAAATAATCATTTTTGCAACGCCATCAATGGCTTTTTGAATAAAGTCATGCCCATCTACGGTGCTTCCTGTCATCGCTACGAATACAAAATCTTTTTCAATTTTACGTGAATCATATTCGATGCCCTTTTATCACAAAACTTTTTCCCTCTTTAAGCGTTTTGTACTCTACATCTTCAAATATTTTATACATTTCCTGCTCTCCTCTTTTAAAAATTTTCATTGCATGTCATAATTATTTTCTGAATAGAATTTTATACTATGTTTATTCTACTTGAATACTAAGAATGAAAAAGTTTTAGACATACAAAAAGTCGCTTAGCCAAACTTAAAAACTACACTGTTTTTCCTTTAGGCAGTAGATGTATTCCGTTTTTAACAGTTCGATTTTAAAGCATGGAGTATTCTCAAATTTATTTATAGGTATATTTTTATCATTTTAGCCGAAAAATCTACTGTAAAAAGGAATATCTAAGATTTTGTACAATTTAATTATATAAAAATACTTATTAAAAACTTGGTTATAGTAAATATTTTGAGCATGGAAAATTTTTCTTTAATCTTTGTGTGCTAAATAACTTGAAAATCAGTTTAAAGAGTGGTATAATTCAAATAGGAAGAAATGATATGTGAATAAATTTTTAGGAGGATATAACTACATGGCTACTTTAAAAGACTTGGATGTAAAAGGTAAAAAGTATTAGTAAGAGTTGATTTCAATGTACCAATAAAAAGATGGAGTTATTACAAATGATAATAGAATTACAGCTAGCTTCCAACTTTGAAATACATTTTTGGAAAAATGGTGGAGTAATCGCATTCTCTCACTTAGGAAAGTAAAAGAAGAAGCTGATAAAGCATCAAAAACTTTAGCACCAGTTGCAAAAGATTAGAAGAACTTTAGGAAAACCAGTTAAATTTGTTCCGTGAACAAGAGGAGCAAACTTTTGAAAAAGCAGTTGCTGAGTTAAAAAGATGGAGAAATCTTAATGTTTGAAAATACAGATTTGAAGACTTAGACGGTAAAAAGAATCCAAAAATGATCCTGAATTAGGAAAATACTGGGCATCACTTGGAGATGTATTTGTAAATGATGCGTTCGGGATCACATAGAGCTCACGCTTCAAATGTGGGAATTGCTTTCAAACATCAAAGAATCAGCAGTAGGATTCCTTGTAGAAAAAGAAATTGAATTTATTGGTGAGCAGTTGATAATCCTGAAAGACCATTGTAGCAATTTTAGGGAGGGGCAAAAGTTTCTGATAAAATTGGTGTAATCGAAAATTTATTGGATAAAGCTGATAAAGTAATTATCGGTGGAGGAATGATGTTTACTCTTAAAAGCTGAAGGTAAAAACACAGGTTCTTCATTACAGAAGCTGATAAGTAGAATTAGCCGCCTCATTAATCAAAAAGCTAAAGATGTTGAACTGTTATTGCCAATTGATACAGTTGTAGCAAAGAATTTAAAAATGATACAGAATTTAAAACAGTTTCTGTAGATGCCATTGAAGACGGATGGATGGATTAGATATAGGAGAAGCATCTATCAAATTATTCTCAGACGCTCTAGTTGGTGCAAAAACAGTAGTATGGAACCACCAATGGGAGTATTTGAAATGGAAAAACTTCGCAAAAGGGACAATCGGTGTATGTAAAGCAATTGCAGAATTATCTGGAGCTAAGACAATTATCGGTGGTGGAGATTCAGCATGCATGGCTATCCAATTAGGATTTGCTAGGGACAAATTCTCGCATATCTCAATCTGGAGGAGGAGCATCGCTTGAATACTTGGAAGGAAAAAGTATTGCCAGGAGTAGATGCACTTTCAGAAAAATAATAATCTTTAATAACTAACTTAATTGACTAAATTAATTTAGTTGACTAAAAAAATAATTTTTCATTTTTAATCACGAAAATGACTGTCTCGGAATTGATTTTTGAGATAGTCATTTTTATTTAATTGTATTTTTAATTGATAATGAACTCTATTATAGCGATAAAAATTTTCTACAACAATTAATATTGCAATTTATGATAATGAAAACGATAGAAAAATTTGAAAAAGAGGCTAATCAAAAGGAGCTTATAATATTGACATAAAACCCTGATTCCAAAGGAGTAATTTATATGGCATGCAAAATAACTTAAACAATATTACATCTAATTGCAATCAAAAGTTATTATAGAAAACTCGATTTTTATCCGTTAAATGAAGAAATTCAAAGAATAACCGCTGATAATGGATTGGTAAAAATAACAGGTACCCAAACTAATAAATATTTAAAATATTACTTTACTAAATCATGGAACAATACAAATAGTCTAAATTTTTGGGGACACTCCATATAAACATTTGATGAAAGAAATACAATTAAAAACTTGATATTGCAAAGAAAGAAAATTAAAATATAAGATTAAATATACCTGTTGTGTTGATAAAACAAGGAGAATTTAATACTGTGAGGAAATCCTAAAAATGTTTGAAAATTTCCAAAATAATACATAAATTTCCTAATTTACCAACAGAACGTGGCTTGGAAAAGGAGAATGACTTTAATACACGTGCAGTGTATGATGGAGATGGAGTGATAGATTAAATGAAAGCAATAAAATTGTATTATATTTTTATTATTATCGACCATTGTTTTTCTGGAATCACAAAAACCAATAGAAAAAATTTTTATGAATATTATAAAGTCATTGATGAGAATCAAAATATGATATTGAAATTTTGAAAATAACGGGTTATTGTGAATATCTTAATGGAAAATGCTTTGGGTTAATATATGTAGATGAGGATTTTGTAACTGCTGACCAAAATAGATATTAACTTATCAAATTTTAGCATAATTAACTATGAGGCTTTATTTTGCACAATAATGTAGATATTTTTATGAATGGGAAAGAGAAAATTGTTAAAAATATTAAATTAAAGGAAAAATAAAAGAGTTGGTAAGAATAATAAAAAGTGACGGTAAAAATTATAAAACAAATAAGATAGACAAAAATTAATATTTAAACTATGAAAAGGTTTATTCAAATTTTATTGTTCTTAAACAAAAGATTTATCATTTTTTATATTATAGATGTTAGTAATCTCAAAAATTTGAAAAATTTTGATAAAAATTATAGAATTGGTTAAAGCATTAGAAACAGAAGATTGGTAAAATATTTAAAATTTTAGAAATACAGGGAGAGACATAAAAAAATGAGAATTTTATATTATTTTTGCTATACACTAGTAATAATTTTTCTCGAATCACAGGAATTAAGAAAATTAACATATTACAGTTATTTTCCATTTGTTAATGAAAAAGTAGAATTTGGGCTGGAAATTCAAAAATTATCAGCATTTTGTGTATTTAATTCTAATATAGGAGGATGTGATGGTGCGTTATTTATAGAAAATAAGGAAAAAATAAAAAGTTAAATATAGACTTTCAAAAATTTTAATGCAATTGAATATAATGGATATTTTTAAAGAAATGAAACCTATTTTTTATTTTTGAAAATAAGAAAGTTATAAATGATAAAAAGATGCAGAAAAATTGAAAAATTAAGAAAGATGTTAGTAATTAATGAAATAACTGAAAAATTTGAAAACATTAAAAAGAGATTCAGTTGATTATTATTCGCTTCCTGAAATAAAAACAAAACGATTTTTCCCAGAATATATAGTTATAAAGTTGCTGTAACTATCCTATCCATTTGTTTTAGACTTCAAGAATGTTAAAAAGAATTTCAGATTATGAAAAATACAAAGGCAAAAATATAGATGAGTTATACAGTTATTTGGTAAATATAACTCATAATAATACTAAAATTACAGAAAAAGAGTATGAGAAATATGAATTTATAGAAAAGAAATACTATATTCAACTTTTTATCAAGAATTAAATATGAAGTTTTTGAGTTAATTAAAGATTTGAATTTAAATTAAAAAGAAAGGATTATTAAAATGTTAGATAAAAGCAAAAAGAAATTTTAAAACTTTTTATTATTTTTAGTGTTATGTACAGTTATGTTTTCAACTGAATAATAAAAAAATGTGAAAACTAATTCACAGGAAATTATGCACTATCATGAATTGATACATTCAAGACATAGTTCACTTAATAATCTGAAAGAGAATAATGTTGACGATGATTTTAAATTAGAAATTGAAAGTGAATTAAATTAAGAAATTTTCAAATAATCGTTGTTGTAGAATACTGAGCTATTATTTTTCTCTCATTTTCACATAATGCAAAAATTTTTAATTATATCAAATTCGTCCATATAACTCCTACAAACAAAAATTTTTCATTTGAGGCATTATTTTAATACCAAAAATTGATTTTTGAGCTGTAGAGAGAGAAAACAAAAATCATAGAAAAACTAATCGAGATAGAGTTAAAAGTACAAGAAAGATATGAAGAAGCACAAAAGAATACAATGATTTAGATAGAAAAACAAATAAAAACTCCGGAGGATAAAAATAAAAAGAATCAGCTAGAAGAGCAATGGATAAAGCATTAAAAGACATGGAAAAAATCTCCTAATGATTCTAATAGAACAAAAGGACAACCTAGTAAAGGAGGAGGGAATAAAAAGATGATGACGGAAACTTTTATAAATGAAACTTATGGAATAAATGGAATAACGAGAATATCATTAAAAAGATAATAGAAGTGTTTTCATTTCCAAAATGAAATAAATATAAATTTTTCTAATATCAATAAATATAAAAGTTTATTTATGATGGATTAGAAGTCAATTATATGTTGTATCAGAAAATATTGAAAAAGCCTGAATATCAAACATTGTATTTTGATGTAAAATATGCACTTAAATGATGATAGCATAAAAATAGGTGATGAAATAAAAACTGTAATTCAAAAAAATATTTTAAAAAGAATACCATCAGATTTTAGATATTCTGAAGATAAATATACGGGGAGATATTTATTTGATAATGGAAATATTGATATATTTTTTCAAAAAAATATAGAAATAAAAATTGTTGATAGTATAATGATAAGTTTACCTTTATGAAGATATTTTTACCGTAAAAAATAAAGAAGTTTTAAATGAAATAAAAGATATTATAGAAATAAAAAAATAAAATTGATAATTTTTTGAAATAAAGAAATACCTTCACAAGAAAATACGATTTGTTAAATTTATTCCTTTTTAGAGGAATACTGTATAGAATAATCAATATACTAATTTTTAAAAGTTTTATCTCAAATAAAAACAAAAATTGTAAACTCTGTTTTAATAACAAATTAAATTTTCAAATAATCGTTGTTGTAAAAAGACAGTGATTATTTTCTCTCATTTTCATATAATGCAAAAATTTAATTATATCAAATTTCGTCCATATAACTCCCTGCAAGCCCGTTCGAGGACGCAAACGGAAAGGAACTGGAAAATGGCGGGGCGACTGGCAGGGAGCTGATCTTCAAATTCAATAGGAATTAAGAAGGGGACAGGCTCAGGGGAACGTTCATCTGCAACAATGTGGCAAATATTCAGAAGGAAGCCATATAATAGGAAAAAGTTGAAGGTAGACAAAGAAAGACTGGAACTGATGAGAAAGGACTTGAAAGTACAGGAAGAGCTCAAATGAATACTTTGCTGAGAAATATAAGGATGACAATACACCTGTTAGTATTCAGTCAGATGGAAAGGATTATCTCAATGTTGATTTTGGTAAGTATATGGGGATAGCTGGAAGATATATGCTTTTATTGAGTATAACATGAGGCATGCTGGGAAGAAAATGGGTGAAGAAACGACTAAGAAAGTGATAAAATATATTAATCAAAAACAAAAGCAATAGAAAAAGATATGAAAAATATAAAAATAATACGAAAAATACGAAGATATTATTAAAAACCAAAGAAAAATAAAAAGCGTTAGAAGCTATGGAACTTGATGAATTTAATACAGAATGTCGTGATGGAAAACAGATTTGTTCGATAACTATATAAATTGGAAATACAATGAAATAAATATTACTTAATTTTTACTTTAAAAATTAAAAATTATTGAAAAATACATTCATATAAAACTAAAAATAATTATTTTAAAAATTGAAAACAAAAACTTAAATTATGCTATAATTAAAATTGATTTTAAAAATTATAGAAGGAGGAAAGTATAAGTTAAATTATACGGAATAAAAATGGATAAAAACACAATTGGGGTAATATTAATTTATGTAGCATTCATGGCAATATTAATTTTACCAACATATTTTGCAAACAAAAAGAAAAAGACAGAAGGCTGAAAATGCTAGAAAGCTTGAAAGTCGGAGATAAAAATAACGACGGTTGGAGGAATACAAGGAACAATCGTAAATATTTTTACGGAAACTGTGGAAATGAAGATAGATAAGAATGCAAGAATGACAGTTCTAAAAATCTGCACTAGACAGAAATGAAAAATAAAATTAGTATTAGATATTTATAATAAAAGAAATAGGAGGAAAAAAATGAAAAAGAATATTGTTGTTTCTGTTATTTTGTAAGTGCAGTTACATTTTCTGAAACTTTGGAAAATGTATCGTATAATAACGGAAAAGTTATAGGAACATTTAGGGAACAAGGGCAGATTAAGCCAAATGCGTCAGTTACAAAGGTAGGTGCAGAGGAAATATTGATGTTGAGCTTTCCAGATAGTGAAATAGGGCTAGGAGTGCCTACGTACATAACTAGGAATGACCAGTATATAGCAGAATATATACAGTAAAAAATAATGGAATGGTTGTTGTATATGTTTATTTGAAACCGTCTGTTACTTATCAAGTTGCAGCTGGGAAATGGAGAATTTCAGGTAACGCTCAGCGGAGGAAGAGAACAACGCAAAACAGCTACTCACAGCGTACTGAAAGACAGTCAGGATATTACAATTCAAATACAAGACAGAAGGCACAGACACCATCTCAGCCTCAAAGAACACCATCTTCAAGAGGAAACAGAAAATACACGATAGTTGTGGATGCGGGACATGGAGGACATGATTCAGGTGCAAGAGGAAATGGCTACAACGAAAAGGATATAGCGTTACAAGTAGCAACAAAACTGGCTAACAATTTAAAAACAAGATTATAACGTTATAATGACAAGAAATTCAGACTTTTTTGTACCATTAGATACAAGAGCGAAAATCGGAAATGATGCAAATGCAGACTTTTTATAAGTATCCATTTGAACTCAAGCTCAAGCTCATCAGCGAACGGAACAGAAGTTTACTATTTTAGCAAGAAAGATCAGGGAAGTTATGTCTACGCAAAGTAGCAAAAATTTGAAAATAGAGTTGACGGAAGTTACGGGGATGTTCCGTTTTCAGACTATATACTAAATGACATTTTTATAGAAAAATCAAAAAAACAAGTCAAGCTATAGCAGAATCTGTATTGGATGGACTTATAAATTTAACAGGGCTTAGAAGAGAGAGTTTTTGGAGCAAACTTTGCAGTGCTTCGTGGAAGTAACTCACCATCAATACTTGTAGAATTAGGGATTTATGAATAATTATTCTGATTTATCGCATTACTTGACATCGGAAGGACAGGAAAGTCGGCAAGCGCTATTGGTGATGCAATAAGAAAAATTTTTAGATAATTTATAAAAACATTTTAAAAATCAAACTAAAAAGTTTTTGTTTATGTTACTTAATCTCAAATGTTATTTAAATTTATTAGTTAAAAATGCAGGAGATTAAAGTATATTATCCAAATTAGGAGAAATTTATGCAAAAAAACAAGAAAATTTAAATGAGGAAAAACTAAAAAGAAAGTAACTTTCGAAAAAATCTTTTTGTAACATTGCTTTTTGAACAGTAGTAGATGTTCTTGTAAATCGTTATGACAGAAGGCATAGGAGCAAGATTCATGTAGAGGTGGATAAAAACCTGGTGCAGGAAACGACACAAGAAGAAGAAGCTCAGAATAAAATTTCCATCTTTGTGTATGATCCTGCTGCAAAGACAGTTAATGAAAGGGAAATTACAGTCCCACGGCAAATGAACCTTATAGAAGGTGACTTTATAAATGGAATCATAAGAAATTCCAGCTATATTACGGAAGACATGAAATTTAGAAGCGCATACAATCTTAGAATTGATAATGTAAATACAACAGTTGTGAAGTTAAATGCGCCATTTGCCAACCTAAAAAAAGATACCGAATTGTTTAACGGATTTTCTCAGGCTGTGACAAATACAATATTAAAGAACTTCCCAAATATTCAAAGTGTAATAATTCAGATAGACGGGGAGACAAATACAAGATAACCTATTAATTAAAGATTAATACAAGTTATTCTAATATCTAGTAGCAATCTAGGGTGTTAGAATAGCTTTTTATTTTATGACAGTGATAAACCAATATATCAAAAATTACTTTAATTACCAATGCAAATAAGCGAAAAATTAGGAAAGGAGCTTTTGCAATTCTTGTTTTTAGACTAAAAAAGAGTATTCTGAAAAAAGGTTGACAAATAAGGAAAATACTATATAATGTTATTTGTAAGTTTACTTTTTAAGTAAAAATAAGCCTTGGTGGCGAAATCAGTGACGCACAGGACTTAAAAATCCTGTGGGAATTTATCCCGTGCCGGTTCAAGTCCGCCTGAGGCACCACTTAATAACAAACTTTCATTGTCGCGGGATGAGAGCAGTATGGTAGCTCGTCGGGCTCATAACTTCGAAGGTCGTTGGTTCAAATCAGCTCCCGCCACCAAAATGCCCTAGATAGCTCAGTTGGCTAGAGCATAGGTTCATACCCGTAGGGTCGGAAGTTCGAATCTTCTTCTAGGCACCACTATATTAATTAAGTCATACTTGCGATTATTGTGGTATATAAATAATGTCTTTAATAAAAATTTTAGAGAGGAGCAGTTTATGATTCATATATTAGCAAGTTTTGAAGTGAAAAATGATAAATTGTCTGATTTTTATTAAACTTTGTAATGAACTTATAAAGGAAAGCCGTGCAGAAGAGGGATGTGTTTTCCTATCATTTGCAAAAGAAAATACAGAAAAAGGAAAACCATTTGGTATTTGTTGAAGAATGGAAGTCTAACGACTATTGAAAAAGCATAATGCAAGTGGACATTTTACTAGAATTGTACCATTATTAGTAGAAATGTGAAAAATGCTCCAGTTATTCAGACATTTTAGCAGATTAGTTTAAAAAGTTATTGAAATGTAGTTAGTTTATTGACTGCATGTTTTCATAATAATGTACTTAAAAATCGAACTTAAAAAGTTACGACTATCTTTGCTCAAATCCAAAACATCACTTGATTTTATTGGTTTGATATTAAAATAGATTTGGGCATATAACGAAAAATGCTTGACTAATAGCAGGTTTAAATTATAAAATATGAATAAAGCAAAATCAAACTTAAAAATATACGGCTATTTTACTCAAATTTTGCATTTGCTTTTATTAAAGGAACTGAGTAAATGCCGATTTATTTAGAAAAGGAAAAATATGAAAATATTAATAATAAGATTTAGTTCATTTGGAGATGTGGTTCTTACAACTCCAGCGATAAAGAGCATTAAGGAGAAATATCCGGGAGGCTGTAATAGATTTTATAGTTTATAATACTTTTCTGAAGCAATTTCATTGAATCTGAAATTAGAAATTTGGTAATTTTTGATAAAAAAGAAAAGCAAGGATAGAAACTATATAAAAAGATACTGATAAAATAAGCTGAAAACAGAGAATATGACTATGTTGTTGATTTACATTCCAAATTTCTCTCAGTATTGGAAAAAAAGCCTTGAAAACAAGAATACTAAGTATTGCCGATATAAAAAGAGAAAATGGTGGAAAACTATACTTGTAAAAAGCGAAACTTATTACATATAATGCAGATTGCACAATTGTTGAGAGTTATTTTACAGCATTAAGAAAACTGGGAATAAGTTTTTCTGATAAAAATATGAAAAATGGATTTGGAGATAATCTAGAATTTTATGTTGATAAAAATAGAAGAAGAATTTGTACAAAAATATGAGTTGAAAGACGGAAATTATTTTGTACTAGCTCCTGGAGCTTCTAAATTTACGAAAAAGTGGCCTTATTATGATGAACTGGCAAAAATGATTCTTGAAAATGAAAGTAAATTTGTATAATGAAAAATTTAGAATTTTTGTGATTGGTGGAAAAGAAGATGCAAATGTTGTAAAAAGCTGATAGAGATGGACAAGTGATTGATTTGTGTGAAAAATTTCTTTTTAAGGAAAGTGGATATTATTAAAATATGCAAAAATCGCTGTTGTAAATGATTCAGACTCTTTCATATAGCAAGAGCTGTAAAAAGCCAAAACTTTTGTATTTTTGGATGACTGACCCAAAATTATTTTCCTTTGAAAAAGTACATTTTTGCTAAATAATCCAAACTGTCCGCCACATTCACTTTATGGAGATGATAAATTTCAGAAATATGCAGATTGTATGACGGGAATTTCAGTAAAAACTGTATTTGACAAAATTGTTAAGAATATGATAATTAAAAATTGAAAAATGAAAACAAAAAAGAAAGAAGAGAAAAACTATGAAAATACTGCATTTGAAACATCCTGTGATGAAACTTCCGTTGCAGTTGTAGAAGATGGGAAAAAGATTTTAAGCAATATTATTTCTACTCAGATAGATATTCATAAGGAATTTGGCGAGTAGTTCCTGAAGTGACTCACGGCATCACATTGAGAATATTTTACCAGTATTTGCCTGAAGCTCTGGAAAAAGCAAACTGTGAATTAAGTGACATTGATTACATCGCTGTAACAAATACTCCCGGGCTTATCGGCTCTCTCTGCTCGTAGGCTTAATGTTCGCAAAATCCTTGAGTTATACCAACAATATTCCACTACTTCCAGTAAATCACATTAATGGGCATATTTTTCTCAAGTTTTATTGATAATGATGTAAAATTACCTGCAATATCGCTAGTTGTGTCAGGCGGGCATACAAACTTGTATTATATTTATGAAGAGAATGGGAAAAATAATTACTGATTTGCTTGGCGAAACATTAGACGATGCTGTTGGAGAAACTTATGACAAAATTGCAAGAATACTGGGACTGGAATATCCAGGAGGTACGCATATTGATAGACTATCAGTAAATGGAGAAGATATTTTAAAATAAAAACCAAAAGTTGACGGCTACAACTTCAGTTTTAGTGGAATAAAAACTTTTATAACTAATTATGTAAATAATCAAAAGATGAAGGGTAACGCTATTTCAAAAGAAGATATTGCAAAATCTCTTCAGGAAATTATTGTAAATGTCTTATATGATAAAATATTTATGGCTGTGAAGGAAAAGGATGTGAAAACGATACTTGTTGCAGGTGCGTTTCTGCCAACAGAAGGCTTCGTGAGAAATTTTCGGAATTTAAAAATATTCAAACTAATGAAGGGAATCAAATAAGTTCATTTTTCCAAAAATGGAATATTGCACTGATAATCGCGGCTATGATGAGAGTGTTCTGACTGATTATGACTTGAAGAATGATTCTCAAATTGAGCTGGGAAAAACAGTATGATGTGGATGCGATTTCTACTAAAATTAGAAAAACACTAATGGCATAATCAATAGGAAATATTGTTTTTGGTTTGTTTTACAATAATAAAAAATAATCGCTACTATTTATTATAATAACGATTATTTCAAAAATTTATTTAGAACTTTTTGTTAAACAAAGACTATTTTAACACTAATTTTTACCCTTCTTTCAGGGAAAATTAAATATTTTTCACTCTTTTCTAAAAACAGTTCCTGCAATTTCACAGCTTCCGTCTTCCGTATTTTCTCCAACGAATTCAAAATCTTTTGCGACAGTTTTTAGCCTGTCAATAGAATTTCCCATTGCAAAGCCTTTTTCCAACCATTGTAAGCATTTCAAAGTCATTTTCTCCATCTCCAAAGGCTCTGATCCTTTAATTCCAAGCCTTCCCTTTTCTAGCAGGAATTTTCTATGCAGCTCCTTTGTTTGCACCTTTTGCCATAATTTCCATGCAGTAATCACTGACAAAGATGACATTTACATCGTCTGTTATTTTTCAGATAGCTTTTTCCAAGTTGGTAAGCTGTTCATGGTCTCCAATGTAAAATATTTTTAATATGTCCAAGTTTTTCTAATTCATCTTTTGGAACTTCCCTTAGAGTCAACTTTTACATCTCTCGAAAATCCTGTCATACACTTTTTGAGCCGTTCCTTTTGTGATAATCCAGTCATTTCCTGAAAAATATTTAGGTGTGAACCTTCAGCAATATTTTTCATAATCAAGTCCCAATATTGCTTTTACGCTTTGCCGACAATCCTTTTTCATATATCATATTTCCATCTGCATCAAAAATTCTCGCACCATTTGCTCGCTATAATAGAATTTTCACTTCAAGCTGTTCAGTCACATATCCAATTTGATCAAAACTTCTGCCTGAGGCAATATAAAAACTTTATTCCGTTTTTATTATTTTTTATTACATTTTTAGTAAATTTAGTAACGTGATGACCTCTGCTTAGCAAAGTTCCGTCCAAATCACTAATAACTGCTTTATACATAAGTTTTTCCTTCTTTTCTTCAATCTTATAAATCAAATATTTCTCGAACTTTTTAGCTATCCCATCATTTGCATTGCTTCCAATAACCTCTGTATCCGTTAATTTTTCAAGCAATAAATAAATCAAATTTTCCATTGCAAATCCAAGTCCAGTTTCTGTTATCAAATCATAATCATTCAGTCCGTCCCCAAATGAAACAGCGTCCTTCAATGTTAATCCATCTCTTTCAGCACTCACTTCCATTGCTCGCTTTATTACAATCTGCAGGAAAAACCTCCGACTTCCTTCATTTGCAAATAAAAAGACTTATATTCTCCTCACCCACCACTCTTTTTATCTCATTTTCCAGTTCCAGTAATTCGTCGTGATCTTCTCCAGGAAAAAGATTTTTGTAAAGTCTTGTTTTTAAAATTCTTCAGGAGTAATCTGTTGTGGGTATCTAGATCTGTCAGGCTTCTTGTTATAAAAAATATTCCCTCAAATCTTCTGTAACAAACCAGTTTTGGTCAGCATACCCAGTTATAATAATGTCTTTCCCAAATGACTTATAATCAATATTCAGAACTTTATCCAAATATTCTCTTTTTAGTTTATTTGAAAAATCTCATTTCCGTTTTTCATCAAAAGCAACAGATCCATGTAGAGTAATCAAAGGGACTTGTACACCAAAGCTCATCCATAGCCTCCTTTGCTCCTAAATAATTTCTTCCAGTTGCAATATAAAACTTAATTCCTTTTTAACAACAGTTTTACTGTTTTTCCTAGTAAATTCACTTACTTTTATGCTCTGCATTTAAAAGTGTTCCGTCAAATCAGTTACAACAGCCTTAAACATTTGATTTTTCTCCTTTTCTAAGTTTACATATTTCATCTTACTAAACTATTTTCTATAAATACTAAAACAAATAAAAAAATCATTATATTTAAAAATTTATAAAGACAAAAACAAACTACAAAAATAATTTTTGAAAATTCATTCATAAATTCATCTTCATCAAAAGGTTTTGATAAGAATGCCTTTGCTCCAGCTTCTTTTCCCATTTTCATATAATTTGGAAACATAACCATTGCTGCAAATCATAATTTTAGCTTCCTTGTCAAAGTCTGTAATTACTTGTGGCTTTTAATCCATGCATTCTTGATATTTATATCCATCGTTACAATTGCAGGATTTATCTTTTTATACATTTCCACAGCTTCAATCCATCATTTGCCCTCGTATACTTCATACCCTTGATCTTCCGAATATCCTTTTATATCCTCTCTAATAAATAGCGTATCATCTACACCAATGCAATTTTACTCATTATTTCCCTTCACTTTCTATTTTATTTCTTTAAATAATTTTTATTAAATATTAAATAATTCCCTTACTTTTTAGCCATTCCATCTTCAGCATTACTTTCGATAATTTCAGTATCTGTTAATTTTTCAAAGCAATCTGTAAATTGAGTTTTTCATTGCAAATCCAAGTCCAGTCTGAGTTATTAAATCATAATCGTTAAATCCATCTCCAAATGAAATAGCATCTTTTTAATGCAAGTCCATCTCTTAATAGTAAAAACCTGCACTACAGCCTTATCGCAATCTTTTGAAAAAAATTTCGGACTTTTTCATTTTACAAATATGATATTGACTTCTCCATTCGTAACTTTTTCTGACTTCCTTTTCAATTTCCAGCAATTTTTCGTGTTCGCCTAGAAAAATATTTTTGTAAAAGCAAGTTTTTAAACTCTTTCCACTCAATCTGCTCCGGATATTGCTTTCTATTTGGCTTTTGTTTATAAAAATAATCTCTGGCATCTTCTGTTACGTACCAATGATTACCTGAGAATCCATTTAAAATTATTCCTTTATCGAATGATTTGTAATTAATTGATTTTTATCAACATATTTCTGCTCAATATTGTTGACGTAAATTTCTACTCCATTTTTCATCTACAATTACGGCACCGTTTGACGTAATCAAAAGGAATCTTCAATTCAATTTCGTCCATTATTTCCTTTGCTCCAACATAACTCCCGTCCAGTCGCAATATAAAAATTTTATTCTTTTTTCAGCAATAATTCAATTGTTTCTTTCGTAAATGGACTAACTTATGCTCTTCATTTAAAAGCGTCCCATCTAGATCACTTACAACAGCTTTATACATAATAAAATTTCCTCCTACATTGATTTTACACATTCCTAAAATTTGAATTAAAAATTTTTAAACTTTATAAAACTTGCCTATTAGTGATACAATATTTAGAAAAATAAAATTTGTGAGGTGAAAATAATGGGGAACATTTGAAGATTATTTAAAAATTTGAAGTTACTGAAGCTCAGGAAGATGAAAAGCATTAAGAATTATAGAAAAAAATTTCTTTATCAGAAGAAACTGAAAAGGCTATAAAAAGTATAGCAAGAGATATTACAATTATCGCTGTAGCACAAGTTTACTGTCCAGATTGACGTGCAACTGTCCCTTTCCTAAAAATTCAGCGACTTGAACAATAAAATAAAAATTGACTACCGTTCAAGAAACTGCCAAGAAATTTTTCAGATACAGAATGAAAGAATAAAAATACCTACATTAATTTCGTATGTTGATGGAAAATATAATACTTTTTGGAATGAATTTCGGATGTAGTAAGAAAAGGAAATGGATAAAAATCCGAAAAATTTTGAAGACATTAAGTACAATTTCAGAATTGGAAAGTTTAATGCAGAAATTGAAAAAGAACTGGTTGATTACTTGACTTCTTTATAAAGTATTAATGACAGCAAGGCATATTCTTTAAGTATTCAGAAAATTAATCGGCTGAATACTTAGAGATAAACTGTAAATTAAAGTCGCCAAAATAAGCATATTGAAAAATATAAAAAATTTGATATAATCATTTGACTAGAAATAAAAAAATTAAAAAGCGCCAGTCCTTTAAAAATAATTAGGATAAAATTATGGATAAAGGAGACGAGGAAAGAGTTATCAGAAATAATCGGCGGATGCTCTTTAGGTGGTTACAACCTTAATAATATACAAAAATTCTGAGTAATTGGAGTTACAAAGGTATTATAGTAGCATTTTTCTAGTAATTTTATATTATAAAGGAGAAAAATTATGTAGTGGAATTGTAGGTTACATTGGAGCGAAAAATGCTCAGAATTTGTTATTGACAGATTGGAAAAATTAGAGTACAGAGGATATGATTCAGCTGGAATTGCTGTTAATACTGGAAATGAGAAATTTGAAATTGTAAAAAAAGTGGAAGATTACAAAATCTAGCTGATGAACTAGAAAAACATCCACTTTTAGGGACCAGTTGCGATAGGGGCATACAAGATGGGCAACATGGTAAGCCATCTGATGAAAATTCACATCCTCATTTTAACAAGGATAAAACATTAGTTGTTGTTCATAACGGAAATTATTGAAAATTATCTGGAACTAAAAAGATCTAGTTGCAAAAGGGTATGAGTTTAAATCAGAAACTGATACAGAAGTTGTAGCTCACTTGTTAGATGAGCTTTATACTGAGACTTGCTTGAAACAGTAAAGAAATTGTTAAAAGTTATAAAAGGTGCCTATGCACTTGGGAATTATGTCTGTGAACGAGCCTGACAGAATTATGCGTAAGAAAGGAAAGTCAGCTATTGTAGGGCTTGGAGATGGAGAAAACTTTATTGCGTCAGATATTCCTGCAATTTTAAAATATACTAGGGATGTATACTTGATTAAAAATAATGAAATTGTGGAAATAAAAAGATTCTGTAAAAATTATGGATGTAGAAGGAAATGAGATAAAAGAGACTAACTCATATTGAATGGGATTTGACAGTCACTTCTAAAGGTGGTTATGAGTATTTTATGGAAAAGAAATTTTTGAACAGCGAGTACTTGTAAAAAACTTTAAACAGCAGAGTTGATGAAAATTATAACATTAATTTTGATGATGCAGGGGCTTTACAAGGGGAATATTTGAATGGAATCAATGATATTTATATTGTGGCTTGAACTGCTTACCATGCTGGGCTTGCTGGAAAGCATATTATTGAGAAAAACAAGAATCCGTGTAGATGTTGACATTGCGTCAGAATTTAGATATAGAAACCCCTGTGATTGATGATAAGGCATTGGTTATTGTGTTAAGCCAGTCTGGAGAAACTTTGACACGCTTGAGGCTATGAAGGAGGCAAAAGACATGGAGCAAGGGTAGTCGCAATTACAAATGTAGTTGAGCTCTTCAATAGCAAGGCGGATCACGTTATTTACACTTGGGCAGAATATCGAAATTGCCGTTGCTACAAAGGCATACACTACTCAAATGGTAATTTTAAACTCGATGGCAATAGACTTTGCATATAAATTTGGAAAAATTACAAAAGATGAAAGCTGATAGAGATATTAAAAAAACTGTATGAAGTGGAACAAAGCATTCAAAAATGCTGGAGTATGATGAAAAAATAAAAGATGTTGCAAACAAGATTAAAGACAGTGAAAGCATGTTTTATCTTGGACGTGGACTTGATTATGTAATCGCTGTGGAAGGTGCATTAAAATCTAAGGAAATTTCGTATATTCATTCAGAGGCTTTTGCTTCAGGAGAATTGAAACACGGTACAATTGCACTTATTACAGATGGAGTGCCAGTTGTTGTAAACGTTACACAATCTGACTTGTTTGAAAAATCTGTATCAAATATAAAAGAAGTTACGTCAAGAGGAGCTTACGTTATCGCAATTGCAAAAGAAGGAAACACAGTTGTAGAAGAAGTGGCTGATGAAGTGTTCTATATTCCAGATGTGGAAGATGATTATGCAGGATTCCCTACAATTGTAATTCATCAGCTATTGGCATATTATTTATCAAAATTAAAGGAAATGATGTTGATAAAGCCAAGAAACTTGGCAAAAATCAGTAACTGTAGAATAAGATAATTATTTAATAATTATAAATAATAATAAAATGGAGGAAAGATTATGAATTTTGATGATTTGAAAAAGGAGCAGAAGATGCTCTTAAAAACAGTAGATGGAGCAAAAGACTTAGCTGACAAGGTCATGCTGACAAAACAAAGGAAATTGCAGGAAGCAAGTTGCTCAGAATATTAAAAAGGAACAGAAGATGTTCTAGGTAAAAACTGTGGAAGGTGCAAAAGATTTAGCAGAAAAAGCTGCAAATAATAAAAATTGTACAAGATGTGAAAAAGGCGCTGAAGAAGCAGTAGACAAAACAGTAGAAGGAGCTAAGGGATTAGCAGATAAAGTTACTGGAATGTTCAAAAAATAGTAAAAACAAAAATGTAATAAAAAGGTTAGCTGGAGTATCAGTTTTGGTACTCCTTTTTAAAAAAATTTTTGAAAAATCAAAAAAATGTGGTAAAATAAATTTGTGGTAAAAATTCTGCCACTACCAAAAATAATAAAACCCTGAGAAAAAATCTATTTAAAGCCACTAAAAATGAAGGCTAGGAGTTACGGAAAAATACTAAAAACATCAAAAATAACAAAAATTAAGCAAAAATGCGATTTTAATGTCTGAAAAATCTCTGTAATACCTATAAATAAAGGGTTTTCAAAGTACTTGTTAAAATAGAGTATCCATTAAAAATAAAGGGATTGAAAACATTTTTATTAGATATAAATGTAATCAGAATCAAATAGTTAAAAATAGAGTATCCATTAAAATAAGGATTGAAACATTTTTATTAGATATAAATGTAATCAGAATCAAATAGTTAAAATAGAGTATCCATTAAAAATAAGGATTGAAACCACTAACTTTGTATTAATAAAAATACCTTCTAGTTTGGTTAAAGTAGAGTATCCATTAAAACAAGGATTGAAACTTTTTCCATTTTATTATCATACTTGAGTATGATTGAAATGTTAAAATAGAGTATCCATTAAAACAAGGATTGAAACTATCGTGAAAAATAAAGGGAAAATGAAAGGCTGTACTTGGTTAAAAATAGAGTATCCATTAAAACAAGGATTGAACTATTTGTTAAAAACAACAACTTTTTGTATAAGGTTGTATTTATAAATAAAATGAGTTCAAATACTTTATTCCATAAAAATTTTTAAAAATATTTTGTTATTTTTTTATGAAATTTGGTATAATTAACTAAGAATAAATTAGGTGATAGATTTGAGGCAAAAGAAATAATAGAACAAAAAGAAATATTTGTTAGTTGATGTAGAAGAGGCTCTTAAGAAGATAAACGAAAAGAGAAAATAAATTACAGTAATATTGTAAAAATTGGTATGGCGTTTTGGAAAAAGAATGTGAGAGCGGGGATTGAAGAGGGAGTAAAAGAAATGTAGCAGGATGGAAGAAAGGGCCTACGATTTTGGAAAAAAGGAAGTTTTTGTGAAAATAGTAAAAAATTATTATAACAGGTTTAAGGTCTTAAATCCCAAATATTCAGAAATAAAACTGGGGATTATTGTTGCAATTATTATTTATTTTATTGCAAGAATGCTGATGGAAATTTCAAGAGATACGGTAATTTCACTTGTGGTTTTGTAATATCAATGACTCTTCACGAAGTAGTACACGGCTATGTGGCATATAAATTTGGTGACGATACTGCCAAAAGAGAAGGAAGAATTACTCTGAATCCTCTTAAACATATTGATTTGACAGGAATAATCCTCCCAATGCTTATACTTTTGAGCGATTTAGAATTTACGGTGGGCTGGGCAAAGCCTGTTCCAGTTAATTTTCATAATTTAAGACCACATCGGCTTGGGCTATTTTGTGTTGCAATCGCTGGAATAGTGGTAAATTTTATTCTTGCGGAACTTCACTTATATTGCTGAAATTTGAGGTAAATATCTGGATATTGATAATATTTTTATGACAATCCTGCTTTATATTTATTTAATAAATCTTTTTGTTAGGGACTATTTAACTTGATACCGATAACACCTGCTAGACGAGGGGTAGGATAGTATATTCACTTTCAGGGTATAGAATTAGGGAATTTTATAATAAAATTGAAAGATATGGAATTTTGATTATTTTTGTAATAGTTTATTTAGAGGGTTCTGCTTTTAACACGTGGATTTATAGAAATTGTAAAATTTTATTTTAAAACTGATGGGAATAGACATTGGCTTAACTTTTTAAAAATTATAAGAAAATTCAAAAATATTTTGAAAAATCAGAAATATAGGATATAATATAGTATCATAATTTAGGAGATAAGTTTAAATAATGGAAAAAGTGTTTTTATCAAAATTTTAAGGACGTGGTAAGGATGAGAAAATTATTTTTGATTTTTGGAATATTTTTAATGATAAATTTTTGGGATATACGGTTTTTACTCAGAGGAGAAAAATTCAGGAAACCTTGTCAAAGCTTGGAGTGAAGCAGGCTTTAATTGATGAAACGATAGCATTGGATTATGAAATTCGGGACTAAGAATATTTTTGAAAATGATGAAAAATTATTCGTGAAAGAGTGGCAAAACTTGAAAAGTCGCTTCAGAAAGATGAGAGGAATTATATAGTCGCGCAGGCTCTGATTACTATTTTTGAATCAAAAATAAGCGGAGATTATAAAAATATCTTGATTTGTTTGTAAAATATACTCCCTTATGAATATACGAAAACCTTTTTCAAAGATGATGTATTCCCTTGACAAGGGAAATATGTCGGATTTTTGAAAAATATATGAATGAAATTCCTAAAAAGTACAATGATCCAGTTATAATAGCTTTGTCAAAAATTTTGTCGCAAGAGATTTTAACGAAAAGCAGAAACTTACGGAAAAAGTGCTAGAATTTACTGAAAAAGTGAAAGCGAAAGAAAAAGTTGGAGTTTCTGGACGAGGAATATTATCTTATGAAGCTGACTTACTATTTAAAATAAGATACGGGGCAACTTTGACAGGGGGAAGTGAAACAGGCTGTTGCAGAATATCTCAATAATATTGCGAATGATGATGTCAGTGAAGAAAATACGCAATTACAATCTTCGTGCTGAAGTTATACTTTATTTTAACGTTGTAATAATGAACGAGGAAATAAAGGAAGATTTGTTAAAAATAAGCAATGGAGCAAAGCTGGAAGATACTTGGATTGCTAAAAAAATTCAAAAAGGAAACTGAAAAGGACAGGACTTCTTGTCAAAAATGGTAAATTAAAAAATAGGAGGAATTTATGAAAAGATTGTTTGTATCATTGTCATTGCCGTTATTTCTTGCCGTAAATACCGAATTGCACAGCATACAAGGGGCAGAACTTATACAGGACAGGCTTTCAAAAATTGGAATAAGACAGGATGTTATTGATGAAACAATAAAATTTCAGTATGACATCAGGGATGAAAAACCTTTTTACTGAAGATGGACAGGAAAATGACAATTTTTTAAAGTTGAAGGAAATTTATGGAAAAGATGAAAGAAATGAAACATTAGGCGCAGTTCTTGTCGGAGCTTACATGGTAGGTGAAAAAGGACTTTAAGAAGGCAAGAGAATACATGAATAAAAATCGCTCCATATTCAACACCGTTTGACAAGCTGTCAAATGAGTTTACTTACTACAAGTTAAAGGGCGATGAAAAATGCAAAAATTGTATTATAATCTTCTAAAAAACGTTATAAAGGTTCAGTTGCAATGGAGCTGATAGATATACTGGAAAAATAATCTGGACATGGTAATGTTTATTGATACGCTGGATGAATTTTTGCAGGGGAAGGAGAGAACGCCACAGGAGAAGCAAATGATTTGCCTGGTGGATTTTTATACGATGACAAGAAGGGAATAATCCGGAATAAGGACGATACAGACGATTCGCACCCTGAAGAGGCTGACATAGACGATAATCGTACTTATATTCAGAATGTAAAGGAAATTTTGGATAACGGAAAGGAAACTCGGAAAGCCGGAAAAATGAAATTAATAAATACCAACGTATAATCGACTATTTTAAAATAGCAAAAATCAGAAGAATTTGGTATCCCGGATGACTACATAAGAGGGTTTAAATTAAAAATTGCAGAAGTAAAAATAGCTCAAAACATGATGAACTATGGGATAGAGAATGCTGTAAAATATTATCTTGATAATGTTTCGACAAAAGATGTGAGCTATGAAGACGTTTATTTTAACGAACAGTCAGAGCTGGCATTATATCTTGATCGCTACAAATGCTTTCCATTGCTGACGATAACGTAATAGGAAAAATATCGGAAAGACTTTGAAAAACACAAGGGGTAATTAAAAGTCGCTGGATGAAGTTTTAGAAAATGAGAGAAAAAGGAAAAGGGAGAAGGCTGGGAAGACTCAAAATAAAAATCATATAAAAAAAGCTAATTTCTGCTGTATAAGAGTCGGAATTAAAAACTAAAATGTTAAGTGAAATAAAAGGATATTCAATAGCGTAATTTAGAATTTGGAGTTATTATAAAAACAGTAAAAATGTTAAAATAAAAAGGAGAATTGGTAAAAATGAAAAAAAGTAAAAATTAATTGGGTGCATTACTTCTAATAAGTATAAGCTATATTGGAAATGCAAGGACAGTGAATAGAGTTAGGAAAAATCAAAATGTACAGCCGCCGTAAAAAGAATACAAAAGAATTAAATAGTCAGGAATATGCCCAAGTTTTGAGGAATTTTCAGAAAAAGCTGAAAGATATTTGAAACAGGAGACAAAAATCAGACTTGTTGATGATTATATAAATGACATTGAAAAATGTAAAAGTTTCCAAAAAGCATTAGAAGATAATAAAAAGCTGATATGGAAGTATTTAGCATGGTTGAAGTAGCAATATTTATGAAAAGCATGTATTCTGATAGAGGAACAGAAGCTAAAAAATTTGACAGATGCCGATTACAAGAGAATACAAAAAGAAATTCGTCAAGTACAAATAAATTTAAGCAGTTGGAAGGATATGTACAGATACAGCTAGTAACTCAATAAGAAATTATAGAAACTCAGATGAACTTAATTGCAAAAAATAGGTTGTCTGAGTTTTTATTTTATATGATAACATAATAATATCATTTTAAATTTATAGAACGAAAGGAGGAAAGCTTGAAAAACAGTAAAAAAGAAACAATCATTGAATTTGAAGATCAAAATTTATTGGCTACATTAAGCCAGTTTCGACAGTAGCTGAAGCTGAAAAGTTTATTGATTCAATAAAAAAAATGCATCCAAACGCAACTCACAATGTGCCTCTTTACAGAGTAATGGAAAATGGACAGGAATATTTCAAGTACAATGATGATGGAGAGCCGAGCAATACAGCAGGGAAAACCAATGGCAGAAATACTTAACATTTTAGACGTGTATAATGTGGCAATGAGTTGCAACAAGATATTTTGGAGGAATAAAAGCTGGGGCAAGCGGACTTTATAAGAAATTATGCAAAAACTGCGAAATTAGCTGTCAATGAGGCAGAAATTACAGAATATGTGGAAAAATCCATTTTCATTTTGGATTATGACTATGAATATACTTCAGAAATGGAGGCATTTCTAAATGGAAATAGTCAAAAACTCGAATAGAAATATTGGAAAAATTATTCAAACAGGGTAACAATGAAGATATCGGCAAATGATGAAATTGAAAAGGAATTAAACAGCTACAGAAAATTATTGTAATAAAAATGTAAAAAAGTAAATAATTTTTGACGAAATTGAATTTTTTTAAAAAGTTGTTGACAAATAGATTTAAATATGATATTATATTTCTTGTCTGTGAGTGGTAAAAAATAAACAGATAAAAGAATAATTGTGCGGCCTTCGTCTAGTGGTTAGGGACTCCAGGTTTTCATCCTGGCAACAGGGGTTCGATCCCCTAGGCCGTACCAAAAGTTTAAAACTGAATATAAAAATATTAAATGGTGATATTTATGGTCGCATAGCTCAGTTGGGAGAGCACCTGCCTTACAAGCAGGGGGTCATTGGTTCGAGCCCAATTGTGACCACCATTATGGAGGTGTAGCTCAGCTGGTTAGAGTGCTTGCCTGTCACGCAAGATGTCGCGAGTTCGAGTCTCGTCACTTCCGCCATTTAGTGCCGCTTTAGCTCATCTGGTAGAGCAACTGACTTGTAATCAGTAGGTGGTTGGTTCGAGTCCGACAAGCGGCACCACTATTTAAAATTTAGAATGTTGTGGAGAGGTTCCCGAGTGGCCAAAGGGATCAGACTGTAAATCTGCCAGCTCAGCCTTCGAAGGTTCGAATCCTTCTCTCTCCACCATTTTTATAAAGATAAAAAAATTGTTATAAATATATAAATCATAATTCGTAGGAGGAATTATTAGCTATGGTTAGAAAAAAATAAAAAGGAGCTGGAAATAAATCAGGTGGAAAGTCAACAGGATATAATTAAACAAGCTCAAGTAATGCAACAGGAAATGTTAAAAGATCCAAGAGGGATTAAAGGATAAATTTGTAGAAAGTTCTGTAGCTGGTGGTGGGAATCACTATTAAAAGCTAATGGTCATTAGTTGATTTATCAATTTCTTTGGATGTTTTAAAAGATGCAATTGAAGAAAAATGATTCAACAATTGTTTCAGATTTAATTATAAATGCAGTGAACGAAATCATGGATAAAGCTGAAGAAATGGCTGAAAAAGGAAATGGAAGTAGTTACTGGTGGAGTAAAGTATTCCAGGATTATTTTAAGAAATAAAATTTTAAATAAATATTTTTATTAAAAACCAGAGTAGTGTCTGGTCATAATTAATTTTATAAAAAGTATTTGATACTAAAGCCCCATTTAAAAAAATAGAAAGTTATATTCTAACAAGAGATACTGAATCTTTAAACAAAAAGTTTATAATCAGTTCGGTGTTTAAATGGGAAATAGTATGAGATGTAAATAAAAAAAGAAAGGAGATGGAACAGATGATATAAATAGAATGATAATAATGATGTTTTTATGTATGGTTGTATATAATTTGGGACATCCAGGAACACCTGACTTGATTCAGATGAGAGGATGGAAAAAGAGTATTTCTGGAGAGTTTTTAGCATTTATGAGTACAGCAATGTTTATTTCTTCGCCTTATTTAGGAGCATTGGCAGATAGGTTTGGAATGAAGAGGATTTTTGTGCTTATGCCGTTTTTTTATGGGATTGCCCAGCTTGTTTTTGGATTTGTTACAAGTCTTCCTATTATATTTTTGGCTCGGATAATTGCAGGATTTGTTTCAGGGGGAACTTTTGCAGTAGCCTTTGGATATGTCAGTCAGCTATCTGAAAAGGAGGAGAAGGCAAAAAATATAGCTAAAATTAGTTCAGCAATTGTAATTGGAGGGGCGATTGGGCAAAAAATCGGAGGAATTGTGGCAACTGCTGATCCTAGGTATTCTTTTGGGCTGCAGTTTATTTGTGGGGGTATTTTATCGCTTTTTATTTTGGTATTTATGAGAGAAATTGTAAAAGAATCAGAAAATGCGTTAAACATTAAAGATAATAAGGAGTTTAAACCGTTTTTCGACTTTTTAGATATATAAAGGAACTTAGATGGATTTTCAAAATTTTTTTCTGTCTTATAATTTTTTTATCTGGAATTGGGATTTATTCTTATGCAGCGCGTTAAATTATTTTTTAAAATTTTATGAAAAAGGTTTCTGCAGATACAATCGGAACTTTTGTAATGTGTTCATCACTTTCTTGGCATTTTTGGGACTGCATTTTTGCTAGAAAAGTTATTAAAAGAGATTTAAAGAAAAAAAGTATTTCATAAAGTTATGATTTTTACTGGTATAATATTGATGTCAGTGATATTTTGTTTTAGAGTTAAAGTCGGTGTACGACTCCATATCTTTTATGATGGCTGCTTATACAATGACCTACGAGATTGTACGTTCTCTTGGAAATACGATTATTGCTCAGAAGATATAGTGGAAAAATCAGGGTAAAGATTCTAGGGAGTGGCATCTGCAGTGGGTTCGCTTGGAACTGCTATAGGGTTCGCTGTTATCAGGGCATTTGCTGGCATTTTAACCCATTTTTGCCATTTGCTGTGAATATCGGGGTAATGACGCTGGTGCTGATATTGATTTTATACTCGAATTTTGCAAGATTAAATAAGTAGAAAACAGTGTGGATTGAGTAATTAAGAAGAACAATTGTGATTTTAGAATGAATAAATATTGATTTTATTATGGTTCAGTTTATAAAAATTTAAAATATTGTAGATTTTAGACCTTAAGACGTACCTAAATATAAGTAACATAATTTTTAGATGATGGAAAAATTTAAAAATTTTTAAAAAATAATTTGTATATTTCAATAAATGTGGTAAAATTAATATAGAATAGAAATATTTTTGAAAATTAAACTAGAAATATCGTTAATTAAAAACTGTTTAAATAAAAATTTTTAGGAGGCATGCCATGGAATATATGAAAAATACGAATACTGGTTAAATTCAGAAGCTGTTGATGAAAAAGGATAAGGAAGAATTGAGAAGTCGGCTGGAAATGATAAGGAAATTGAAGACAGATTTTTAAGGATTTGAGCTTTGGAACAGGTGGAATTAGAGGTGTTCGTGGGATTGGAACTAACAGAATTAATAAATATGTAATTAGAAAAAGCAACTCAAGGGCTTGCAAATTATATGCTGAAATTCGATGAAAAATTGGCAAAAAGAAAAAGGAATTATAATTGCTCATGACTGTAGAATCGGTTCAAGGGAATATGCATTGAATACTGCAAGAGTTATGGTCGCAATGGAATTAAGGCATATATTTATGAAGATTTACGTTCTACTCCTGAATTATCATTTGGAGTAAGATATAAAGGAACTATGGCTGGAATCGTTGTAACTGCTTCGCATAACCCTGTGGAATACAACGGATACAAAGTTTACTGGGATGATGGAGCGCAAGTGGTAGATCGCATGCCCCTTCTATTGTTGCTGAAGTTAATAAAAATTCAGACTCTTGAAGAAATTAAAGTAATTTCTGAGGATGAAGGAAGAGAAAAGGGTTAATTATTCAATTGGACGGAAAAATTGATGATGATTATTTAGATGCAATAAAAACACAAACTCTAAAAACAGATATTCCAGGAAAGAAAAATTTCAAAAATAGTTTATACTCCACTTCATGGAACGGTGGGCGTCCAATGAAACGTATTTTATCTGATTTTGGGTACAATTTTGAAGTTGTGAAGGAACAAATTGAACCCAGACAGGAACTTTCCTACAGTAGTTTATGCAAATCCTGAAGAAAAAGCGGCATTTAAGCTTGGAGTAAAACTGGCTGATGAAATTGGTGCAAAATTGGTTATGGCAAACGATCCTGATGCTGATAGAATTGGTATTGCTGTAAAAGATGATAAAAAATGAATGGTATTATCCAAATGGAAACCAAGTTGGATTATTGTTACTGCAATATCTTCTAAATAATAAGAAAGACATTCCTGCAAATGCAAAGTTATAACAACAGTTGTTTCTACACCGATGATTGATGTGAGTTTGACCTTCAAAAATGTTGGAGTTATGAAAACATTGACAGGATTTAAATATATTGGAGAAAAATTAGACAATTTGAAAAATAAGGAATTGGATGGAACATATTTATTTGGATTTGAGGAAAGTTACGGATATTTGATTGGAACACATGCAAGAGATAAGGATGCACTAGTAACTTCAATGGTAATCGCTGAAATGGCCACTTACTATGATTCAATCGGAAGTTCAATTTACGAAGAATTGCAAAAATTATATAAAGAATTTGGATATTATCTAGAAGGAATAAAAATCTGTAACCCTTAAAGGAAAAAGATGGAATTGAACAAATGGTCGCTCTTATGACTAATTTGAGAGAAAAACGTAAAAGACGAACTGATTGGTAAAAAGATTAAAATTAAACGTGATTTCTTTTCACAAAGAATACAACTTGGAAACAGGAGCAGAAACTGAAATAAAATTACCAAAAGAAAACGTTTTACAATTTGTTACGGAAGACGATACTTACATTACAGCTCGTCCATCCGAACAGAGCCAAAAATCAAATTCTATTTTAGTGTAAATGCAGATTCAAATGAAAATGTAAAAAGCAAAACTTGATAAGACAATGGAAGAATTTTTCAAAATTTTTAGGATTATAATTTTAAAAGAGATCAGAAGATTACTTAAACTAAATGTCCAATTTTTGGTGGAAGTTCAGTTTTTCTGATCTTTTTATTAGAAAAGCTATAGATATTTTTGTAATAAAAATATAACAAAATTTTTGAGAGAACTTGTGAAAAATGATAGAAATAAAAAGAAAAAGATGTTGATGCAATATATATTCATATTCCGTTTTTGTGACAAGAAATGTGAGTACTGTGATTTTTGCACGTTTGTGAGAATGGAGAAAGGATATAGAAAAATATGTAAATTATTTAATTAGGGGAAATTAGGATGTACCCAAAGTTTAAGTATGATACGATTTATTTTGGTGGGGGAACGCCCTCGCTATTGCCAGTTGGAATGATAAAGGAAATAATGGGTGAACTGGACTGGACTGGGAATGCGGAGATTACTTTGGAATTGAATCCGACTGACATGACTTTGGAAAAATTGAAGGAAATTCGGGAAATTGGGATAAACAGGCTGAGTATTGGGATACAGAGCTTTCAGGATCATGTTCGGACTTTATTGGAAGGCGACATAGTTCAGATGATCGGTAAATATGTACAAAATGGCTAGAAAAGCTGGATTTAACAATATTACCGTAGATTTGATGTTTGGAATTCCTAATCAAAGTATTGAGGATTTGCAGAAGGATTTGAATATTTTGAAAGAATTAAAGCCTGAAAATGTTTCAATTTATTCGCTTATATGGGAAGAGGGACTGTTTTTCTAGAGTAAGTTGCAAAAGGGTATTCTGTCAGAAATTGATCAGGATGTGGAAGCTCAGATGTATGAGATGATTATTGAATTTTTAATGAAAAATGGGTGTTGCCATTATGAAATATCAATTTTTGCACGAATTAATGAAAAATTTTGAGGAAAATAGAAATATTAACAAAATTGTAATTTAGAAAAAGAGAATAGATTTTCAAAATTTTTCAGAAATTAAAAACAATGAAGCAACATTGAAAAATGAAATATTTAAAAATATAGAAACCTTTGAAATGATTAAGGAAAGGCAGAAAAATGGAAAGGCATAATCTGAAATATTGGAGAAATAGGAAGTTTATTGGTGCTGGGATGAGTCATGGACTTATTATGGTGAAAATCGCATAGCAATGTTCGTACATTTAATAAATATTATAAATTTCTAGATAATAAAGAATTGCCGGTTGATGAAAATACAATTGAAATTGTGAATAAAATTGAAAGTGAAAAGTTGGGCAGAATGCTGGGGTTAAGAGCTGATTCAAGAGGAATTGGGTATTTTTGAGGATGAGAGAGTTGAAAAAAACTTATAAAAAAATGGATTATTGGAAAAATTTATTGTGAAAAAGTGGATTTTTCAGAAAAAGAGACAAAAATTGAAAAAATTTATTGATACAAAAAGAAAAAGAAATAAAAATAAAGTCAAAAAAATAATGAATCTTTTGATGAAAAAAATGGCAGAAAAAGACTTATGAAATAAGGCTTCGTTTAACAAAAAGAGGAATGTTGCTGGCAAATGATGTATTTGTTGAATTTATTTGAGGTTATAATAGTGTAACTGTAAAAATATCATGTTTGTACTTATAGAAAATAAATAAGAATTAATCAATTACAAAAGCAAGTCAAAAATAATAAGGAGCAAAAATGAAACTTGATAGTATAAAAATTCAACAGAACTATGAAAAATTTTTGGAAGATATAAAAATATTCTCCATATCCTGAAAAAAGTTAAAAATTTTATTTGTAAGTAAGTATTTTGATGTGAAGAACACAAGGCTCTGATTGAGATGGGGTATGATTATTTTGGTGAAAAATAGGGCCTCAGCTTTATCAGGACAAAGCTAAATGAATTTTCAGATGAGAAATATAAAAAAATATCAAATGGGATTTTATTGGAAGGTTGCATAAAATAAAGTATATATAATTAACAGTGTGAATTTAATAATTCTGATTGATTCTTATGAACTTTTAGATGAAATAAATAGCTATTGAAAATGACAGAATTATAAATGGATTGATTCAAGTTAATGTTTCAAAAGAAGAGTCAAAACAGGAGTTTACATTGAAGATTTTAAAAAGATAGCGAAAAAATATTTTTCTATGAGTAATGTAAAAATAATTGGTTTTATGACCATGGCACCATTCGAGGCAAGTAAGTCTGAAATAAATGATTATTTTTAAATATGAGAAAACTAAAAGAAGAATACCGGAAGCTGACATGATTATGTTACTGAGATTTCTATGAGAATGTCGAATGATTATGTGAAAGCCTTAAAGAATGGGGCTACTATAATTAGAATAGGAGTAAAGTTATTTGAATAGGAGGTTATGCTTTGGGACTTAAAAAGAAAAATAATGGAATTTTTGGCGATGATATTGAAGATGATGATGATGAGTTATCTGAAGAATTGTCAAATGATGAAAGAAAAGAAGTGGCGACAGAACAACAGCCAGCACAAACTCAACAGGCAAAAGTTCAACCAAAACCAGCAGTAAATCGGGTTGAACAAGAAAAAACAACCAGAAGAGAAAAAGGCATTGGAAGTCTTTTTGGAGTAGGAAAAAGGAGAAATTACAAAAATGGCGTCGTCAAAAAGTGAGCTATGTTTCGATTATCAGACCAAAAAGTTTTTGAAGATTCGAGATTAATTGCTGATGCAATAAAAAGAAAAATAAAGTTGTAACATTCAGTTTGGAATTTTTAGAATATGAAAGTGGGACAAAGAGTAATAGATTTTTGTGAGTGGAGCCGCTATGCAATGAATGCTGCACCTTTCAAAGGTTACTGATAAAGTTTTTGACTTCTATTCCAGTTGGAATCGACTATGAAGATATTGATGCTTCATTAGGGAGAAGAATCAAGAGACAGTAACTTATTATAATACAAATAAGTTAATTTTAGAATTTAGTCGCTTTTTATGGGTTTTTCTCATTTAAAGCAGTATTTTTCTAATAATTTATTTTTAGAAATAAAAATAAGAAAATGGGAGAATAGATAAATGGAAATAATTTTTACAGTAGTAATTTTTAGGGTAATAGTATTTTTGCACAATTAGGGGCATTTTTGCTGCAGCTAAATATTTTGGGATGCCTGTTTCGAGGTTTGCTATTGGGATAGGTATAGGATTTTTCAGTGAGGAAAGGGAAACGGTTTATTCGATTAGGGTTCTTCCTCTTGAGGATTTGTTAATATAGAAGGGATGCGACCTGAAAATTTTGATTTAGAAAGGTTTAAGAAGGAAAGAACGATGAGATTATTGAGGAACTGAGAAATGAAAAAGGGTTAACTGAAAAATCTGATGAAATTGAAAGCGAAGAATTTGTCAATGAAGTGTCGAAAAGGCTGGACGAGAATGTGGAAAAGGAATTGAAAAGCAGGAAAATATTCAGAAAAATGGATTTTTGCAGAAGTCGCCGTTTAGCCGGTTTGTTGTACTTATTGCAGGAGTTATGATGAACTTTATTTCTGCCTTGATTGCCTTATTTGTGATGCTTTCAATAACAGGAGTGATGCCTATAAAATATACAGCGCCAGTTGTTGGAGAAATTCAGGCAGATTCGAGACAAAGGAGAAATTGAAGTAAACGAGTAAATTTTGGCAGTTAATGGAGAAAATGTGTCAAACTGGGTGGAAATGTCGGAAAAAGTTTTGAAAATTAGTCAAAAATTATAAAGATGAAGATGTAAGCTTGAAAATTTTGAGAAATGATAAGGAAATTACAGAAAATGTGAAATTGACGTATAATAAAAGAAGCAAAAGGCAAATTTACTTGGAATACAGGTTTTATCGCAAAAGACGAATATTAATGAAAGACTAAAAATGAGTTTTTGTATTATTTCGGGACTATTTTAAACTGACACTTGATGGTGTGAGAATGCTTGTAACTGGAAAAAAGTGGCAATGAAGGAAATGACAGGAATATATTGGACTGCCAAAGATTGTTGGGCAGGCTTACGGACAAAGCGGATTTTTGCATTGCTTGTAATATTTATTCTTATTTCAATAAATATTGGAATTATGAATTTGCTACCTATTCCAGCACTTGATGGAGGAAGACTGATATTTGTCATTCCTAATTTTTTCGGAATAAAAAGTAAATAAAAATAGAGGATACATATAATTGGAATGATATTTTTGCTTGTATTGATGCTGGTTATTGTATTTTTGATGTTTCAAAATATTTTTCAATAGAAGGGAAATGAACTAAAATGGTAGATTTTATACAGAAGACAAAAAGACTTGTAGAAACTTTCTTCAGTGATTGTTCAATATGGATTTGATGAATTGTTTAAAAAGAGGCGATCTGAAAAAGTATTTGCCAGGAAATATAAAAAGGAAAATACAGCGACAAGATTGATGAAATAAATGCCTGTACTTTTTACGAGAGAATAAGAATGGCGATTGAGGAAAATGTAGATTATATATGTAAAAATTTGGGCAGATGCTAAGCAACCGAAAAGATATTTTGCCTGAGGGAATTGATTGTACAGCTTCAGAAACTGCAAAGATAATGTGGAAGTTGAAAAAGTTGATGTAAGGGAAAAGATGAATCTTGAACTTGGGATTGAAGTAGATGATTATTTTCTTGAAATAGAGGAAGAACCGATGGCATCAGCTTCGATAGGGCAGGTGTTTAGAGGAAAATTAAAAATGGGGGAAAAAGTTGTTGTAAAAGATTCAGAGAGAAAATATAAAGCCTGTAGTTGAAGTGGATTTGGAAATTATGAAAAGCCTTGCAAAAACTTTGGAAAAATATTATGAGGACATGAAAAGAATGAATATTGGGGATGTTGTGGAAAGTTTTGAGAAAATGCTGAATGAGGAGCTTTCACTTAGTAATGAGCTTCGTAATATAGAGCGTTTTTGCAAACAATTTTAAGGAAGATAAGAGAATTCATGTTCCAATTGTGTATAAACATCTTTCCAATGACCATATTCTCACAATGGAAATGATAGAAGGCTTTAAAATTACTGATAAAGGAAAAATAGCAGAAATAGGGAAAAACCTGAAGAAATTGCAAGAACTGGACTTGATTTGTATTTGGTGCAGTTTTTAAAACACGGATTTTTCATGCTGACCCCATCCTGGCAATATTTTATAAAGGAAAATGGGCAAATTGTATTTATTGATTTTGGTGCAATGGGAAGGCTTTATCCGAATGAGCGAGAACTTTTAATAAATTTGATTATTTATTCATTGAAAAAGATGTATGATTGAAACTATACGCAAGCTGGCGATAAAATTTGAAGTTGCGGATGAAAGAAAGTTTGAACGTGAACTTTACGGATTAATTGAAATGGTGGATGGAAATTCATTGGAAAGCATAGATATTGTTACGATTTTTGAAAAAGCAAGGAAAATATTCAGTGATAACCAGATTCTGCTTTCTGAAGATATTTACCTGCTAGTAAAAGGGAATTGGTCAAATTGAAGGAATTGGTCAGCATTTGGATCAAGCCTTAACATAACGGGAATTATCGTCCATATATGGATAAAATAGCAAGAGAGCGAGATGAATCCAGCGAATATCTTTAAAAAGGGACAGAAAAAGCTGGAGACCTTTTTCTGACAACTGGCTTACTTTACCAACAGATTTAAAAGATGATTTTAGAAAAAAATTCAAAAATGAATTAAAACATAAGCATGAAATAATCGGATTGACAAATTTCAAAAAGACTTTTGAGGAATTAATTCTAGCAATCATTATTTCATCACTGTTTGTTGGCTCTTCAATACTGGCTTTGCAAACATTACAAAAATCTTTGGAATTTCGGATTAGAATTTGCTAGGCTTTGTTATTGCATGGGAATAATGGGTCTGAATTTGTTTTTAAAAAGTAAAAAAATAAGCGATGACAAAATAAAAACTACTTTTCAGGATTATAATTAGTCAATTTAATTTTAAAAAGTAAAGGAGAAATGTTATGGAAAATAATGTTTTATTAGCAACATTTGAAAATCAGCTAAGCGCATTTGAGGCTCTAGCTGACATAAAGACAAAATATTCAGGGGAAAATTATGTAATTACTCGAAGGCTGCAGTTGTAAGAAAGGAAGACGATAAGCTGAGTTTCAAGGATGGTTTTGAAGTAAATGCAAAATGGAAAATAGGATTTTTAAATGGAGACTTCTTGGAGGTCTTGTTGGAATTATCGGAGGTGACGTTGGGGAGTTATTTTGGTGAAGCAGTAGGAGCTATGATGAGGCGAAAGTCAAGGTGAAAAAGGCTGACAAGAAAATAATAAACATATTTGAAGATGTTTCAAAACACCTTGTAAATAACCATTATGCGTTGATTTTGCTAACTTCGGAATCAGAAAATGCGGAACTGGATAATTTTTGAATAAATACAATCCTGAAAACAATCCTGCGAAAAAGATGCCAAAGTTGTTCAAAAGGACTATGGAATTTGCAAGAGAATACGAATCAAAACTGAAAACAGATATTGAATACAAGGAATTAAAAGACAAATTTGAAAAGCAAGTCAAAAAGAAATAAAGGAAAAATTTGACTGACTTTTCAGAAAAAGGTAAAGGCTAACACAGAAGCGTTTACAGAAGATTTGACAAAATTTGTACTGGACTTGAAAAATAAATTTAAGAATTAAAGAAGGCAGGGGATAGAAAATTTTATCCCTGTTTTTAAAGTTCAAGGAAAACAAATTTATGTTTTAATTGAAAAATTTTAATTTATTTTTAGTGCAAAATTGATTGACAAAATAGACAGTATATTATATAAAAATGACTTACAGGTCAATTTTATTTGTTAGGTGGGAGACGCTTGGAAAAAGAAGAAGGGTCAAAGAAGTCAGAAAAAGATAATAGATAAGGCATGGGAACTGTTTGCAAAAATGGATATGAGGAAACTAAAGTTGAAAGATATTACAGAAAGACTTAGGAGATATCTAAAGGGAGTTTTTATACATATTTTTGCAACTAAGGAAAGACGCTTTACGAAGTTTTTAGGAAAAATAAAAAGGAAGTAATTGAAAATCTTGAAAATATAAATGTTGATCAAACGCTGGAAAAAGTTTTTAGAAGATTACGTAAAAGCTAAAATGAATCATGTTGTTAAAATTTTTGAATAATATGAAGCTAAGAGCAGTCGAGAAATATTTAATTGATTCAAAAATTAAGGATTTTCTTTCAAGAACTGCAGGAAAAATCAACTAATTTTTATAAAATAAATATTGTTGAAAAATTTAACAGTAAAAATGGCAATAAATATAATGCAGATGTTATATCAGAATTTATATTAATTTCAATAGAGGAATTTTATATGATGAATTTGTCTTGAAAAATTTGGAAAAGATGAAAGATGATGACCTGATTAATATCCAAAATACAAGAAAAGTCCAAAAATTCGTTGAAGGAAATAATAAAATTTATAAATAATGCGTTAAAATAAGTTCAGGAAGGAAGAAGGAAAATGACAGAAATAAAATAACAGTGTCAATATTGCTGTTATTAATGGCAATTCCCAATTTTTGCACAAAAATAACAATTCAGGAAGTCGCTGAAATGGCTGTGAAAAACAACAAAGACATAAAAATAGGAATGTTGAGAAATGGATAGAGGCAAATTGATGTAAGCAGAACCTGGAACAGAAATCACAGTAGCTATAATGCTTCGGCAAATGCTTATTTTAAAGATATTATTTTGAGAAAAAGACAGGGGAAGCGTACCAGCAATATCTGTCACTGTCACATGCTCTTTTCACAGGGAGGAAACTAAAATTAGGGAAATGAAATAAGCAAAGACAACTTAAAAATTAACTGAGCTGAAATTGGATAAAACCAAAGAAAGATACAGTATTAAACACTGTTCAGGCATATATTGACGTATATGAAAGGGCAGTCCAGTACGCTTGGGGTACTGCAAAAATCAAAGGAAGCATTGGATGAAAACTATAAAAATTCAGACTGAAAAATATAACGAGAATGGTTACACAGCCTGAATACAAAGAAGCAGAAAAGAAGTCTAAAAGGCTATGGAAGCGCAAATGGTGTAGAACAACAGGAAACATTGAAATAGCAAAAGAATCTTTAGGAATATTAATTGGAGTGCCAAATCCGGCGGCATTGAAATAGTGCCGTTTGGAGTGGAAGACAATTTTACTAAGACAATTGATTTGGCAAAGGATATGGAAAAATTAACAACACAAAATACTGAGTATAAAATTTGCACAAAAACAAATTGATATAAGCAGAAAAATACAAAACTGGAAAGAGCCAGTTTTTCCAACAATTAATGGAACTGTAAATTACGGGCATTAGGTTCGAGAAATAAATTAAAGGATGTATTTGAAGTGAAGGATTTTTCATCAGTGCTGGAGTGACATTTACTTGGAATATTTTTGACTGGGGCAAAAGAAAGAAGATGTAAAAATATGCTAAAAACTGAAGAAATTGCGAAGTAAAATCAGAGCAGACATTGGAGCAGGTTAAGGCGAATATGAGAAAAACATATTATAAGTCGCAAGCACTTGAGTGCAGGAAGCATTGAAAATTGCAGTGGAAAAGTGCAGAAGAAACGTACGAACTGGAAAAAGAAAAGATACAACTATAACTTGATAACAATGAATAATTTACTTGATGCAGAGGCAAAGTACGCGAGCCGTGTAAATTATACAACTTCAAGACTCATCTACTATCTTGTATCGCAATATGGAGCTTTTCTTGATTAATCAGATTTAAAATATGAAAACAGGAGGAAATAAACAATGAAATTATATAATAAAATCGTAGTAGCATTGGCAATACTTGCGATGTTTGCTATATCTTGAGGAAAGAAGAAACGAAGGCGCAGTAAATAATGCAAGACCAGTAAAAAGTGCAAGTTATTGGACAAAACTCAATTTCTTTGGGCTATAGCAGCAGTGAACTTTGAAAGGTATCGAGAGTTCCTATACAGCGACTTCTTACGGAGAAATAGTTTGTAATAAATGCAAAAATGGGGATAGTGTAAGAGCAGGGCAGGTAATTGTATCAATTGACAATCAGGGCGCAAGATCAAAATGTTGCAAATGACTGTCAAATGTGAATACAGCCTCATCAAACATCAGCTCAATAGCCATGCACTTGAAGAAGCTAGAATAAATTATGAAAAATACAGTATGCTTTATAATAAAAGGCTAGTAACTGAAACAGATTATTTAAAGAGCAAAAACTAATTATGATCTTGCCAAGAGCCCAGTTAAATGCCTCAAAAACAGCCTAAAGCTCAGCACAGGCGAGCACTGGATTCGACAAATGACACAAATAGAAAATCTAGTAATAAAGACAAATACAACGGAACTATTGCAAATATGAAGCTGGAACTCCATCAGCAAACATCAGCTGGAAAGCGCCTTGTTTACTGTGGTAAATGAATCGAAAATGCGACTGGAGTGGGAGTTTCACGAGTAATGACAATAAAATCCATGTAGGGAACACAGGCAGAAAGTAAAAATTGATGAAATCTGCAAGGGGAAAGAGCTGGCAGGAACAGTATATGAAGCGTCAGCTGCTGCAAATTGGCAACAAGACAGTTTTATTGTAAAATCAAAAATTCTAATCCTGAAGAAGGCTAAAAAGCGGAATGTATGGAACAGCAAGCATAGACACTGGAGCAGAAAATGGATTAATAATTCCTAAAAAGCCATTGTTGTAAGAGGGTGGAACAAGTGGTCTATATAGTTCAAAATGGTAAAACAATCGCAATACCAATAAAAATTACAAATCAAAATCAGGAAATGACAGCAGTTACTGAAATGGTCTTACTGCAGGTGCAGAACTTATAATAGATGGACAAAATGTTGTACAGAGCTAACGAAACCGTTAGAAAAGTACAGTAAATTATTGATTTTAACTCTAAAAATAGAAAATTAATATTTTTAAATATAATCAGTCAGGCAAATTTTTGAAAATTTTATACTTTCTGAATTTGTTTGGCTGTTTTATAAAACAAAAAAGATTAAGGAGAAATGAAAAATGACAGTAGCAGATTTTCGCAACGAAAAGGGTCGTTTCTACAACTATGATACTGATATTCATGGTTTTTTCAGGTGTTGTAGCTATACGGTCAATGAAGCAGGAATTGATACAGACTTTAACTTTGCTTAGTAGCTGTTATACGACTTGGACTGGAGCCGACTTCCGAGGATGTTAAGACTCAGATTTCAAAAAATAGAAGATGCGGCACTTAATGTTGACGGTATTAAAAAATATTTCTACAAGTTCAACATGGAAATTCAAGTGTAATGGTAGAATTTAACTTCGGTACAGATACGGATATAAAAAGCAAGTACAGATTCAGTCTGAAATTGATAAAATAAAACAGGATTTGCCATCTGATGCCAATGATCCAGTAGTTTCAAAATTGAATACAGCTGGGGGAAATTCGGATATGGCGATGATGATTGCGATAAGAGGAGCAGATCAGGCGATAATTACTTCATTTATGAGAGAAACACTAGAACCAAGGCTTAAAAAGAAACAGAGGAGTTGGAAACATATCGGTATTTGGTAATGCTACAAGACAGATAAAAGGTAGGCTGGATCCATATAGATTGCAGGCATACAATTTATCTCCGAGTGAAATATATTCTAAAATTAAGGCGGCTCATACAATTGTACCAGGAGGAACAGTAAAAGATGGATCAAAAGAATTCATCTTGAGGGTTGATGGTGAATTAAAGCAGCTGGATCAGATACAGAGTATTATTTCAAACAATAATAATCAGACAGTAAGATTAAGCGATGTTTGCAAATATTGAATATGGAACTAAAAGATAAAACTTCTTATTCAAAAATATGATGGTCAAGACATGGTTTCTAGTTGTAATTCAAAAAGTAAGGATGAAATCTAGTTGAAATTGCAAATATTTCAGAATTGGAAAATATGAAACCGTTATTTCCATCAGGTTCAAAGTATGAAATAATAGTTGATAACAGTATAAGAGTAAAAGACGCGATTTCCAATGTAACAAATAATGGTTTACAGGCATTAGTAATAGCAGTACTTGTCTTATTGGTATTCCTAAAGGATTTAAGGGCCTCGCTTGTGGTTGGAATGTCAATTCCAATATCATCTGCATTACTTTCTTTCTTTTTAAATACACAAGAATTTCACTAAACTTAATTTCATATGGGGCTTGCACTTGCGATAGGGATCACTGGTTGATAATCACGGTCGTCACACTGAGATAACATATTTGATCACATTCAGATTAATAAAGAACCAGCACTTGTTGCGGCGATACGTGGAACAAATGAAGTAATAGTTCAATGATAGCTTCAACGGCAACATCAGTTTGCGTATTTTTACCAATCGTATTATTTCAGGGTTTGCAAAGGAAGTATTTGAGAATTTCGCTCTCAATGATGTTCGCGCTGTCAACTTCGATTGTTGTAGCAATGCTGTTTATTCCAATGGCATCAAGCCTGTTCCTAAATATTGAAAAATATCAGGAGCTGACAGGAAAGCGCATAGATTTAATGCATTTTAGGGATAAATACAAAGATCTTGTAAAACAGGCTTTGGATCATAGAAAAGCAGTTATAATCAGGGTAATTGTACTATTTTTGTAGTTGTTTTTGGACTTGGAAGAACTGTAAAAACCTCATTTTTCCCAACGATTGACAATGATGAGTATTCGGTAGTAGCACAGCTTTCGACAGGACTTGATGTAAGTGGCACACGAAATTTCTAAGCAGATGGAACAGATTGCAAAAGAAGATCTGTTACAAAAATTATACTACTATAGTAAATGCTCAGGCGGCAATAGTCAATGTCGATGTAAAAAGACACGATGAAAGCAATGGAAAGAATGCGTCAAAAATGAGCGACATTCCAAATGTTACAATCGCTGTTTCCCCATCAAAAGCTGGAGGACGTTCAGTTTCAAAGATTATTCATTCCAAGTGGAAGGGATAATGCTGAAGAATCAACAGAATTGCCAATGCGATTATGGCAGATATGAAAGCGACGCAGACTTGGTTTAAGGATGTAAAATCTTCATCAGAAGATGGATATCCACAGGCACAACGAAGTAAACAGAGTAAAGCTGAAAGTTATGGGCTAAGTGTTACAGACATAACTAGAATGTTAGATCAAACTGTATTGGGAGTAGATCCAATGAAGTACTGAAAAACACAGAAACATTAAAAGTTTTATATGGAATTTTGAAGAGCAGTATAAAATTCCTTGACAAAATACTGAATATAATGATAAAAAACAAGTGGAGGACAATTTGTAAGATTAGGAGACATCGCCACAATGAAACAAGTGGAAGAGTGCGACCTCTATAGAAACTTCACAATGGTTCTCAAATTGTAACAGTAGGAGCAAATTTGGATAAATCAAAAGGTTTGAATGATGCATCAAAATTTGTAAATGAATCATTCAAAAAAACAAATCCAGCTATAGGATATAAAAATAGCTCCAGCAGGAAATGCTCAAAGACAGAAGGAAATGGGTGGAGAAATTATGAATGCCCTTATGATTTCAGTAGCACTTATTTACGTCGTACTGGCAGTACAGCTAGAATCATTTATTTTACCGATAATAATGATGTTGGCGTTGCCATTATCAATGATTGGAGTAATGTTTGGACTGGCTGTAACAAGAATACAGCTGAGTATGTTTGTTATGATTGGTATTCTAATGCTGTTTGGTATGGCGGTTAATAATGCAATTGTATTACTGGATTTCGTAGCGAGTTTACGGCAAAAGGGGATGGAAATTAGAGAGGCCCTTGTGGAAGCGGCAGGTTCACGGCTTCGTCCGATACTTATGACAACACTTACAACGGTGCTTGGATGGATTCCAATGGTACTTTTCAAGTAAGGGAAGTTCGGGTTATTATCAAGGAATGGCGGTAGCAGTTATGTTTGGACTTTTTATTCTAGTACGTTGCTGACATTATTCTTTATACCTGTGGCTTATTCCATAGTTGAGGAAAGAAAAAGAAAAACAAAAAGCAAAAAGAGGAAGCAAGAAAAGCAGATGGCTGAAAGATCGTAAAATAAATAATAATAAACTTTAAAGAAAAGGAGGTTTTTCTTGAAGAGGGTAGAAATATTTTGATTCCTACTTTATGGATAAAATAAAGGAAGAAATGCGTGAATACGGAATTGAGCAATATATAATAATTCCACAAGTTTACAGCCGTTGGAGCAAAACATTAAAACATTTTTAACAGCCACGTGCGGCCTGGAACTGACAGCATTCTTGTAACGTATCTCGGAAGATGAGCAGGCAAAAGGAAATTATACGGCTTATCAAAATGTGAAAATAGATTTAGGTAAGTCAATCTCAATGGTCATGACGCACTTTTACCAGTAGACGATATTATTTTGTAAAAATATGAATAAAAATAGTTTGAGTATAAAAAGAACGGAGTGATTATTAATGGCAGTTTTTGAATTGAAACATCACTGATTGAACATAAACTTTCAAATTTGAGAAATAAAGATACAGACACTCAAACTTTTTAGGGAAAGCTTAAAACGAAATAGCAGGGACTCATGGTTTATGAGCAACAAAACATTTTGCTAGCTCAAGGAGATTAAAACAGAAACTCCTATTCAGAAAAACCACTACAAAAGTTCTGGATAAACCAATAACATTAGTTCCCATCCTAAGAGCAGGACTTGGAATGATAGACGGAATATTGCGACTTCTTCCAAACGCAAAAAGTAGGGACATCTAGGAGTTTACAGAAACGAAGAAACCTTAGAAACCAGTCTACTATTACGCAAAAAATGCCTACAAACGTTGTCGAAAGTCAAGTTTTCGTAGTAGATCAATGCTCGCAACAGGTGGTTCAATGATTTACACAATTGATTATCTAAAAAGACAGGGGTGTAAAAACATAACAGTGTTAAGCATTATTGGAGCTCGAAGGAATAAACTAAATTTACTGAAAAACATCCTGATGTAGATTTGTACATTAGAATTGATACAGGACTTAATGAACATGCATATATCTATCCAGGTTTGGGAGATGCAGGAGATAGAATATTTGGAACAAAATAGTAAAATGGATTTTTAGGAAAATACTCTAATTAAAACAATTAGGGTATTTTTGACTAATCATATTTTTCCATATTACTATGTTTTTCTTTCTTTTATTTCTGTAGGATTGCTCATGTCATGCGAAATCCTACGACCTCAGCTAGTCACGACATCTGCACTGACACTCGCTATGCTCAAACAGTTTTGTCGCACAGAAAATGCTCGACTAGATTTTAAAGGTAAAATTATATTTTTAATTATTTAAAAATATTGAGTTATTCTTTATTGAAAAGTTTGTAATAAATTTCTTATTTAACCGATATTTGAGTATAAAATGTTTTCTTTTCTTTCAAAAAGCAGAGCAGAATCTTAAAAATTCCACTTCTTCATGATGATTTATTAATAACGATTTTCCATCTCGTCTTCGCAAAAATATTTCCATAACTCTATAACATCTTCTTTCACTTCCTGCTCTATCTTTTCATATTCTGCCCATCTGAAGGACTAAACAGACTGCAACCACAGCTATTCCCAAAATAGTAATCAAAAATTAACTTTTCAAACTCATCAGCTCCAATCAACAAAAGAAAATAATTTGTTAGTAAACTCCTTTCCCGTCCCTATCTTTACAATAAACATTTCCATATTGCTTATAACATCTTTCGCCTCTTTCTTCTCTCTCTTTCACGAGCTTCATCCCATAATCTTTGGATCTAATAAACCACAACTTACTGTAGTCAGAGCAAGAATTACAATCAAAACAATTTTTCATATTCATCAACTCCATTCAAAAACTAAGTTATTAATGACGATTTCATCCCTATCTTCACAATAAACATTTCCATATTGCTCATAACAATGAACTCCTCTATCTCTTTGCTTTTTGTCTTTGCTCTATCCCACGAATTTGAATCAAAAAGTTCACAACTTACTATAGTCAGAGCAAGATTACAAAGTAAAATCAATTTTTCACATTCATCAACTCCATTCAAAAACTAATTTATTAATAAAGCCTATTACCATTTCTATCTACACAATAAACATTTCCATATTGCTGTAACATCTTTTCGCCACTTTCTCTTCTGCTTTCAGTTACTCTGTTCCAATAACTTGGACTAAAAGAGTTCACAACTTACTGTAGTCAGAGCAAGAATTACAAGTAAAAACAACTTTTCATATTTATCATCTCCGTTATATTATGTATTATAACACATTTTTATGATAATTGTCTGAAATTAGAATAACATTATAAAAACTATTTTTAAAACAGAGTTTAATTTTTGTGATTTTTAAAAGGATTGGTACTACTTCTCATTTAAATAGTAGAAACTAGAAAATTCATCGAATTAAAGCCTAAAAATTTAAATATGGTAATCTTTGTAATTTAATATAGAATGTCGTAATTTTTGAAATGAAAACGACTGTTTGAGCGTTAGCGAGTTTCGTTTTGTTTCAAAATGCTTAGACAAACCAGGGATGCAAGGGAAATGGCGATTGATTTCCTTGCTTGTAAAAAGATATAAAATTATGAAAAATTTGATTAAAGGATATTTAATAGTGTGTAATAAAAATGAGAAATAGTATTAAAAAGGAGTAGGAGAATACACTTACAAACTTGATTTAAAAGGAATTTTTATAATTACTTCTGCTCCTTTCGGTTTTGCTGTCTTTATTTATAAATACGCCATAATTTTTGCCGTAATAGAATTTTATTCTTTTATCGACATTTTGAAATCCTACACCGCCTGTCTTGCTTTTTTTGAACTGTTTGGCTTTTTCAAAGCCTATTCCGTTGTCTTTGACTGAGATATTGACAGTGCTATTTTTCTCTGTAAACGTCGATTGTGATAATTCCGTTTCCGAAAGGTTTTTTTATTCCGTGATAGATGGAGTTTTCTACAATTGGCTGGATTATGATTTTTGGAACTTCGATGGAAAGAAGCCTTTCATCTTCTATGTTGAAAAAATAGGAAAGTTTGTCTTCGTATCTCTGCTTTTGTATGAATAAATATTCTTTAGTGTGCATAATTTCATCTTTTAACGGTATTTTTTCGTGACCGTTGCTAAGGGAAAGCCTAAAATAGTTTGCAAGTGATTTTGTAATGCTGATTACTTTTTCATTGTCTTCAAATTCTGCCATCCAAATGATTGTATCTAGCGTGTTATAAAGAAAATGTGGATTAATCTGGCTGTGAAGAGCCTTTATTTCATATTCCCGCAAATATTTTATCTTTTCAACCATTACATTAAAATGTTCTACAAGGTTCTGAATTTCATAGCCTGTTTTTTCACTTAAATGAAATTCCCTAGATTATTTTCAAAGTTTTGCATATGATTTTCCAGTTTTATTAAAGGCTCTTAGAATCTTTGTTATTACGATAAATGTAATAATGGAAGAAAAAGCTAATGAAACTAGGAAAATAATAATAACTATGAGAGAAAAATTTTTCTTTAAGGTAACTAGGTCATTTGTGTTTGCAAGGCTTCTTAAATTCCAGTTTGTATTTTCAATCTGTGTTTCGTATAAATATGTATCTTTATTTTTTTATTCTTTTTCTGAAAATTTTGCAAGACACTTTTTTTATCAGCAAAAGCATTTCACATCTTTGTAGTAAATAATATTGTTGTTTTTGTCTACTATAATATTGTCGATTTGTTTTCAAAAGAAATGGAATTTAAATATCTTTCAAGAATTTCATATTTAATGTCAAAAACAATAACACCAAGATTTTCTCCCTTTGAATTTTTATGTCCTGACTGATTGACAGAAACCAGAGAGCTGAGTTCATAGAGGAAGTGGAATTTTTCTGCTGGGATTAAAAACAGGCATATCTGAATTGTTTATAGCATCGACATACCATTTTTCCTTCATCATATTTTTCTGATATTTTCATATCATTATTTTTTTGTCACTGGATACAATGTTACCATTTTTCCAATTACAGTAATATTTTTAATTCCTTTATTACTATTCAAGAATCGAATAAATCATTTTTTTCAATGCTCTTTTTGAATCTTCATTTCCTGATATTAAAAAAATTTCTAACATCGGCATCAACAGATAAGAGATTAATTATATTTTTTTCAATTTATCTGCATAAAGAGTAATATAACGGGATGTATTTATAACATTTTTCGTTAGTATATTCAATTTCCTTTGTTCATTATGATGTATTTTGAAGTATAGTAAAAAAATACTGCTTAAAAAGTACAAACAGAAGATTTCCAATAATATAATAAAAACAGCTGAAGCAGCATCGAGTTTTTCATAGTTCTTTTTAATTTCATAGTTTTCTCCAGCACACTTTTCTTAAATTCTTTTCGAGTGTCATTCCAAAAAGTTTTTTTAAATTTTGAATTGAAATAATTAAAGTTTTCCATTCCTACAAAGCTCTCCCAATTTGATAATTTTTCAGATCTGTTGTCAAAAGCAACAGTTTTGCCTTTTCCATCCGCATATTATTCAAATAGTCCTGAAAAGGAATACCAAACAAATTTTTAAAAAAGTGAACTCAAATATCCAGAAGACAAATTCATTTCGTCAGCCAGAGAATTTAAGTTAAAGGAAATATCGCTGTATTTTTCTTCAATTTTTGTTAAAAATATCTTTATACTTGCTATGAAAATATTTTTATCAGATTTTCTCAACTTTGGCTAATTTTATTAATAATTTTTCTTGCTTCGTTATATTTTTTTATCTTCTTCCAGCTTTATAGATAAGTTTTGAAATTATCTCATTTATATCCGTCTTGGAAACAGGTTTTAAAATATAGTCTTCAACTCCGATTTTTAAAGCCTTTTGAGCATATTCAAAATAGTCGTATCCAGAAATAATGGCTATTTTAACATCACTTTTCAGCTCTTTCATTTCCTCGGCAAGAGTCAGCCCATTTTTAAAGGGAATATTTATATCCAGCAAGACAAGGTCAGGCAAGACTTCTGAAAAAGTCTTAAAGGCAGAATTACCATCTTCTGCCTCATAAACATCACTTATCTTATATTTTTCAAAATCAATAAAGGTTTTAATACCTCTTCTTATAATCGGTTCATCATCAATTATTAAAATACTATACACTTATTTAACAGCTCCTTTGATTTGTGCAGCAGTCAGATGTCCCGGCAAAGTTTTAACAATATTCAAGTTCCCATCCAATATAATGTTTGAAGGATATCCCAAAAACTTTTTGCCCTTTTAGCACTTCCCCTTTTCATCCAGCAAAACAGTAGTATTTTTGTAATTAAGCCCTTTATACCACTGAATAAATTTGGCTGTGGGTTTTTCTCCCTTTTTGTCCCTGGAGAAGCAATTGTTATAACTGTAAAATTCTTACTTTTATCTGCACTTAAAAATTAATTTCGCTTAATCCCGAAAGACAGATAGGACACCATGAAGCCCACATTTTATATATATTTTCTTACCTTTGTACTTGTTAAGGAAACAGGTTTATTATTAATGTCCTTAACTGAACTCCTGCAATGTATTTCCAAATGAAATCGATCAAAACTCAACAAAGTTACAATTGTTGCAATTAATTTTTTTCATAAAAATTACTTCCTTTCTGTATTATAGCAAATTTAAAATATTTTTGTAATTATTTTTAGTTATTTTGATTACTAATTGTTTTATAAAATTTAAAAATTATAATTTTTAAAAAATAAAATTATTAAAAACTTATTCATTATTAGCAAAATTCCCATAAATATAATTAGAAATCCTCCAAAAGATTTTAAAATAGTTTGTGTATTGATTTAAAAGCTCGTACTTTTTTTAGTAATTCCTGAGAGAAAAAGGAAAAATAGAACAAATGGAGTGGCAAGTCCTAAGACGTATATAAACATCATTAACCCTCCATAGACTGCAGATCCTTTTTCTCCTGCAAGAGTAAGCACTGAGGCAAGAATAGAGCTACACATGGAGTCCACCCTAGACTAAATGTTAGTCCTAGCAAAAAGCCTGTAATGAAGAATTTTTTTCCCAATTAAATCTAAATTTACAGATTTATTTTTCTAAAAAGTTAAATTTTAAGATACCTGTCTGATGTAATCCCAGTATTATTACAATTATTCCTGCCAAAACTTTTATAGTGTCATTAAAGAAAAATTCCCGTAAGAAAACTAAAAACTAAAAGCCTAATGCTTACAAAAAGTAAGTGAAAGACCTAAAATAAATAGAAAAGGTATTAAGCACAGTTTTTCCTTTGCTTAAAAATTCCCAAATATACAGGAACAATGGGAAGAATACATGGAGATAGAAAAACTTGCTACCCTCCTAAAAATACGCTTCCTACCAGTAATGGCTGATTAAACATAAATTATCTCCTATCCTGTTCATTTTACTGAACTAATTTTTATTAAATATCCGTAATGCTCTTTTTCCATATCTTTTAATGGGATAAATTTAATTGAAGCACTGTTTATGCAATAACGAAGCCCGCCTTTGTCTTTAGGTCCATCATCAAAAACATGTCCCAAGTGGGCTTTTCCACTTCGGCTAAGCACTTCTGTCCTTACCATATTAAAACTTGTATCATTTGCATAAGTTACAACATCTTTTGAAATAGGTTTTTGTAAAAACTTGGCCATCACAGCCAGAATCATATTTATCCTTTTGAGGAAAAATAATGGCTCTCCTGTTGTTATGTCCACATAAATTCCAGCTTCATGATTGTCCCAGTACTCGTTTGAAAAAGAATGTTCAGTATTTTTTTTCTGTGTAACGCTATACTGCAGTGGAGTAAGCCGTTTTTTCAATTCTTCGTCACTTGGTCTTTGGATAATCTTTTGGATCAATAATAACTTCATCTGCCTTTACTGACATCAATGTGACAATATCCGTTAGGATTTTTCAAATAGTCCTGATGGTATTCTTCTGCGAGTATATAATTTTTCAAAGGCTGAACTTCAACTTGAATTTTTATCTGTATATTTTTCTGCTCTTCTTCAATTTCCTGTAAAATAATTTCTTTATCTTTAGGGATTAGTATAATAAATCCTGTTCTGTATTGTCTGCCTCTATCATTTCCCTGCTGATTAATGCTAGTAGGATCTACAACTTGAAAAATAATATTTAAGCAGCTTGCTCAAAGAAATTTTTGTTTGCGTCATATTTTACGTGAACTGTTTCTGCGTGATCCGTTGATGCGACAATGTTGTAACTCGTTTTTCAGTTTTACCATTGCATAGCCAACCGTAGCATCCTTTACTCCATCAATTCTTTCCATATATGCCTCAAGTCCCCAGAAACAGCCACCAGCAAGATAGATTTCCCTTGATGTTTTCGTTTCCTGCCTGAATCATATTTTCTTTTTCGTTTATTTTCATTTCTGTTCTTTACGATTTTTGTTTTATTTGATAATACTACTGAAAAATAAAAGCTAAAGATAGTATTAAAAATAATAGTAGACTTCTAGATTTCATAAAACCGCCTCCCGATTTATATTTAAATATTTTTTTGTATCTACAAGAATAGTATAGCCCAAAAATTGATATGAAATATAGTAATATTTTTCTATAATTTTTATAATATTTGTTTGTTACTAATCAAATTTGATATAATTTTAAAAAGTATTAAGTTAAAATATAAAATCAATATTTTTAAAATAAAAATAAAGTATTTTGTGATATATTAAAAACTGTGATTAATAAACTGATTGAAAGAAAAAATATTAATAAAGTAATGTCTTGAAATATAGATTATCTAGGAGGAAAAAACAGTGGGTAACATCGCTTGTAGGGAACACAGAGGGTCGAGGGGCTGATATGAAAAACACGTTAAATGGTGTAAAAGTAAAAATAGTGGCTTTGGGAAAAACAGGAAGTAATGTAATAAATAAAATAATATTAAATAACGTTGTAAAGGCTGACTTTATAGCGATAGATACGGAAAAAGCTGAATTTAGACAGTTCAAAAAGCTCCGAAAAAATATTTGTGTCATCAATAACTTCATTTGAAGCTATGGAGGATTTAAGAAAAACAAACAGAAAAAGAATTTCAAAATGCAGATATGGTGTTTATAATAGCTGAAATGGGAGAAAAACAGGAACTCTGCTTTCATCAGCTGTGGCAGAAATTGCAAAAATCTATGAATATACTAACGGTTGCAATAGTGTCAAAAGCCTTTTGATTTTTGAAGACCGGAATAAGATAGAACTTGCTAAAAAGGGAAAGAAAAGATTAAAAACATTTCGCTGATACTGTAATAGTCATTCCATATCAAAAGATTAAATGATTTATACAAACCTTTCATTGGCAAATATCTATGAAAAAAAGGAGAAAAAGCCTTTGTAACAATTGTAAAGGAATATTGGACTTAATAAAACAGGGAATTGTAAATTTAGACTTTGCAGATATTAAATCTATATTGCAAAAATTCAGGCAAAAACAGTATTGGGCTTTGGAAAAAGCAGACGGAGGATAGAGCAAAAAGGCAGTGGAACAGGCACTAAATACCCCACTTTCTAGAACGTTCAATAAAAGGAGCAGGAAAAATACTAATGAACATAACCTCAGGAAAATGACATACGCCTTGAAGAAATTAGCCAAATGCCACAGCAGTAGCCACAAGCACCGAAAAATCCAGACTTATTTCTCGCATGGGGAACAGTCTTTGAAGAAACTAAATGTAGAAAATTCTGAAGATTTTTGAACAAAAAGGGAGCTGTGTAAAAGGTATATTTGATTGCAACAAATTTTTCGATTAATAAAAAAATTTAAAAATTTATAAATAAAAAGAAAAAGTGTTGACTAATTAATTAAATATGATATAATTACATTGAAAGAAAAAGTTTAAAAACAGGTGTTCCACTACCTTAAAATGAAGCAACTTTTAAATGCAAAAGCTACCAATTATGGTAGTTTTTGTTATTATTGAAGAAAAGGCGAAATTGTATAAAAAATAGTAAAAAGTTCTAATATATTTGATAAAAAATATGTTAAAATCTGAAAAGAAAAACTTTATATATAAAGGAGAAAAAAATGGATGGTGTTGGAATAAAAGTTGTTGGAATCGGTACAGTGGGAAATGATGTCTTGAATAAGATGATGAAAAAAAGAGATTGCAGAAGTTGAACTTTGTAGGGAATTGATGCAAATCAAGGGAATTTGGATAAACTGAATGTAGGATCAAAAAAATATTGGCTTCGAGAATTTAAGTGAAAAAGTGCAGAGTGCATTAAAAAATACAGGTTTAGTATTTATTTTGACAGAAATGTCGGAAAAAGAAAAATAACGAGATAGCCTGCATTGTTTCAGAAGTTGCAAAAACAATGGGAATATTGACAGTAGTTGTAGTTGCTACATCAATTAATTCAAATGGAGAAAGATGATGAAATCAAGAAATTAGAAGAAATTTCTGATACTGTTATAGTTTTGCCTCTAAAAAAATTAATGGAAGCAGATTCTAGTGCAACTTTTGATAAATTATTTGAAAAAGAGATGAAATTTTTATAAAAAAATATAGAATTTATAACAAATCTAATAAAAACAAGGGATAGTGAATCTTGATTTTGATGATGTAAAAATAATGCTAGGAAATTCAGGAGAAGGCATAACAGCATTTGGTAAAGGTGAAGGGCAGGATAAGGTAAAACTTGCTACAGAACAAATAATAAACAGCCCTTTTATAAAAATATTCCAAAAAGCGAGAAAGATACTGTATAGCATTACAGCAGGACCAGACATTGGATTAACGGATTTACAGGAAATAACTATGATTATAAATGAAAAAAATTTGGAGCAGATCAAACAAATATACTATGGGGATACATTATGGATGTTGAGCTTGAAGATAAAATTGAAAGTGGAAATGCTGATAACGGATTTTTCTAAATAAAATGAAAAGAAAAAAATGCTAGCAAAAATGTTAGCTGAATAGAGGAGAACAATGAATAAAATAACTGTATTTGTTTAGGTGTAAAAATATGGAAAAAGCATTAAAGTTTTATAGGGATGGTTTAGGGATATAAAAATAGATTGTAAAGAAGACAATCCTCCAGTATGTTTTTGATACGCCTGGAACAAAATTTGAATTATTTCCTTTAGATTTACTGGCAAAAGATATTAATGAAACTAATCCTCCGACAGGTAATGGATTTTTCAGGAATTACTTTTAACATACAATGTATAAAGACGATGTAGATAAAATTGTTGAATTGGTAAAAAGCAGGAGGGACTATTGTAAAAAGAACCTCAAGATGTATTTTTGGGGTGGATACCATGCGTATTTTTGTGATTTAGACGGATATTATTGGAAGTGGCTTGGGAACCAGATTTTTAAATTTGATGAAAATGGATTATTACAATTTTAGTAAATTTGTTCTAATTTGTAAAATAGATAAAAATTTTTATAAATGTCAGGAGAAGTAAAAAGCAGTAAGCTTATACTTCTTTTTCTTTTGATGATTGTGAGAATATACTTAAAACTTTTTAAAATTAAATTGTTGAAATTAGAAAAATAAAAGTTGAAAAAATAGAAAAATTTTTCTTTTTTTGGAAAAATGTGGTATAATTTGATGTATGCTCAAACCTTTTTAAAATTAAATAAACTTAGGGATTGAGTAAATTATGAATTAAAAACATTATAATTATAAATAGAATAGATAAATATATTGGAGAGAAAATTGGGAAAAAGTTTTAAGGATAATTTGCTGACAGCTGATAAAATAAGAGATGAAATAGTGAGATTGCAGAAAGCTGGGAAAAAGGTAGTTTTTACTAACGGAGTTTTTGATATTTTACATGTTGGGCATTTGACTTATCTAGAGGAAGCCAGAAATTTAGGCGATGTTTTTGGTTGTCGGTGTAAATAGCGATGCTTCGGTTAAAGTGAACAAAGGGAGATAAAAGACCTATAAACACTGAAACAAATAGAGCTTTTGTGCTTTTGGGTACAAAATTTGTAGACTATACAGTAATTTTTAATGAAAAAACACCAGAAAAACTGCTGGATATTTTAAAGCCAGATATTCACGTAAAAGGTGGAGATTACAAAAAAGAAGACTTGCCAGAAACAAAAGTTGTTGAAAAATGGCGAGAAGTAAAGATTTTATCCTTTCGTGGATAACATTTCCACAACGGAAATTATTAATAAAATTATTGAAGTGTATAAAAATAAAAGAATTTTTAAAAATTATAGAAGAAATATTTGTTAATGAAATATATTTTTATGTTAATACTAAATGTTCATTTTAAAAATAAAAATAAATTTTATAATAAGGTTGTTTAATAACTAATTTATAATCATTCAACTAAATTGTTTGTTTAGTATCTTTTTAGATATTTGCGATTAATAGATATGCAATACTATGTATATTTTTGTAGGATTGTCATTGCGTAAAAACTGATCTGCAAGTTTATCCTGATAATTAGATTATGTCAAGATTGCTAACCTATGGTAGTCACGATTTTTGCATGACAAAAAACTGATGCTCAAACGTTTTGCCAGCAAAGAAAAATGTCGACGGATAGCAAATTGACTATATAAAAAATGAAAATATATTTTAATTATTTAAAAAATAGTTTATATGCTATAGAAAAAGTTTGTAATAAATTGTTATTTAAATGGACTTTAGTAAAAAATAGAATTTAATTGATATTTAGAAGTGAGAAAAATTATGAAAAATAAAGATATTAACATTTGATAAGATAGATAAATTAGCAAAAATTTAGCAGAAAAATTAAAAATGGAGGCTGTCTAGGGACTTATTGGAGATTTGGGGAGCAGGGAAAGACTACGTTTACTAAGAAAGATTTGTGAATGTTACAATGTTACAGAGAATGTGAAAGAGTCCGACGTTTTACTTATGTGATTGAGTATAGTCTCGAGATGTGCCCGGTGTATCATTTTGATGTGTACAGGATTAATGATTCTGAGGAAATTTATGAGATTGGGTTTGAGGATTATATTGGGGAAGATGGAAGTGTTGTGATTATTGAGTGGGCGGACAAGATTTTGGATGAGATGCCTGAGGATGCGGTGTTTGTTGAGATAAATCATTATTCAGATGTGGCTCGTGAAGTATCAGTTTATACGGTTTGAAAAATGGAGAAAAAGTAGATTTTGAAATAGAATAATTTATTTTTAATATTTGATTTTTATACTAAATTGATTACGATTGTGAAATTAGTTTTTGAGTAATATTAATATGGATTTAAAGAAGTTTTATTGTAAAAAGTGAAGAAAATGAAAAATGGAGAAAAATATGTTGATATTTGCGATAACGACTACGACTAGATTGGCTGGATTGTCACTTTATGAGAAAGACAAAGCTGTTAGGGGGAAATACACGTGGAAATGGCAAAAACACATTCTACTACGATTTTGGAGCAGATTGACAGCCTTTTGAAATGGACAGGAAAAAGCTAGATGAAATTGAAAGATGTAATTGTTTCGATAGGACCTGGTTCGTTTACGGGGTTAGAATAGCAATTTCAGTTGTAAAGGGGCTTTTTGGACGGAAATGTAAATTTTTATGAAGTGAATGAGCTGGATGCACTTGGATTTCAGGGGTATTATAATTTGAAAACAAGTTTGGGAAAATGATGAAGATGTGAAAAATATATTCGATGATTGATTCACGAAAGGAAAAAGATTTATTGTGCGGGCTATGAAACTTTCAAGTGAAAATAAGCTGAAATTGGTAAAAATTATGAAGTTACAAAACTTGACAAATGTAATTGATGAAATAATTGAAAATAAGGAAATAATAAAAGTTTATCTAATTGGAGATGCAGTTTTTAATTATAAGGCTAAAATATTGGATAAATTGGAAATGTGTAAAAATATTTGAAGATAAGAATTTGACAATTAATACGATGACATTTGTGCAGATGTTTTTGGATAAAAATTTGGAAAAATGCTGGTGTGGTAAGAAAAGACCGATATTTTTTTAATCTGAAACCGATTATCTGGAAAAAAATCACAGGCGGAAAGGGATAAAAAATAATGCTGAAAAAAATTTTTTAAATTTGGAAAAAGAAAAAGATGAAGACCAGAAGGACACTTTGGAAAAATCAGATAGAAAAAGAAATTGAGGAAAGTCAAAGTGAAATAGATAAAAATTAAAGCTGAAACTGAAAAAGGAAATAAAGGAAACAGCTGAAGAAATTTTAGGAAAAATGCTAAAAAAACTGAAAAATAATGAAAAACTTTGAAATTGGAAGAGAAAAATGAAGGTACAAAAAGTAGAAAAATAGAAGAAACATCAGATGAAAAAACAAAAAGCAAAAAAGCCTAAATTAAAAGCCTTTAAAAGATAGGCTGGCAACTCCTAAAAAGGTTTTTTGGAAAGTTAAAGGAAATGCTTCTGGGAAAGACGATAGATGACGATTTGTACGAGGAGCTGGAAGAGTTGCTTATTCAGTCAGATATTGGAATGAATATGACAATGCAGCTTGTGGAGGAATTGGAAAAATCAGTTTCACGAAAAACTGAAAAACGTCGGAACAAATTTATGATGAATTAAAGGAATTGCTTAAAGCAAAACTTATTTACAATGATGAAAACAGCACAAAATTAAAATTGCAGGATGGAAAAGCTTAATATTCTTTTGGTTGTTGGGAGTAAATGGTGTTGGGAAAGACTACTTCCATTGGTAAAATTGCAAAAATTGAAGGATAGCGGGAAAAAGGTTATTATTGGGGCTGGAGATACGTTTAGAGCCGCTGCGATTGAGCAAGTTGAGGAATGGGGAAAAACGGACTGGAGTGGAAGTTATAAAAGCAGGCACATGGAAGCGATCCTGCAGCTGTAATTTTTGATACAGTAAAAACTGCTAAAAATCGTGGATTTGATGTGGCGATACTGGATACGGCTGGAAGACTGCACAATAAACGTGATTTGATGAAGGAGCTTGAAAAATAAATAAAATTATACGTGAACAGTCCGGAGAAACAGACTTTGAAACTTTGCTTGTGATTGACAGTACAACTGGTCAGAATGGATTGGAACAGGCTAGAATATTTAATGAAATTGTAGATTTGACAGGAATTATTTTGACAAAATTTGATGGGACAGCAAAAGGAGGGATTATTTTCCCAATTACAGAAGAGCTGAAAAAACCCGATTAAATTTATAGGTGTTGGGAGAAGGAATCGAGGATTTGAGGAATTTGATACAAAGGAATTTGTTGAAGCTATGTTTGATTAATAAAAAGAAAATTTAGAAAGGAGAGAAATTTATGAACACATTAGCAAATGAATTAAAGGAAAAAGCAAAACTGAACAAGACAATCATTTTACCTGAAACAGAAGATGAGAGAGTCTTTGCGGGCAACAGAAAAATCATTAATGAAGGAATCGCAAAAATTGCGCTGGTCGGAGATGAGAAAAAGCTAAAAGGAAAAGAGCTACTGAACTGGGGTTTCGTTGGAAGGAGCGATTTTCTATAATCCTGATTCGTGTGCAACAATTGACGCTATGTCGGAACTTTTGAGAAAAAGAGAGAAAAAAAGGGAATGACATTTAGAAACTGCAAAAGCGACACTTATGTCAGATCCAAGATATTTTGCAGCAATGCTTGTACATCAAGGAAGAGTTGATGGAATGGTAGCAGGTTCATCTTCACCAACAGCCCATGTTTTAAGAGCGGCAATTCACATAATTGGACCAAAGGAAGGACTGAAGACAGTATCGAGTTCTTTTATTATGATAACAAATACGCCTGAATTTGGAGATAACGGAACTCTTGTGTATTCTGATGGTGGGGTAATACCTAGTCCTACTGCTATGCAGCTTGCTGATATTGCTATTTCTGCAGCAGAAAAAGCTAGATTTACTGCTGGAATAAAAAGAGCCTAAAGTGGCATTTCTATCATTTTCTACAAAAGGGAAGTGCAGATGGAGTGTCTGTAAGCAAAGTTAGAGAAGCTATCGAAATTTTAAAAGTTAGAAATGTTGATTTTGACTTTGATGGAGAATTACAGCTGGATGCCGCAATTGTGCCAGGAGTAGTTGCTGCAAAAGCACCTGGATCAAAAGTGGCAGGACAGGCAAATGTATTGATTTTCCCTGACTTAGATTCAGGAAATATTGGTTATAAATTAACGCAGAGATTGGCTAAGGCAAAAGCATTAGGACCATTAATTCAAGGATTGGCACGTCCAGTTCACGATCTTTCAAGAGGATGCGACGTGGAAGATATTGTGGAAGTCGTGGCAATTACTGCCGTTGAATCAGAAATGTAAAATAAAAATATAAATAAAAAATTTGGAGGAAAATTATGAAAGTTTTGGTAATAAATTGTGGGAGTTCATCAGCAAAGTTTGAACTTATTGACATGACAAAATGAGCAATCGCTAGCTAAAGGGAAATTGTGAAAGAATAGGAATTGCAAAATCTATCTTTCAGTTACAAAAATTTATTGACTGGAGAAAAAAATTGACAAAATGGAAGTTCTATGGAAAATCATACAGTTGCAGTGGAATTAATTCTAAAAGACGCTTCAAGATGAAAAATAGAGTAATTTCAAAGCGTGGATGAAATTGATTCGATAGGACATAGAATAGTCCATGGTGGAGAATATTATGAAAAATCTGTAATTGTAGATGACGAAGTTATAAAAAATCTTGAAGAAATAGCGCCACTTGCACACTTTTACATAATCCCAGCATATATATGGGGAATAAAAGTTGTCCAAAAATTGCTTCCTGGAAAAGAAAGAAATGTGGTTGTGTTTTGACACGGCTTTCCATCAAACAATGCCAGGGAAAAGCATATGTATCCATATCCTTATGAAGACTATACTGACTTTGAAAAGTTAGAAAATATGGATTTCATGGGACTTCTCACAGATATGTAAGTGAAGTGGCAAGAGAAATGTTAGGAAAAAGAAGATTCTAAAATTATAGTTTGCCATCTTGGAAATGGAGCAGAGTATTTCAGCAGTTCAGAAATGGTAAAGTTGTAGATACATCAATGGGAATGACACCGCTTGCAGGGAATTATGATGGGAACAAGAACTGGAGATGCAGATCCTGCCTCTGTTATTTATATAATGAGAAAAAGAGGTCTTTCTTTGGATGAAATGAATACGAGAATGAATAAGCAGTCTGGAATTTTGGGAATATTTGGAGAAAGTTCAGATTTTCGTGATTTAGACACAGCGAGAAGAGAAGGGAACGAAAGAGCTGTCTTGGCTTACGAAATGTTCTGTTACAGAGTACAGCTTTATATTGGAGCTTATGTTGCGACAATGAACGGTGTTGACGCAATCGCCTTTACTAGGTGGAATAGGGAGAAAATTCGGTTGGGAGTAAAAACAACATATCTGTGAATCGCTTTCATATTTTGGAATCGAACTGGATGAAGAAAAATGCACAAAGATTACCAGGAAACGTTGAATTGTCAACAAAAGATTCAAAAGTTAAAATTTATAAGATTGAAACAGCAGAAGAACTTGTAATTGCAAGAGATACTTACAGATTAACAAAAATAAAATAGCCAGACTTTATAGTTTGGCTTTACAATAATTTTTAAACTATAAAGAAAAGAGGAAAATAATGGCAACATTAAATATAATTTATTATACAGGTACTGGAAATACTGAAGATATGGCAAAATACATTGGTGAAGGAGCAGAAAACGCTGGAGCTGCATGTAAAACTGATAAATGTGGAAGAAGCTGATGAAAGTGCAGATAAATGCTGATTTTGTAGCATTTGGATCTCCTGCTGTGAGGAGCAGAAAGAAAGTTGCACCTGAAATGGTGGAATTTATTGAAGGAATAAAAGACAAAATTATTGGAAAAACAGTTGGACTTTTGGATCTTATGACTGGGGACAAGGCGGCTGGATGGAAACTTAGCGTGAAGAAAATGATAAATGAAGGATTTTCTATTGTAAATGATGGTCTTATAATTCATCTAGCTGTTGATGATGATGAAAAAATTGAAAAATGTAGAGAATACGGAAGAGCAATTGTTGGATAATATAAAAACAGTAAAATACTATAACCTTTTGAGTAAGTTTATAATAATTTTTAGAATTATAAATTTGGAGGAAAAATTGGAAATTTATTAATACAGCTTGCTATAATGGTCTTTGTTGGAACGCTTATAGGATGGTTTACAAATTATCTCGGCAATAAAAAGGCGCTTTTAGACCTTATAAGGAAGTAAACTTTCTATTTTTAAAAATACAGGGATTAATTCCTAAAAATCGAGACAGAATATCAGAAAAACCTTGCTGAAACAATTGAAAAAGGAGCTTATTTCAGTAGAACATATTGACAGCAAAAGCTAAAAGACAGTGATGTTATCAATGATGAAGTTTTTAAATAAACTATTGGATAAAATTATAGGAGAAAAAAGCTTAAAACAGTGTGTTAGAAAAATCCACTATTAAAAAGATGTTTTTAAATGATTCATTAATTGAAAAATAAAAATCATATTTTAAAAAAAGTCGATTTTGGAAAAACAAAGAGGAAATAGTGGAAGAAATAATAAAAATCGCAGAAGACAAAATAGACTTCAAAGAAATTATGCTTGAAAAATGAAAAATTTTTTCATTAGAAGAAATGGAAAAAGATTATTTTGTCTGTGTCTAAAAATGAATTGAAAACATATTGAGATTATTGGTGGGATATTAGGAGGAGTGATTGCATTATTTCAGTTTTTCATAATGTTATTATTAAAACAGATATAAAGAATATTTTAAAATTTTTATTTTAGAGTATTTTGGTTTAATAAATGTCTATAATTTTTTTTATTATTTCTTTTTATAAAGCAAAAGGGGAACAGTCGCCATCCCTTTTTATTTCACAATATTAGTTATTTCAATTTCTTCAAATTATAACATATGAAGATTTTGGTGAAAGTGCTACGCACTAATCCTCAGTCGTCTCAGCATTTTTGAAAATAAAATTAAACTCGCTTCGCTCAAACAGTAATTTTATTTCCAAAAATCACGACACTTTTATGTTTAATCATAACAATTATTTTGATAAAGATTCAATAGATAAATTTATTATTTTAATAATCCTAAAAATTTTTGTTATAAGATTAAAATTCGAGAAGCAGGGAGAGTTCGTGGAACTTTTGTCATTAGTATTAGGTTATAACTAGTTAATCGTATTAAATTAATCATTATTGTGAAAAAGGATATATCCTTGTAATTTAGAAAAAGAAATAACATGTAAAAATATAGAAAAATATCTATTAACAAGAATTCTTTTTATAAAAATTTAAATAAAAATAACTAAACTAGAGTATTTAAAGAATTAATTTATGAAATAGAGAAAGTTTAAATGAATAAATAAAGAAAAAATATTGAGGAGAAAGAATGAATGAGGAAAGAATATTGGAACCTAAGGAATTAGGAGGACAATATTCAAAGAAGTTTACAGCCAAAAACTTTTAAGGAATATATTGCCAGCAAGATTTGAAAGAAAAATGAATATATTTATAAAAAGCTGCTAAAATGAGAAATGAATCAGCTTGATCATATTTTTATTGTATGGGCTCTCCAGGATTGGGAAAAACTACGCTTGCAGGAGTTATTGCCACAGAAATGGGAGTGAACTTGAAGATAACGACAGGGCCTGTACTGGAAAAAGCGGGAGATTTAGCGGCTATTTTGACGTCTTTGGAGGAAAATGATATTTTGTTTATTGACGAGATTCATAGATTGAATACATCAGTAGAGGAAATTTTGTATCCTGCAATGGAAGATGGGGAACTGGATATTCTTATTGAAAAGGGGTCCGTCTGCAAGAAGTATACGTGTGAATTACCACAATTTACGCTAATCGGTGCGACAACAAGGAGCAGGGACAGTTAAGCTACACCGCTTAGAGACAGATTTGGAGTTACTCATAGGATGGAATATTACCAATTGGAAGACTTGAAGGAAATTATACGAAGAGGGGCAAATATTCTTAATATTTCGTATGATGAAGAAGGAATTACAGAAATCGCTAAAAGAAGCAGAGGAACTCCTAGAATTGCAAACAGGCTTTTAAAAAGAGCAAGAGACTTTGCGTTGGTGGAAGGTTCGGGTATTTTGGAAAAAGAAAGCGTTGATGGAATTTTGAGGCTTTTGGGAGTAGATGATAACGGACTTGATGAATTAGATAGAAATATTCTGCTTTCAATTATAAATGTGTACAACGGAGGACCTGTTGGAATTGAGACATTGTCACTTTTACTTGGGGAAGATAGGCGAACAATTGAAGAAGTTTATGAGCCATATTTAGTAAAAATAGGGTTTATAAAAAGAACGCCACGTGGTAGAGTTGTGACAGAATTTGGATATAAGCATTTAGGAATTGAAAAATATTTAGTGAAAAAGAATAAAATATGATAATATTATTTTGAAACAAGACTTATAAAGTTATGATTATTTTGCACGCTCAATTCTTTAAAAATTTTTATACAGATAGGGCTAAAATATGATAAAAAGTAAAAATGAGGTGAAAAAACTGTTGTTGACAGTAATAGCAAAAAAGAAAAATATTGATGAAAAATAATGGAAAGATTCTGATAAAAAGACAAGTCAGACTGTAATCATATTCAAAATGTCTATAGATTGAATATGAGGGCATGAATTAAGGATAATAGATGGAGAATATGAATATTTTACTGAAAATTATTCAAATTTCAAAAAAAGGAAGTTTCTGTAAAAATATTAGAGAAAGACAGCTATTCTTTAAATGTAAATATTGATGTTGCAATGGGAATTTTAAAAATGATAAAAATGAATCTGGCAATACAGAAACTGACGGAAATCGGTGTAAATAGGATAATTCCTTTAAAAGACTGAACGGGTTGTTGTAAAGATTAATGAAAAAGAAAAAAATGGGATGTAGTTGTAAGGGAAACGCTAAAAACAGTGCAGAGGAATAAAATTTACTGAAATTACGCCTGTGAAAAAACTTGCAGAAATTGACTATTCTAAATATGATAAAATAATCTTTGCTTATGAAAATAGCGGTGAATCAAAAATCCTTGTCAGAAATAATAGAAAAAGGAGATAAAAGACATTTTATATATAATTGGTCCGAAGTGGGAATCACACAAGAGGAAGTTGATTTTTTAAAAAATAGCAAGGCAATGGAAATTAGCCTAGGAAAAACGTATTTTTAAGAGCAGAAACTGCGCACTGTGTGTGTGTGGCATTATTGCCAATTTTTATATATAATTTTTATTTTTCATAAAATGTAAGAAATAAATTGAAAATTAGTCAAATATATAATATAATATACCTTAGTAGTGGTGTTATAATAATTTATTCGGTAAAAATTTTTGATAAATAAAAAAATAATATAAGCAAAGAAAGGGAAATTTAGAGAATGAGTGAAGTGAATAATAATTATGAAAAAGAAGTTCAAGATATAGTTGATATTATGGAAGACAAGAAGGCACAGGATATAAAGGTTTATGACATGAGAGGAAAATCGCCATTTTTGATTATTCGATTTTGTGTACTGGGAGTTCTTCCAGAAATATTGAAGCAATAGCAACTGATATAAAGAAAAGCCTTTGAGAATGTGAAAAAGTGTGGAAGGGCTTGATGAGGCAAACTGGGCTTTTAATTGATGCTGGGGACTTGATTATTAGCGTGTTTTAGTAAGGATGCTAGGGAATATTACAGATTAGACGATTTTTATAATGGGTAAATGAAGAAAATAGTGAAATTGATGAAAATGATGGGAATAGAGTCTGTTTTTACTGAAATAATATATTTTAGGGTATTTAATTGAGGAAAAAATGCAATAAGATATGAAGAGGAAAAATTATGAGAATTAGATAAAGAAGAAAAAAACGTACGGTTTGTTGCCTTTCTTATTCTTGTAGGAATAATCTTTTTGATAATGGTGGCACAGCTGTTTTCGTTGCAGATATTAGATGCTTCACAGTATGCGGAACAGGCATTGCAGAATAGAATTAGAACAAATGTAATAAAAGCAACACGTGGAGAAATTTACGACAGGGAAGGGAAGCTTCTTGCCAAAAATACAACAGGTTACCAGCTGATACATTCGCATACTCAAATGCTGGAGCCAAAAGATCTGGCGCTTTTAAATGAAGTAAAGAATATGAAAACAGTACAAGAAATTGATGCAAGACTTTCCAGCGAGCGTCCTGCAGTTGCGAAACGTATCAAAGGAGACAATATTTGATATAAACAAGATAAGCCAGCTAACAGCTTATCCGGTAGACTATCTGATAGACAGATTTTTTAAGCAGCCAAGAATGGGAACGGATAAAAAGATACTTGTTATCGAAGATTTAGATAAGCAGGTGGCGTTAAGGGCAATTGAAAAAATTGACAATGACAGAATTGATATTGTTGAATACAATAAGAGATACTATCCGGAAGACTCGCTTGCTTCACATGTTATTGGATACGTAAAGCCGATTAGTGAAAAGGAATACGAGCAGCTGAAAAAGGATGGCTACAGAAACAGTGACCTGATTGGTAAAAAAGGTGTGGAACGTTCTTATGACAAGGAAATGAAAGGGCAGGACGGAAAGGAAAATGTAGAAGTCGATGCCAAAGGAAATGTTATAAGGCAGATGGAAACAACGGAAAGTATTGCGGGGAAAAATGTCTATCTTTCTATTGATATGGAATTGCAAAAATATATGACAGAAGCTTTTGAAGGAAAGAGCGGAGCATTTATCGCAATGGAGGCGAAAACTGGAAAAATTATTGCATTTGTAAGTAATCCGGAAATCAGCCTTGAAATCTTTTAGAGTTCAAGAATACCTGACAACCAATGGAATGAACTAGTAAATTCAAAAGCTAAAAGCCTCTTGTAAATAAAGGTATTGCAGGGCTTTATCCACCAGGATCAACTTTCAAAGCAGATTACTGGGATGAGAATACTGGAATCTGGAATTTCCCCTAAATGCGACTGTAACTTCGACAGGGGCAGTACAGATATGGAAATCTTATCTTCAGGGATTCACATAAATCAGGAAATGGAGTTACCAATTTTGCAAAATCTATCGAACAGTCTGTAAATACTTATTATTATGTATTTTCTCAAAAAGCTGGAGTAAAGAATATAGTAAAAATATGCAAAGGAATTTGAATAGGGTTCTAAAACAGGAATTGATATTCCCGGAGAAATACTGGTACTTTGCCAAGTCCTGAATGGAAGAAAAATGATTTAAGAAAAACAGGATCAGAAATGGCTCCTGGGAGATTTGATAACATGTCAATTGGGCAGGATATGTTCTAGTTACGCCAATGCAGATGGCTTCGGCATATCAGGCAATCGCAAACAATGGAATTCAGCTAAAGCCTACACTTGTTGACAGATTTGTAAGCTATACTGGAAAAGTTGAAAAATAATACGCCAAAAGTTCAAAAGAAAAATGAATGTAAGCGCAAAAATCTAAAACTATTGCAAAAATGCGTTAAAACTGCCTGTAAGCTGGTTATGGAGGTACTGCAAAGCTGTTAAAAATTGAAGATATCCAGTTTCTGCAAAAACAGGAACAGCACAGAAATACAGGATTTGAAAGATCACCACTCGTGGATAGCAGGGATATTTTCCCATCAGATAATCCTCAAATTGTATTTGTATCCATTGTAGAAGGTGGAGGATATGGAGGAGTAGCCTCGGAAACATGGCTCTTAAATTTCATATTGAAATATAGAGATAAAGTACGTTATAAAAAGCTCAGCAGAAATGCAGAAAAAGAAAGAGGAAGAAGAAAAGAAAAACAACAAGAAAATAATAAAAATGTGGCAAAACGATAAAATATAAGGAGGTGTTTACTAAATGTCAGAAAAAGAAAAAGCTGAGTTCGAAATCAAACTTTTAAAAGAAACTTTTTCTAAAAAGAAGACATTAATAAAATAAAATCTGGAATGAAAAGATTTAGAAGAAAAAGTACGAACAGAAGACATTTGAATGATGAAATACGTTATATTCCAAGAGTAAATGACAGAATAGAGCATATAGACAAGGAAGTGGATGGAAAAAGAAGAGAAGATGTATGTAATCCCGCTTGGAGGAATTGAGGAAGTTGGGAAAAATATGACAGCTTTTCCAATACAAGGATGAAAGTATTGTAGTGGATGCAGGACTAACTTTCCCTGAGGACGAGCATTTGGGGAATAGATGTTATCATTCCAGACTTTTCATATCTGGAATCAAACAGGCATAAAAATAAAAGGTCTGCTTTTGACTCACGGACACGAAGATCACATAGGGAGCAATTCCTATATTTTTACCAAAAAAATTAGGTACAGAAAAATATATCCAATCGTATGGTGGAAGACTAACACTTGCACTTGCAAAAGGCAAAATTTGAGAGATGCAAAACTTCCAAAAGAAAAAGTACTAGCGACGAGAACGATCTTAGTATCAAAATACTTTACAGTGAATTATAAGCGTAACACACAGTATTGCAGACTGTTATGCATTTGTATAAAAACTCCGCGCACGACGATTTTGCATTCTGGAGATTTTAAAGGCAGACTTAACGCCTGTTGATGGAGAAGATTTGATTTTGGAAGATTGGCTCAGCTCGGTGAAGAAGGGTAGATTTATTGCTGTCAGATAGTACAAATGCACGAAATTCGGATTTACACCCATCAGAAAGAACAGTTGGGGAAAGCTTGAAAGATGAATTTGCGCTGATGGAAGAATTATTTTTAGCCGTGCACGTGTCACATGACATCATAGATTACAGCAAAATTGTAAATATGTGAAAAATGGAAGAAAAATTGCGATTGACGGAAGAAGCATGGTAAAAATATTTGAAATATGTTCAAATCTTGGATATTTGAAAACTACCAAAAGATATAATGATTGATATTGATAAAGTTGAAACTCATCTAGCAAATAAAGTATCTTATCTGTGTACTGGAACACAGGAGAACCGCTATGCACTCTTTCAAGAATTGCAAATGGAACACATAAGCATATTTCTTTAAGAGAAGGAGATACAGTTGTAATTTCAGCAACACTATTCAGGAAATGAAAAAGGTCGGCGACTAAAAATATAAATCAGCTTATGAAACGTGAGCAAGCGTTGTATTTGAAAAAGGAATCGGGATACACGTATCAGGGCATGGTTGCCAGGAAGAGCAGAAGTTAATGATAAATCTTGTAAAAACCTAAGTTCTTTTTGCCAGTGCATGGTGAATATGCGATGATAAAAAAACACAAGGAACTGGCAATGGCTGTTGGAGTACCTGAAAAAAATGTTATTTTGTCAGAAAATGGAGCAAAAGCTGGAATTATCTAAGAGCCAATTCAGACACGTTGGAAAAGTGCCTAGTGGAGCGACATTTATTGATGGATTCGGAATCGGAGATATTGGGAATGCCGTGTTGAAAGATAGACAAAATTTGGCAGATGATGGAATAGTAATTATTTCAATTTCTCAATATAGAAACGGAAGTTTAATAAACAGAGTTGAGCTTGTAACACGTGGCTTTTGTATATAATAAAGATGCAGAAAGCCTATTGTCGGAAACAAAAGAGCTGATTAAGATGGAACTTAGCAAAGATGGAAAAATGAAGGAATAAAAGAGATTGGTAAGATTAAACAGAGAATAAGAGCAAAAATAGGAGAGTTCCTAAATAAAGAAACAGACAGAGAGCCTATTATTTTTACCAATTATAATGGAGGTTTAGAATGATACAGTTTCTAAAGAGAGAGCTTTTTAAAGAATTGGACACAATAACTGGATCCGATTGTAGAATTGGAAAGGATGGAATTGATGAAAATGTACTAAAATCAATTTCTGAAGTTGTGAGAGAATTGATAAAGGTAAAAATCTTTGCTAAAAATTCATCAGCTGAATTTGACAGGGAAAATGGCAACTGAGATTGCTCAGAAAACGAAATCAGCATTTGTAGATAAAATAGGAAGTGTATTATATTTTTTAAGCCTAAAACTACAAAGGATGCAAAAAATTACGCCTGAATTTAATGAATTTAGAAAAAGTATAAAGATAAAATTTTTAAGGAAAATAGAGAGGAAAAAGTAAATGAGTGGAGGAATACTGTTTGGAAATAGGCTTTGATGTTGATGCGATTTCATGCTTTTTCAGCACAGTTTTACAAAAGTCCTGTATTCAAGGGACAGAAACCCCAGTGGCAAGACTTATCCAGACAGGTGGAATGCCAAGTTCCCACGCCTCAACGGTTGTTTCCCCTATGACGGGCGTATCTTTTGCTGAAGGGGCTTAATTCCATTGAATTTGCAATTTTACATGGTATTTTGCAGGAATTGTCCTATATGATGCGACAGGAGTCCGTCAGCAGGCTGGAAAACATGCAAAAGCCTTGAATACGCTTATAGAGGCAATTGAGCATCACGAAAGGAATAGAAATAATTAATGAAAAATTTAAGTGAGCCTGGGACATACGCCGGTGGAAGTGTTTTTGGGGAAGTGTGCTGGGAGTTGCCGTAGGACTTTATTTATGGGCTATATATTGGGATAAATATTTTAATGTAGAGATCACAGTTATTAAGTTAGCTATGATTTTTATCAGTTTTAAAGGATTTTGGTTAAAAAGACTAATAAAATACATATGATAAAATATATTGTATATTCAAATTCTTTTTGAAATTATGTGAATGCTTTCAAAATGGAATTGATGAAAACTGGAAAAACGATGAAAGTTGAGCTTGAAAAATTCTGCTGTATAGCATCTAGTTTAAAATGGGATTGGAGGTTAAAGCTGTATCTATAGCCAATCCATTGCTTTTTCACATATTTTTATTTCAATTTTTAAGTGAGTTACTATAAATTGTAAAAATTTAGATTGATAATTTTAAAAGGGAAAAATAAATAGAAAGATTGAGGAAAAATATGAAACATACAGTAGCGATTGTTGGTAGACCTAATGTGGGGAAATCAACGTTATTTAATAAGCTGGTAGGGGACAGGCTGTCTATCGTAAAGGATGAGCCGGGAGTTACAAGAGATAGGCTTTACCGTGAGATGGAGTGGAGCGGGAAAGAATTTATTTTAGTTGACACGGGAGGGCTTGAACCACGAACAGAGGACTTTATGATGGGGAAAATTAAGCAGCAGGCACAGGTTGCAATTGACGAGGCGGACGTAATTATATTTCTGGTGGATGGAAAAGCTGGGATTACTGGGCTTGACGAGGATGTGGCAACAGTGCTTAGAAGACAGGATAAAAAGGTTGTTGTGGCTGTAAACAAGATTGACAATTATATGCGTGACCAGGAAAATATTTTTGAATTTTATGGACTGGGATTTGAAGAAGTTATTGGTATTTCTGGGGAGCATAAGACTAATCTTGGGGATTTGCTGGATGCTGTAATTAATAAATTTGAGGATAAGAAAATAAAAACAGACTGAAAAAGGAATTAATATTGCAATTCTTGGAAGACCAAATGCAGGAAAATCTTCGCTTGTAAACAAGCTTTTGAATGAGGAACGTTCAATTGTAAGTGATATTGCAGGAACGACTAGAGATACAATTGACTCAAGTTTAAAGATACAATGGAGAAACTTATACGTTAATTGATACAGCAGGAATCCGTAGAAAATCGAAAGTGGATGACGATATTGAATATTATAGCGTACTGCGTGCCATAAAGGCAATAAAAAGGGCAGATGTGTGTGTGTTATGCTGGATGCAACAGAGCTTTTGACAGATCAGGATAAAAGGATTGCTGGAATGATTTATGAGGAAAGAAAGCCAATTATTATTGCAGTAAATAAATGGGATTTGATTGAAAAAGATAATAACAGCGTGAAGGAATTTACAGATTTGGTAAAAGCTGACTTGGCATTTTTAGATTATGCCCCGATTGTTACGATTTCTGCATTGACTGGAAAAAGAACGCTGAATATACTGGAACAGGCTAAATTTATTAACGAGGAATACCATAAAAAAGATAACGACTGGACTATTGAATCAAATTTTGGCAGAAATGATAGCGCAAAATCCAGTTCCTACCAGAAAAAGGACGAGCAGTAAAAATAAATTATGCACACAGGTAAGTCAGGCACCGCCAAAATTTGCATTTTTGCGAACAATCCAGAATTAATACATTTCTCGTATCAAAGATATATTGAGAAATAAAGTTAAGAGAATATTTTGGATTTGAAGGATGTCCCAATTGATATTGTGTTTAACAAGAAAAAGTGAAAAAGTCGTTTGGATAGGCTTTAACTAGGCAGAAAGGAAGAATAAATGAAGTTTTATGACGAAGAAAAAGCTATTAAAAACTCAAGAATGTTCTGATTGTGGCAGTTTTGGCGCTTTGTAACGTATTTATTGTTTTTAAAGGTTTATGATAATTTTGCAAAACAGTTGAGGCATGTACAAGTACAATATTTTCCGTTTATTTTGTCATTTGTACAGTGTACTGTCTAATGCCGTTTTATCGATATGATAGTGAAAAAGAATAAAGTGACAGCTTTTATAACGAACAGTAGGCTGAATGCAGCTGGAAAAAGTGGAAAAATGGGTATGACAATGAAAGAAAAAGTAAAAAGATGAAAGTATTTAATGAAATTTCACATAAGGATAAAAAAGAAAAATTAGTCTAAATCGTACATTATGCGATTTTAATATGTATTATCAATATTTTTGTAATTTTTCTTTATATAGTTTTTGACAATCGTGCCAATAATTACAAGACAAAGTATCAAGTCTGACAAATTTTTTATTAAAAAAATCAGGAAAAACTGCAAAACAACTTTTTGGTTTTCTTGAAAGCAATAATATTGACTTGCGAAGTTCGATTATGAGCTCAAAAGGATGTAATCGTTTCTAATGCGATAACTGTTGTAAGTTCTAGCTTTTTCGTTGATAAGCAGTACATTTCAGCTTGCTGTTTATGACGCCTATTTTTACGATAATGCTTATTTTCAGCTATGATAATATTGAAAATGGGAGTAAAACGAGTTTTGACAAATATGGACAGGGAAGACATGATAGTACTTATAAAGAATATGGATGAAACTATTGGGAAAATATATCCTTGTAACAGCGCTTGACAGTATGATAGTTGGAATTGTATCATTTGTGATATTTTTACTTCTTGAAAATGGATTATAGTATGCTTTTTCAGTAATTGTAGGATTTGGAAACGTAATTCCATTTATTGGGACCTTTTTATTGGACTGATTCCTGCTATACTGTATGCTTTTACAAAAATCTTTCAAAGCTGGTAATCCTGATAGTAGTACTGATTACAATTGTTCAGACAATAGAAGCAAATATTGTAAAACCGTGGCTGACAGGAAAATCTGTAGAAATGCATCCGATTACTACACTTCTGGTAGTTCTTGTTGGAGGAGCATTATTTGGTATTGGCGGGGCATTTGTCTGCTATTCCTGTGTATATTATCATTAAAGCTGACGTGGCTGTTTCTGCTGGGAAAAATATATGGAAAAAATGAATATAGAAAAATGAGGAAGTGAACAAGTTTATGAGTGAATAAACGGAAAAATCAGAGATTCAAAAATGTATTTATTTTACGATTTCAAAAAAATGTTTAGAATGATTAATAAAATGGCAGAGGAGTCATTTGAAAAAGCTGGATATTTATCCAACGCATGGTTTTCTTATGATTATACTAAAAGAAGAAGAAAATGGACTTACAGTAAAATCAGATATCAGAAACATTGCCATAGCTCCTTCGACAGTCACAAGATTTGTTGACAAGCTAGTCTCAAAGGGTATGTGGAAAGACAGAAGGCTGGTAAGAACTCTTTACAAAAATAACAGAGGAAGGGATTGAAAAATAATGCCTGATATTTATAAAGCATGGGATGGAATTTCGGAAAAATAGAGAAAGTCGTAGGAAATGAAGAATATCTGAGAAAAATGAGAAGATTTTTAAGAGAATTTACGATATATTAGGAAAAGATAAGAAATATGATCAGATAAGTGAAGATTTTGATTTTTGGATCATTTAAAAATTAAAAATAATTTTTATATAAACAGAAAGTTAGAGATTCTGATGTTAGTAAAACGAAAGAAAATTTCCCCTTATACCAGTAATCTTTAGTATCATTTCATAATAATTATATTAATAGAGCTGGCTTTTGCTTTTGCCAATTGCAACAGAAAATGGACAAAAACAAATTTACTTGAGGGTATGTTTACAGCAACGTCAGCTGTCTGTGTAACAGGGACTTACAGTAAAATGATGAGCAAAGTCTATAATTTATTTGGAAAAACAGTTATTATGGTATTAATTCAGCTTGGTGGAATTGGAATTATCACATTCTCAACAATAGTTGTAACAATGATTTCAAAAAGTTGGATATTTTACTAAAAATTGATACAGAAGATATAAACACAAATACAACATTTGAAATACAAAAATTTGTAAAAAGTTTTGACTACGGTTTTTATAATAGAAATTATCGAACTGTAATATTATTTTTAAAATTTATAAAAATATTTGATTATAAGACAGCACTTATTATGCTATATTTCATTCTATTTCCGCATTTTGTAATGCCGGGTTTGCATTATTTTCAAAATAATTTAAGTGATTTTAAAAACAGTATAATAATAAACACTGTAATTCCTGTCTTAATTTTTAGGTGGAATAGGTTTTTGCAGCAATTTCTTAATATTTATCAATATTTTCTAAAAAGATAAAAAGGCTTACTACTACTACAAGAATAGCTATAAAAATGTCAATTTTTCTAATAATATTTGGGACAATTATAACATTTATCCTAGAATATTCAAACAATAAAAACATTAGAACATTGCCATTTTTTGAAAAAGATAGGAGCCGTCTTTTTCAAAGTGTAACAACAAGAACGGCTGGATTTAATACACTTTCCATAGCTGAACTGCGGGAACCTACAGTTTTTCTGTTTGTAGTATTAATGTTTATCGGAGCCTCACCTGGCTCAACAGGTGGTGGAATAAAAACTACTACAGCCGGATTGATACTTTTGGAATAGTTACAACTATAAAAATAAGGGAACATCCGAATACAACAAGAGAAGAATCAGCTGGAAAAATATATAATAAAGCTATGGTTATTGTTTTTATATCAATTATGTATGTTGCTGTAGTATTATTTTTTTATTAATTTGGCTGGAGGATATAAGAGTTATAGAATTAGGATTTGAACTGGTATCTGCTTTTGGAACGGTGGGATTATCACGGATTTAACGCCGCAATTATCGAGCATTTCTAAACTGTTAATTATGATTACGATGTTTGTTGGACGAGTCGGGCCACTAACAATAACATTGGCCTTGTCCGTAATGAAAAAAATCCAAAAGGAAGATATGTTTATCCAAAGGAAGACATTTTGATAGGATAAGGAAGAGGTGAAAAATGGCAGGATATTTAGTAATTGGGCTTGGAACATTTGGTAGAAGTGTAACTCAGACATTATATGAAAATGGTAAAATGGTACTGGCAATAGATCAAAGGGAGGATCGTGTACAAAAGGTAATTGATGATGAAATCGCAAGTGATGCAATTATACTGGATGTGACAGACGAAAATTCAATCAGGAAAGTAATAAATGATGACTTTGACACTGCTTTTGTCTGCATTGGAGACAATACCCAGTCCAGTGTATTTGTTACGGTAATTTTAAAGGAAATGGGAATAAAAACTATCATTTGTAAGGCAAAAAATGAATTACAGGGGAAAATTTTAAAAAAGATTGGTGCAACTTCCGTTGTTTATCCAGAAAAAACGATGGCCAAAGAAACAGCACTTGGGGTAATAAGGCCCAATATAACGGAACATTTTAAATTTTCAGAAAAATAGTAGAGTGTTTTGAAATAAAAGCACCAAAGGATTTTGATGGAAAAAAATCTTATAGAATTAAATTTGAGAAATAAATATGAAATGAATATTATCGGGATAAAAGATGAAAAAGAATTAAATATTATGCCACTTCCAAATACTATAATAAGAGAAAATAATGTACTATTAGTTATCGCAAACATAGAGAAAAATGATATTATTTGGGAAAAAATATGTTTTTATAATAAAAAAGCTTAATTAAAGCCTTTCAAATGTAAAAATAAATTGTTATAAGTATAAAAGTATGGTATAATTTTGGTAAAACTATAATAAAATAAAAGGTTGAAAAATGAAAATGAATGAGATATAAAGGATTGTTTATTTTACTGTTTTATATTATACTTTTTGGCAAGCTGAATGCTGATGGACAAGTTATAGAACTGAAAACAGAAAAATCTACAATCAAATCTAGAAACAGAAGAAATAAATACTGAAGGTAATGTTACTGTAAAATATGGAGATTTTACAATAAATGCAGATAAAGTTAAGAAAAAAATTGCCAATAAAAATATTCTTTCAGGATCGGAAATGTTGAATTTACTCAAGGTTCTCAAAATTATAAAAGCTGATAACCTTATTTTTGATATGGATACAAAATTAGTGAAAAATATTTAATTCAGAAAGTTATGATTCAAAGATGAAAATTACGTTTATGGTGGAGAGGAGACACTGGCTGAAGGGAAATAAGCTGATTTTTATAAAAATGGATGGTTTAATACGAGTCCATACTGAAAATCCAAGTTATAAAGATAAATGCAGATGAGCTGGAAATATATCCCAACAGAAAAGGCGATTGCAGAAATATCGGAATTTTTGCAGGGTGGAAAGACTTGGGTTTAAGCTACCATATTATGTAACCTCACTAAAACCCATCAACTCAAAGAGCTACATTATTTCCATATATGGAATGGACAGTGATAGAGGATTTTTGGGATAATGGGATTTGACTATGATTTAGGTCCTCTTGCACAGGGATTTGTTGACTTTTGAGCTGAGTACAAAGCAGAAAATTGGCAATAAAAATTTTTCAAAATGACTATGCCTTTCCGGGGAAATAATTCAGGAAATATATTTGTAAACAGGTTTGTCGTTCCAATTGGAAATCATCGTAAGAATGGGATTTCAAAGTGGAATCATAGTAGTAAAATACTCCCAAAGAAAGCTAAGGAAGACAGGAAAAGTTCTATGATGCTGGATACGGAATATGGAATCTAACTATCAAAATATTACAACTAAATCTGATGTATGCTGTCAATGGAAATGAGCTGAAGGATGATTATACAGATTATGTAGATAAGTACAAAGCATATTGGATTCTCGGAATTGAATATCAATCAGGAACTTGGACAAAATGGGTGAATTTAATGCGAAAATATTACTGGACGCAAAATAAGCATGCACTTAAAGCCCTGACGGAGATAAATGACAAAATTGTAGAAGATGATAACTTAGATCCGCGAAAAACAGATGTTGATTTATATAGAAGCATAAAATATACAAATGGTAATTCAATATGTTGCGATAACGGTTGATAATGAGATTTTCGTGATATTAACCCAGGATATGTTGGAGATTTGAATTTCATACAGAAAACGTAGCTATGGAATTGATTTTTAGAGGACTCGAAAATAAAAATTGATTATCTAGATTCTGATAAGGATGAATACGGAGAACTGCTTGGAATGCGTGACCGAGGTGAAGATAACACAGTTCACTGGGTACAGAATATTGCACTACGATAAGAGAAAAGAATGGGGATTAACTTTTTGGAAACTATTATCCATTTCAGAGAAAGTGATTTCTTTGGATATCAGCCTAGAGACAGGTTACCAAAACTCTGACAAATACTTTTGTATTTCGGGCACAGGTAAAGAGTTGATATAAGAGAATACGAGTATGATTACACCCGTGATAACGAAAATTATAATGCATTATTCTTAAAATTCTGCAACAACTGATGAAAGCAGAATATAAAAGTATACGAGGATAACGTGAAACGATTCGTCGTCCAAAAAAATACATCTATGAAAAATACAAGCTCTAGAAAGATTTAATGCAGGTAATGATAGAATCGATATACCGTTCAATTCGTTTATTGGTTATAATTTGGCATTTGAAAATCGTGATTATAGCAGTCTGAGGAGTTCCTGAATTTAGAAATGGACGAAAAGTGGAGGATTTTAGATTCTCAGACAGCATAAAGGGTAGCAAGAGATGCAAGGGAGAAAGCTATAAGGCAAAGTCCATCAATGCGAATTTTTACTCTTGACACTACGACTATATACTACATTATTTTGATAATACATCGAAAAGAAAAATAATAAATATGATGTGAAAGTTACAAATGATGCAACTAGTTACTTTCAGAGAACAACAGCTGGAGGAGTGCAATGTACGATGGCTTTTGATATTGTAGAAGTTCCAACAAATGCACTGGGGACTTAGAGATGACTTTTAAATATCAAATTGGAAATGTAACATTTAATTATAACTCTGACAATGAGGACGATAGACATTTTAAAGATGACTGGCTAAAAGAATAGATATGTTAGAAATTATTTTCAAGGCTGATATTGCAAACAAAGATTTGTAAGCTTTTGACTTTTGAAAATAATGAAAACTATGAATTTAAGGATTTTAAATCTGATAGGAATTTTAATAGGGAAATCTCAATATGGATACGTTCAGATGCTGAGATAATTTCTATATAGATTCGCAGATAAAAAATAAACAGTTATTTCCATATAACACAAGTCTTGGATGGAATCAGAAAGTTTATAAGGAATCTTTAAAGGAAAGAACTTTTGAGTAAACTTTAATGAATGGGGATTTGAATATACAAATTTAGTAAATAAAGCAAATGACATCTATGGGAGTGAGGCAACTTTTGGATTGCCTGCATTAAAATTAAAAAAACAAATTATCATAGATTGGGATTTGTCTACGATACATCAAAAATGAAAAATAAAAATTTGAATCAGATCACTATTTTCAGAATAAATTTTGGATTTGGTAAAAAGATATACAGAGATCTTGAACAATACACGATTATTACTTCAGATGACAGATATATCCGTGGGAATGACTATACGACAATTGATTCTGTATAGATATGAAAATAATGCTTCAAACCTAGATTTGTCAGCTGATGTAGAGAAGAAAAAGAAAGTAATAGAGAAGCTGAAATTAGCGAATCTGAAAAATCAGATAAAGACAGTAAACATAGTAAGAAAATTCAAACACGCAAGAATTTTTCCATTAATAATGCCAACAAAAATCTCAATTGATAAAAATTTGTCGTCAATAGTGATGATAGATTATTTCTTTGAGCAGTGAGGAAGAAGGGCGTATAAAGAGTTATGTCGAAGAGAAAATTACCGTCAAAAATAAATTTAGCTTAAATGACTTTTAATGCAAAACTACAAAATTTAAGAAGTCATAAAAATATTTCCAGATTGGAAATGGATATGCAAATAGATGGACTCTGATGCTGCTAATCCAAGTGGAATGAAAGGATTTGACAGAAATTAATGACTTAACCTTCAAGAGTGAAGCAGGATATCTAGAAAAATGTTTATGAGAAGCTTTCATAATGGAAAGACCTGACAGAATATATAGAAATAATCGACACGTAATAGCACTATTTGACTTTTAGAAAACATGAACTTGAAGGAAAATATATGTTTTTCGAGTGACCCTGATAAACCATGGTGGGTTGGAGGAAACATTCAGTATGTACAAAATGGAGCTCCAAAAAGCTTCGATCCTGAAATTTATGAAAGTTCATGGTATGCAAAAAAGTTAATAAAATAACATTTAGGAATGGCAACTTTGATCTCATAGATTTGAAAAATGTAGAATGGGAAATTGGAGCAGGAAATGAAATGGGACTAAGCCAATAACAAAAAGTAGGTTACTATCCAGTAGTTTCATTAAAATTTGAGTAACACCGATTCTGCAAAAGAATGCACAGTTTAAATATTCGGAAAAAGGATTTGAATTTGGAGCAGGATTATAAAGAATTATAATGAAGTGAAACATTAGAAATACTAATAAACTGTATTTTCTAATGTTTTTCATATGTGTCTGGGGAATGCTGAACTGATAAAATTATACAGGCTTGCAGTTTTGAAGAAAGCTCATGGACTTTTACATTGTTTTGTTTAATGAAGGAGATCGGGAAGAATGAAAAATATACTCTTGAAATATGTGTGGATAGCGTAGATCAGCGATAAATGCAACAAAGAGGCGGAGAGCAAGGCTGATGCGCAGCATTGATATTAGGGGAACTACTCCCACAAAAGACTTGTTTTGAAGAAGTGAAATGTGGATATTCCAATAAATGTTTTTGATACGCCTAGATTTGGGGGATTTCTTGTATCAGACTATGAGATAAATATTACAAGGAATGAAATAAAAATGTTTAGAGAAGTGAGTTGATGGAACAGTTGCAGAGTTTTAACCTAAAGATGAGGGAATGATGTGGAAAACATGGAAAAGATTTATAGATGAAGCTCAAAATATTCCAATAACGTTTCACAGGGCATTTGACGTATGTAGAAAATCCGATAAAGGCATTTCATCAGTCGCAGGAATTGAAGGTCGGAATACATGACATCAGGACAGGCAGGATTGCCTGAAAGGTACAGTAAAAGAACTGGTTGACTTTCACAAGTAAGAATAATGAAAATAAAACGGAAATACTAGTTGGGGCAGGACATATTGAAAATATTGAGAAATAGGATTTTACAGGTGCAGCATCATTTTCTGCAAAAAGAAATTAAGCAAAGCAAAATGGAGTACAAAAACAGGATGTAAATATGGGATTAAAAAGAATTTGATGAGTTTAAAATTTTTGGAGACAGATGAGAGCTGGTAAGGAAATGGCTGATTATTTGCAGAAAAGATTTTAAAATATCTGAAAGCCGCATTTTTAAGTTTGGCTTTTTATGTCCGATATTTAAGCAGGAAATATTATAAATTATAAGATTTTAACTTCAAATTCATCAAACCTTTTTAGTTTTCTAAAAATCTTTTTATCTTTTTCAAATAAATATATCAAAATTGATAAATTGCAAATTTATAATTTCCCAAAATTCTAATTTTCATATCTCAGTTGCTATCTTTTGAAATATTCATTATTTCTTTTGTATTTCCATCATTTGCTTCAAAATTCATTACTTTTCCAGCTTCTAGATCAATCCCGGCGCTTCCGATGAAAGATTTTGTCAACATTATATATATGAGTTAATTGCCTAATTCTACATTTCCTCCGATTTCCTTTATTGTACTCTCCACCAATCATAATAATAGTTACTTTTGAATTTTTATTGAAGTGAGGAAAATGTTGGCATGTTCGTTAGTGAGGGTTATTTCTTTTGAGGAATTTCAGTATTCGGCGCGATGTAATTTATAGCTTGTAATGTCATATTGTTTCGCCATCTTCAATATTGTCAATGATTTTTCTGGCAATAATCTCCTTGTGTAGTCCTGTTGATGATTCTTTCCTCAAGAGTGCTTGTGTGAGCTGTTCCTGCAGAATAGCTCCTCCGTGGGTTCTTTTTCAGTCTTCCTTCCTGTTCCAGCCTTTTCAGGTCTATGATAACTTCTGAACATTGAATTTTTGGCTGCAAGTCAGTAACTTTTACTTTTCTCACTTTTTAAAATTTCAGTATCCAGTCTTTCATCTAAAACATGTTAAATCTCCAATATTTGTTATAAATTAATAAAGTACTTTATACTAAATCGTTTATAGAAATAAAATTTTATAAGAAGAATATCTTATGAATATTTAATGATGAAAATTCAATTAAAACTATTTTATATAATTAATAAGCAAGCATAACAGCATATCTTGTAAAATGGCTTTTAATTTCATGGATTTTTGATTTCAGCTATTTAAACAGGATTTAATATTAAAACTACATATATATAGGGAAATCAATGCCTTTGCATTAATGATTTTAAAATGCCAATTTTTCTAAACACAGGAACTCTTGTTCCATCTTCCAAAATTCCATCAATATCCATTTCCGCATCACCCAATCATAAAGTCAACGTGGGAAATAGACTGATTAATGTGAGCTTTCTCAAAGTTCGTCTTCAGTCATTTTATTACCATCTTTTAGGGTAGCAGTATCGCATCTAATGCCGATGGTTTGAGGCGTTTTCATCAAATAATGTCTGATAATAAAAGAAGCCCAGAAGTTAGAAATAGAGAATCATTTGCCAAGGGCAACTTCTCAATCCTTCTCGAACCTTCATCAGTATCACAGTTGTCTTCAAAACTCATATCCTTGCTCTGCTTCAAAATCACAACTTTTCCATCTTTAAAAAGTCAATTTGAAGTTATCAATAACTGTAACTTTGATAGGAAAGTACTTTTTATTTGAAACATAACCATCTGCACGGTCTCTGTCTCCAGCTGTAAATACTTTCTTCTGTCGGCATATTTGGCAGAAATCCGCCTCCTTTTGCATTTTTTACTTCCAGCCCTATCCAAATGTGATTTTTAGGAAGTCCTACTGTCAAGTCAGACTTGAAGTATAGTGAAGCGCTCAAAGTTTTTGTTCAGTTCAACAGCTCAGTCAAGTTTTGCCTATGATTCTCCCAAGCCTTAACAGGATCAGCTTTAATGAATTTCTACAGTTTTTAATATTGCATCAAGCAGTTTTTCCTGTGCAATGTCAGTATTTGCTTCATCTCGGGGAATACAAGTTTGCCCAATCTGCTGAAAGGATAGCTTGCGATTGTCCAAGAATTTACATCTCGTCATAATGCAAGTTCTGTAATGCTCATAGGCTTCTCCTGCATTTTTGTCAATGCTCTCAGCTTTTCAGCATCAATTCCAGCAAATAAATTTGAGAACTGCTTAAAATTGGATAAATACGACATTATTGTCGAGATAGTCATTTCTTTCGTCAATTGCCCATTGTGAATGTGTGAATAGACTTTCAGATTGATATTCAGCATGAAGTCTTGATAATTTGTCATCTGTCAATTTTACGTGAACATCACTTGCTCACTTGATGGCTTAACTCTTGTAATCTTATAGACTCAAACGGTAAAGTAGCAGTTGTACAGTTTACCTGCACTTTCTGACCTTTCTGTACATTTGCCCTAATTTGCAATTACTTCGGCATATTTATTTAATTTTTCTTCAAGTTGTCCATTTTTATTTTTCTCCTTTCAAACTATTTTTAGTTTATTTGAATTTAGATTATATCCGAATTCTAGTGAAATTCAACCATCTGAAAATCTTATCTCTATATCTTTTAGTAGGACTAGAGTAACTTTTTAATCTAGGAGTGTTACGCACTTATTCCAACCGAAAATCTGTCTTTTGAACTCCAATACCAATACCTCCATATCCATTTATCGTGTGCCTTTATTTTCCATGACCACCATTTTATCAGTCCATTTCACATTTCCGTTTGAAAATGCCAAACCAAATGAAACTTATGTATATTCCATTATCTCAGCCTAGTTCCTAATAGTCATATAAAGTGGAACTGAAATTAAACTTCTGAACTCGCTTTTTATACCATTTCCTTTTAACTTTTCTAAAGCATTGAATGCTATCCCTGCTCAATTCCTGCTCCGTAATCATCAACAAATGGCTCGTCTTCTTCAAATGAAATTTTAACTCCACTCTATGTGCATATTTTACTTCAGTTGATTAATCATCTCTGTCCTTATAACCCTCATAACTAGGACTTATATTTCTGCTCTTTCATCTGCTATTGCTAAAGAGGTGTTAATAGCATAAACGTCAAAAATAATTTTCATAAAAATCCTCCTGTACAGTATTTTATGTTATTATCGTTATAAAACTGTGAATCATTATATTTTTACTTAAAAATAGTTAAACTTGAAATTAGAATTATTTTTTAATTTTTAGCCCTTTATAAAAATTAATCTTCAAATCCATTTGGATCTGCCAGTTCCAGGAATCTCTGACATATCACTCGATAGTGTATTTGCTGTCCAGTTAATCAATGCTTTTCGAGGCATCGGCATAGGAAACGGCAACATCTCCTGCTCTACGGTCGTCAATTACATACGGATAGTTTTTCCAACGGCTTTTTCAAAGTTTTTAGAATTTCAAGTGACGCGTAACCTTTTTCACTTCCAGGTTTATTAGCTCAAATCCAATATTTCGCTAAATAAATAGTTTATCAAAACCGAATGTCCTGTCGCCAAGTCGTTTACATGGACAAAATCTCTGTGCAAGTTCCGTCAGGAGTGTCATAATCATTTCCAAAAACATGCAGTTTTTCCAGCTTCCTACTGCCACCTGAGTTATGTGCAAGGTTGTTTGAATGCTGCTTGGGCCCTTCCGATTCTTCCGCCGGAGCCCCACGGATTAAAGTATCTAGGCATCGATATTCCAGGAATCATCAGAAGTTGCCAAATCAACTAAAAATATTTTCAATCATCAGCTTTTGTACGTCCATAAGGATTTGTCGCACCTATTGATCTGCCTTCGACTAAAGGCGTATTTTTCAGGAATACCGTAAACAGTGGCAGAAAGAGCTGAATACAATATTTTTACATCAAATTCCTTCATCACTCAAGTAAAGTAATCACACCACAATTAGTTTTCGTAGTACATAAGTGGTTTTTCCACAGATTCCCCAACAGCCTTTAAATCCTGCAGGTAATGACAGCATCACTCTGAGTTTTCATTGAAAATTTTCTCTAGTCCTCTTTTATACATCAAGTCTCGTAAAAGTATCTTTTTCCGAAAGTTCTTCTAAAAATGAAATAACCTTTCTGCTCGAATTACTGAAATCATCCACTATAATCGGATTTTCAAACTTTTTTATCAAGTCTAAAACTGTGTGAGAACCGATATCCTGCTCCTCCCGGCACTAAAATTGTTTTCATAAACATCCCTTTCTTTCTAAAATTTTTCTATTTTCATATCTAAGCAAATTTTAAAATTATCAAATTACTATGTAAATTAATTTTCCCATAATTTCATCAAAAAGTTTGAAAACCTATTTAAAAGTTTCTGCAATTTCTCCATCTAAAAAGAACAAGCATAGGAAGTCCTCTTATCTTTTAAATTTAGTTCCAAACCTCAGGGTAATCGTCAACATCAACTCTGACACTCGCACTCGGAATTATTAGCCACTTCAGAGAACCTTTCAAGCATTTGCGCATCCACCAGATGGCATAAAAATCCACAAGTGTAAGTCCAGTATGCGAAATTATTTCATTTTCAAAGTCTTCCAGCATAATTTGATGATTTTACTCATATTTTCACCTCTACTTTTTATAAATTTATATTTTTCCATTATTATACCAATTTTAATTGAGTTTAGTAATTTTATTTTTCTGTCAGAAAAATTGATTTCTATTGTTTGAAAGGTATAATGGTAAAATTAAGAAGATAGGAAAGAATTTTTATGACAAAAATACTTTTGACGATCAAAATATTTAATTGTAAAAAGTGCAAAAACATTATATAATTAAACAAAAACAATAATAAAGGAGGTTTTTATGTTTGAAAATTTCGGCTGAAAAAGTTATCAAAAGGTTATAGCAGTCGGTTATACTGAATCTTTTTGACAGTTTGAAAAACGATGTTTTTGACACTTTTTCTAAAAATAAATTTTTAAATATTGAAAATGTTGCTTTTATTATATATATAAAAATATTACTAGGAAAAGTGACGTTCTCAAATTACTGGATAAGTATACTTTCAATTCAGGGCATAGACTTGTCTTTTTCTCGGAAAATGTCGACTGAAAAACTCATAGAAAATTTTGAGAGGCTCTGTTCCAACGGATATATAAACTTTATTGAAAAATGATATAAGACAATTGAAAAATTACAAAGCTCTATAAATATTTTTGCCAAAAGTCATGACTTTGCAAAGCGTTATGTTGAATTGATACCACTAAGTAAAAATATAAAAATTGTAGAGTCTCACATATAATTTTTACAAGTAATCATGCAGTAATTATTTATAAAAATTATAAATTGAGGAAATCAAATTGAATGAAATAACAGAAATTAAAGAAGAAATCTCGAAGAACCGAAGGAAAAAGTAAAATAGAACTAAAAGGATAAAAATTGAAATATTTTAGTGACATAGTTCAGGTGGAATGGTGTTGGAACAATGCGACCAGCTTGCTGAAAATGTAGCTAAAAATGGATGCCTTGGAACAATAAGCGCCATCATGCTACTGGATACTCACCAAAATATGAGATTCGTAGCCGAAATGGTCGTCCTTTGGGACAGAAAATGCCTACAACCGTGAAGCTCTTTTTGAAAATATTTAAAAAATGCAAGAAAAATTTGTGGAGATAAACGCTATGCGTGCAATATTCTTCATGCAATAAATGATTATGAGAGGTGGAAGGATGCTCTTGAGGCTGGGGCAAATATTATTGTTACAGGAGCAGGGCTTCCGTTGGAACTTCCAAGGCTTTGTAAAGGATTATCCGGATGTGGAAATCGTGCCGATAGTTTCATCAGCCGTAGCTTTGAAAAATAATCTGCATGGAAAGTCGCTGGGAGAATGCCGAGCTGTAATTGTGGAATAGCCAAAAGTGGTGGGATATCAAGGTGCAAAAATATGAAGAATTATTTGCTCCTGAACATCAGCTGGAAGCGATTTTGCCGCCAATTAAGGAGGAACGTGATAAATGGGGAGATTTTCCTATTATAGCGGCAGGTGGAATATGGGACAATAACGATATAAAAAATATTATGGCGCTTGAGCTGATGCCGTCTCAAATGGGGACAAGATTATCGGTACTTACGAATGTGATGCAAGCGATGTTCTAAAACAGGTTCTGCTCGATGCAAAAGAAGAGGACATAGTAATTGTAAGTTCGCCAGTTGGCTATCCAGGACGTGCTGTAAAAACGAACTTAGTTCAGACGTTGGAGCCAAATACAAAGAAAATAAAATGTATAAGCAACTGTGTATTTCCGTGTGAACGTGGAAAAGGTGCAAACAGAGTGGGATACTGTATTGCAGACAGCTTAGGAGATGCCTATTTAGGTAGGCTTCAAAGCGGATTGTTCTTCTCGGGAGCTAACGGATGGAGATTAAAGGAAATAGTGCGTAAAAAGATCTGATAGATGAGCTTATGACGGAAATTGATTAAGAGTAGCAAAAATCAGGAACAAGGAGCGAATACAGGGAAATCCCTTGTTTTCATTTATTTTAATGAAACGGATATAGATTTTGAATTTCGTTTTTAGCAGTTTTTGCCATATTTGAGCCTTGCAGAAAATTTGTGCATTGAATCTGTTTTATCTTTTACTGGAAGATTGAAATATGGCAGTATAAATACTCGTAAAACGAAAATAAAAACAGAAAAATGGAGAAAAAGATGACTAGAAACATAAGTATAAAAAGGGTAATAAACATTCTTATGAACAAAGATGCCGATGAAACCGAAGATAATAAAAGGAAGAAAAGTCAGAAAAATGAAAAGCGTGAGCCAATGAAGCCTAGGACAAAATATAGAACTAAAAAGAGCTCAGGATTCAGAGCTTTTGTATGCCTCTTTCACAGCACATAGGAAGTCCTGCAATTCCAGTGGTGGAAATAGTGATTATGTAAAAATACGAAAGATTAGGGAATCTTTCAGGGGTTATTTTCGCTATATACATTCGCCTGTTTCTGGGGACATTGCTGATATTGTGGAACATTCACTTCCAAATGGAAATAAAGTGAAAACCGTCATAATTGCAAATGATTTTCAGAATAAGCAGGAAACACTTGTCAAAAGGGAACTGAATGATTTAAAGCTAATCAAGAAGGAAGAAATTTTCAGCATAATAAAGGAAGCCGGAATTGTAGGGCTTTGGAGGAGCTCAGTTTCCACACATGTAAAGTATGACATAAAATTCAGGAAAGTAGACACGCTTATAATAAATGGAGCTGAATGCGAGCCATACTTAACTTCAGATTATTCTGTCATGAAAAATCATACGAAGGAAATAATTAATGGGCTGAAAGTCATACAAAAAGCTCTTAAATCCTAAAGAAGTTGTAATTGGAATAGAAGAGGAAAACAGGGAGCTTGTGGAAGTGATTGAGGAAATGGAAGAAAGGAAAAATTTCAAATAAAAGTAAAGCTGCTTCCTACAATTTATCCACAGGGGAGTGAATTACAGCTAATAAATACGGTTACAGGGATAAAGGTGCGAAAAGGGGAAGCTCTTTTGGAAAAAGGCGCTGTTGTAAGTAATGTAAGCACAGTCAAGGCAATCTATGATGCATTTTTTGAAGGGAAACCGCTTATTGAAAGAGAAGTTATAATTTCTGGAGAGGAAGCAAGGAATATTGGAAATTACAGGACAAATTTCGGCACACCGCTATCATATTGTAAAGCAACTGAAAAATTACGAATGAGGAAAAGGTAATTTTTGGAGGCCCATGATGGGTATAGAGGTATTTGATTCGAGAGTGCCTGTAATAAAAGGAACTTCAGGAATATTATTTTTAAGCACGGAGGAAATCGAAAAGAAATAACTGTATTTCGTGTGGATACTGTGTTGAAGCCTGCCCAATGAATCTTATGCCATTTGAATTTGCAGATTATTATGAAAAGGGAAAATATGAAAAATGGTAAAGCTAACATTCAGAACTGTATTGAGTGCGGAGCATGTGAATTTGTCTCGTCCGTCCAGAGTTCCCTCTAATGGAGAGCATAAAAGACCGGAAAAGGCAGTTCTTTTCGAAATGGGGAAAAACAGGTAATGGCAGATGATAAATCTTTGCTTGAGGATATACTGAATGTAAGAAAAAAGATTTAAAGATGCACTTTTTGATAATGATGGCCTCACAAATTTCTAAAACAACTTTGTAAGTGAAAAGTGAAAATAAAAATAAAATAGACATGGATGATAAGTATATGGATTTGAAAAGATAAAAACAAATGAAATTAATGAAAAAGTAAAACTAACAGCTGAAAAATAATAAAGCTTTGAAAAATAAGAGAACAGAAAGCCAAAAGAGAAAGGCTAGAAAAGGTTTTATACAGACAAAAGAATCAGAAAACGTAAATAAAGACAATCAAAATACTGAAAATTTGAAAAAAATTGAAAAACACAAGAAAAAGACAGCAAATTAAATAATCAAAATGAAAACGTAAATTTATGGGAAAAATTCCGATAAATCGGTAAAAACAGATACAAAAACAGTAAATACAGCCCAAAAGGAAAAAGCTGAAAAGACAGACAGAAATTCGATAATAAAAAATTTCTTTAAAAATCGAAAAATAAAAACTGTCATTTACACCTTATATTCGTACGGAAGTTGATATAGAAGCGTTATGAAGGATGTGATTATATCGCTTATTCCCTGCTATTGTCGCTAAGATCTCTGGTATATGGAGCAAAAAGCTCTTCTAGTAATTGTAACTTCTGTTTTTCAGCAGTAGTAATCTGAAAAATTGTTTTCAAGAATATTTTTGAATGACAAGGATTCTGCACATGATTTATCAGCAGTAATCACAGGGATTTTTGATCGGCTTTGACTTTGGCGCCTCTGACTTCATTGCCAGTTGTCGCTTTTGGAGCGGCTATGGCTATAATTTTGGGAAACTGATGTATGGGGAATTGGGAAAAATGTACTTTAATCCCGCAGTAGTAGGACGTGAATTTATGACAGTTTTCTTTTCCGGCGACAATGTCTTCTGGAACTATTTGGTTTAGTCAAGAAGCACTAAGACTATCAAAAATAAATTTCTTCGTAAATTTTCAGAAAACACCGATTATGAGCTATTTAGATGAACTGCTGCTAACTTCTTCAGGATCATTGGGTTCATATTCTGCATTTGCATTAATTCTGGGAGGATTGTACTTATTATTAAAAAACCGTATTTCATGGCATATCCCTGTAACTTTATTTGTCACATCATTTATAGCCGCAATGGTTTTTAAAGGGATGGAATTTCTGTTTCAACGGGAGGTCTTTCTATTAACAGGGAATATTTATGGCAACTGATATGCCGACAAGTCCATCATTTGCAGGCGGAAAGGTTTATTACGGAATAATGCTGGGTGTTGTGATTGCGCTTCTGTCAGTGCTTGGAGTAAAAAATGAAACATTATCGTATGTATTGCTAATCTGAATCCATTTACGAGATATATAAATAAAGTGTTCCGTCCTGTTGTATTTGGATACGATGTGAAGGAAGAAGTTGTAAAGCAAGGTGGAAAAGGCAATATTACTGACACTTGGAATTATTGTTTTTGCATTAATTTTTATAGGGTTACATAAGATAGGGGGCTATTCCATATTTAGTTTATTTATATATTTTAGTGTTACACATTGCAATTAATAAGAAGTGATAGAAATAAAAAGGAAATTAGCTAAATAATTAACTTAATTTCCTAAAAACAAATTTGTGCAGGATAATGGAAATAAAAATCCTTGCATTTTTGTTAAAAAATAATACTCGTCTTTTCCCTTTCAAAATCAAATTTTTCTCAATCATCTGCATCTTCCATAAAAATCAATAAAGTGCTTTTTGATTTTAGATTTTTGATTCAGCATTTTTCAGTTTATTTTTAGTTTCAGAACCGAGATGGTTGTCTTCTTTTAAAAATATTTCGCACATCCTGATTCAGGACAAGTACTTCATTTATCGAAATTCTGCCGCTGTATCCATTGGAGCATTCACTACAACCTTCTCCCATACATTTCTGGCATTTTTTTCCAACCAGCCGTTGTCCAATCACGCCAATTAAGGAATCTAATATCAAATATTTTTGGAATACCCATATCCACTAGCCTAATTAATGTGGAAACAGCGTCGTTTGTGTGAATTGTGGATATAACAAGATGCCCTGTTAGTCACGGCTCTTACAGCAATTTCTGCAGTAACTTCATCACGAATTTCTGAGATTACTATAATATCAGGATCGTTTCTAACGTAGCTTTCAAGACTTCAGCAAATGTTACTCGATACTCTGATTTACCTGTACCTGAACAATTCCTCAATTTTACTTTCAACAGGGTCTTCTACAGTTATGATTTTTCTTCCGTCATTTAACATAGTTATTAGGGATTTTAAAGTTGTGGATTTTCCAGATCCCTGCTCGGACCGCTTACCAAAAATCATTCCATATTTTCTAGTTAAAATTTCTTTAACATTGCTATGCTTTTTGATTTGAAAAATCCAAGTGTTTCAAGATTTATATCTTTCCAGATAATTTTCAAGAATATGTAAAACCATAGTTTCACCACCAATTGTTGGCATGTAGGCAGCTCTTATGTCGTAACGTTTATTAAGATTTTTATATTAAATAAAAAGAAAAGTCGCCATCTTGCTACTTTTCTTTTCTCTGCAACATTCATTCCGCCATAAATTTTTATTCTGGCAATAATTTCTGTGATATCCAGCACTTTTTATTCACAGTTTCATATAATTGTTGGCTTTCCATAAGGTATCCATCAACCTCGATACTTTATTTCCATTCCTTCAAGCAAGTCAAATTTTATGTGAATATCACTGGCACGCTCTTTGAATCCAGCTTACAATTTCATTTTAGATAAGAAACCGTGTCGTTTGATAATATATTGTTTTATTATCTGCAAAGTCTTTAAGTTTTACTTTTTCGTTTAACTTTTCGTTTATTTTTATTCATTGTCCTCAGTTTTTCCTTCCCGCTTTTATATTTTTATTTATTTCTTTTAACACTCGAATTAAATTCTTCCAGCACTGCTTTCTGTCTGTTTTGTCAATGTTTTTAAATAATGCCTTTCTTAATCAAATTGTACCATTTTAAAGTAGCACGTTGAGCATCAATCCCCTTTAATGTTTCTTTTCATGCACAATTTAAAAAGTCAACTTCTTCGTAAGAGAGTTTCACATTTTTAGTTTTTCCTTTTTGTTTGCCTTTTGTTATTTTTACTTCATTTTCTAAATATTTGAAAAACCAAACACGTTTGGAGTCGCTTTTCGTATTGACTCATCATTTTTCTCATTTCAATCATTCTTGTCAGATAACTTCTTGACATTTTAGAAAACGTAACATTAACTTTTCTTTTTCCTTTTTCCAACTTTCTGCACAATCTGCGTGCATTTTCGCTTGTGATTTTGCATTTATTAAATCCATATTGCTAACAGTATTTGGATTTCACCATTTTTGCCATAAAAGACTCCTTTCCATTTATTATTTTTATATTTATAATAATTTATTAAAATTATAATTATTCTACTCAAATATCTAACTTTTTGTCAATTTAATCTTAAATATCATTATCTAAAAATTATTGATTATTTCTTCAAATGCAATATTTCCTCTCTTAGCAATGTCAATTTTTCCATCTTCATATTTCACAATTGTAGAAAGGTTTTCCTGTCAGTTTCACTTTTTCATTTGAAATAATTATATCTCGCTATTTTTATTAATTCCTCGCTCAGTTTTTTTCTACTTTAGTGACAGCATTTTTCGCCTCGAAATATTTGCACTTGTGGTTAATAAAAACGCCTCCAGATTTTTATTATTTCAAGGGCAGTTTCATTTTTGGAATACGAATTCCAATAGTTTCCATATTTTTATCAAAAATGTTTTGTAAAATTCTGATTTGCACTGAAAGATGACAGTTAGTTCTCGGCCAGTATTTTTTGAGTATATTTTCAATTTTTATATTTTTCATCAGTTTCATCTATTAATTCTGACAAAATATTTTTATCACTGATTAATAGCGATTATGAAAAATCCCTTTTTATTTTATAAATTTTTCCATGTATATCTCTGGAAGAGTGCCTATCCATAAACAGTGTCCGTTGGAAATATGGCAACTCCTCCCTAAAAATATTTACTGCATTTTGAATTTTAGTCATCGTTACCATCATCAACCGGCATTTTCAAATAAAGTCGCTTATTGGATTATTTTGTAGCAATTCTTTTTATTATTTCCGCCAATATTTTACTTGTTGACAAAATTTTCAATTTGTCGAATTTTTCTGTCTTCGGGCAATTGGATTGTGCTCAGTTACCACAACTTCTGTAAAGGCTGAGTTTTTAATCTTTCGATTGCAGGATCTGAGAATACGGCGTGTGTAGTCACATGCGTAAACTTCCGATGCCCCTTTGTCAATCAGAGACTGCGCCGCATTGCAAATTGTTCCCGCTGTGTCAATCATATCGTCAATTAAGATGGCTTTTTCCCTTTTATATCTCCAATAATGTTCATAACTTCCGAAACATTTGCCTTCGCACGTCTTTTGTCAATTATCGCAAGCGGTGTATGAAGCCAGTTTGCAAGCCCTCTTGCTCTTTTTACGCCTCCAACGTCAGGTGAAACAACAACAGTATCTTCCGGGTGGAATCCATATTTTATAAAGTGTTTAGCCAAAATTGGCAATGCTTCCATATGATCCCACTGGAATGCTCAAAAAACTTGAATTTGTCTTGCATGTAAATCCATTGTAACTACTCTTGTAGCTCCTGCAACAGTAAGCAGGTTTGCAACAAGTTTTGATGTGATTGGCTCACGTGGACTTGCCTTTCTGTCCTGCCTTGCATATCCGTAATAAGGAATTATTGCAATAATTTCTCTGGCTGATGACCTTTTAATCGCATCAATAAAAACTAAAAGCTCCATAATACTTTCATTTACAGGTTTTGAAGTAGATTGATGATAAACACCTTGCATCCCACGCACACTTTTCATTTGACTTTGCAAAAGTCTCCATCGGCAACAAATCTCATACTTCAGCAGATGATAAATCCATATCCAAATATTTTTACAATTTTTGCGCTAAAACTTCACTCTGATGTTCCTGCAAATATTCTTATTCTGCTCTTGTCTTCCTTGGTTAATGTTATCATTTCATTTCCTTTCTCTCTATATTTTGAATTTTTTTATTAAAATATTTTTATTTTCCATTGGTTATAAAGGTATTAAATTTTACATAATAAATGTTTTATAACATTTTCTGATTTTTGACATTTTTCAAAATGTTTTACTTATCTTTATTTACCTGTTTTGCCCTTCCAAATGCAAGCGCTTCATTAGGAATATTCTTTGTAATAACAGAACCTGCGGCAGTTAGCACTTTGTCTCCGATTTCACAGGTGCTACAATTATTGAATTGCTTCCAATAAAGGCATTTTTTCCAATTTTAGTCTTATGTTTATTTTTCCCGTCATAGTTACAAGTAATTGTTCCTGCGCCAATATTTGTATCTTCCCCAACTTCAGCATCTCCAATATAAGTCAAATGCCCTGTTTTCACACCTTTTTCAAGCGTAGCATTTTTTATTTCCACAAAGTTTCCCACATGTACAGTTTCTTTCAAATGCGCTTTTGGACGTAAATGTGCAAAAGGTCCCACAGTTACCCCTTCCTCAAGAGTAGACTGTTCAACAACAGAAGCCTCTATTTTCACATTATCAGCAATTACGGAATTTTCAATTCTCGTATTTCCCAAGATTTCGCAGTTTTTCCCGATTTTCGTATTACCTTGAATTGTAACATTTGGATGAAATTGCATATCCTGTCCAATTTCAACATTATCTTCAATATAAGTTGTATCTGGGTCAATCAGAATTACTCCGTTATCCATAAGTTCAGTATTTTTTCTGTTTCTTGAAATTTTACTTGCCTGCGCTAACTGGAGCTTTTTGAGTTTACTCCTAAGATTTCATCTTCATCTTCAATTTGAAAGCTGTCAACGCTGTAACCTTCATTTGTCAATATTTTTATAGCATCAGTCAAATAATATTCACCTTTTTGAATTGTTGTTGTCAATTTTCTATCGCATAAAGTAGACTTTGATTTTTGAAAATATAGACCTGAGTATTAATTTCATCTATCTCACTTTCGCTTGCTTCCTTTTCTTCGACAATGTTTGAAATTTTGCCATTTTCCTAACAATTCGTCCGTAAGCCAAATGGATTTTTAACTTTACATGAAAGCACGATGCAATCAAGATTTTCATCAAAGTTATCCTTAATTTTTCAAAGTTTCTTCTTTTAAAAAGAGGCGTATCTCGCAAGTGATGAGCACATCTTCACCGTATTCCTTGATTTTATCCTTTGCAATTAGAATAGCGTGTCCTGTTCCAAGCTGTTCTTCTTGTGTGACATAAACGACATTTCCCATTTTCAGCTAGAACATCTTCCTTTTTGTGCCCTAGAATAAAAATATCATTCCCGATATTTTCCAGCACATTAACAACTCTTCTAATCATAGGAACACCATTTACCTTGTGTAAACCTTCGATTGATCGGACTTCATACGAGTCCTTTTCTCGCCGCCAAAATTAACGAAATCATCATTCTCCTCACTTTCTAATTATTAACACAAAGATATTTGTTTTCATTTTACTCAAGCTATACAAAAATCTAGTGTTTACTCAAATTTTTGAGTTTAACAAAATTACTTTTACGTTCTAATTATATCAATTTTTCTCGATTTATTCAAATGTTATGAAAAAGTTTTTATTTGTTAAAAATATATTGTACTTTAACTTTAACGAGATGTAACCTATATAGCAATAATTTGTTATATAAAGAATATGAATATCTAAATAATTTATATTCAAAATTTCAACAAATCGTAAATTTTTTATCCAAGATTTTTAATTGTAGTCTTTTATTTCCCAATTTTGTTACTATCCCAACTTTACTATCTTCAAAATATTCATTGTCAATAAAAACAAATAAATTATTTTCCTGACAAATTTTTAAAATTGAAAGATAATCTAGACTGTTAATATTTTCAAAATATTTATTTAAGTTTATTTTTGTCAATATATTTAACTTTCAGTAAATGGTTTAGATATTTCTTCAATCAAATTCTTTTTGGGATAACTGTTACAAATTTTTCAGTTGCAAAATCGAAAATTTCTTTTAAAACTAGAAACTTTCTCATTTTCCATAACAATATTTCCAATATAAGTTTTTCCAGCAAATAATTTAATTTTTATGAATCTCAAAAATCTTTATTTATCCTGTCAAAAATTTTATCAAACGGATATAATTTTTAGAAATAATCTCTGTAAGTTACATTAGATTATAATCCAGTATTTCCATAGTTTTCTCCAATTTTTGGTAATATAGCAAATTTCTGTTGTTTCATCCTTTAAATGTATAAAAACTCAAAAGTTCTGTCTTTATAATATTTTCTAAAATATCGTCAATGGAATTTAAGTTTTTGTAGACAGTCATTCGTAACTGCTTTCTGTTTTATCTAATAAGTTACTTTCCTAAATTTTTATATAATCTGAATCCAAAATAATTCTTTTGAATTTTATCAATTTGATAGATTTTCATTCCATCTTCATTATTTTCAGTATCACTAAGATTTTTAAAAGTAAATAATTCTCCCAGATTTTTATGATATTTCCAACAGAGAAAATCCATCAGTATCAAATCTGTAAATTCCAATTTTATCACTTTCCAAAATTTAATAAAAATTCTTTCATTTTTCTCCATTAAATAATTTATGTATGTTCAATGATTCTAGTTTTATTTATTTTTCTTCCTCAATTTCAGTATCATTTTCATTATAATTCAAATGAATCCTCAAAGCCTCGAGTGAAATCTGAATTTCTAACAATGAAAAATATTAACGAAAATTATGAGCGACACTAGACTTTATCCCAAAACTTATATATCCAATAAAAATTTATTTGAAAACAGTAAATAACATTGAAACAGCACATAATAATAAGCTTAAAAACCCAAAATACTGTATTCTTTTTAATGTATTTCAATCTTTTCTCAGATTCTTAACCTGATAAAATTCATGTTCGATTTCTCACTCGAGATCCATTTGTCTTACAATTGCTGTAAGTGCCAAAAATCTGAGTATATGCCAGTCAAAAAGTAAAGAGATACCGTAGGAAAAAGAACAGTAGGCGTAGTTATTTCAAAGTCATATTTTTTTCATCATCCTTTCCAACTTTTTATATATATTTATTTAACAATTTAAATATTATGCTTTTATTTTTATTATAATTGAAAATTACTAAAAATGCATATGCAAGGACTAAAAATTTGTCTTTGCTTAAAAGATTTCTATTTTTACTAAAATTAAATGAATCTGGTGATGACAATACTTTTAAATCTTTATCTATTTCAAATACCAAAGGTTTTTCCTGTTGTTAAAATTCTAGTTTTTAAAATATCGTCATCTGAAATATTTAACAAATATTTTTATTAAAAGCACGCAAACTGTTTCCGTGAGTCGCTACAATAACATTTTTCCCTTCCTGCAAACTTTTTGAAATATGTGAGTGCCAGTAAGGCAGAACTCTTTCTATAGTATCTTTTAAGGCTTTCTCAAGTGGCGCTTCAGAATCAGATAAATCTGCATATCTTCTATCTGATTTTGGATAATATTCGCTTGATTTGTCTATTGCAGTGCGGGGCAACATCAAAGCTTCTTCTCAGCATAAGGACTTGCTCGTCTCCATATTTTTAGCAGTTTCAGCTTTGTTTAATCCTTTGTAATGCTCCGTAATGACGTTCATTCAATCTCCAAGATTTGTAAACTGGAATGTATAATTCATCCAGTTCTTCCAAAAACGTAATTAAGAGTTTTAATAGCTCTTTTTCAAAATAAGACGTAGGCAATGTCAAAAACTAATCCCATTTCCTTTAATGCTTTACCGCCAGCCTTTGCCTCTTCCACTCCTTTTGACTCAAGTCAACATCCTTCCATCCAGTGAATTTGTTTTCCAAGTTCCATTGGCTTTCACCGTGTCGAATTAATACTAGTTTCATTGTTTTCCTCCTTTTTGATAAAGTCGTTTTTATATTTGAACCAATAAAAAGCGACTTTATTTTATTATTTTGTTTCAGTTTCTACAACTGCTTCTGCAGTAGCTGTGTTTGTAGATAATTCTTTTTCAGCAATTAAATCTTCAAGATGTTCCTTTGTTGTCATTAATTCTTCAAGGTTCATATTATCATAAGTTGCTTCTGAAGATGTTTTTATATTTATTCCTTGTTTTCTTAAAAACTGTCAACTTTATTTTGATTCTTTTATATAGGTAATAACCCTACTGCCACAGTTCCTACTCCAATTGTCGCTCCTACTAAATGTTCCTTTTTAATGTTTCCAAATTTTATCATTTTTTTATACTCCAAATTTTTATTTATTATTATTTTTATCATTTATTAATTTTTATTGCAAAGCGATGTATTTGTCATCCGACCTCATTACCTGCCCTGTTATTGAAAAATATATGGTCTATCAAATCGCTCAGGTTTTCAATGGAATTATCGTTTTTACATCTACAACGTAATGAAATTTCCCATTATCAGCTTTTAAACGGTAAATTCTTACTTCCTTATTGGAAAAATTATTTAATACAAGATGCCGTCCAAAAAGTTGTAAACTCACAAAGCGCTATCGCTGTAACCGATCTGTTTGCCAGATAGGATTTGAGCAAGTATAATGCAGGCAATATTTCTATGTCGAAAAAGCCTTTACGCTGTGTTTCCCTGTAAGCATGCTCTATAATTGCCGCGGTTGTAAGTCCAGCTGCAAAATTATTAATATCTATCTGTAATTTTTCCACTTTTACTTTTTCCTAAACTGTACAGAAAAGAAAGCAGTATTGCCGCTCCAGAGTAAACGGATAATGAATCGATTGATTTTTCTTCAAAATCTTCAACAAGTTTTACTGAAGTCATGCCATGTTCAACTGATAAGGCAGTCGCAGTTCGGTAAATTACTTCATCTATTGAAATTTCTTCAGGCTCAAATGTAACGAGCAAAGTATTTATAGTCTGATTATACCGTAAAGCTGTATTTTTAGTTTCAACTTTTACTGTTTCAAAAAATTTTGTATTGGCAATATCGTGTGAAATTTTGAATCTGACACGATCTCGGTAATTTATGCAGTATTATCAAGGTTAGTTTTTCATATCTTATTCAAACTCCTTCAAAAACACAAAAATTTTTATTTATTAACATCATATTTTAATAGTCGCAATGAATTTCCAACTACTAAAATCGTGATAGAGTTATGCAAAATTGAACTGTATATTGCAGGCAGAAGTCCTGTTGCACCTAATACAAGGGCAAAACTGTTTATTCCGATTGCCATTGCAAAATTCTGCTTTATTATTTTTACAGTGTTTTTTGCTAAACCAATTACACCTGGTATTAGTAATGGGTCGTCTGAAGTTATTGTAACATCAGCAGCTTCCATCGCAATGTCGGTACGTGAACTTCCTAGAGCTATTCCTACATTTGCGTAGGAAAGGGCAGGAGCGTCGTTTATTCCGTCACCTATCATAATAACTTTTTGAACCAATTGAACGGAATTTTAAAATATCTTTAGCCTTGTCCTCAGGCAGCAGTTCAGACTCGTATCTATCCATTGACATTCTTGAAGCGATAGTTTCAGCCTGCTGTCTCAAATCTCCCGTTAACAGTACAATATCATCTATTCCTTGATTTCTTAGCCGATTCATTGCCTTTTTTATATTTTCCCTAGGCGGATCCGAAACACCGATAACACCTATTAAATCATTATTTTTAGCCACGTAAATTACAATTTCTCCACGATTTTGCATTCCCTTCACTATATCATTTGCCACTCTAGCGAAATATCATTCTCTTCCATGTATTTCAGGCTTCCTACACGGATAATATCCTTATTTACAAAAGTTTCTATTCCTCTTGCGACTTTAATAACGGATTCCTTATGTTTTGGAATTTTTAATCCTCTATTTTTAATTTCATTCAAAATTGCACTTGCTAAAGGATGTGATGAAGTTTCTTCAGTGCAGCAGCTAGTGCAAGCATTCGGTTGTCTTTCATATTTTTCCAAAAGTCTTCAGCGTTTGAATTTTAGGTTTTCCTTCGGTAATTGTACCTGTTTTGTCAAATATTACTGTATCAGATTTTGAAAGTTCTTCCAGATAGTTGCTTCCTTTAATCAAAATTCCGTTTTTAGCCGCTGTATTAATTGAAGCAGAAAATGCTGTTGCTGTTGATAACCTTATTCCGCATGAATAGTCAATTACAAGCATACTAAGGGCTTTTTGCAAGTTTTCTAGTTGAAACGTAAACAATTCCGGCGAGCAAAAAAGTTAAGAGGGATTAACTGTGCAGAAAATGTATCGGCGTAAGATTGAATATCAGCCTTGTTAAAAGCGGCATCTTCCACTAATTTTATAATTCGAAGCTGTCCTGTCATCTCCAACCTTCTCAGCTTTTACAGTAATATTTCCACTTTTTAAAAGCGTTCCTGCAAAAACTTCTTCTCCAGTCTTTTTCGTAACAGGCATATATTCCCCAGTAATTGCCGACTGGTCAATTATCGCCTCACCTTTTTCAATCGTTCCATCCACACTTATTTTTTCCCCAGTCTGAACAAGAATCAAATCTCCCTTGCTAATTTCTTCAATTGGAACTTTTTTGGCTGTATTTTCATCATCAGACTGTTTCTGCACGTAGTTTTCTCCAACACTCAACATGTCTTTAATTACGCCACGTGTCTTTTTCATTGTATAAACAGTCAGAAGCTCTGCAAAATTTTTTCTAAAATCATAATTGTCAAAGCTGTTCGTTCGCTTCCTAAAATAATACTGCTGACAATAGCTGTAGAACTTAGCGTATCTGCGTTTGGACGCTTATTTTTGAATTAGGAGTAAATTCCATTTTTTTAAAAACAGGCAGGGCTAAAGAAACTGTTGATAAAGTTTTTGTAGTTAAACAGTCGCCTAATTCCTGTTAATTTTGTCTTTGGATTTGGCAGTAGCAGTAAAAGTACTAGCAAGTACCAATATTTTTAATAATTTCCTGTGGAGATTCTTCCTGCAGACGTCTTTCAATTACATATTTGTTTTGATACTTGTTTTTCATTTTTATATATATCTACCAGATATGTATTTAATGTATTTTGAAGTAAAGATATTAGGTTTTCACCAGTTAATGAGAAATTGTCAAAATAAACAAGAATAGTTCCTGTAATACTTGAAATTTCAACACTTTGGATATAATGAACCTGCATTAGCTGCTTTTGTTATCTCTTCCTTATGAATTCCAAGATATTTTAAAGCTCTTGATTTTATTCTCGATTCTTCCACGAATTTCGTGTAAAAATCTTGCAGTCCAGCAAAATAATCTTTATTTAACATAAAAATCCTTTCTTTTTTTCATTTTTGGCAATAATTAAAGTTCTTTAATTATGTTATAAAAAGTATCCAAATTATCTTCTATTTCTTTTCAAAGATTTATTTTCATATAATTCAGAATGATTAATCATAGTTTTCCATACTTTTGTTCAGCCAGTTCAGTATTTGTTTTTCTGAAATTAATTTTTACATCATAATAAAAGTAGAATTTTTATTTTGTCACATACGAATACTCAATACTTTTTATGCCTTTTTGATAAAAATAAGTTCTGTAACTCGATAATCATATTTTTAATTCTTCGGAATCTTTGACAAATTTGGGACAGAAAGCCTTAATCTGCCAGGGAATACTGTGTACAACCTTTATCTGGTTAAACATCAGATATGTAGCCTTAAATAAATTTTTCCAACATTATTTTCTTTTTCCCTTCTGATAAAAATAAAAGCCCACCATAATAAAGTAGTACCTGTAGGCAATTTTTGGAATTTCTTAATTTTTAATGCCATAAAAAGCAAAAATTCTGCAACTAATGTCTTCAAGTCCAGATAACCTCTACTTTTATTGTAAATAGCCATATCAAGAGATTCAAATGCCTGTTTTAACATTTTTACTTTTCCAGGCTTATTTTTTTAAGGCTTCTTCTTCCAGATGGAGCAATTTTAGAACGATTAAATACAAAAACGAACTCTCAATAATTTTTTTCATCAAAATAAATTAAGATGCTCCAATAATGGAATTAACGTTTACTGAGTGTATTCCCGATAATTGACGCATATTATTTAAAAATTCCTGTTCTAACTCCTTATTCTCTTTTTAATGCATCTGTTTGAAGTCTCAACCGTCCATTCTGGTAATGTTTTACTTGAATAACGCCATAAAAATTTTGTAACATAACTGACTCCTTAAATACTTTTTATAAATCATTATATACCTTTTTATTTTTAAATTTCAAGGATTTAATTAAATAAAATAAAACGGACTTTAAAAACAATTTTATCAAAAAAATAAGGGCATTTCTAACACCCTTTATCCTAAAAATTATTAAATTTAAAAATTCATATTCCCCATTCCAAGTAATAAACAATTTAACAAGCTCTTCTGCTACTTTTTTTGTTTCTTATATTAATGTCTTCAAAAAGTCCAGTCAGTCTTGTCTGCTGGGATTAATTCACGTACATATTTAATTTTAGATTTTTCATAACTTGCTTTTTCTTTTTCAAAAAAAGTTTTCTGAAGCTTTAATTGATAATCTTTTTTTCAAAAGGAATCTTGTTTCCAATATAATTTATATATTCTTTAACCCTGTTTATTTTCAATGCTTTCTGAAAAACGGTTACTCCATTTTTGTGGCAAAATATATTCAATTTCCCATTTTTCAGGGCAGTAATTCATCCTGATTGTTATACACTAACCATTTTTTAAAATCATACGCACTAGATTTTTGTTTGGTGTTTTACTTTTTCCTGCAATATGGAAATTGAATATTCTTAAATGCAATTTTTGGAGAAAACATTATCAACAATATCAACATTAAGTTTAAGAATGTCAGCTTTTTACAGCAACACTCAGTGTTACAAGATAATTTGCTGTCAATTCCAAAAATAGCTTTTCTTAAAAATTTTAAGAAATAAGTTTCAAAAATTTTTCTTTTTCGCCATGTGACAAATAATAGACAACAACAGGATATTTCCAAGATTCATTTGATAAGCAGATAAAGTATCCAAAATTTTTATAATTTGTATATTTTTCTGTCCAAGGTTTTTCATCAATTGATTCACGTCTGTTCATAACTACCCATAAATCCAAAATTTGATCCAAATGTTTCAATAAGTTTGATTTATAAAGCCGTGTAAATCCGCCTTTTGAATAAAAACGTCTAAGTCCAAGCGTAGTCGTTGCGACATCCTTTTCTACTGCCCTTAGATAAAAACATATAATAATAAAATAGCTGTTTTACATTTTCTTTTAGCATCAAATTGCCCGTTCGCTTAAATTTTTTTCCATTGTTTAATAAACAATTTTTATATTCTTTTTGATTCGATTATACATTTTTGCCTTAAAAATATCTGCTTCAGAAAGAGGCAATCCTCTATCATTCAAAGTAGAAAATACGCTTAAAGCGTCATCTTGCGAATCTGTTTTTATTGGAAAAACAACCGCTCTGTTCAGCGTGTAATAAATAAATTCCAGCATTAATGTTGGACTGAGTTCACAAAGCTTTTCAAATAGTTTCTGAAATAAAATGTAGTTTTTGGAATAATTATCAGTTGCTTTAGGATTAGCAATCCCGCTTTCCAAAAATATTTTGTAAAATTTTATTTCCTTCATTGTCAATAACTCGAAGTAATCAAGACACTCGTATAATCAACTTCTCCAGTGAGTTTTGCCTGTTTCACAACGCAGGCTCAATTTGTCTTATAAAAATTTTCCTGTTCTACAGTTTTGTTTTCATAGAAGTTAATTTTGTGTAAATTGCCCTGTAAAAGTAAAAATAAGGAAGTTATTCTTTGCTGTCCGTCGATAATTTCCTGTTCGCCATCTTCATTTTCATAGGAAACAATACTTCCCAAAAAGTATGTGCCTTCTGTTTCGTTAGTTCTTTTAGTTTCATTTTCTGTAAATTCCAGTAAATCATAAAATAACGTTTTAGTTTCATTTTTCAGTCCAGGGAATACGGTCTTTGGTATTCAGGTATTAAAAACGTCTGATCTTTTTCCGCTTTCCAGCAACTGCTTTTATGCTTTGCTTTGTTAACTTGTATTGTTGCAACCATAACGCCTCCTACAGTTCTTTTTATAAATTATACACTATTTCAATGGGTATTTTTCAACAGAAAAAATTTTTAGGTGCATAAATTTTTGATTTTTGATTAAAAACAAGTTAGATAACTCTTTAGTTATGCTTTTTTTCAACAATTTAGAATCTCAAAACAAAAATAATTAAGAATATTCACACTTTATAATAGATTTTTTAAAAATGTATAGTAAAAATAATTTTAAGAAAAAGTGATTGAATAGAATAATGCAGAGAAGGTTTTATTTGATACCGGGAGGATGGGATACGAGATGGATGAAAAAGAAAGTGCCGAAAAATGAATGGAAGATGACGGATGATGATATAGTGGATACCAAAATGCCTGTGATTGTGAATAAGAGCTATGATGAACTGCTTAAACAGTTGACTGACAGGATTAAAGAGAACAGGCTGGATGTGAATATGGATAAAATTGAACATGCTTTTCATACTTGCGTATGAGTCACATATAGGACAAAAGAGAAAAAGCGGAGAGGATTATATTTTGCATCCTGTGGAAGTTGCTGAAATACTGGCTGATATGAAAATGGATACAGATACTATTGTGGCTGGGCTTTTTGCACGATGTAGTTGAGGATACTCTTATAGTTTTGGAGGATATTGAGGATAATTTTTGGAAAAGATGTGAAAAAGTTGGTGGATGGGGTTACAAAACTTAGGAATTTGCCGAGAACTGACAGCAAAAATTGGAAAATAAAAAGAAAAATGGTAATTGCAATGTCAGAGGACATTCGGGTTGTAATTATAAAACTGGCAGACAGGCTTCACAATATGCGAACGTTAAAATATATGAAACCTGAAAAACAGCAGGAAAAAAATCAAAGGAAACAATTGAAATTTATGCGCCAATTGCTCACAGAATAGGGATGGCTAGGATAAAATGGGAATTGAGGACATAAGTTTTAGGTTTTTTTATATCCAAAATGATTATTATGAGATTAAAGAGCTTGTAAATACAAAAAGACGTGAGCGGAAGAATACACAGCAAAATTTATTGAAAAATTAAAAATAGAGCTTGAAAAAATAATATAAAAGGCGAAGTTACAGGACGGCCAAAGCATTTGTACAGTATTTATCGGAAAATGAATGAGAAGCAAAAAGATTTATAGATTTATATGACTTGATTGCAATACGAATTATTGTTGAGAAAAAAAGAATGAATGTTACAATGTACAGGGAATAATTCACGATTTATTTATACCTGTTTTGATAGATTCAAAGATTATGTTTCACAACCAAAGCCAAATGGCTATCAGTCAATTCATACAACAGTGAAAGGCCTAATAATCAGAATGTGGAAATTCAAATTAGGACTCAAGAAAATGCACGAAATAGCAGAAGAAGGAGTTACAGGGCACTGGAAATATAAAGATCAAAATCCAAAAATGAAAAGTTTTATGCAGATGTAAAAAATTGAAAGATTCTGTTCAAAAATAAAAAGGAAAATGAGTCGAATTTGCACAGGAAGTTACAGGCGATGTACTAAAAACAAACAATATTTGTGTTTACACCAAAGGACGATATTGTGGAAATGCTACTGAAATTCCACTGCACTTGATTTTGTATTTCAAGTACATACGCAAATTGGGTACAGAACGATTGGGGCAAAAAGTGGATGGAAAGATTGTTCAGCTTAATCAAGTATTAAAAACTGGAGATAAAGTTGAAGTTATAACTTCAAAAAATATGAAAGGACTGGAAAAGACTGGATTGAAATGAAAACAACCACAGTTCCCGTGTGAAAATCTGAAAAGTGGTTCAAGGACAAGGAATTTGAAGAAAAATCAAAGGAAGGGGAACAGATTTTAGAAAAGGAATTTGATCGTCTTGGGCTTAAATTAAAGGATATGCTGGAAGATGAGCGTGTTTTTCTTTATATGAAAAATACAACATTGGCGATAATAAAAACTTTATTTTACAGATTTGGAACTGGAGATTTGTCACTTGACGGCTTTTATGAATAAATTTGAGGTAAAAAGAGGAAAAGGCATTAGAAAAAGGTGCTTGAGGAGGAAACTGAAAAAGGGCATCGTCAAAAAGGAACGAAATCAAGGTGGAGTAAAAATTTCGGACAGAAAATACAATGTACCGTTTTGCAAAATGTCGCAGTCCGCTTCCTGGCGATGAAATACGTGGCTATGTGACACGTGGACGTGGAATCGCAATTCATCGTGTTGACTGCGATAATTTTATTTCTCTATGCAAAAAGAGCCGAAAAGAGAAGTTGATGTCTATTGGGACGAATCTGCAAGTTCATCCAACAGTACATACGAATTTAATTTTACAATCAAAGCCTCAGATAGAAAATGGACTATTGCTGGATATTATCCGAATTTTAAAATGAATACAAAATGAATCTAATAACTGTAAATACGAATAACTTTAAAGAAAAATGGGAACAAGCGAATTTTTATACATCTAAGAATAACTATTAGAAGCCGGGATGATTTTGATAGATTGGCAAATAACTTAAAATCAATGCCGGAAATAATAGATGTAATAAAGAAATAAAAAGATTAATTTTTATAAAAAGGGGGGATTGAAGATGGAACTGAAATTGATAATAGGAATAATTATATTGTATTAAAGTTTTTATAAACATTACTAAAAAAAGTGCTGTTTTTCTTTTTTATAATTATTATTTTTATGATTGTTATAAATTATTTAAAATTGTAATTTTTAGCTATTACAATTTATATAGCTACGATGGAACTGGTTAAAAATTCTAATTTAAAAACGTTACCTTTTCTATGTAAGGATATAAAAATAATAAAGCCTTAGAATAGGACAAAGAGCTGTTCGGCAACGAAAAAATTAAAATTTTATAACAACACTTCATTTAAAAAATAGAAAAAAACTATTATTAATCATAACTTATAAATAGAATTATAAAAATCCCTTATGTGGATACTGAATGATTAAATTTAATCAAGGACATTTTAATAATTACATAGGCTGTATAGTAGTATAATCAGTATAATCTTGTAAAAAGGCTTTAATTCCATGAATTTTCTAATTTCTGCTATTTAAATGGAAAATAGTATTAAATGTTATAAAAGCAGGTATTAGAGTCACTGTTTACAAATAAAAAGGACTGTTTCAAGCCCTTTTTATTTTTTTACATAAATTGTATTTCAATTCTTCTGTTTGCCGCTCTTCCTTCTTCCGTGTCATTTGTTGCTACTGGATTGGCATCTCCATTTCCTTTTTGTTTCAATTATTCTTTCAGGGAAAGTCCAAGATCTATTAATTTTTTTCTTCAAGACTTTCAGCTCTTCTTAGGGACAGTTCCCTGTTGTACTCTCTTGTACCTTTTGGAATCTGTGTAGCCTATAATTGAAATTTTCTGATTTTTAGCTTCTATATAATCCTTCAGCTTTTTTTAATGCTGGAGTATATTCTTCCTTGATTGTGGCGCTATTAAAGTCGAATTTCAGCTGATTTGCATCTAGCACTACAACGTCTGAATCTGCACTTTCCTTTGCCACTTCCAGTTCGCCCAGCTCAGATCCTTCCACTTCAATTGCAGTTGACCTCATTGCATTGTCACGCAGGTTTGATGTTGTAATTTTCTTAGCTGTAGTTGGAGCAGAAACTAACAAGACAGATAACATTGCAGTTATTTTTGATTTTTTTCTCCATATAAAACCTCTTTTTCCTTTTTTTATTTTATATTTTTTTATTATATTTAAATTATACTTTCCTTTATTAAGTATAGCATATTAATTTTCATAGCCTTTATTTAAATTTCTTTTTAAAAATCTGTTTTAATTTTGTTTTTCTGTTTAATTAATTTTATCAGCTTAACGCAGAAGAATTGAACATGTATTGACAAAAAAACTTTGAATGTTTTGTATAATTTAGGAAAAAGGAGAGAAAAGTACGATGGCGATTGATATTATAAGATTTTTGCATTCATTTTTATTGTATTTCTGCATACTTTGAACAGGCAGTTTGGAGTGGATATATGGATGGGAGGCTATGCCGTTATTTCGATAGGAGTTAATTTGTTTATTATGATTAGTGGATATTTGCTGCTTGATAAAAACAGAAGAGGCGATGGTATTTTTTTAAAAAGGATTTTAAATATTTTGCCACTTTTTTTAGTATTTAATATTGTCTATATTTATGTTGGAAAAAATTTCGATTATGCCAGTTTTTGAAAAGGGAAAGCGATTACAGCATCGCATTTTTGGTATATTTATATGATATTAGGGTCTGTACCTTCTTACGCCGTGGTCGCAGAAGGTGTTGAAATATGCAGAAAAAGAGACCTTTTTGCAGTTTTTCCTATGGTTTCTGCATAATATTCTGAATCCGTATTTACGATATTTTAATCTTGCTGAAATTCCTTTTTCTAATTTTTCCGTTGACAGGCTTTATAGGATATTATATTTTAGGATATTTTTGTGAAGAAATACGATAAAAAAATGAAAAAAATTCCATTTTCTTTTGATAATAGCTGTTTATCTTTTAGGCTTTTCGATGAGTTTTTTTATCTGCAAAATATGTTTTAGCAAAGAACAGGGAAAACGTGTATCTGACTTCTTTTGACAAAAATTCGCTCGGAACTTTTATTATGACAATTTCCTTTTTATATTTTGGGCAAATTTAATTTTGCTAAAAGGAACAGGATTGTAAAAATGATAGCTGATTCTACGTATTTTTGCATTTCTGGTTCATCTAATAATCCTTAATTCTGTTATAAGGATAAGTGATGAAATGATTTTAAATCGGCAATGACAATTGGGCTAAGTATAATCTCAGGAATTTTGTATAATTTTTGAAACAGGTTAGAGATTAATATTAAAAGCTAATAAATAACTTTTAACATAGATGCATAAAAAAATGAATGGCAATAAAAACAGGGCAGTACAATTAAAGCCCCTTTTCTTTTAAAAGTATTAAATTTTTCAAATTTTAAAAGAGTAAAACAAAATTTCTTATTTAGTTAAAGTTATCTTCTTCTTCCAGCAGACTATTCTTGCACGTCTTTGTCTACGAGAAGGCTCTTTTTTTCACATATACAACTTTTTTTCTTCTTGGAACTCTTATAAAGATGTATCTTCTTCTTATTACTCTACGAGAAGGTTCTCTTTTTACATATACAATTCTATTGTTTTTCTAGTTGCTAAGAATGAAGTAACTGAAATACCAAGTATTCCTAAAATTAAAATTAGCTTTTTCATAAAGTTTTTACATTCATTTTATTCTCTCCTTCTTTATTTTGATAAAAATTTTCTTTTTGATAATTCAAAAAGTATTAAAAAAATTATAACATAGTTTTTATTTTAAAATATTGTAAAAATTTATTTGAAATCTATGTTTTTGAAAAATTTTATTTTTGCTATTTTTTTGGGAAATCAAGTTATAATTATATTGAGAAATACAAATCAAGGAGGAAAAGTTATGAAAAAATTAATGTTATTGGGACTGGCAGTCTCATTATTTTTCTACAGCAGGTTTGAGGCAAAAACAATTCAAAGGGCAAAAACAAAGTCCATCAACTTCATTTGAGCTGAATGTAGCTCACATTAACGATCACCATTCACATCTCGGAAGAGGAAAAAATGCTCTTAAACTCAATGGAAAAACTGTTACTGTACATATTGGAGGATTGCCAAGAGTGGCACAGGGCAATCAAAAATTTTAGGCAAGGTAATAAGAATACTTTTGTACTTCACGCAGGAGACGCGCTGACAGGGACGCTTTTATTATACATTATTTGAAGGAAAAGCTGATGCCGAGCTTATGAATGCAATAAATTTTTGATGTTTTTACATTGGGAAATCACGAATTTGACGATGGAAACAAACTTTTAAAAATCATTTTTAGATGTCTTGAAAAATACCGGTAGTTTCTGCCAATGTTGTGCTCTGATAAAGGAAGCATTCGGAAGGAAAAATGGAAACCGTATATGATAAAAATATGTTAGGCAAAACATCGGAATTATTGGACTGGATGTTGTGAAAAAACTAAGGAATCTTCTAGTCCGGGAGATGACATTAAATTCCTTTGATGAAGTTGAAACAGCGAGAAAATATGTAAATGAGTCGCAAGGCAAAGGAATAAATAAAATAATAATTGTATCCCACTCAGGATACGAAAAATGTGGAAATTGGGGAGAAGGTTGACGGAGTTGATTTAATCATATCTCGGGGATACGCATTATTTATTAGGAAAAGAATTTGAACAATTCGGATTAGTTCCTGAAAAAGAGGATTACCCTCAAAAAGTAAATTCACCTAACGGAAATCCAGTTTATATTGCAGAAGCATGGAATTATTCGTATTTATTAGGGCAAATGAAAGCAAAATTTGACAAGAATGGCGTAATTACTGAATTAATCCCAACGCCGAAAGTTCTGATTGGAGATGACTTTTTGAAGTGAAAAATGCTGAAGGGAAAAGGCAGTTCAATTAGATGCAAAAGAAAAAAATGCAATTTTAAACTCAATAAAAAACAACAAAAATATAGCTGCCATCAAAAATGATCCAGCTTTAGCAAAACTTCTTGAAAGATACCAGAAAGAAAAAACAGAACTTGGGAAACGTACAGTTGGTAAAATTACAGAAGAAATCCCAGGAGGTTCAGACAACAGAGTACCAAATGAACATAATAAGGACGGGTCTTTCGCAACGACTCTTGTAGCTGAATCAGTTTTACATAAGTTAAGAAATACAGGAACTGGAAACGTTGACTTTGTAATTGGAAACGCAGGTAACGTAAGAATCACATTAAATCCAGGTGTATTCACTTATGATTTGGCATATTCATTACTGCCATTTACTTCAAACACAGTATTTATAACAGACATTACAGGTGCAGAAGTGAAACAGACGTTAGAAGATGCAATTGACTATGTTTTAAACGGAGGCTCAACAGGAGCATTCCCTTATGGTGCAGGAATCAGATATGAAGCCACAAAAGAAGGAAAACTTGGAACAAGAGTTAAAAATAGAAGTATTTGACTTTAAAGCAAATAAATGGGTACCAATTGACGCTAAAAAAACATATATGTTAGCTGTAAACTCTTACATCGCCAAAGGAAAAGACGGCTACACAACATTAGGAAAAATCACATCCCAAAAACGTGGAAGAGATACTCATTTAAGCGATACTAAAAATATTTATTGACTATTTGAAAGAGAAAAAGAAATAGGAAAACCAAAAATCTACAAATGTAATCTTCAAATACTAATTTTTAAAAATTTAAAAACAAATGATACTTTTGACTAATAAATATTTTTGTTTTATTTAATATTAGTTTTTAACGCAGAGGTATCAGATGCCATACCTCTGCACTCCTGCTTTACGCAAAAACTTTCTTATAAAGAAAAAAATAAAAACTTGATTTTGAACCAAGATTATTTTAACTGAAATAACTGTGTATAATTCAAAACATATTTCAAAAATCTCAAACAGTTATCTTTAACAAAATTTTTGCTTGAAATAAAACTATCTTTGTTGTAAATAAACTAAAAACGTCGTGATTTTTTGGAATAAAAAACTACTGTCTGAGCTTTTTCAAAATATTGAAAATTAAGATTATTTGAAGAAACGAGAATAGCCTTTTATTAAAAAGCAAGTTTAGTTTTTATTTCAAAAAATACTTAGACAAGCTGGGATTGTAAAGGGGATGGCGACTGATCCCCTTTTACGTATAAAAACATAAAAATTATATTCATTAATAACAGTATATTGTGTAAAATAAAAACATTAATTTTAAGTATTTATACCAAAGAATTTAGAAAAGAAGGAGGTAGTTTTATGGATAAAAATAATAACAGTGATGATATGACACTTAAAGAAGTGCAGTATTTGATAAAAAAGAATAGAAAAAGGAACCTAGATGAAACAAAGGATGATAAAATTAAGCAGAATAAAAAGGAAAATGGACAAAGACTTATTTTTGAAAATTAATTGAGGAATTTGGAGAATTAGCTGGAAAAATATTAGAAAAATGTGAGATATGATGGAGAAAATATAAAAGGTACTATTGAAGAGGAAGTGTTTGATGTTTTTATTATATTATTGCGATTGTGAATGACTATGAGATTGATTTGGAAAAGATTTTTATATTAAAGATGAATTGAATGAAGTAAAAATATGGCAGGGAGTTTTCGATTTTACGAAGCTAGAGAAAAATGGAAAAATATGAAAAAAATAAATGTAAAATATAGTTCACAAAATCTATAAATAGTTTATTTAACTCTAAAATTTATTTAATTTTACGAGGATTTAGCATGTTTTTTTAAAAAATTTAAGTATAGAAAATAAAAAAACTGAAAAAGGAAATATAGATATTATGACAACAGAAAAATACGGATACTGCTTTAATAAAACGAGAAGTAAGTATAAAAATACTAGGACAAGCGATGTTCATGGAAGGGTGCTTGCTTGAACTATGCGACTGATGAAGAGGACAAGTCAGGCTCTTATGCACAAATTTCAACATTAGTGAAAAATTAGAAAAAGAATAAAAATGTAATTTTGGTTGAAGTTGGGGATGCAATTCAGGATAATTGATAGAAAAATTTTGCTATGGCGTCAAAAGCATCCCTATTCCGTAAATATTAAATTATATAGGATATGACATCTTTGTACCGGGAAATCATGAATTTAACTTTGAATGCCAACTTTATCAAATATTTTAAGGACATGAAATTCAAAAATTAACAGCGAATTTATACTACAATGAAAAATGCTGAAAATGATACTAATTTCTCAAAAGATAAGTATAGATATTTAGATGCAACGACAATTATTGAAAAAGATGGTGTGAAAATAGGAATTATTGGATTATCAACTCAATGTCGGCACAGTTTGAAGAAGATACTGGCTATTTGAAGGATTTTTATTTTGTGTCGCCTATAAAGGAAACCCAGAAACAAGTAAAAAAGACTTAAAAAGGAAGGTGCGAACGCTATTGTTGTAGTAGCTCATATGGGCATCGAAAATGAAAATGGAATTCCTGAAACTGGAGTAAGAGATTTAGCAAACGCTGTACCTGAAATTGATGTGATTATAGCAGGACATATGCATCAGAATATACCAAAGGAAATAATTAACGGTGTTCTTATTACAGAACCTCATAGATATGGAACTGTTATTTCAGAAGTAGACCTAAAATTTGAAGTGTTGATGAAAATGTTAAATTAATAGCAAAGATTCTACGACTATTCCTGTAAAAAGATGAAGAGCCTGATAAAAAAATTGAAGAGATTTATAAACCTTTTTCATAATAGACTTTTGCAGAATTGCAAATGAAAAAAATAGGGAATACATTAAATGATATGGTTCCCAAAGAAAAATATTATGGTGTGTCAGCAGCTTTTGCTAAAGATACAGGACTGTCGTCATTTATAACTGATGTTGAGCTTTATTACAGCGGAGCAGACGTTGTTTCATTTGCATACAATTATGAAAATGTAAAACTGGATAAAGGAGAAATTAAGAGAAAAGACATAGTTTACAACTACCGTTACACAGGTGGAGATGTTACAATTTACGAAATGACTGGAAAACAGTTAAAAGACTATATGGAATGGTCTGCTGACTATTTTGATACAATTCGGCCTGGAGATACTGAGTATCACTATAATCCAGAACGTTCTAACGGGAAATATGTAACATTTGATATTTTTGTCGGGGTGAAATATAAAATTGATTTAAGAAATGAAAAAGGGAATAAAATTACTAATCTGATGTTAGTCAACTGGGACCAAAGTAACGCCTGAAAATGAAATTAAAAGTTGGAATGAATGCCTATAGGTTTGAACAGCTGGCTAGAAAAGGCTAGTATTTTTGACGGGCAGGAAATTCCAGTCTTATGGGCATCGAAAAGAAGCTAATAGGAAATATAAAGGGAACTATTCAGAATATGATGATTGACTATATTCGAGATGTAAAAAGGTGTAATTGATGGAAAGAGCCATAATAACTGGGAAATAATTGGATTATAATTTAGAATTGCTGAAGAAATAAAAATAAAAAAATACAAAAATGGAGAACAATTTATGAAAAAATTAACAATAGCATTTTTACTGTTAAGCAGTCTGAGCTTTGCTTTACACAAGAAAGGAGCAGAATTCAGGAAAAATCTTTCAAAAATAGGAATAAAACAGCCAATAATTGATGAAACGCAAAAATTGATTATGAAATAAGAGATATTGTGGCTTTTTGAAAATGATGAAACTGTAATTAGGAAAAATTGAATAAAATTGCTTGCCATCTTGAAAAAAGATGAGCGAAATTACATTGTGTCAGAAGATATTATCACAATTTATGAGTCCAAAAATCGGAAAAAGATTATGAAAAAAATATTTAGATTTATTCACAAAAACACACTCCCTTACGAGTATGAAAAAAATTATTTGCAAACATGGTATATTATCGTGGAATTGGGAAAAAGGATAAAAACGATAGCTATTATAAAGAAATAGAAAAAGTATAATAATACTCCTATTATGGAAATTGTAAAAATATTTAACATTGCAAATGAAAGATAATAGACAGATTCAAATAAAAAAAGTTTTAAATTTATTAAAAAGCGAAGATGTAAAAAGACAGGTTGGAATGCCGATGAAGAAGTACATTCGATGAACTTGACTTACACATTGTCTGAGGTAAGAAAATATTACAATGACGGTAAAAATCGAAAAAGCAGTTTCAGAATATATAAACAACATCATAAATGCTAATGTATCAAAATGAAGTTCGTGAATATAACTGCCGAAAAGAAACATTGCTATTATTAAATGTTTTGATGATAAATGAAGAAATTACAAATAAAAAGTTGCGTGAACAAAATAAACGGAAGCTGAAAAGCACCTATATTTCTAAGGAAATAAAGAAAGCAACTGCAAAAGATGCAGATTATCTGGATAAATATTTTGAATGAGATGTAGTGAGGAAAATTGAATATGAAAAATATTTTTATTTATATGCTTAATCTTGATGTTTATTTCTGTGGAAAAATTCGATAGAAAAGAAATATAGCAATAAAGATTTAAAAATTGGATTTTAGTAAAAATTATGACTTTTAAGCATAAAGAAGCTGTTATAGGAAATTCAGACTATTTTTGAGTGGAATCTTGAATGAGAGAAATTAAATTGTAATGTTTTCCTATTTACATGGAGTCAAAAAATATTCAAGAAAAATTGTTTTAAAAGATTATAAACAAAAAAATAATATAATTAAGAAAGATAATAAAATGGGATGAAAAACCAAACGAAAATGTAGTAATTGATGATCATTATCCGTAAAGCAAGATTATAATTTATGATAAAAATGAACATTATTCTTTTGATTCAAAATGTTGAAAAATGAAGGAGTTTTTATAAAAGTATTAGATAATTTACTTGGAGAAAATCATGAGAGATTATTGGAAAAATTATAAACAAATTTAAGAAAGGAAATTAAATTTATGAAAAAATTTTTGTTAGTAATGATGCTGGTGTTTTCAACGTTTATGTTTGGAAACCGAATTTGAAAAAAAGTTATGGAGAAAGTATTACAAGCTACTTTTAAAAATTTGGTATGACAAAACAGGAATTTAAGCTAAAATTATTCAGAAAAAGCTCTATCAAATTCACATGATGAAGGCAATTATCATTTATTACTATGCTAATGTAAAAGATCCGCTGGGAATTGAAAAGGGCTGAATAGTTTTAACTTTGTCGATGGGAGGCTAGTTTCTTCAGTTTTTGACTCACAAACTACCGATGCTGAACATGAACAAATAATAAAATGTACATAAAACCAAAAACAGGCTTTCTAAGGAAAAAATGACAAAACTGGAAAGCAAAAGGAAGGTCGCTTTATAACAGTAAAAACAATAGAAATTGCAAGAATGATGAATCACACTTTTATTACAGTACAAACTGCGCTGCAAGTGGTATTGGAATATAAAATTAGGTCAATAAAACAAAATTAAAAGTAAAAACAGAAAAAGCCTTTTGCCGGGACAAGGACAAAATATAGATGGGAATATATCAAAAATATGGATTTAGCTGTTAACAGTCCAGCTATCAGCGACTAGGAAATTTAAGGATAAAACTCTTATTTTTCAAATTTCTGTACTAAAATATAAATAATTAAAAATGAAAAGAACATAAAAATATTTTTATATTATTGAATTTTTAATAAATTTTATTAAATTGAAAAATTGAAATTTTGTTTTGAAAAATAAGGACACATTGTGATATAATTATAGTTGAGAAATATTATATAAATAAATTTACGGAGGTAATTAGAAATGACTAGAATTGAAGATATCTATGCAAGAGATACTTGATTCAAGAGGAAATCCAACTGTGGAAGTTGAAGTATACTTAGAAGGTGGAGCAATGGGAAGAGCTTCTGTACCATCTGGAGCATCAACTGGAGAACATGAAGCAGTTGAATTAAGAGATGGTGACAAATCTAGATATTTAGGGCAAGGTGTGTTACAAGCAGTAGAAAATGTAAACAAAGTTATTGCTGAACACTTAATCGGATTTGACGCTTTAGACCAAGTAGCTATTGATAAAGCCATGATCGAGTTAGACGGAACACCTAACAAAGGTAAATTAGGAGCTAACGCAATTTTAGGTGTATCATTAGCAGTGGCAAAAGCAGGGGCTAACCAATTAGGTATACCTTTATACAGATATTTAGGTGGAGTAAACGCTAAAGAATTACCAGTACCAATGATGAATATCTTAAATGGTGGATCACATGCTGATTCAGCAGTAGACGTTCAAGAATTCATGGTACAACCTGTAGGAGCTAAAACATACAAAGAAGCATTAAGAATGGGTTCTGAAATTTTCCATCACTTAGGAAAAATCTTAAAAGCAAACGGAGATTCTACTAACGTAGGAAATGAAGGTGGATACGCACCATCTAACATTAATGGAACTGAAGGAGCTTTAGATGTAATTTCTCAAGCTGTAGAAGCTGCTGGATACAAATTAGGAGAAGATGTTACATTCGCAATGGATGCCGCTTCATCAGAATTTGCAACTAAAAATGCAGACGGATCTTATACTTATACATTTAAGAGAGAAGGTGGAGTTGTAAGAAACTCAGATGAAATGGTTGAATGGTACAAACACTTAACTTCTAAATATCCAATCGTATCTATTGAAGACGGACTTGCTGAAGATGACTGGGACGGATTCAAAAATTAACTGATGCAATCGGAAAAGACGTTCAATTAGTAGGGGATGACTTGTTCGTTACTAACACAGTAAGATTGGCTGAAGGAATTAAAAAGGAATTGCTAATTCAATTTTTAATTAAAGTAAACCAAATTGGTACTTTAACAGAAAACATTAGATGCAATTGAAATGGCTAAAAAAGCTGGATATACTGCAGTAGTATCTCATAGATCAGGAGAAACTGAAGATGATACAATTGCTGATATCGCAGTTGCTACAAATGCAGGACAAATTAAAACAGGATCTGCATCAAGAACAGACAGAATGGCTAAATACAACCAATTATTAAGAATCGAAGACGATTTGGCAGAAGAAGCTGTTTACAAGGTAAAAAAGCATTCTACAACATCAACATTAAATAATAAAATCATAGTTCAGTAAGTTCTCAATTAAAAATGTCTCTTTTTGAAGTAAAAATAATACATTTAAAAGAGATATTTTTAAAATAAAATTGACAATTATTAATAAATGATATATAATATAAAAGATAATTAAAACAGATAACTAATTTAGAGGCAAAATAATGAAAAAAAGTTGGAATTTTTATTTGTACTTTTTGAGTGCTTTATCATCTCAGTCGCTTCTGCAAAATCTTCAAAAACAGCATCAGCTCAAACAGTGGTAGGTGATTTAATCAGCTTGAAGCAGAATATGAAAGATTAGTAAATATGGAAAATCAAGAGTATAACAAATTAAAAGCAAATGCTGACGCATATAGCCTAGCAAGCTAGCTGAAAAAAGAAGCTCAAAAAGCTCAATTGGAAGAAAGAATCTCAAAAGTTGAAGCGACTTTTCTGAAACAAAAGCTTTTAAAGCGCAATACGCTGAATTGGCAAAACAATATAAAAGCTGTAGCAAAAATCTTTAGATACAGAAATCAAATCTTTAAGAGCAACAGTTGAAAATTTCATAACTATTGAAGCATTAAAAAGGATATTAATTTAAATCAAAATAAATGAAAGGAGATACGAGAATAAATTTAAAAATAAATATCTAGTTCTCGTGGATAAAAATGAAAAGAAATTAGCAGTATTATTAGGAGTTTTAGTATTAAGCGATAGTTTCATTGCAAAGACCTGCAAAAAGCAACTAGACCAGCAGGAGGATCAATTGAAAACAGCTAAACAACTTGGAAAAATCAATTAAGCAGATTACAACAAATGGAAGATGCAAAAATTCAGAGAACAGGAAGACAAGCAAATGCAATGTTCAAAGATTAAATAACTACACAGCAATGCAAGCAAAAATCGATCAAAGAATTGCTGAAATTGAAGCAAATGCAGAAACTAGCATCTTTGGAAAAGAATTTAAATCAAAAATTGCTGAATACAAAAACTTAAGAAATCAATTAGACAAAGAAATAGCTAGAGAACAACAAGCTATCGATAACTATGAATTAATTAAATCTTTAAGACAGTAATCCTGACTTAATATAAAAAGATGCTTTTTTTCAAATTATTTGAAGAGGCATGTGATTTAGAAATTATATTTAAGTTTTAGGTTCTTATACTAAACCTTATTTAAAATGGGAAATACTGTTAATTTTTAAATTGGATCTAAAAAGTTTTCTTGATCTGACAAGATTTTCACTCAATATTTATAGAAAAATTATTTAATTGAAGGAGGAATATGATTGGAAGGAAAAATAAAGTTACGTGGAATGTTATTAGCTAGTTTAGCTTCTAGCCTGTGGGCTATTTCAGGAATTTCGTGAAATTCTTTTCAAAAAGTTTAATTTTTCATCAGACTGGCTAGTTTCGACTAGAACATTAATTTCGGAATTTTACTGTTTTTAATTGTTATTTTTATTGAAAAATCTGTTTTAAAGCCATTGAAAAATAAGAGATTGTGCTGGAATAATTTTTATTTGGAACAGCAGGAATGTATTTAGTTCAGTATACATATTTTAAGACAATTGAATTAAGTAATGTTTCATTTGCTACAATTTTACAATTTACTGCACCATTTTTTTATATTTATTTATGAATCTATAAAAATAAAAAGTTCCAGCTATTTCAACTGTAATTTTGTTGCTTATGACAATTTTAGGCGTTATATTTATTGCAACTAAGGAAATTTTTCAAATTTATCAGTTTCGCTAGAAGCATTATTATTAGGAATAATTTCAGCAATTATGATAGCTTTTTATTCAACATATCCAAAAAACTTTTGAAAAATATGGAAGTATTACAGTAGTTGGATGGGGAATGATAATAGGTAGCATAATTTCAAATGTTATTCACCCTATTTGGAAAAATTGAAGGAAATGTAAATGCAAAATCAATGATTCAGGTAATAATCGTTGTAATTTTAGGAACTTCCATAGCCTATTTAATTTATATCGCAAGCCCTAAATTATATTTCCTCTTCCCTTGCAGGGAATTTTAACTGCTTTTTGAGCCTGTACTTGCAGCTGATATTATCAGTTGCTATTTTTGGATTAAAAATTTTTCTTTTATTGAAATAATTGGTTTTGTATTAGTATTTGTCTCAATCTTTTATTTTGGAAAAGAGATTATGAAATTATTGAATTCTGATAAAAATGCTTTTGAGGGGAGAATTTTTCCCTCTTTTATTTTTATAAGTAAAATTGATTCAAATAGAATAGTAAAAATTATAAAACTTGAGGTTTGAGTAGTCTATCGTAATTTGTGAGTAAAGTTTTAAAAACATTTTGCTATATGAAAAATTTCTGAAATTGCAAATAAAAGTCGCTTTCCACTCATTTTTTTATTCTTCCATCATCTGCTAGAGTGCATACAGTGTTCCGCTTCGTTCTGAAGCCTGATAAGCGATTAAATTTTTCCTTTTGTAGTTTTTGCCATCCAGTAGTGAGCAATATGGCAGTGCCCAGAGCCACAGACAGGATCTTTCGTAAACATTTAATTTAGAGCAAAGGAACGGGAAATACAGTCTATTTTATCAGTTGTATTTTTATTTTAGAATTTAAAGAATAATTACTATGTTGAGCAGTAATATGCAGTAATAATCCATCAAGTTTTTAATTTTTCCGAATCCAAATCTGCACTTAAAATAAATTCTTCATCGTCAAAGATGCACATTAAATCTCGTCCTAAATATGCTTCAGCTGGTTTTTCCCAATCAATTCAATCATTTTATCAGTTATTTCAACTTTTTTTCAAATCATAAGCAGGAAAAATCAAGCTCGTATAAATCTCCATTTTTTATTTACAGTCAATTTTTCCGCTCAATGTATCAAAAATTACAGTTTTTAAATTTTTCATAATAATTCATAATTACAAAAAGCACAGGCAAGCGTGGCATGTCCACATAAATCAATTTCACCACTGGCGTAAACCAGCGTAATTTATAAAGATTTCTTCTCCTTTTTACTGCAAAAGGCTGTTTCGGACAAATTGTTCTCCCTTGCTATTAAAAAGCATAGTTTCGTCAGAAAGCCATTCGTCCAGAATACAGATTGCGACTGGATTTCCTGAAAAAAACTTTTGTCTGTAAAAAGCGTCAATTATATATTGCTTCATAATATTGGTTTCCTTTTCAAGTTTTTATAAATTAATTTTATCAAAATTTTTAAAAAGTGTATATAAATTTTTAAATTTTCTATTTTTCTTTAATAAAAATGTGGTATTATTCAATTAAGAAAGATGAAAAGAGGTATTTAAAATGAAAAATATTTATTTTTAATTGGAATTTTTCGATGTTTGTAGTTAATTGTTTTATATTAAGTGCAATCTCAGACTGTCAATTTAAATGGTTCTTCGTGGCAATTATCAAAAATTAGGCAAAACGGAGTAAATTTAGAGATTCCAAGAAATACTAAAATCACAGTTAGGTTTTTCAGGAAATAAGATAAGTGGATTTTTCAGGAATAAACAGATACAATGGAACTTATCGAGTTAGAAACAACACTACTTTATCAACTGATATAATTACAACATTAATGGGTGGTTCTGAAGAATTAATGAACTTTTGAAATGGTATTTTTGGATATTTTACAATCTTCTCCAAAAAATAAATTATAATAAAGGAACATTAACTTTAAAAAAATAGTAATGGAGATACTTTGAGTTTTAATAAAAAGTTCAAATTCAAATAATCAGTCAGATGAAAAATTCTTTATCACGTTTGACTAAGGAACCATCTCGGAACAGATTGAAACTTATTAATATGAATGGAAAAGAAGTAAGAAATGTTGGAATTACAATCTGTTTTTCAGGAAATAAAATAAATGGTAATTCAGGAATTAACAGTTATTTTTCTGATTATATAATAACAGCTGGAAAATATCACAATAGGAACTGTTGGAAGTACAGAAATGGCTGGTTCTGGACAGTCTAATGAAAAACTGAAAGACAATATATAGAACTTTTTACAAAATGCTAAAAAAATTGAATTAGTAAACAAAAACAACTTTTAGTATTAACAACAAATAGAGGCAAGACCTTGACTTTTGAAAAAATTATAATTTATAAAAATTTTCTTGTTTTTCAAAATTAAATTATATTTTATTTTTAGTTAATTTATTTTTCTTAAAATTAATGTTACAATTGATACACATAAAAATATTACAATTGAAAAATTAATTTTGAAAGGAATAAAAATATGAGAAAAAAATAAGTTTTTAACAGCAGTATGTATGTTATCAGCTTTTGTAGGTTCAAATCTACATGCAAAAACATCAAAAACTAAAAAAAGTTGACAAATCAAAAACTTCTCACAAACCTGTAAAAATAGAAAGAGTCACAGCGGAAATACATGGAATTTAGCTATTTCTTCAAAAAATAAAAATGCACTTATTGAAGAAAAATGACAGAATTAAGACAAAGACATGCTAAAAGCTATGGCTTCAGGTTCGACTCAAGAGAGAAAGAAAGTACTGTAGAAAGAAAGCTTTTAACTTCATACAGCAAATGGAGAGGGACAAAGTATGCTTTGGGGAGGAGATTCTAAAAGTGGAATTGACTGTTCAGCCTTAACACGTAGAGTTTACCGTGAAGCTTTTTAATAAGGAACTTCAAGAGTTTCACAGCAAAAGATAAAAAAGGCACAAGAGTTTTGCAAAGAATTTGAAATCAGGGGACATTGTTTATTTCTAGACCTGGTAACAGAACAAGCCATACAGCTGTTTATGTTGGAAATTCATTGTTCATAAATGCTTCATCTTCAAAAAGGCGTAGTAATGTCCTCGTTAAAAAGCCCATATTGGAGAAAAATATTTTAAGTACGGAGTAAGAGCTCATAATGCATAAATAAGGAAGTGAAAGTTTATGAAATTAACTGGAAAATTAGTGATACTTTTAATAGGAGCATTGTTATTTGGATTCTCATTAAAATGGAATTCGACAAGTAAACATAAAATAACTAAAAAGAAAATATCCCTGTGATAAAAATTAAACGTAAAAGCCATTCATTCTCAGAAATTTAAATGCAAAAGAAAAAGAATATACTGTAAATTATATTACGAATGATAAGATTCAATGGTAGAAGTGTCAACCAATGCTAAACTTGTAATGGATCAGGTCGTGGGCGCCAAGCGATCTAGATACAGCGATGGAAAGAATACCGATATTCATATAAAGGGCAATGAGGCGATACTTACACGAAATGGAAATAGTATTTCTTGTGAAGGTTTAAAATAAATTGCAGGTGTATAAAAATTAAAATAAAATAAGGAATTATTTCTTCAAGCCAAAAGAGACAATTCCTTTTTATTTTGATGCAAATGTTTATTTTTATACTATTTCCCATTTAAATAGTGAATGTTTAATAGTAGTTTTTACTATCTTTACTTTTGTAGAATTGTTCATTGTCGCAAATCCTTATCTTGGGCAAAAAGGTATATAGTGATATTTAAAATTATATTAGACCTGTTCGACAACTAACTATATGTGTTTATAATTTAATAAAACAAATATTCTCGAAGCAAGGGTCTTGACCCCTGTGGAAATAAAAACTTAAGTTATCAGAACACGTCTATTTTTATTTTTAGAGATTAAAAATTATAAGTCATTTTCTCTTAAATATTCTTCCACATCAAGCCCTGCAATGGCTCCACTTCCTGCCGCTGATAATTTGCCTGCTGGTATTCTGCCATCTTGAACATCTCCCGTCGCAAAGATTCCAGTAAGTGCTTGTTTTGGAAGATTTTCCTTTTGTTACAATATAGCCTCTTTCATCAATTTCTACTTTTCCTTCAAGAAATTTTGTATTTGGAGTTCTTCCGATTGCTACAAAAATTCCATCTGCTGTTAAAGTTTCAGTTTCGCCTGTTTTGTTATTTATAAGCTCTATTCCTGTAACTTTTTCATCAGCCAGTACTGGAGTATAGTCTAGTTTCCATTCGATTTTGCTGTTGTCTTTTGCTCTTTTTTGCATAATTGCTGAAGCACGTAACGTATCTCTTCTGTGAATAACTGTAACTTTGCTGGCAAATTTTGTTAAAAAGACAGCTTCTTCCATCGCAGTATCTCCACCACCAATTACAACAACATCTTTTCCACGGTAGAAAAATCCATCACAAGTGGCACATGCACTAACTCCTCTTCCGATATTTTCCTTTTTCGTTTTCAATTCCAAGATACTTTGCACTCGCTCCTGTTGATAAAATTATTGTTTTTGCTTCTATAATATTTCCATTATCCAAATGTAATTTAAATGTTTTTGCCATTATTTTCAAGACTTTCAATATCTTTATTAACAGCCTGTAAAAATTCTGTTCCAAAATTTTTAGATTGAGCCTTTATGTCTTCTATTAGCTGAGCATCTGAAATTCCTTGTGGAAATCCTGGAAAATTTTTCAACTTCGGTTGTTGTTGTCAATTGTCCGCCTGGCTCCATTCCGTTTATAATTATATTTTTAATCCTGCACGGCTTAAATAAATTAGGCTGTCAGTCCTGCTGGACCTGAACCTATAATTACTGAATCATACATATTTTTTTCATCATTCCTTTTTAGTGATTTTTATAAATTATGATTAAGAGATCATAATCACAAAGTTTCTTCTTTAATATTAAAGTCTAGCAAAATTGAAAAACAATCGCTAGACTTCTTCTATAAATAAATATATCTTTAAATAACGTATTTTTATTTTATAACACTGGGTTTACTTCTTCATAAAGTGATTCTTTTTGAGTGTAATCCAACTAATTTTTTTAACAGGTTTTCCATCTTTGAATAAGATTAATGTAGGAATACTTTTGGATTCCAAAAGATTGCGCTAATTCTAGTTCTTCATCTACATTTACTTTTCCAATTGTAGCTTTTTCCTTCCATTTCGCTTGAAAATTCTTCAATGAGGGAAAGCGCATTTTAACATCACACCATTCTGCCCGTAAATCTACTATAGCTACTCCATTTGCAATGCTTTTTTCAAAAATTGTCTTTGTTTAAATTTAATGCCATTTTACATCAACCTCTTTTCTTAAAATCATTTTATTAAGTTTTATAATTTATAGTTTATTTTTTAAAAAAATTGTGATATACTATTTTTAGAAAATCAACTATTCAATTAAAGTAATTGAATAGTATCATATTTAAAAATAAATTGTCAATACTTTTTATTATAAAATTTTTGAAAAATATATCAAAATTTAATATCCAGCTAGTCAAGGTTAAGTGAATTTGCAGATTAAAAATAATAATTTTTTTAAGTTCGGTTTTAAAGAGGTTTAGTATAAATAAAGAAAGTAAAAAGGAGCTGAATTAAATGGATAAAATATGTCAAAATTATAAAAATAGCTTATATTCAGGATTGTCAAAAATAGGAAAAATGCCTGTCTAGTGAAAAAGAATCGAAATATTGGATTTGCTAGTTCAAGGAGCAAAAACTGTAGAGAGCATTTCAAATGAAAACAGGAATGAGCATTGCAAACACTTCAAGACATTTACAAATTTTAAAGGATGGAAACTTAGTCATTAGCGAAAAAGGGGAATTATGTTGTTTATGAAATCGCAAATACACAAATAATTGACTTGGTGTATCTTCTGATTGGGGTAGGAGAGCAAAGAACTGGTAGATATTCAGCGGATACACAATGAATTTAATGACAGCCTGCATGAAAAATCCGTCTGATTACTTTGGAGCAGGCTTACGAAATGGTAAAAATAAAGAAACTTTAATAATAGATTTACGTCCGAAGATGAGTTTAATTCGAGCCATATAGAAAACGCAATAAATATTCCGATGAAAAATCTTGAGGAAAATTTGAAAAATTACCTAAAAACAAGGAAATAATTGTTTTACTGCAGAGGGCGGAACTGTGCTTATGCAAATCTTGCTTCCAAATTTTTGAATGATAATGGATTTCATGCTTACAGCTTTGAATCAAAGTTATTATGATTGGAAAAATATGATAATTTTTGAGTTTGGTTTAAAAATTAAGAAAGAGACTATTTCAAAAATTTTGAGACAGTCTCTATTTTTTTAATATTTAAATTTTACATTTGAAGATTCAGGTCTTCCAACTGATTTTTCTCTTTAACATAGTTTATAAATGCTGTTTCAACACCTAAATGTGTATTTACACCTTCTCTTTCAGGAGTTGAAGTAATTTTTACCAAAAGTCGCATATCCGTCTTTTTCCTCGTCATGATATATGAATTTGTTCCTACAGTATAAGTTTTTCCTGCATCAATTGGAATCCATTTATTTGTTTTCGCATCAAGTACTTCCACTTTTTAACTCTTGTTCCTCCTGAATTCATTATTACCATATCGATATTACCTGTTCCCATATTTTTAAGCATATGCAGAACTGTTTCAGATACAAAGTGTTGTAGCTAAAGATCCCTCAGGATTTTTATCATTAGGAACTCTGTTTGCTGATTCGCCAGGAATTTCCTGTGTTATATTTCCTATTTCTTTTTATCTAATTCGTCTGTTTTTATATCTTGCGAGCACCTTTGAGCAGTAGGATCTTCTTTAACAAATTTTATATCTTTACGGCTGTTTACATGTTTGATAATATCTTCTCTTTCTTTTTCCTTGAAGTTCGCTTTTTCACCTTTTATCATTTTTAACTTCAAATGAGCTGTCGCTAATAACTATTGCAGGTTCAGCCTTTAATCTCAGTTATTACACCTTTTATCATCAAATTTAACTTTCATATTTCCTACCATATGTGAGTAACACCCATGCTTCTGCAACATACACAGGTTCTCCTGCTGGAGACATTATTTTTAGGATATTCTGTAACAGGCTTTTAATCCATATTCTTTATAACTTTCTCCCAATAGATAGTGAGTATCTTCCGTAATAATAACATTTTATTCCCTGAAACTTTTTCAGCAATTTCAAGATTTTTCATATCCTGCATGCGATAAGAAAATTATCTTGTTAAGTCCTTTTAGCTTGAAGTTCTGCTACCATTTTTTTAGCTGTTTTCAACTTCATCATGGAATTTATGAATTAAAAATATATATTCCTAAAATAAAGGTGTTTATTTTTAGGTAATTAGAAAAAGGCAAAAACAGCATAAATTGATAAAAAAATCAAAAATATTTTGATATTTTTACAAATTACATGCTAAAAAGTGCAAAAATGCTTGACTTTGTGAAAAATTAAAGTTATAATATTAAAAAGGAATTATGTGAAACTAATTGAAACTAAAAATAATGTTTAGTTAGAAAATAAAATAGTTGAAAATAATAGATAACTGCTTTAAAAATAGATAAAAATTTTTAATAGTGTGGCACAAAAATATAGAAATTATATAAATTTTTAGAGCAGTTTGAAAAATTTAATATTATAATTTTATTTGAGGATGTTATGAACAAGAACAAGAAAAGAAAAATCAGATTTTTCTTACGTTGCAGACAATAGGAAGAGCGTTCTTCCTGCCAGTTTTCGATTTTTGCCAGTTGCTGGATTATTGTTGGGTTTAGGTGCCTCATTTACAAATCCTAAGACAATAGCATTTTATCATTTAGATGGATTGCTTTGCACAAGGGACACCTATGAATTATGTCCTTACTGTAATGAATAACGTTGGACTTGCAGTATTTGCTAATTTGCCTTTGATATTTGCGATGGCAGTGGCATTGGGAATAGCGAAAGAAAAGGAGTTGCAGTGCTGTCTTCGACTTTCGTTTATAATAATGCACACGACTATTAAAACGTTATTGGTATTTAGTAAAAATTTTTACCTGACGGGACTGTTTCGGAAAAGGTGCTGGATGGTGCGATAAGTTCCGTGCTTGGTATACAAACGCTTGAGATGGGAGTGTTTGGAGGAATTGTAGTAGGACTTGGAGTTGCATTTTTGCATAATAGATTTTATAAGACAAAACTTCCTAAGCAAATATCATTTTTCAGGAGTTAGATTTGTGCCGATTATATGTACGTTTGCTTATATTGTTGTAGGATTTATTTCCTTTTGCGATTTGGCCAGTTATTCAACAGGGAATATTCTCAACTGGAAGAGTTGTAACAGGTCTCGGGGGATATTGGAATATTTATTTTTGGATTTATGGAAAGAATATTGATACCTTTTGGACTTCATCACATCCGGGTACATTCCATTCTGCAAACAGGACTGGGTGGAAGTGCAAATGATAGACGGAACAATGGTTTCGGGAGCACAGAACATATTCTTTGCAGAATTAGTATCGCCAAATACTACACGTTTTAGCATAGACGCGCTAAATTTATGACAGGAAAATATTCATTTATGATGGTGGACTTCAGGAGCGCTCTTGCAATGTATCATTGTGCAAAAACCAAATAAAAAGAAAATAGTTGAGGATTGTTGCTTGTCAGCGACTTTTTAACAAGTTTTTCTTACAGGGATTACGGAGCCTATTGAATTTACATTCTATTCGTAGCTGCCTTTTCGTATTTGTTGTTCACTGTATTTTTGCGGGAATTTCATTTGCACTTATGAGAATACTTGATATAGCAATAGGAACAACTTTTTCCTGTGGATTAATAGACTACATTATATGGAATTTTGCTGGAAGTTCAAAACGCACTGATTAGATTATTGCCAATATTTGTAATATATTTTGTACTTTCACTATTTCTTCTTTAAATTTGTTATACAAAAATGGAACTTGAAAACTCCAGGAAGAGAAGATGATGATGAAGATACGAAATTATATACAAAAAGATGATTATAATACTATGAGAGAGATAGCTGAAAACAGGGGCAGAAGTAAGATACAGTTTCACAAGCAATTATAGATGGACTTGGAGGACTTGATAATTTTGGTGATGTTACAGTAGCTGCAACTAGACTGAGAATGCGTGTAAATAATATGGATTTAGTAAATGAAAGCTGAGATTAAAAGCGTACAGGAGCAATGGGAGTTATCAAAAAGGCAGTGGAATTCAAGTTGTATATGATATACTGTATCAGTTATTAAAAAGTAATTTGACAGAATATATTGAAAAATAAAAAGAACACGGTATGGAGCTTCATTTTGCAGAAGAAAAACCAGGAAGAAGTATAGACTTGAATGTATTGAACTTGAGTGAAGACAGTATAAATGAAAAATTATGAATCGTTAGAGGCAATAAAATCAGATAATTGCTCCCATATAAAAGGTAAAATCTATGATATTGAAAAATATTAGTGACAAAATTTTTAATACAAAAGTTCTTGGAGATGGTTTTTGCAATAGAAATTGAAGGCGATGAAATAATCGCTCCAACTGATGGAACAGTAGTAAATGTTTATACAACAGAACATGCCTTTATTATACAGGATAAATTTGGACATAATATTCTGATACATGTTGGACTTGGAACATCCGGATTAAAACGGTGAAGGCATAAAATTATTTAAGAAAAATAGGAGATACAGTTAAAAAGGCGAAAAATTGGTACATTAGATAGAAATGCGATAACAAAAGCAGGAATTTCGTTAGTTTCACCTGTAACTTTCTTTAAATGTAGACAAGGCAAAAATATGGTATAAAAAGTTGAAAAAAGCTGGAAATGTGGAAGCTGGAGAAGAAACTGTTATATTTATAACTAAAAATAATCAGTACAATAAACCTCTATAATAATATAGAGGTTTTTTTATACATTATTGAATTGTAGTCCGTAATAATTTTAGTGGATATTAATTAAAAATTTATAAAAGTTTTTCTTGAAAAATTTTCTAATATTCGATAGAATAAAAATAACATAAAGATTGGATATGATAAAATGCTGAAAAATGAAAGACAAGATATAATTTTAATGAAACTTAATAACAAAGGTGAAAGTTGTAGTTGGAGAACTTGCGATTGATTTGTCGGTTTCTGAAGATACGATAAGAAGAGATCTCGCTGAAATGGATTCAAAGGGACTGTTAAAAAGAGTTTTTGGAGGAGCATTGCCTTTTAAACAGATATGCTTTTGAACTACACAGAAAGGGAAAATTTTGAGCCTGAATTAAAATACGAACTGGCATTGAAAGGAGTAAAACTTCTAAAAGATGGCCAATTAGTGGCAATAGACGGAAGTACTACAAATTTGCGACTATGCAAGGGCAATTCTGTTAATTTGTCACTAACGGTAATTACAAACAGCCTTACTATAGCAAGTGAACTTTCTAATCATAAAAAAATATAGAAATAATAATGGTTGGAGGGAATCTGTTTCAAAAATTATGACCAATGTGGAGATTTATGGTGGAGCAGATAAAGGAATATTATCCAGATATTTGTTTTATGGGAGCCTATGCAATTCATCCAGTTATGGGAATAACAAGCCCTTATGAAAAGGAAGTCAGTGTAAAACGTCAGTTTATAAAGTCTTCAAGCAGAGTTGTGACGTTAATTATACCAAATAAATTTAATGTAATAATGCCTTATAAAGTATGTGATATGGAAGATGTTACGACAATTATAATCAGATAAGAGCGTATCGGAAGAGATACTGAAAGAGTATGAAAAATAGGAATCGAATGCATTTAACTGAGAGGCTGATGCCTCTTTAAAATATAAATATAAATAAATACTAAAAATATGAATTTAATTTCTATAAAAAAATAAAAATACAAGAAGCCAAAATTGCTAGCTTCTTGTATAAAGAGAAAAACTTTATCTATAAAAATTATCTAAAAAGATACATATTTATATTCTTTGTTCTGTTCTTGAAATAATATCATTTTGTGTAGTTCTGTCAAGTGTAACAAATTGAGCACAGTATCCAGCAACTCTTACTATTATATCTCTATGTTTTTCAGGTTCAACTTGTGCTTGCTTTTAATGTTTTTCCTGAAATAATGTTAAATTGTACATGCCATCCTTTTGAACTTATAAATGATTTTATTACATTTACAAATTTTTTTCAAACTGTTCTGGAGTATTTACTAATTCTGTGGATATTTTTGATTCAATAACTGTCCACCTGTAATCATAAGAGTTGGCAATTTGTTTACAGAATTTAGTACTGCTGTATGATCATTTGTGTCAGTTCCCTGAGTTGGAGAACCTCCTTCTGCTGCAGGGAGTATAAGCGTATCTTCCGTCTGGAGTTGCACCGCTCACTGTTCCCATTGGCACATTTGAAGAAATTCCGATGTTGAAACTCCATAACCAGCGTTGATTTGATCCTCTTCCGTATCTTGTATTATGGTATTTTTGAATTTCATCAATGTATGTCCAGTAGATGTTTGTAGCAAAATTCATCCACTTCATCAATATCATTTCCATATTTAGGAACTTCTAATAATATTTTTCTGATTCGTTGCCCATTTTCTCCAGCATAATTTGTCTGAAGGGCGTTGTAAAACTTCTTCTTTTGTTAAGATTTTGTTATCAAAAACAGTAGTTTTTAGAGCGTATAGTGAATTTGGCGAGCATTTGCAATTCCCACTTGAAGTCCTGAAATGATGTCATAAACAGCTCCACCTTCTTTTGCGGAAAGTCCTCTGCCGATACAGTCATCAATAAGGCTTGATAATAAAATATCAGGGAATTCTTCCAAATGTGTATCAGACAATGCATCAAGTGCTACTGACAATTTTGTATAGTGTTTCATATATTTTTTCCATGCTTCCCACAAATCATCGTAAGTTTCATAGTCAGTAAGTTTTCCAGCTTTTAGTAATTGAAGTCCAGTTCTAGCATCATAGCCGTCATTTAATACAAGTTCAGTTGCTTTTACAAAGTTTAAGAAAGTCATTCCTGTACATCTGTATCCCCATTTTCCAGGAACAGCCACTTCTACACATCCAACCATTGAATAATTGTAGGCATCTTCAATTTTTACGCCTTTATTTAATAATGCAGGAACTATTATTTCATCTGTATGCATTGCAGGCATTCCATAACCTGTTGCTGCTACTTCGGCACATTTTCTAATGAATTTTTCTGGAGAATTTATGTGAAATCTTGCTGACAGGTTTGGCTGTGTAAGTTTATTTTCTCCGACACTTTCTAAAATCAGATAGCTTAATTCATTTGTAGAATCTTTTCCGCTTGGAGTTGATCCTCCTATTGTAACATTTTGGTAAGTTGGATAACCTGCACCATAACCAGAATGCGAAGTTGAACGGACTTTTATTACAGAGTAAAGTTTTACCCATAGACATTGCAGCATTTCTTTTGCAAATTCCCTGTCTAAATCGCCTTCCAACACATCTTTTTTGTAAAGAGGATACAAATACTGATCCACTCTTCCAAGAGAAGCTGAATGTCCGTTACTTTCAATCTGAATTACTAAATGAATAAACCAAATTGCCTGTACTCCTTCCCAAAATGTCTGAGCAGGATTTTCAGGTACGTTTAGACAGTTTTTCTGAATTTGAAGTAATTCTTCTTTTCTTTGAGGATCAGTTTCCTTTTCAGCAAGTTCCTTTGCCAAATTTGCAAATCTATGAGCAAAGTCGATAGTTGCCTGTGCCACAATTTCTACAGCCTTTAAGAAATCAATTTTATTATACCCGCCATAAACTGTAATGTCTACTTTTTCCATAGAAGCCTTAGCTTCTTCAATTACACCTTTTAGCCCTTTTGTCAAAACCTTTTTAAAATCAGGTACAATATGTCCGTCACCAGAAGTCATATTTCCTTCACCGTGAATAATTTTTGCGATTCCAGCTTCTTTTATTTCCTGCGGCATCTGAGCGTGCGCTCTATCTTTTAATGTCTTTCCACGCCACCATTCACAAATTTCCAAAAGTTCTGGGATTTCTTCTTCAGGAATTCTGAATTTATCTCCATCTCTATGGTCAAAGTTTCCTTTTGCCTTGATTTCATCAACAATCCAATCTACTGCATATTCTGGAAAAAGAGGCGCTGTTCTTTCATCGACAGACTGATTTCCCACAATAAGTTCTCCATCTTTTTATGTATATTGTCATGTTTTCTAAAATTTCTTTAACTGCATAGCACGAACAATGTATTTTGATTTTTCCTTCATGTTCTTTGTATGCTTTTTGTCAAAAGTCTTCCTCTTTCGACACTGACACCAGGAAATTTTGATAAAGCCGATTCTCTTAATTTTTACTCTTTCACTTTTTAAAAACAAATTCTTTCATTGTTTTTTTCCTCCATTTTTTAATATTTTATCTTTATCTTTAATTTTTGTTATCCATACAATTTCGCTTTCAATCCATAACTATTCATTATGCCTACAGCGTTATTCAGTTCCTTATGTATGTTTTTTTCCAATGTTTTTCATAGGATATTCACGACCTAGTTTTCTATATTTTTCTAATCCCATTGTGTGATAGGGGAGAATGTTTACTTCTAGAAGATTCAGTTTTTTAGGAATTCTGCTGTTTGATGAATATTTTTCTCGTTATCATTAATTCCTTTTATAAACGGAAATCGCATAATGATTTTTGTGCCATTTTGAAAGTTTTGTAAGATTTTTCTAAAAATAATTTCATTTGAGACAGAAGTATATTCCTTGTGCTTTTTGGCTATTTAAATGCTTTATGTCAAATAATACAGTATCTGTTAGTTTTGCTAAATTTTCAAGATCTTTGTAATTTCCATATCCTGTCGTTTCTATGGCCGTGTTAATGTATTCTTCTTTTAACTTTTCAAAAAGTTTTATTGCAAAAAGCTGAATTTACAAGTATTTCTCGCCACCAAGGTAACACCGCCACCGAATTTCTATAAAAGGTTTTCATCTTTCATAACGATTTCAAATACTTCTTCCAGTGTCATGTCTTTTTGCAACTTGTTTCTAATGAATTTGAGCAGGACAGCTAGAACATGGATTTTTTTGTCTTTGTAAAGAGAGCCATCATAATCCCAAAATTCATTTTCCAATTTTTGCGTTTCAGGGTTAGAACACCACAGGCATCTAAGTGGACATCCTTTAAAAATAAACAACTGTCCTGATTCCCTATCCCATCAAATGTAGCTCCTCTTTCAATATCTGTGACCAAAGCTTTCACATCCTCTACACTCTTTTCTTTTAAAAATTGTTTCTGAAGTTTCATTTTGTTTCTTTTATATTTCGATTTTACCTTTATTTTTGAAAAATTTGTCAATAGTTTTATAAAAAAATTTATATAAAATGAAAGTTAATTTAATTTATAAATAAGAAATAGATTTGTTAGTTTTGAAGTTGTTTTTAATTTGAAATATTTAGAAGAGAATATGAATTGAAATAGGATAAAAATTATATTATATACGATTTTGATATAGTATTAATTATGTAGAATAATTTAGGAAAAATAAACTAAAATATATGTAAATAAAAATAGAAAAAGCCAGTTCAAATTGAACTATCCCTTTGTCGTTGTTTTTCATATCATGATTGTTTCTTTACGTAATAAATACAATATAAAGAAAGTAATTATTCAATCAAAAATTTTTAGAAAAAGTTGAAAAAAAGCGTTGACTTTTTCTTAAATTATGTATTAAAATTATATCGAAATAAAAACGAAACTAATTAAAAATATTAAATTATTATTTCAATAGAGAGAGGATGATGAGAGTGCAATATTTTATTGATACAGCAAATTTGGAGAGTATAAAAATCAGCGATATTTTTCCAATAGCAGGTGTAACTACAAATCCTACTATTATTGCCAAGGAAAAAAGAGATTTTAAAGAGATTATAAACGATATTTTTGATATTATTGGAAAAAGATAAGATTAGTGCATGCGCAGGCTGTGGGAAGTACAGCTGAAATAATAGTAAAAGAAGTACAGCTTTTTACGTGATACTTTTGGAGAAAAATTTTTATACAAAAATTCCTGTAACACCTGAAGGAATAAAAAGCTATGAAGATTTTATCAGAAGATGGTCATAAAATAACTGCAACAGAATTTTGTCATCACAGCAGATAATTATGGCACAGAGAAGCAGGGGCAGAATATATGGCTCGTATATTAACCGTTCTGACAATATTGGTGAAAATGGAATTGAAATTGTAAAAGATGCCTATAAGATCCTTGAAAATGACTAAAAAGACTGATGAAGAAAAACTGGCACTGGTACAAAAAGAATCTTTGAACCTAAAATATTAGGAGCTTCGTTTAAGAATGTAAGACAAGTTCACGAAACGATTCTGCTGGATCAAAATCTGTAACAGTAGCACCAGACGTTTTTGAAAAATTAATTTATCATCCCTACAGACTGGAGCATGGATACATTTAATTCAGACTGGGAAAAAGTCTATGGAGAAAAGACACTTTTGACTTGCTATAATTTTTTTCAAATTAAAGAATAGATTTTTGCTTTGATAAGAGGCTTTAATACATACGTGCTTTAGCAATTATTTTTAAATATGCTATAATCAAAATGATAAAAATAAATTATTAAAAACAAAAATCAAAATAAATGGAGGAAAAATTAAAATGGCAAAAAGCTAAATTCGAGAGAAGCAAACCACACGTAAACGTAGGGACAATAGGGTCACGTTGACCACGGAAAAACTAACAACGACAGCTGCAATATCAAAAGTATTAGCTGAAAAAGGGCTAGCTGAAAAAGTTGACTTTTGAAAACATTGACCAAGCGCCTGAAGAAAGAGAAAGAGGGATTACAATCAACACAGCTCATATTGAGTATGAAACAGAAAAAGACACTATGCCCACGTTGACTGTCCAGGGCATGCGATTACGTAAAAAAACATGATTACAGGAGCTACCAAATGGATGGAGCAATCCTAGTAGTATCAGTGCACTGACTGTCCAATGCCTCAAACAAGAGAGCACATCCTGCTTGCAAGACAGGTTGGAGTACCTTACATCGTAGTATACTTGAACAAAGTTGACATGGTAGACGACGAAGAATTGTTAGAACTAGTAGAAATGGAAGTAAGAGAATTACTTACAGAATACGGATTCCCAGGAGACGATGTTCCAGTAATCAAAGGATCTTCATTAGGAGCGTTAAATGGAGAAGCTCAATGGGTAGAAAGAATCATGGAATTAATGGATGCGGTTGATGACTACATTCCAACACCGTAAAAGCACTCAGTAGACCAAGCATTCCTAATGCCAATTGAAGACGTGTTCACAATCACAGGAAGAGGAACAGTTGTAACAGGGAAGAGTAGAAAGAGGGGTAATCAACGTTGGTGAAGAAGTAGAAATCGTAGGAATCAAGCCAACAACAAAAACTACTGTAACAGGAGTAGAAATGTTCAGAAAATTATTGGATTCAGGACAAGCTGGAGACAACATTGGAGCATTGTTAAGAGGAACTAAGAAAGAAGAAGTGAAAGAGGACAAGTACTTGCTAAACCAGGAACAATCAATCCGCATACAGGATTCAAGTCAGAAGTATACGTATTGACAAAAGATGAAGGAGGAAGACATACACCATTCTTCACAGGATACAAGCCACAATTCTACTTCAGAACGACAGACATTACAGGAGAAGTAAACTTGCTAGAAGGTGTAGAAATGGTAATGCCAGGAGACAACATTGAAATGACAGTTGAACTAATTCACCCAATCGCAATGGAAGAAGGATTAAGATTTATGATAAGAGAAGGTGGAAGAACAGTAGCTTCAGGAGTAGTAGCAACTATTACTAAATAGTTTTCTGTAAAGGACTTTCTTACATTATATATTAGTAAATATTTTTATAATTATTTAGTAAAATTTTTAATAAATTAAGATATTTATAATCAGAATATAATAAACAAGGCACTTGATTAAATTAATAAAATTTTTATATAATTTATTCATAGTGCTATTGTAAAAATATGAGGTATACTCAATATAGGAATTATTAAAATGTTGGATTTATATATTATCAACATTATTAGAATGTCTTATACATCTTACGTTCAGGAATAATAGGCTGATAATAGTATTTGTATATTGGTTTTAGGGCAGTTTGTTCAGATAATGGAGCTATGTTCTAAAGGAAGTTTTTATTGGGTTGTTAAAAATTGTTAATGAAATTTTCATAGATATACTCAAAAACTCTACAAATCCATATTATTATGCTAAAATTAACTGTGAATTGTTAAGATGTATATTTGTTAAAATTATTTTTAGGAGGAAAAACAATGAAAAATTATTAGGATTATTAGCATTAGCAGTAGTATCTAACTTTCTCGCTTTTAGCGGATAAAAAGTCAAGATACTTTAAAAGGAATTTCATTTCTCTAGCGAATATAGAGGAGGATATACAGATAAGAAAAATAATACTGGAAATGGATTAGGAATCGCTGGATTTAGAAAAGATAATCAAGACAGAATCAGATGGAGAAATGCTTTTGGTGGAGATTTACAATTAGTAGATGAAGGAAACTTAGGATTAAGATTTGACTTTCAAAACGATCAAGACAGATCTAGAAATAAATTTGATTATGTAACTAGAACTAACGACAAAGGAACTTACAGCAAATCTCAAACATGGAAAACGATATTGCGTTATACAAAGATGTAACATTAGGTAATTGGACTGTCGCTTGGGATTTAGGATGGAAATATAAATCTACAAGTGGAAAAGGTGTTTATGGAGGACATAGAGGAACATCAAATGAATTCTATGTAGGACCAGCGTTTGGACTTAACTTGTTAGGATTCAACTTCAAAGGTAAAATCTCAATTAGTTTACTTTGATCAAGCTGGGAGAAAAATCTGCAGATAATGCATGGGCTGGTAATGATTTCCAGAAAAGAAAAGTATCCGGATGGGGAGCTAACTTTGACTAGAAACTGGTGGTAAATTACTTGATAATGCTGCTGGAAACTTTAAATATTATGTAACTTTGAATAACCATTTAAGAGATGCTAAAGGTAAATTGAAAAGAAACAGGAAAAGATGCAAAATCTACTGTATACTTAGATTACGTAGTTGGAGCAAATTATAATACACCTTCTTTAGCAGGAATTTATGGATTAGTTAATCATGAAAAACGAATGGGAAAGACAAACAGCTAGACATGGATTCCAAAATAACTTTTCAGTATGGACTGGATTAGGATACAAAAAGGATTTGACATTGCAGTAGGAAAATTAACACTAACCCGTATTAAATATAGAGTTGTTAATAAAGAAAACTGTTAAAGCGTGTATACAATGATGGACGTTACTACAACAGTAACAGAGAACAATATACAAGAGAATACAATGAATTGAGGCTGGAATAAAATGTTGGTTTAGAAGTTAACAATCGCTTTGGTTATTCAGAATAATTCATAGAAAAAGGGATGAGATGTTTTTCATCTCTTTTTGTTATTTGAAAAAATCGAAAAATGAGTTGACAAAAATTCAAAAATATATTATACTAATCAAGTAACATTAATTTGTTTGCCGAGTGGTGAAATTGGTGAGACGCAACGGACTCAAATCCGTCGATTTTATATCGTGCCGGTTCGACTCGGCACTCGGGCACCAATAATATAATAAATTTTTCATAATAAATTGCACTCACACCTCTAGAGTGTTTTTATTTTTTGAGTTAGTTTATATTTCATTCAAATCTCTTCAAAATATATTCTAATTCCTTTAATGCTGCATTTCTTTGTTTTCTTTTTATGGTGTAGTATAACAATAGAGACAATATACGTTTATTTACGTTTATTAAAAAAATAATTATAGATAAGGGGAAGTGGTATTAGAATATAGAAGTAATTAGAAAAAATGTAAAAATATTTGGATGAAAAAGATACAATCATGTGGAAAGAGTTGTAAAATGTGCTGTAGAACTTGCTGAAACTTATAATGTTGATGTGGAAAAAGTTGCAAAGCTTCGGCTTGCTTCATGATGTGGCAAAAATTTTTGACTTGTCAGTTATGATTGACTTGACGAAGGAAAATATCCCAAGTAGAGGACAAGATGTCGAAGTCTACAGCTGTGCTTCGTGGATTTGCAGGAGCTGAGTTTGTACGGCAAAATTATGAATTGTTTGGAATCGATGATGAGGAAATTTTGGATGGGATAAAATACCATACGATTGGGAAAAGAAAATATGAGTACTCTTGCCAAGATTGTTTATCTTTCAGATGCAATTGAGGAAGGTAGAAGCTGGGAAGGTGTGAAACAGCTAGAGAACTTGCAAAAACTGATTTAGATAAGGCAATAAAATTTGAAATTGAGGAAAAATTAAAATATTTACTTTCAAAAGGATTCGATTATTCATCCCAATATTATAAAATTTAGAATTCAATAATAGCCAACCAGGCATAAAATTTAAAAATTAGATTTAATCTAAAAATGCTTTAAAAATATAACTGAAAAGGCATTACTTTGACAGTTTATAGCATATTTTACTAGAATTTTTATAATTTAGATTAATACTAAACTTCATTAAAAAAATAAGAAATTATAATAATTACAATAAGTTTCAAATACTTGTTACATAGTATAATTCAAAATTTATGAAATATTTGTTATTTAAAATGAGGAATAGTACGAATTTGATACATTGAATAGACAGAGGGAAAATATGGGAAATAAAAAGAAAGAAAAACATAAAAATAAAAATATTGAAAAATAATGAAAAATTTTCATGAGGGATTTAATAATAAAAAAGAAAATCAGAAAAACTCATAAGATGGAACTTAAGGAAGAGCGTGAATTAAAGTATTTTGCGACAAGTACTGGCAGAGTATGAGTTTACTTTTTCAGGAAATATTACAGTCTGCTGGAATGGAGCCAGACGGAAAATGTATAAGCAGCTTTTTGAATGCATGGGAAGAAAGTGGAGATATTTATTTGAAAAAGAAATGGAAGATATACCTTGCCTGAGAAGGAAGGGTTTGTGAAAGGGGAAATTTCTATTTCCAGTGGAAATTTTGGATTTCTTGATATTAATGGAGAGGCTAGCGTCTTTATTCCTGGATCTTATTTGAATACAGCTATGAATGGAGATACAGTTTTAGTACGAATTTTGAAGGAAAGTTCAGATGGAAAGAAGCGTGAAGGGGAAGTTTACAAAGTTGTAAAAAGAAATCGGGATGTTATTGTTGGCGTTTTTGAGCATAATTTAAGTTTTGGCTTTGTGCGTCCAAGAAATTCTCCAAAGGATATTTATATTCAAAAAATTGATAAAAGAGTGCAAAAACTGGAGATTTGGTGGCTGTAAAGGTAGATTTCGGGGAGATGAGGAAAGAAAGCCTGAAGGAGAGATTGTAAGTGTTCTGGGAAGTCCTAAGGATACAGAGGCACTAATTTCATCATTGCTTTTGAATGAAGGAATTGAGGAGAAATTTCCAAATGAAGTCTTGCGGGAACTGGACAAAATTGATGAGGATATTTCAGATGAACTAAAAATCGAAAAGGATTTAGCAGACCTTGACATTATTACAATCGACGGCTCTGATGCGAAGGACTTAGATGATGCAGTGTATGTGAAAAACAGAAGAGGGGTATAAACTTTTTGTAAGCATTGCCGATGTTTCTTTACTATGTACGGGAAAAATACCGAGCTTGATACAGAAGCATTGAAGCGTGGGAAACTCAATTTATCTTGTAGACAGGGTAATTCCTATGCTGCCAAGAAAATTATCAAATAATTTATGTTCGCTTAATCCAAATGAGGATAAACTGACTTTTACTGTGAAATGGATTTTGATAAAAAGGTAAAGTTGTAAGAAATGATTTTTACAAATCGGTTATAAAATCCAAATACAGAATGACTTATGAAAATGTAAATACAATTTTGGAAAAAATGAAGAATCTGAAGAATATCGAAATCTATATGATAAATATAGAAAAATTGATGAAATGTTAAAAATATGCTGGAATTATCTAAAATCATCAGAAACAACAAAAAGAGACGTGGGAGCATTGATTTTGAATTACCTGAGATAAAGGTAGTCTTAGATGAGAATAAAAGCCGTAAAGGACATTATATTGCGTTCTAGAGGGGAAGCTGAAAGAATTATTGAAGACTTTATGGTTATTGCAAATGAAACTGTATGGAAAAACTTTTCCGGGAAGAAATTCCAGCAATTTATAGAGTCCACGAAGATCCTGACAAGGCAAAAGTTCAGGCATTGAATGAAACGCTGATAAAATTTGGATATTCCTTAAAAGGACTGGAAGAAATGCATCCTGGCAAATTCCAGAACATAATAGAAAGGACAACAGGACTCGCCGAAGGCTACCTGATTCACAAATTAATTTTACGGGCAATGCAAAGTGCAAGATATGCCAACAAAAATCTGGGACATTTTGGTCTGGCTTCTAAATATTATCTGCACTTTACATCACCGATACGTCGTTATTCTGACTTAATTGTTCACAGAATGCTTGGACGTTCGATTGAAAAATTTATGAATGAAAAGGAAAAGGCTAAATATGGAGCTAATTTTGAAGCAATTGCCTCAAGTATTTCGAGAACTGAAAGAGTGGCGGATAAACTGGAAGAAGACAGTGTAAAAATCAAGTTGATTGAGTATATGCAGGATAAAAATTGGACAAGTTTATATTGCCAGGCTTAGTGGGATGAATAAAAATAAGATATTTATGGAACTGGAAAAATCACATAGAAGTGGTTTCACGATGTTACAACAGCACGTGACAATTTTTATTTATGATGAGGAAAAACTTTAAAAATTGTGGATAAAAAGAAATAATGAGTCCTACACTATGGGAAGTACAATGAAAGTGAGCATTGTAAGCGCAAGTTATGCAAAAATGGAAATTGAAGTTATACCTTTATGTGGAAGAAAGTAAAAAATTGACGAAACTGAAGAAGAATAAAAACAAAATAGCAAAAGGAGGGAAAATGCCAGTATTAGCTAGAAATAAAAAGGCTTTTTCATGATTATTTTATAGAAGATAAGCTTGAAGCAGGTATTGAACTTGTAGAACGGAAGTAAAATCGGTAAAAAGCTGGAAAAGTCAGCATAAAAGAAAGCTTTATACGAATCATACGGGATGAAGTTTTGTAATGAACATGCATATTACACCTTATGAATTTGGAAATATCAACAATGTAGCAGAATCCCGTGTGAGAAAAATTGCTTTTGAATAGACGTGAAATAAAAAAATGGAGCGAAAAAAATTAAGGAACAGGGTTATACTATTGTTCCATTTCAGTTTATACAAAGCAAAGGCTCGTAAAAATGGAAATAGGACTTGCAAAAGGTAAAAAGATGCACGATAAGAGAGAATCGCTTAAAAGAAAAGATATTGACAGGATATGAAGAAAAATTCAAAAAGATTTTTGGAAGATAGATTGAGAATGGTAAAAAGTTAGAAAATATAAATTTGTGATAATAAAAATGTACTTTTAAATAGGGTACATTCTTTTTAGCTAGATTATTTATTTGCATTTGAATTTAAAAATATCTTTGCTTAATACAGAGTAAAGTAGGTTAATGTATCTTTTCGCAGCGTGAGGTTTTTGGATGTGTTCCATCTTTGTAGAAATATTCCTGTTTACCTTTTGAGTATGAATACCAGTCAATTACTTTTATATTTGGATTCTCGGCGCTTGCCTTCTTGATTTCTGCATTAACGCTGTCTTGCCATGGATCAGGCATAACCGTGTTTATAAAGTAAAGTTCATGCCCTTTCAATGTTTCCAAAACAGATTTCATATCCTTTTTCATAAATTGTACCATTTGTTCCAAGTGCACTACAATTATTTTTCTTAATTTTCCATTTTTGAGCGTAATTTTTTTAACATATTTGGCAATTCATAAAATTGACGTCCAACTTTTGTTTCGATAATCGCATTAGGATATTTTTCTTTAGGTCAACTTTTGTCATATCTAATACAGAATCTCCGATAAATAATATTTCCTGTTCATCGTTAGGATATTTTTGCAAAATTTCATTTTGAATTTTTGATTCTTCTTCAATACCTTTTGATGGAGTATTTATTGCCTTTTAGGAGTTCATCCATTGTCAGATTGCCAGTTTGTGCATTTTGCTGATGCGTTGCAGGTTGAACAGGTTTAGGTTCTTCTACGGACGTCGCCAGCCTGTGCCTCCTTCATTTCTTCCGGATCTTTATTTTTCGTAAACTGAGAGCATATTAAAAACAGCAAAAATAGAAATTAAAAGAGATAACTTATATATTTTATGCTTTTTCTCAAATAGAAGGTAACTTAATTCTGAAATAGCGACTAAAACAATAATTTGCATAAAAAAATTGCTGTGTATTTGAAAGTTTTGTCCATTTAAAAATATTCACGTGCAAATATCATAACTGGGTATTGCCAAAGATAGTACTGGTACTGATGTCGCCCTAGTCTTATAAAAAGGATTAAATATCTTTGGATATTTTGAAAAGGCTGAGCTTTTCTTAATTCAGGTTTTGAAAAATAAAACAATTGTAAATCCGATTAAAAATGCTTGACAAGAACATTAATCCGTAATAATTGTAGGCGCTTCTGTAGTCTATTCCGAAGCAGAAGAAAAGCTAACAAGGCTAATCCTAGAATACCGAGAGTAAATATAATTTTCTCAATATCTTTTTAATTTCCTATTTGCATAAAAACATGCTATCCTCAGGGAATAAAGAAAGCGAAAGCTCTTGTGTCAGTTCCGTAATATATTCTTGAAAAATCAGCTCCTTCTGAAGATTTTGAAGTTGTATAAAATACATAGCTCATCATCAAAGCTGAAATTGTTCCCAGTCCTAAAAATATGATACCAATTGTGTTATTTTTAATTTAAGTTTTTAAGCCTTGTATCAGAATGGGGAAAAATACGTACATCTGTATCAGGAAAGATAATGCCCAGATATGTGTTAATGGCAAGATGATTCCAAAATTGTCAAAATATGACATTTTTGAAAAAATCTGGTAGATGTTATTCAGTCCAAGGACTGAAAAATAAAGCACTGTACTTATATTTCATTTCAAGCCCATTGTTTACGAAATATAATGCAACAGTTGAAGCTAAAAATTACGACCAGAAGGCTTGGATAGACTTTTCTCAACCTTTTATTAATTACTGTAAATATTGAAAAATCTCTTGAAAGCAGTCCGCTAGTAACTAAATATCCGCTTAATGCAAAAATATAACAACGCCAATGTAAGTTCCCTTTATAGGAAAAACCAGTGATAAAACGCAGATAAGAACAAGTGCAATTGTCTCATATGTCAAGGCTCTGTATTCTTTCCTTTTTCATAAATAAAAATTCTTTTCTTTCAAAAAATATTTTGTTTAATAATTTAATTACGTCATTTGCTCTTTCTTTTTCACTTAAACCTGAAGATTGTCTAATTTCATTACCTTGACTTTGAAAAGTTCAAGTGTATTCAGATATAAAATTTAATAAAAAACTACTTTAAAACAAACCGCCAAATTACATAGAATACTATGTTTTATGATATAGCTCAACTTTCTTAGTTTGAAATTAAAGTAGTTTTATAAAAATTATTGTTTTCTTAAATCGATTATTTTGTCCATTTTTATGATTTTTCTCTTGTGTATTTGAAGAATTATCTTTGAGTTTTTGCTTTGTCATTTTCTCCAAGATAATGCTAATTTCGTTAGTTAAAAAGTCTGCGTAATATCTTTGCCCTTTGTCATTCAGATGAGTTCTGTCCTTGTAAAAATACTCATTTTTACCTTTTGCGTAAGAGTACCAGTCTATTAGATAGGCATTTGGATATTGATCTACTTTTTCCTGAAGCTTTCTATTTACTTCCTGTTCCCATGGATCCTTGTGGGCAGTATTCATAAAGAATACATCTTTTCCATTTGCCATTTCCATAACATAATCAAAGTCCTTGTCTGTAAATTTTTCCATTTGTTCCAAGATGAACAACTAATACAGTCTTTAACTTGTTATCTTCGACTAATTTTGTGACAATTCCTGGAAGTGTAGAAAATTGACGCGATATTTTTGTATCAAAATATGGATTTTTAAAAATTAGATCAATGTACTGCTTACTGCTGTTCATTATAGAATCCCCTACGAACACAATATCTTCAGGCACTTTTTCCCGCTAAACATCTCTTTTGGCAATGATGATTCCGAGCCAAAAACTAATATTACTAAAATAAACAAAAATTTTTTCATAATCTTTCTCCCTTTTTATTTTTTTACTAAATTTTTAACAAATCATTATAAGATATTATTTTTTTCTTTTGTCAAATTTTTAAAAATTGAATTTTTAATAAAAAAATATATTGGGAAAAATACTATTTAGTCAGCTACAAGCATTATTCTGAATTTATTGTATGGATTTATGAATACCATTTTTTCAAGTTTGTATCATAGGCATAAGCTAAAATTCCGTCATCTTTTATTGTCTTCTTCTACGAGAAATACATCTTTTACCAGTTTTAGCCTAATTGTCTGTTCCTTTTACAGGCATTTCCTTTCCTGTTTCAGCTGATTCATCAAGATATTTTTGTTAGGAACATCCGTTGCTGTCTTTTTGTATTTTAAAAAGAATCGGATGTATCTGATAACCAAATGTTTTTGTTCAAAAACTGTTCTTCGTGCAAAGCTTCCGTCTGTTGCAAATTCCTGATCCATTCCTTTTGCCATTCCTCCTGGATATTCTTCATTGCTTTCATCAGGGAAATCAGTGGTATCAGCAGATTTACCCATTATTTTCCTGCGATTGCTGTGCAGTGTTTTGTGCGCTGTTTTGAGAAACAGAGGTTTCAGTGCTTTGCTGTTTCATTCTTTCCGCAAGATAGCAGACCGATAGCTATTATTGTTATAAGTAGAAATATTTTTCATATATAGTTCCTCCAAAATTTATTTTTAAAGTAAATACATTTCGTTTTATTTCAATGTAATTATATAATATTTTTTAAAAATGTCAACTATGTTTTTAGCATTTTTGTTACACAGTAAAATATATGATGTTAAAGGTGTGTTTTGAATAATTCTAAAATTTATGGATAATTAAGACAATAAAAAGAGAAAACTAACTGTAATTTAGGGTGTAAATTTGTTTACTAAAGTTAATTTTCTCGTTATTTTTAAAATTGAAAAATTCAAAAAGTTAAATTGTGATTAATTAACAGGATAAACTATTTTATAATTGTTGTATGGATTTATAATTACCACTTTTTAAGTTTTTGTATCGTAGGCATAGGCGTAATCATTATTATTATCGCCAAGGGCTCTAAGAAATACATTCTTTTCCAATTTTAATCTGATTTTTCCTCTTTACTATCGTTTTACCGTCAGGTTTATCAGAATATTTGTAGTCTTTCTGAGTGTTGAAATTATCAGAATAGAGACCTTCAGTAACATAGTGTATTAAAAAATATCCTTTGCTGTCTTTTCTGAATTTTAAAAACCGTCTGATGAATCTGGATAGCCAAAACCTCTTGTTCAAAAGCTTTTCTGGATGCAATTTTTCCATCTGTAGTAAATTTCTGATCAAATCCTTTTTGCTAATCCGCCTAAAGAGTCTTCGTCTTGCTGGATGCTTTGTGTATTATTTTCAGTAATAACACTTTCATTTTGCATAAGATACAGCACTTATTGCCAACATTGCCATTAGAACACATAATTTTTAAATTCTTTTTCATGATAAATTCTCCTTTTTTTATTTTTGTTTTTTGAGTAAATAATTTTCGTTTTATTACAATATAATTATATATCATGAAATGTCAAGTAATTTTTCATCATTTTTCAATAACGGTAAAATTATACTGTTTAAAAATATATTTCAAATAACTCTAAAATTTATAGATAATCAAAGGAATAAAAAGAGAAAACTAACCCCAATAGACAAATAAATTTGCGAAAAGGTTAATTTTCTCACTATTTTTAATAAATATAAGTTATAAAGTTCTGAATAAACTCTAAAATCAGATTTTTAATCAACTATGAACATTATTCTATAGTTGTTGGCTGGATTTATAAGTACTACCTTTTTAAGTTTTGTATCATAAGCATAAGTTAAACCATCACCATCTACTTCGTCAGAAAAACATTTTTATTACTAGCCTAATTTTTCCTCTTTTGTTGATCCGCACCATCTTTTTTCTTCTTGGATTCATCAATATATTGTGTTACAGTATCCCTACTATCTTTTGAATCTTAAATTGTCTGATGTTCGTATAATTAACAATTTATCTGAAAACTTTTTCTACGCAACTTTCCATTCAAAAATTTCGATCTATCTTTGCTAATCCACCTGAAATTCTTCGCTTGTGTAACACCTTGAGTGTCATTTTATAGTTGCGCTCCATTTGCATAAGTTATCATCCCATTGCTAATACTGCCATTAGCAAGCTCACCTTTTAAAATTTTCTTCATGACAGTTCTCCTTTTATTTGTTTTCAAATAGCAAATTTTATTCTGCTTGATTAATAAATTATATAAATAGAATTAACAGTAAGTTTAACACTGTTTTTTTTTTGCGACGTTTTGAAATTTTTAGAAAATAGATTGAATAAAACATTCAACTGGTTATTTTTTATAAATTATGCTAAAATAGATTTTGATAATCCAAATAAAAAAATCAAACTGTAAATGAGGAAAGACATTGATATTGTAGCAGGTGAAAGGAACTAAGTTTTTAGCACCCAAGTGGTGTGTAAATACGATAAAACTTTTTGATGAAGGGGCGATCACTGTTTATTGCTAGGAATGAAGGAAGTTACAGGAATTTGGAGGAGGAGCAGGATTAGGATGTAATTGAAAATTAAGGTATTATAGAAATTTGGAAAAGAGGAAAGAGGTGCTATAAGGCTGATTGATACAGGAAATTAACTGAGGAATTGCATAAAAAGTATTGTAAATGCGATGAAACTGCAGGAAGTGGAAGATCTGTACCTGCCTTATAAGAAAAAAGAAAAACAAAGGCGGATATTGCAAAAAGAGCAGGGATTGAGCCTCTTTCAGAATTTGCATTGGCAAAAGGAACTATGATGGAGCAACTGGAAAAAAAGCTGAAAAATATGTTACGGAAGAAGTGGCGGATGTTAAGGGCTCGCAATTGAAGGAGTTCACTTGATTATCGCTCAGATATTTCGGAAAATATTAAAAATCAGGGAGTTTTTATAGGGATAAAATTGCAAAATTTGGAATTTTGACTCTAAAGTTATTGAGAAAAATAAGAAAATGATGAAAAAAGGTGTTTATCAGGATTATTATGAATATTCGGAGCAAATTGGGAGAAGTGCTTCAAATAGGATTCTTATGTTAAATCGTGGAGAAAAGGAAAAATATTGAAAGTTGATATTGATATTGACGAAAAACAGAAGAAGTTATAACAAACTTTATTCTGAATACTTTTTGAAAATAAAAAATTGACTGAATTTTTAAGGAAGTTATAAAAGATTCGATGGACAGACTGGCTTATCCATCCATAAAAGAATGAAGTGAGAAATATCTATACAGAAAAAGCTGAAGAAGAAGCAATCAACATTTTTCTGAAAAATCTCGAAAAACTGCTATTACAACCGCCTTTATCGAAAGACTCTTATGGGATTAGATCCAGGATATAGAACAGGGTAAAAGATGGTAATTATCAATAAAGATGGATTTTACGAAACAAATGACGTACTTTTTCCTTGTGGATGAGTGCATAATGAAAGACAGCTTGCTAACTGCAAAGATATTGGACTATATAGCAAAAATATGACGTGGATATTATTGCAATTGGAAATGGAACAGCTTGAGGGAAAACAGAGGCTTTTTGTTGCCGATGTAATAAAGGATCTAAGAAAAGTTTCATATCTGATTGCAAATGAGGCTGGGGCTTGATTTGATTCTGCATCCAAAACTTGCTATTGAGGAATTTCCTGATCTGGATGTTACGGCAAGAGGGAGCCATTTCTATTGCGAGAAGGATTCAGGGATCCGATGGCAGAACTTGTAAAAATTGATCCGAAAATCAATTGGAGTGGGAATGTATCAGCATGATGTAAATCAGAAAAAATTAAATGAAACTTTAGAGCAGACAATTGAACACGTGGTAAATAACGTAGGAGTCAATATTAATACAGCTTCGTGGGCATTATTAAGTTTTGTTTCTGGAATTAAGAAGAATGTGGGCAAAAATCTTGTGATTATAGACATGAAAATGGTGATTTTTAAGGACAGAAAACAGCTTAAAAAGTAAAAGGGCTGGGAGATAAGGCATTTGAGCAGATGGCAGGATTTGTTGTTGTGCCTGACAGTGAAAAATCCACTTGATAACACGATTATCCATCCGAATCGTATCACATTGCAGAAATTATCTTGAAGGAAGTTGGCTGCAAAGTTGAGGATTTGAAAGAACGATTTGGACGTTGTAAGACAAAAATTGCAGAAAATAGACTTTGGAAAAATTATTAAGGAAAATGATTTTGGAAGGAAACAGCAGAAGGATGTATATGAGGCATTATTAAAGGATAGACGTGATCCCCGTGATGAATTTGAAAAACCGCTTTTACGTTCAGATATTTTGAATATGGATGACTTGACAGAAGGCATGGTTCTGGAAGGAACTGTAAGAAATGTGGCAAAATTTGGGGCATTTGTTGACATAGGGCTAAAAATGATGCTTTGATTCATATTTCTGAAAATAGCAGAAAAATTTGTTTCAGACGCTACAAAGGAACTTTCTGTGGGACAAATTATAAAAGTTAAAATATTGTCACTGGATAAGGAAAGAGGAAGAGTTGGACTTACAAGAAAGGGGCTTTAAATAAGAGTTTGAAAATTAGATTTAATTTATTCAAATTTAGAATTGTTTAATTTTATTTGTTTAGTTTTTGAATAGGCTAAAATTTAATTTAGAAAAATTTGTACTTTTGTAAAAATTTGATAAGATATAGTATAAAATGTTAATTATTTTAACAAAAATCATAGAAAGAAGGTTTAGAAAAATGAATTTTTAGTAGGTTTAATACCAATAATTTTATTTTTAATTTTGTTAGCAGTTTTAAAAATCTGCGTTGTTTAGATACTTATGCGAGCTTGATTGTGAGCGATTATTTTGAACTTTGTCATGCCAAGCTGGCGAATTCCGGTTCAAGGATTATTGCTTCACTTTTTGAAGGATTCGCAGTGGCTTGATGCCAATTGGATTTGAATAACATAGCGCTTTATTTTTGCTTATGACTTATCAGTAAAAATGGTAAAATTGAAATCATCAAAAACGATGTTGGGAAATATTACATCAGACAGACGTGCCCAAGCTTTACTACTTGCTCAGATTTGGTGGATTTATAGAAGGTATTGCAGGATATAGGGACAGCGACTGCAATTCCAGCAGTAATTATGATTTCTTTAGGATTTTCTCCCTATGACAGCGTGAATGATTTGTTTACTTGCAAATTCGACACCGACAGCTTTTGGGAACAGTAGGGCTCCAGTTACAACAATGATTTCGAAACTTTGGCTTAAATGCTCAACAGACAGCATTATTTATCATTGTCTATTGTTACTATTAACTTGTGTTATTCCTTTTATTTTTAGTAGTTTTTGCAAATAAAAGAAATAGATGGTGGAAAAATCCAGCTTTTGGGAAAAGGAATTTTACCAGTAATTATCGCATCAATTATTGGATATATGGTACAGCCATTAATAGCTATGACGACTGGAGCTGAACTTCCTACAATTATTTCAAGTTTAATAGCAATGATTTTTAATGATTATTGACAGACAAAAATGTTTGTTAAGGCTGAAGAAGGATTTGAAACTGTTGTCAGTTTCTACTAAAGATGCAATTTTAGCTTGGCTTCCGTATATTTTAATGGTAGTTTTAATCGTAGGAACAAGTCCGGTTGTTAAAGTTATAAATGAGCCTTTACACGAGCATACAATTTCAACAATTGATTTTTCATTTGGACATTGGGCAACTTGGTTTAGAGATGCAAAAAGCGCAAAAAGAAGCTGGAGTTGCGTTTAAATGGATTTTGGCACCAATCACACCTTTTATTTGCGAAAAGAACAGTTATTGCAGGATTTATTCAAAAAGTAAAAGTAAAAGACATGGTTGAAGTACTAGGTCATGCAATTTATCATGCAAATTGATAAAATGTTGGTAATCATGGGAATTGTAGCACTTTCAGTAGTTATGAAACACAGCGGAATGACAGCAGCATTGCTGACGGTCTTAAAACATTGACTGGATCAGGATTCCCATTCATTGCACCATTCTTAGTACACTGGAACATTTGTTACAGGAAGTGATTTGTCATCTAACTTGTTATTTGGTGGAATTCAAGTAGGAGTAGCGAAAGGATTATCACAAAATCCAGCACTGCAGTCATTGTTAATTGCGCCTAATACTGCTGGAGCTACAGGTGGTAAAATGATTTCACCACAAAATATCGCCATTGTAACGTCAGTTTCTGCAAAGATTAAATGGAAAAAGACGGAGAACTTTTAGGAAAAACTATTAAATATTCTGTACTGTATGGACTTGTGTTAGGTATTTTGACATTTGTTGAGCAGGAATGACATTAGTAACTAAAAATTTGAATAAAATTTAAAAATTTAGATATAATAATTAAAGAAAAAGGAGAATACTAAAAATTTGGTATCTCCTTATTTGTATATTTAAGGATAATAACTAAGAAAAATAATATATAAAGCTGAGTTATTTTAAAATGTATAAAATTGTGATATAATAAAAACATAAATAAAGAGAATAATTTAAAAGAAAATATGGAGGAAAAATGTCGGAAAATAATAATGTGGAAGACAAGGTAGATTATGCAAAAACGCTAAATTTACCAAAAGACGAGCTTTTGAAAATGAAAGCTAATTTGGCACAAAAAGAACCTTTAACATTAAGGGACTGGAAAAAGCTGAAATTTATGAAAAATCATTAAACGAAGGGCACCATTTTTAAGTGTAGATGAGTACTCCATATGCAAATGGAGATATTCATATTGGGCATGCATTAAATAAAATATTGAAGGATATTTCTAAAAATACAAAAAGATTAAGAGGTTATAATGCACCATATATTCCAGGATGGATACACATGGTCTTCCTATCGAGTGGAAAAATAATGGAAGAACTTGAGAAAAAGCAAAAATATGACTCCATTACAAATTAGACAGGAAATGTAAAAATATGCTTTTGAAAATGGGTAGAAAAAACAAAAAGAAGGATTCAAAAAGGCTTGGAATTTTTAGGAAACTGGAATAATCCTTATATTACTTTAATGCCTGAATATGAAGTGAAACAGTTAAAAGTATTTAAGGAAATTTACGAAAATGGTTATGTTTAGTAAGGACTAAAACCAGTTTACTGGTCACCCTACTACTGAAACAGCTTTGAGCTGAAGTAAATCGAGTACAAGGATGTAGAATCTCATTCAATTTATGTAAAATTTGAAGGGACACAGGATTTATTAGATAAATTAGGTGTGGAAGAGGCAAGTATTCTTATCTGGACGACAACGCCTTGGACATTGCCTGCAAACTTGGGAGTATTTTTACATCCTGAATTTGACTACGGATTATACAAAACAGAAAAAGGGAATTTAGTTTTAGCAAAAGAATTAGCTGAAACTGTATTTAACATCACTTGGAATTTCTTATGAATTATTGAAGGAATTTAAAGGTACTGAACTTGAGAAAACTCATTATAGCATCCGTTCTGGATAGAGAAGGGCTGGTAATGCTTGGAGATTATGTTACGGCTGATGCAGGGACTGGGCAGTACATTCGGCACCTGGACACGGAGCGGACGATTACAATTATTCACGAAAATATGAACTTGGAGTATTGTCGCCAGTTGACGACAGAGGGCATATGACAAAGGAAGCTGGAAAAATACGAAGGAATGTTTTATGCAAAAAGCAAGCAACGTAATTGTGCAGGACTTGACGAAAGTGACATTTACTACATCACAGCAAAGTTTGTTCACTCGTATCCGCATGACTGGAGAAGTAAAACCTGTAATTTTCAGAGCGACTGAGCAATGGTTTCATTAGTGTTGATGAAAGCGATATTAGGGAAAAATGCTATAAAAAGCACTAGATGATGTGGAATTTGTACCATCTTGGGGTAAAAATAGAATTGGTTCAATGTTAGAAACTCGTCCAGACTGGACTATTTCAAGACAAAGAGTGGGAGTACCAATACCATTGTTTTACAACAGAGCTACTGATGAAGTTATCATGAGCCAGAAATTATGGACAGAGTAATTGAAATGGTAAAAAAGAAGGAACTGACATTTGGTGGAAATATGAAGCCAAAGAAATTATTGGGGATGAACTTTTAGAAAAATATAATTTAAAAGATGTGGATATTAGAAAAGAAAGAAGTATAATGGATGTCTGGTTTGACTCAGGAGTTTCACATAGAAGTGTGTTAGTGCCAAGAAACTGCAAGACCAGCAGACTTGTACACTTGAAGGAAGTGACCAGCATAGAGGTTGGTTCCAGTCTTCATTATTGACATCGATTGCAAGTACAAAAGATGCATCCTTATAAGAGAATCCCTAACTCACGGATTCACAATGGACGGACAAGGAAGAAAAATGTCTAAATCACTTGAAAATACAATACTTCCAAAAGATATTACAGAAAAATACGGAGCAGATATTTTAAGACTGTGGGTATCTTCAGTAGATTACAGAGAAGATGTGAGAATTTCGGAAAATATATTACAGCAAATGTCTGACGCTTATAGAAGAACTGAAATACAGCTGATTTTTGATGGGTAACTTAAATGACTTTTGATTATGAAAATGATAAAGTTGACTATAAGGATATGTTTGAAATTGACAAGTGGGCAATGCACAAACTAGAAGAATTAAAGGCTAAAACAACAGAATTTTTACGATAAATACGAATTTTACAGTCTATTCCAGGAAATTACATATTTCTGCTCAATGGAAATGTCTTCATTCTATCTCGACATCGTAAAAAGACAGACTTTACTGCGAAGGAACAACTTCACTGAAAGAAGAAGCACACAGACTGTATTGACAGAAGTTCTGAAAGTGCTAGTAAGAATAATTGCTCCCAGTATTGTCGTTTTACAGCTGATGAAATTTGGGAAAGAATTCTGAAGCATTAAAAAGAAGAAGAAAGTGTACATTTATCAAAAATGGATTGAAGCAAGACCTGAATACTTAAATAAAGATTAGCACAAAAAATGGGATAAAATCACGTCTAAGAAGAGAAGTGAACAAAAAGCTGAAGCAGAAAGACAAATGGATTAATAGGACATCTCTTGATGCAAGAGTCCTTTTAAATATTGCCAATGATGAATATTCATTTATAAAAGATTATACAGAAAATGAAGTTTTGACTTGTTTATCGTATCTCAAGTTAAATTTGTAAATGATAATTTAGCAGAAAGCGAAATCGAAGGAATTAACATCGCTGTGGAAAAAGCATCCGAGAAAAATGTGAAAGATGCTGGAAATACGATGAGGAAGTTGACACAACCACAATTATCCAGATGTATGTCCAAGATGCAAATGTTCGAAAAATGTAAATATAAAAATTTATTTTGTAAAATAGGACTAAATACAGCTAAATTAAAAATAACTTATTTAGTTCGTTTTTACAAATATGTTAATAAAAATGTGAGGAGAAAAGAATGCCTTATAATTATTATTTTGGTTTTAGGCTGCATTAGATCAGATTACAAAGCAGTTAATGTACAACGTATCAGGTGGAGTACAAGGTTTTTCTACAATAATACGATAAATTCTTTCACTTGACTTATGTTGAAAAATCACGGCGAGTTTTTCGGTCTATTGCAAGGAAAAAAATCAATTTATTTACAATAGCAAGTGCAGTTCTAATTATATACGTAATCGCTGTAGAGTACAAAAATTTTAAAAACTATAGCAAAATGGACAAAAATAGGAGTAGCAGTAATTGCCGCTGGAGCCGCAGGAAATATGATTGACAGGATTCTTCGTGGATACGTAATTGACATGATAGATTTTCGAGGCATCTGGGCTCTGTATTCAATGTGGCAGATATGTATGTACATATTGGTATTTATATTATTGTAATTGATTATTTAGTAAGAAAGTGTAGAAAGAAAAGAGTGGTGAATAATTGATGTTTGAGAGGGCTAATCTTAGTATTGTTATTTTTGTTCTAATTATAGTAGTGATTATTTTGATTATAGCATATAATTTCAAAAATAAACTAAGAACAATATTTAAAATAAATATTGGAATACTAATTTTTGTGCTCTTATTTTCTTTATTTGTTTCTGTTAAAGAAAATACAGTTTTAAAATTAAAAAAATGGATATTTGGTAGAAATAGAAGATTTTGAAACATACTGCTTATTATTTAACAAATATCGGTTATTTAGAAGGTTTAGAAAAATAATTGATTGGCTATATTAATAAAATTGAAGAGCTCCAAGTGATATTTTTATTTGGTGGGATATGATGAATTAACTGAAAAGAAAAGATAGATAAAAAATCAGGATATTTTATCATCAATTCAAAAAGAAGAAATATTTAATTTAACAGAAAGAACAATTAAAAGAAAAATTAAAAATAAAAAACCTTAATTTTGAAATATCCATTTAAAGTTATACGACAATATGGAGAAAAAGAAATTATCACCCTATTATAAATTTATAGAGGATAATTATTTATCAAATAAAATAAATATAATAACGTTTCAATACTGTTAAATATACAACTATAGCATTATTGACTTTAGTAGCAGTAATTTTAAAAATAAAAATTAATAAAAAAGAGAAAGGATAGAGATAAATGACTTTTTCAGGAAATTATATTAACTCTTCAAAAGTTCTGGGAGATAGGGTGTATAATATCAAATCCAGTGATATTGAAACAGGTGCAGGGAACGTTTAATCCAGACACTTTTTAATGTCGCAGGCCCTGAGCCTTGAATGTTGCCTATGTTGAGCCATCGCTCGTCCAAAAGATGGAAGATATGGTGAAAATCCCAACAGAGTGTACCAGCATCATCAGTTTCAGGTAATTATGAAACCATCGCCGAAAAATATTCAGGAATCTACTTTAGAAAGTTTAGTGGCATTAGGAATTTAATCCTAAGGAACACGACATAAGATTTGTGGAAAGATAACTGGGAAAGCCTACGCTTGAGCATGGGGATTAGGATGGGAAGTTTGGCTGGATGGAATGGAAATTACACAGTTTACATATTTCCAGCAAGTTGGAGGACTGGAAGTTGACATAGTTCCATCTGAATAACTTACGGACTTGAAAGAATTGCACTTTATTTGCAAAATAAGGACGATGTAAAAGATTTAGAATGGACAAAAGGCGTAAAATACGGAGAAAGAAGATTCCAGTTTGAGTATGAATTATCAAAATACAGTTTTGAAGTGGCAGACGTTCCAATGCACTTCCAACTTTTTGATATGTACGAAAAAGAAGCTCAAAATTGCCTAAACAACGATTTAGTATTCCCAGCCTACGAATACGTTCTAAAATGTTCACACACATTTAATAACCTTTGACGCAAGAGGTGCAATCAGTACAACAGAAAGAATGTCCTACATTTTAAGAATCAGGGATTTGGCTAAGAAGTGTGCAGAGAAATTTGTGGAGCAAGGGAGAGATTAGATTCCAGTTGTTGAATAAGTAAAAATATAGAAGAGGGGAATTCTTCTTTGAAAGGAGGACTGGAACGAAATGTCAATAAAAGAAATATTGGAAAAATTAAAGGAAGCTGAAGTTGAAATAAATGGAATAACTGTTATTGCGGGAGAGAATAATGCAGGAAAAAGTACAGTTAGTAAAGCTTTATTTAGTTTGTTTAATGGTTTTTATAATTTGATAATAAAATGGTGGAACTTAAATCTAGAGATATAGAAAGTATTTTTGAGATCTATGCAAAATTTAAATAGAGAAAATGCAAATACATTAATGATATATCTGACAAGATAGTAAAAGATACAAGTTATAAATTTGATAGAAATAAATTAATTCAATTAATTCAAGAAAAGAAAAAATTTAATTTCTATAGAATATTTAGAAGAAGTTTCAGAAAAAAATATTTAACATTTTAAATATAAAAGATGAAGAATATTTAGAAAAATACAATATCTTATATTTTAAATAATGAATTTGATAATCAAATTAATACTATTTGAGTAATGATTTGGGTGAAATCGCTTTAGAAATAAAAGAAAATGAATTAAAAATTAAGAATAAAGAATAATAAAGTTATTAAAATAGAAAAATAAAATAAATTTACATTCTGAAGTTATTTATATTGACGATCCATTTGTAATTGATAATTTAAATGAATATAAATGGCGTGATATAAATTATTTAGAGAACTATAAAGAAAGTTTAGAAACTAAATTAATTAGAGAAAAATGAAAAAACTTTTTCAGAGAAAAATCATTGCAAAAAAATAATTTACAACAAATAACTGAAAAACTAGAAGAAGTTATTAATGGAAAAAAATAAAATTTAATCAAGGAAAATGGGTTTATGAGTTTGAGAATAACAATGAATTAAACTTGAAAAATTTGTCAGCTGGATTAAAAAGTTTTGCAATTTTTAAAAAGATTGGTTGAAAATGGGAAATTTGGAAGAAAAAGGTATAGTAATCTTGACGAACCTGAAATTCATTTACATCCTGAGTGGCAAAATAAAATTTGCAGAATTAATTGTGTTGTTACAAAAAGAATTTGAATGCATATTTTTACTTACAACACATAGTCCTTATTTTCTCAAAGCTATCCAAGTTTATTCAAAAAATATGAAAATATCAGACAAATGTAAATATTATATGAGTGAATTAGATGGAGAACAAGCAATTTTAGTTGACAAGACTAATAATTTGGAGGATATTTTTTTACCAATTAACAATTCTTTTGAAAATTTAATGAACGAGGAAGAATTACTATGATAAACAAAATATCAGAAAATTTTTAGAAATTTTGGAACAATGTAGAACTACGATGAAAAAGCGTCTTGGGATAAAGAAAATAAGAATACATGGTTAAATCTGAATTAGAAGTTATTAATTTGATAATTTGAAAAAGTAAGTATTGTAAAATGATGAAATTAAATGGTGAAGGTATCAAATCAAACGATGTTTTATTTATAAAAATGATAAATTGTATTTATTGAGTTTAAAAATGGTAAAAATATTAAAAGGTATGATTTACAGCAATTATGATAGCATTTTTGATATTTAATGATATTTTTAATAAGACATTGAAAGATACAAGAATAGAAATGGACTATATATTGTGTATAATAGTGCACAATGAAAACTTGGAGGACAATTTTCTAGGAAAATGAAAATTGTAACTGAGAAATTAGGATTAGAAAAGTTTGAAAAACTATTTTTCAATAAGTACATACTTACTCAAAAGAAGAATTTGAGGAAAAATTTTGTAAAAATATGGAAAATTAAGAATATTGTTTAGAAAATAGTTAAAAAAAATGTAAATTTGTGAATGGTGGCGTGGAAACATTAAAGATAGAGCGCATGCTTAGATGCCGTAGAAATAAAGAAGCTGGAATCGCAAAAGATTATTCACGGTGAAGAAATATGACTTCTGGTGACGGACATATTGTGCCTGATTTTAAGAGTTTTGACAAAGGGCTAAAAGGTGTAGTGGAGAAGCTAAAGGCTTCATGGAGTAGACATTACAGTTTATGGCGGGTATAATAAAATTGATTTCTGAAAAGGCTGTAGAAATTGTACATGAGCAACTATCGACTTTTGCTCTGAGATTTGCACTTTGCTGAGAACTTGCTGAAAGAGCAGATCTACAAAGAGAGAAGAACTACTTCAAATTCACACTGCCTCTAAACGTACCTGAAAAATCCTGCTCAGACATTCTGGGAAGGTGTACAGAGCAATCTGGTTTATTCATTTAGTAATTCAGATTGAGATAACGGACATTCAGCTTCTCCGGAAGAGTGGATCATATTTGTATCCACTTTACAAAAGATGTGTTGGGCGATTTGACGGAAGAATTTGCGAAAAAGAAATGCCGCAATGTCTATGGGTAAAACTTTTACTCTGTAATAAAAAGTCCGTTCAACTTCGCATTCTGGTTATGCGCAGGTTATCCAACTTACCAGAATATGTTACAATTGGAGGATCAACTCCAAGCGGAAAAAGATTCTACAAATGAATTGAGCTATCTGATTTCTAGAAAGTGTCGGAGAAAACAAACTTACACAGCCAGACCTGTCTGCAAGATTTCCATATAAATTCTCCAGAAAAATTTCATTGAAAAATGCTGCAAAGTAGCTAGCAACAGGTTATGGAATGCCTGCAATGCATAGCAGATGAAATAATAGTTCCTGCATTATTAAATAAAGGAGTAAAAATCAGAGATGCTACAATTATTCAATGGTTGGATGTGTGAAGTGGCTGTTCCTGGAAAATGGGGATACTAGATGTACTAGGGAATGACATTTCTTAAACTTTTGTAAAAAGCAACTGAACTTGATAAATGACGGCTATGATGCTAGAACTGGACTTCAGTTACTAAAAGCTGGAAAACTACTGACTATGAAACTTATGATGATTTGTGGGAGCTATGGAAAAATATATGAAACACTGCTACAAAACTGTCTAGTAGCACTTGATGCATTGGCTCGATACACATTGAAGAATTTCTCTGATTTTATTATCAGTTTCAGTTGATGACTGTATCGGCAGAGGACTTTCCAGCAAAAGAAGGTGGAGCAGTTTATGACATCATTTCAGGACTTCAAAGTGGGAGTGCAAATGCCAAATTCACTATACGCTCTAAAAGCTAACTGTTTTTGATAACAAAAATCTTAACAAAAGAAGAAGTTTACAACGCACTTCAGACAAACTATGATGTGAGAAATGGGGCAACAGAATCAGAAAAATATTATGAAGTTCCTACATATGATATGATATTGATTGAAGTGGATGAATTTGCTGCAAACATCTACTGGACATACATTGATGAAATTCAAAAATATCCATACTACAAGATATGGAAGAGCGATCAATCAGCTGGTTGCGGGTTTTCAACATCTGAATTTCTTCAAAATGTGCCAATGGAACAGTGAGCAGTGCAACTCGCAGACGCAGATCGCTTATACTCTGCAGCAGAGGAGTTCTCCAACTCAAGGAACTGACACAGGTCTACAGCAGTATTAAATTCTGTAAACAAATTGCCGACTCTCATGATTACAGGTGGACAGTTGTGAAATCAAAATATCCACTGTATTAGGTGGTAAATACTCCAGAACAGTTTGAGAAAATTTGTAAAATGTAATAAAATCTATTTATAAGTTCAAAAGGATGGCATGTACAATTTAACATTATTTCAGAGAAAACATTAAAAAGGCACAAGTTGAACCTGAAAAACATAGAGATATAAGTAGTGAGGTTGCTGGATGCTGTGCTCAATTTGTTGCACTTTGACAGAACTACACAAAATGATATTATTTCGAGAACAGAACAAGAATATAAATATGTATCTTTTTAGATAATTTTTATAGATAAATTTTCTCTTTATGCAAGCTAGCTAGCAATTTTGGCCTTGCATGTATTTTATTTTATAAGGAAATTAAATTCATATTTTTAGGCATTTACTAATTTTAAAGAGAGCATCATCTCAGTTAAATGTAGTAGTATCTGATTCCTATCATACTCTTTCAGTATCTCTCCGATACGCTCTTATCTGTTATAGTGTCGCGACTTATCTTCCATATCATATACTTTATAAGGCAATTATTACATTAAATTTATTTGGTGGTAATTAACGTCAGCAACTCTGCTTTGAAGACTTTATAAACTGACGTTTTACACTGACTTCCTCTTTCTTTCATATGGGCTTGTTATTCCCATAACTCGGATGATGCCGCATAGCTCCCATAAAACAAATATCTGGATAATATTCCCTTTATATCTGCTCCGCAAATCTCCTACATTGGCTCGCATTTCTTTGGAAACAGATTCTCTCCAACCATTATTATTTCTATATTTTATAGATTAGAGTTCACTCTACATAGTAAGGCTGTTTGTACATCACCGTTGGTGACACAAATTAACGAGGAATTGCCTCGCACTCGCAGCTTGTAGCACTTCACGTCTATTGCCACTACTGGCTCACCTTTTAGAAGTTTTACCTCCTTTCAATGCCAGTCTCGTATTTAATTCAGGCTCAAAATTTTTCTCTTTACTGTGTAGTTCAAAGCATATCTGTCTAAAGTTGCAATGCTCCTCCAAAAACTCTTTTTAACAGTCCTCCTTTGAATCCATTTCGTTGAGATCTCTTTCTTATCGTATCTTCAGAAACCGACATAAATCACATCTGCATAGTTCTCCAGCTACAACTTTACTCTTTTGTTATTAAGTTTCATTAAAGGTATATATCTTTGTCTTTCATTTTTCAGCATTTTATCATATCCAATCTTTATGTTATATTCTATCGAATATTAGAAAATTTTTCAAGAAAGAAACTTTTATAATTTAATTAATATCCACTAAAATTATTACGGACTACAATTCAATAATGTATAAAAACCTCTATATTATTATAGAGTTTATTGTATATTTTTAGTTATAAATATAACAGTTTCTCAACTTCCACATTTCAGCTTTTTCAACTTTTATATACACCTTGTCTACATTAAAGAAAGTTGAATTGAAACAACAGAAATTCCTGCTTTTGTTATCGCATTTCTATTTAATGTACCAATTTTTCGCCTTTTTAACTGTATCTCCTATTTTCTTAAATAATTTTATGCCTTCACCGTTTAATCAGATGTTCAAGTCCAACATGTATCAGAATATTATGTCCAAATTTATCCTGTATAATAAAAGGCTGTTCTGATAAACGTTACTACTGTTCGGAGCGATTATTTCATCGCCTTCAGTTTCATTATAAAACCATCTCAAGAACTTTGTATTAAAAATTTTTGTCACTAATATTTTCAATATCATAGATTTTACCTTTATATGGGGCAATTATCTGATTTGTACCTCTAACGATTCATAATTTTCATTATACTGTACTTCACTCAAGTTCAATACATTCAAGTCTATCTTCTTCTAGTTTTCTATGATAAACTTCCAGCACCAGTGTTCTTTTATTTTTCAATATATTCTGTCAAATTACTTTTAATAACTGATACAGTAGGTCCATATACAACTTGAATTCCACGCTTTTGATAACTCACATTGCTCCCTGTACGCTTTAATGCCGCTTCCATTTACTAAATCCATATTATTTACACATTCTCAGTCTAGTTACGCTGTAACATCAACAATATACATATT